>Ga0163149_10003918_pt1 | contig 16642 bp, 16 predicted proteins | sample OliLakLV19MP5G1_FD_148604 | JGI IMG/M metagenome (GOLD analysis project Ga0163149, IMG submission 148604) | Freshwater microbial mat bacterial communities from Lake Vanda, McMurdo Dry Valleys, Antarctica - Oligotrophic Lake LV.19.MP5.G1 | ecosystem: Environmental > Aquatic > Freshwater > Lake >...
ACCTCGTCCTCGGGCTCGAACTCGGGCTCGAACTCGGGCTCGAACTCGGGCTCGAACTCGGGCTCGAACTCAGGCTCGTCCTCAGGCTCGAACTCAGGCTCGCGCTCGGCTTCGCACTCGGCTTCGGCCGTCGCACCGTCGCACCGTCGCACCGTCGCACCGACAGACCGACACAAACCCGTCGACACCAGTTCGGCTCGAGCGAGCGACCGAGCACGACGCAACCGAGCTCGAGAGGTTCTGCGCGGCGCACCGTTGAGCCGCGCCGATGATTCCGCGCACATCCGCCCCACGTGTCGCCCTGCGGCCGAACGCGGGCAGGACGGGCGTTCGGAAGTCCTGGATCCCTGCCCACGGAACTCTCTATCCGCTCACGAAGACTTCGAGCTGCTCACCCGGACGACGTCCCGAAGCCCCCGATTTCTTCACTCGTTCATAGAGCCTGTGAAGCATTGACGGGCGACGCGCCGCGGAAGCCGCGCCAACATCATCTGAGAGCCCGTGAAGAAATCGAGTCTACGGGCTCTCAGATTCATGTGGCGGCGCTTCGCGTCGCGACAGCGTGTGGACTCGATATCCTCTCACGCTCTCAGAGCGCGTCGATCAGGCGCTGTAGGGTCGCCCGGACGAGTTCGGCGTTGGCCTTGCCTCGAGAAGCCTTCATCACCGGACCCAACAAGGCGTTCAAAGCGTTCGGCTTCCCGGCCTTCACGTCGGCGACGATCTTGTCCTTGCCGACGAGTGCATCGCGGCACCAGGCTTCGATCGCGGCGGAATCCTGCACTTGTTCGAGGCCGAGTTCCTGCACCAGGGCCTTCGACGATTTGCCGGTCGCGACCAGCGCGCGGAGCAGCGTGCGGCCGCCGGACGTTTGGATCGTGCCGGCGTGGATCAGGGCCACGATTTCCGCGATGTCGTGCGGCTTCAGCGGGATCTCGCCGAAGTTCGCGAAGCCGAGCTCGGCGTCACCGACCATGCGGAAGACTTCGTTCAGGATCCAGTTCGCGCACTCGCGCGGCCGGCCCGAGAGACGCGCGGCGACTTCGAAGAAGTCGGCGACGACGCGCTGGCTCGTGAGCGCGGCGCAGTCCTTCGCGTTCAGTCCGAGTTCCGTCGCGTAGCGCGCGCGTCGCGACGCGGGGAGCTCCGGAATCGCGCCGCGAGCTCGCTCCCGGAACGCCGCATCGATCGTGAAAGCGGGCAAATCCGGCTCGGCGAAGTAGCGGTAGTCGTGCGCCGATTCCTTCGAGCGCATCGCACGCGTCGCGTTGCGTTCGGGATCGAAGAGCCGCGTCTCTTGCCGGATCGCACCGCCCGTTTCGTAGACCTCGACTTGCCGCGCCATCTCGTGGTGGATCGCGCCGGCGACGTGGCGGAACGAGTTCAGGTTCTTGACCTCGACCTTGGTGCGCCACGCTTCACCGGGACGCCGCATGGAGATGTTCACGTCGCAGCGCAGCTCACCCTTCTCCATGTCGCACTCGGAAGCGCCCGTGTACTGGAGGATTTCCTTCAGCGCGGTCAAGTACTCGACCGCTTCGTCCGCGGTCTCGACGTCCGCCTCGGTCACCGATTCGATCAGCGGAACGCCGGAGCGATTCAGATCGACGAGCGTCATGTCGCCGCGATCGTGGATCGCTTTCCCCGCGTCCTCCTCCAAGTGGATGCGCGTGAGTCGGATCCTCTTGCCCGAGGCGAGCGTGATCCCGCCGCCGTTGCAGAACGGCTGGTCGTACTGGCTGATCTGGTAGCCCTTCGGAAGATCGCAGTAGAAGTAGTGCTTGCGGTCGAACTTGCTCCGGTCGGGCACGTTCGCGCCGATGGCGAATGCGACGCGGACCGCGAGCGCGAGCGCTTCGCGATTCAGCACGGGCAGCACTCCCGGTTGCGCGGTGCAGACCGGACACGTGATCGAGTTCGGGCTCGCGGCGAAGCGGTACTCGCACCCGCAGAAGAGTTTCGTGCGCGTCGCGAGCTGGACGTGACACTCGAGGCCGATCACGGCGCTCCACAAGGCACCCGTCGTGGGCGAGACGTAGAGCTTCGGATCGGCGCCGGTCGCGGGGGAACTCATGCGACGTCTCCGGCGTGAACGGGCGGAAGAGCGCGCGCGAACATCGTCGCGGCTTCGAACGCGCGCGCGACGCGCAGCACGCGCGCGTCGGCGCGTCGCGGGCCGGTGATCTGCAAGCCGACGGGCAAGCGCGTGCCGTTTTCCTCGACGAATCCGCACGGAACGCTCACCGCCGGCAAGCCGGCCAAACTGACCGGAACGGTGAGCACGTCGGAGAGGTACATGGCGACCGGATCGTCGCTCTTCGCGCCGATCCGGAACGCGACTTCGGGCGAAGTCGGTCCGACGAGGACGTCGACGTCCTCGAAAGCCGCGTCGAAATCAGCGCACAACAGCGCGCGCACCTTCAACGCGCGTCCGTACCAGGCGTCGTAGTACCCGGCCGACAACACGTACGTGCCGAGCAGGATGCGCCGCTTCACTTCGGGGCCGAAGCCGTGCTCGCGCGTGGCCGCGTACATGCTCTGCAGCGATCCCGAACCCTCGACGCGCCGGCCGTAGCGCACGCCGTCGAAGCGCGCGAGGTTGCTCGACGCCTCGGCCGTCGCGACGACGTAGTAGGTCGGGATCGCGAGGTGCGTGTGCGGCAGCGAAACCGGCACGAGCGTCGCGCCGAGGTGTTCGAGCGTCTCGAGCGCCGCTTCGCACGCCGCGCGAATATCGGGCGGCAATCCGGGCCCGAAGTGTTCCGCGGGAATGCCGACGCGCAAGCCCTTCACGTCGCCGTCCTCGGTTTCGAGGCGCGTCTCGTCGAGGCACGTCGAGTCCCGCGGATCGGAGCCGGACATGAGATGCGTCACGAGCTCGATGTCGCGCACGCTGCGCGCGAACGGCGACACCTGGTCGAGCGAACTGCCGAACGCGATGAGTCCGTAGCGTGTGACGCGTCCGTACGTCGGCTTGAAGCCGTGGATGCCGCACAACGCCGCGGGTTGGCGCACCGAACCGCCCGTGTCGGACCCGAGCGCGATCGGCACGACGCCGGCTGCGACGGCGGCGGCCGAACCCGAGCTCGATCCGCCCGGCGTGCGCGCGAGATCCCAAGGGTTCAGCGTCGGCCCGAACGCCGAGTTCTCCGACGAGCTGCCCATGGCGAACTCGTCCATGTTCGTGGCGCCGATCGGGTTCGCGCCGGCGTCCAGCAAGCGCTCGACGAACGTCGCGGTGTAGGGCGCGCGGTAGCCGGCGAGGATCTTCGAGGCGCAGTTCGTCTCGAGCCCTTCGCAACACATGTTCGCCTTGAGCGCGATGGGAACGCCGTGCAACGGACCGCACGTTTCGCCTCGCGCGCGAGCGCGATCGAGTTCGTCCGCGCGACGCAACGCACCCTCGCGGTCGACGCTGAGGAACGCGTGGATGCGACTCTCGACGCGCTCGAGCCGCTCGAACGCCGCCTCCGCCGCGCGCCGCGCCGTGAGTTCGCCACGCGCGATGCGCGCAGCCAGGTCGATGCCGTCCTCGACGATCGCGGAGCTCATTCGTCGCCACCCACGGTCTTCGGGACGCGGTAGAAATCGTCGACACGCGCCGGAGCGTTGGCGAGCGCCGCATCGACCGCGAGCGACGGCGCGGGATCGTCCGCGCGCACGACGTTCAGGCCGGCCGCGGCCGTGGTCATGGGCAGGACACCCTCGACCGGGGCGACCGCAAGTGCCTCGAACTGCAACAAAATGGCCGCGAGCTGCGGCCCGAACGCGGCGGCTTCGGCCGGGCTCATGTCGAGACGCGCGAGAGCCGCTACTGCGAGGACAGTGTCCTTGGAATCGGTTTCCGTGGGCTTCACAAAGGGATCGTACGAAGCCCGGAACGCCCACGACACCATCCGTTCTCGGGACGAATTCGGTCGTTGAATGCCGCCGAACCGGCGTTGCTCGCGCGACGTCCGTCGCGAAGGTGTCGGCGGGGTACTCGGCACCGTACGCTCTCCACCCCCATGCGCGTCGCGACGACCCTCGGTCTCCTCCTCCTCGTCGGCGCGTGCAGCTCCACGTCCGCGTGGGAACCGATTCCGAAACCGTGGACGAGCGAGGTCGTCGACGTGCAACGTCGCGTGCGCGTCGTGCCCGTCGATGGACCCGCGTTCGAGGTCGAGCGCCCGCTCTACGAGCCCGACGGACGCCCCGTGCTCGAGTGGCGCGGAGCCGGCCCCGAGAATCGATTCCCGACGCGTTCCCTTCCGCTCGAGCAGGTCTCCGATCTCCTGACCATCTCCGCCAGCGAGCCGACCGTCGGCGGACTGCGCGTCGCGCAAGCGGGCCTCGTCACGGTCGGCGTGATCCTCTGGGGCCTGCTCATCGTGGCGATCTTCGTCTGATGCTCGCGACGCTCGCCATCGCCCCCCTCGACGATTCCACGACCGATTGGGGCGCGGTCGGGCTCATCTTCTTGCTCGCGGGCACGTTCCTCCTAGGTCAAGCGTTGTTCCCGAGGTCTCCGCGCGAGCTCGTCGCCGAACGTTTCGGAGCGCGCGGCGCGCCGCTCGTCGCGATCCGCGAGCACATCTTCCATCGACTCCAGGTCGGCATCGGCTTCGCGTACTTGCTCGGCGGACTCGGTCTCCTGCTGCTCGGACACCTGCGTCCGTCGAGCGGGCCGCCGTCGTTCCCGGTCTTCTGGATCGCGCTCGTGGCACTCGGCACCGTCGTCCTGCTCGCCGTCGGTTGGGCGTGGACGTCGCGCGCGTTCCGTCGTTACGTGCGCGAGCGTCTCGCGGAATCGCCGGGCGAGCTCGAAGTGGATCCGGCGCTCGTCAAGGAGGTCGGCGAACTGTTCGGCGTCGAATCGACGCCCGAGGATTCCATCGCGTCGTACGCCGAGCGCGTGCGGCGCGCGACCGGCCTCGCGCCGCTCGCGCGCACGGGTCCGCGTGAAACGACGGCGCGGCGCGTCCAGCCCGAATCGGAGTCCTGAGGGATGAGCGTCGGCGTCGAAATCGCGATCCTCGTCGGTCTCATCCTGACGAACGGAATCTTTTCCGGAGCCGAGATCGCGCTCGTGTCCGTGCGACCGACGCGCTTGGCGGAACTCGCGGAAGCCGGCAGTCGAGCCGCCGCCGCCGCGTTGCGCTTGAAGCGCGATCCCGAGCGCCTCCTCGCGACCGTGCAAGTTGCGATCAGCCTCGTTTCCGCCGGCGCGGGCGCTTTCGGCGGCGCGGCGTTCGCGGCCGATCTCGCGCCGCTCGTCGCGCAGTACGAGCCTCTGGCCGAAGCCTCGGCCGAGATCGCGCTGTTCCTCGTCGTCGCCATCGTCGCGTACTTGTCGCTGGTCCTGGGCGAGCTCGTGCCGAAGTCGCTCGCCTTGCGCGGCGCGGAGAGTTACGCGCTCGTCGCCGCGCGACCGATCGAGTGGCTCGCGCTGCTCGCGCGACCCGCAGTGTGGTTCTTGATGAAGTCGTCGAACACCGTGCTGCGGCTCTTCGGCGACCAGACCACGTTCATCGAGGGCCGCATCTCGCGCGAAGAACTCATCGCGATCGTGGACGAAGCCTCCGAACGCGGCGGCGTCGATCCGGAAGCGGGCGAGATCGCGTCGCGCGCGCTCGATCTCTCGGAGCTCACGGCGCAAGACGTCATGGTCCACCGTCGTTACGTGGTCGCGCTCCCGCAGGACGCCGACGCGACGGCCTTGCGGAACGCGCTCCTCGTCGAAGGTCACCGTCGCGTTCCGATCTACGGCGAGAGCATCGACGACGTGAAGGGCTACGTTTCGTGGCGCGACGTGCTCGAGCGCCTGTGGGACGGCCGACCGATCGACGTGCCCTCGATCCTGCGGCCGTGCTGGTACGTGCCGGATTCGACCGGCGCGATGGACCTCCTGCGCGAGATGCAGAAGCGTCGCTTGCACATCGCGGTCGTCGTCGACGAACACGGCGGGACCGCGGGGATCGTGACGCTCGAAGATTTGCTCGAGGAACTGGTGGGCGAGATCGAGAGCGAACACGAAACCGGCGACGATTGGCTCGTGCGCGAACCGGACGGCGCCAGCCTCGTGCAGGGCACGGCGTCGATCCGTGACGTGAACCGAGCGCTCGAGATCGAGCTCGAGGAGCCCGACGACGTCACCACGGTGAGCGGACTCGTCGTGCGACTCGCCGGCGGACGCTTGCCGCGGAAGGGCGAGATCGTGCAGTCCGGCGGCGCCTCGATCGAAGCGGTCGAGGTCTCGAACCGCCGCGTGCGCTCCGTACGGATCCGGCAAGAACCCTAGTCGAGCCGCGACCTACGCCGCGCCCGTTCGTCGCGCGTGCATGGAGACGACGTCGACACCCAGGTTCTTCGCGGCCGCGCTGGCCGAGGCGGTGTGGCCCGCGCGGTGTCCGTTGTGCGACGCGAGCGATTCGGGCGACGGGCTCGGTTGCGCCGAGCATCGTTTCGAGACGGGGATGCCCGGCGCGCGCTGCGGACGTTGCGCCGCCGCGGTCGCGTCGATGCTGGCCGACGGCGAGCGCTGTCCCGACTGCCGCACGCGAGGTCCGGGGTTCGCGCGCGTCGCGGCGCTCGGCGCGTACCGCAGCGGCGCGAACGCGGAGTGGTTGCTGGCATTGAAGTACGGCGGTCGCGGCGATCTCGCGCAGACGCTCGGCGTGTTGCTCGCGGCGCGGCTGGCGTTGGAGCCGATGGGAAGCGATGGTCGCGGTTCAGCGCGTGCGGCGCGCGACGCGGTCGACGCGCCGCTTCCGATCGCCGGATCCTCACGACCAAGGCAGACCTCGCCGCCTAGCGCGGGCTCTTCGCGGTCCACGGAGACCCCGCCACACAGCGCAGGGTCGTCCCAGTCCACGGATGCACCGCCGTGCAGCGACGAATCGTCCCGACCCATGGAAGCACCGCCGCTCGGTGGCGGTTCGTCTCCATCCACGGAAGAGAGGTCGCGCAGCGCGGGATCGTCTCGATCCATGGAGCTCGCGCCGAGCAGCGCAGGATCGTCCCGATTCACGGAAGCAGCGGCCCTCGGTGGAGGTTCGTCTCGATCCGTGGAAGAGCCGTCGCTCAGCGCAGGCTCGTCCCGATCGACGGAAGTCGCGCCGCGCAGCGCAGGATCGTCTCGATCCACGGAAGCCGTGTCGCGCAGTGCCGGACGGCCCATACTCACGGAAACAGCACCGCGCAGCGCCGGATCGTCCCGATCCACAGAAGTCCCGCCGCGCGTCCTGGTCCCCGTCCCACTCCACCTCGCGCGGCGGATCGAGCGCGGCTACGACCAGTCCGCGCTGCTCGCCGAGGCCTGCGCGGCGGAGGCCGGAATCCCCGCGATCCACGCGTTGCGACGCACACGCGCGACGACGGTTCAAGGCGCGCTCGGGACCACGAGCCGCGCCGCGAACGTGCGCGGCGCGTTCGCCCCGTCGTTCGCGGCGCGCTGGCACGCGCGCCGCATCGCCGGCGCCGACGTGTGGCTCGTGGACGACGTCTTGACCTCCGGATCGACGGCCAGCGAATGCGCGCGGATCCTGCGCCGCCTCGGCGCGCGGAGCGTGTCCGTGCTCTGCGTGGCGCGGCCGTGATAACTTCGGTCGCGTGAACTCGAACGTCCTCTACATCGAACCCTTCGCCGGCATGGCGGGGGACATGTTCCTCGCGGCGCTGCTCGACCTCGACGATCCGCGCTTCACGATCGAGGACCTGCGCGCGCTCGCGACGAGGCTCGTGCCCGGCGAAGCGCGCCTGACGGTCGAGACGGCGTGGCGCGGAAATCTCTCGGGAAAACTGCTGACCGTCGAGACCCCCGAGTCCGAGCACGCGCCGCACCGCGGCGTCAAGGACATCGAGAATATCGTGCGCGGCGTCGATCTGCCCGAGCGCGTGATCGAGCGCGCGCTGGCCGTCTTCCGCCGCATCGCGAACGCCGAAGGTCACGTGCACGGTTGTTCGCCCGACGAAGTCCACTTCCACGAGGTCGGCGCCGTGGACACGATCGTCGATGTGGTGGGCGCCGCGTACGCGCTCGATCAGCTCCAGGTGACGCACGTCGAGTCGTCCGTGCCGCTGACCGGCACGGGAACAGTGCGCTGCGCGCACGGCGAGATGCCGGTGCCGACGCCCGCGGTCGCCGAGATCCTGCGCGGCCGCGCGATGCTCGTCGCGGGCGGCAACGGTGAACGACTGACGCCGACGGGTGCCGCGATCCTGGCCGAGATCGCGCCCGAGTTCGGCACTCTCCACGAGTTCACTCCCACGCGCATCGGCTACGGCGCGGGCCATCGCGATCCGAAGACGGGGCCGCCGAACATCCTGCGCGTGCAGCTCGGATCGGTCGCGAGTGCGGCGACACGACGCACGACGGTGTGGCTCGCCGAGGTGAACCTCGACGACATGACGGGCGAGGAACTGGCGTTCGCGTCCGAGCAGTTGTTCGCCGTCGGCGCGCTCGACGTGTGGACGTCGCCGATCGGAATGAAGAAGGGGCGGCCGGGCGTCGTGCTGTCGGCACTCGTGCGACACGATCGGCGTGAGGTGCTCGAGACGGCGCTGCTCGAGAGCACGAGCACGCTCGGCATCCGCTGGCGCGAGATGGAGCGCACCGAGTGCGCGCGCGAAGTCGTCGAAGTCGTCGTCGAGGGGCGGATGGTGCGCGTGAAAGTGCGCACGCGGCCGAACGCGAGCGTCACCGAGCGCGATGTGTCGCCCGAGCACGACGACCTCGCCGCGTGGGCGCGCGAGAGTTCGCGCTCGATCCGCGAGCTGGAACGCGCGACGGTGGTCGCGGCGCTCGCGCAGTTGCGTCGCTAGACGTCCGTCGGTCGCGTCGTGTTCGCGGCGATCTGTCGTCGCAGCGCGCGCTTGCCCGCGTAACCGAGAAACACGAACAGCGCCGCCGTCGCAACGACGGCGAGCGCGATCTGCACCTTGCGATCGGGTCCCGCGTCCGGATCGAAGGTCGCGAGCGACGCGCCTGCGAACACGACGAGAGCGGTGCGCGGGATGATGCCGAGGACCGTGCCCGCGAAGAACGGTGCGAAGCGGATGCCCGCCGCCGCGAGGACGACGCCGACCATCGCGAACGGAACGACAGGCGACAGTCGCACGAGCACCGTGGTCGTGAGCCCGCCGCGCGGATCGCGCACGAGCGCTGCGTGGATCGCCGAAGCTCGCGGCGAAGCTTGGATGGCAGCGAGGAATGCAGGTCCGCTGATGCGCGTCGCGATCGCGAACGCGAGCAGTGCCGCGCCGACGATGCCCACGTAGACGCTCGCGAATCCGGTCCAGAACCCGAAGACGTATCCCGCGAAGAGCGCGAGGACCTGCGTGTTCATCAGCGCGAAGCCGGAGAGCAGCGCGGTGGCCAGCGTGAACATGACGACACCCGCGAAGCCCGCGGCGCGCAGACGCGGCTCGACCTCGGGTGTGAACGCGAGGAGGACCGCGCTGCCGACGAGCGGCAGGCCCGCGGCCGCGACGAGCAGGAGTCCGAAGGGGCCGAGGCCACGGAGTTTGGCGAGGGTCGTGGTCATGGAGACGGCGGGAGATTCTGCCTCCCGCCGGCGTGGGACTGGAGGAGAGGCCGCGACGATCTCCGGTTGGGCCCCTTGACACACTTGGTGTGGACGCGGATCGTCCACATCCGCGATGGTGCTCGTGCTCGCAGCGCAGCCAGTCCCGCGACGCGCCTCCCGGCGGTCGACGCGGGTGAGTTCGTACCCGCTGGTCGCGTTGCGCGAATCCCAACGCGAGCTGGCCGGAGCCTCGCTGGTGCGCGAGTGCCCGCCCGACCCGCGCCGCGCGCTGCCTCGTGCCACCTCGATTCCCGCGCGGCCCGCTGCGCACGTCCCGAGCCCGACCGTCGGCCGCGCCGCACCCACCCCGCGTCTCAGCGACCGCGCCCGCACCGCCATGCGGCTGCGCCACTTCAGTCCGCGCACCGAAGACGCGTACCTCGGCTGGATGCGCCGCACTTGCGAGCACCACGCCCGCCGCGATCCGGCCGAGCTCGACGCCCAGCACGTCACCGCTTTCCTGAGCGACCTCGCGACGCGCGGCCACGTCGCTGCGTCGACGCAGAACCAAGCGCTGGCCGCGCTGCTCTTCCTCTATCGCGAGGTTCTCTCGATCGACCTGCCCTGGCTGGACGGCCTGGTCCACGCCAAGACGCCACAGCGACTGCCCGTTGTGCTCTCGCGCGACGAGGTCCGCCTCGTGCTCGGTCTCATGGACGGCACACCGCGGCTGATGGCGACGCTCCTCTACGGGGCAGGCCTGCGACTGCTCGAATGCTGCCGCCTGCGGATGAAGGACGTCGACTTCGATCGCCACCAGATCACGGTGCGCCGCGGGAAGGGCGACAAGGACCGCGCGACGATGCTCCCGAGCTCGATGCGGGCCGAGCTCGCCGCCCATCTCGAGAGCGTGCGCGACCAACACCAGCGCGACCTGGCTCGCGATGCCGGCTGGGTCGAGCTGCCCGGAGCGCTGGCGAGGAAGCTGCCGTCCGCCGGTCGCGAGTGGCCGTGGCAGTGGGTGTTCCCCGCGACGCGCCACTACGTCGAGCGCGAGACGGGCCAGAAGCGCCGTCACCACCTCCACGAAACGGTGGTGCAGCACGCGGTGCGCCACGCGGTGCTGGCGTCGGGCATTGCGAAGCGCGCGACGTGTCACACGTTTCGACACTCGTTCGCGACGCACCTCTTGGAGGATGGCAGCGACATCCGCACGGTGCAGGAGGTCTTGGGCCACAAGGATGTCGCCACGACGATGATCTACACGCACGTTCTGAACCGCGGGCCGGCCGGGGTGCGAAGTCCGGCGGACCGGCTGCTGGGAGGGGGGACGTGAGCGCGCAGAGCGCTTGTTGGGAGACCGATCGCGGCGGAGATGCGGCCGCTCGGGCGGACGGACTTCCGAACTCACAGCCTCGGGTTCGACGGACCCGTCTAATGCCGGGTGCTGCGACCAGCGGACAGTGGCCCAAGTGCGTTGCCCGCGGTGGCTTAGCGCGTGCGCTGAGTTCCGCCTGGGCCGATTTAGGCGGACGAGCCATGCCTGTCCGCGGGTATTATGCGGACCTGCCCAATACACGTTGGGCGGACCAGCGTGTGCGGTGTCCTTCGAGCCCGCGCGGGCAGGCGCTTACGGACTCCAGACTCAGGAAGGAACACGATGAAGACAACAACGGATATGGGCACGGGACTATCATCCCCGGCATCGAATGACACACGGTTCCAGTTCTTGCAGACACAGATCAGCTAAGGGACCCACGTATGCCGTGTATCGAGGTCTGCGTGTCCGGAGTTCACTCGGATCCCGATCCGTCGCCGGGGATCGGCATCGCCCGCTCGTTGCGAGAGGCATTCCCTAGTGCGATCCTTCGTGCTGTCGATTACTCCGTCCGCAGTAGCGGCCTGCACGATCCGGTCTTCGATGGAGTACTCTTGCAGCCCGTGTGGTCGGAACTCGACCTAGCAACGTACTCATCGCAGATCCGAGCGTATGTGGACCAGCCAACGGGCTGCTGGCTCTCGGGCCTCGATGTCGAGACGGATTGGTTGGCGCTGACCATCGGCGAGCACCCACGCCTCCTCGTCCCCGGACGGGCGGCCCAGCAAGTGGTCCGAAAACCGCTCCTCCAGTGTGCGCCTTCCCTCCGAATGCGAGTACCGGAGTTCCTGCCCGCTTCAGCCGCGCCGACGGATCTACACGCACTCGGTCGCCGCAGCGGATGGCACCTCTGGGTCAAGGGCAAGTACCACGAGGCTTATGCGGCCCACGGCTTCGCTGAACTGCGGCGCCAGGTCCGAGCACTCGAGGCCCACTGGCCACTGGAGGACATCTTCGTTCAGCAGCACGTATCGGGGCTGGAAAGATCTATCACCTTCGCAGCCTACAACGGCCGTTTGCTCGGCGCCGTCGAGGTGGAAAAGCGGAGTGTGACGTCGCAAGGCAAGACCTGGGCGGCCGCCGTGACGGAAGCTCCAGCGGATGTGGTGGACCGCCTTGCCTCGTTCTGCGGTGACGTTTGTTGGACCGGCGGAGGGGAGGTGGAGTTCGTCCGGGATGCGACGGGCGATGACTGGCTCATCGATTTCAACCCACGGTTTCCGGCCTACATTTACGGCGTGACCCTCTGCGGTCATAATCTTCCGGCCTACTTGGTGGGCGCCGCTCTCGGCACCGAGTTCGCCCTGCGGCGAGACTGCGCTCGGCAATTTATCCGGGTTGTCCACGAAGTTCCGGTCCGCCAGGAGCTTCCGCTCCCGAGGATGGTTCCATCTGCCGGTGCCTTCGCTTCGGCGGGGAAACACCCTTCATTCCAGCCAGAACTAGTCCGGCGCCTCGGCGTGTCGAGACAGGACGCCTCCCCCACGCCAGAACGAGCCTCGCCGAGTCTGCCGGAGTTTCTCGCCAACTGGCAGTCATCGACGAGCACACCACATCGATTCCGCGACTTCCATGTCGCCGAAGCCACGCTGGACCACCTGGCCGCGAGCTTGAAGAGGTGCTCGGCTCAGCCGATAGTCATTCCCGCATTAAGCGTTAAGACCGATCCGCACCCAGCGCTCGCCCGTGCATTTCTCACACGCGGGTGGTGGGCGGAAGTGATCAGCCTCCGGGAGATGCACTGGGCTCGCGAGATCGGATTCAAGCCTTCAGAGATTGTCTTCAATGGACCTGCGGCGGGCGATCTCGTGCCCTCCCTCGGAGGAACTCCGGTCGCGGTGGCCTTCGCCGATTCAGTTGAAGCGCTCGAAGCTCTGGTGGAATCACAGGCGAGTGAGATCATCGGCCTTCGTCTGCAGTCGAAGGCCGTGCTATCACGCTTCGGAGTGGATCTCACTGACTCCCGAGCCTTCAATCGGGTGGCACACTGCCTTAGTCGGCACGACGCGGGCCTGCGACTGGGGCTCCACATCCACTTCGCCAGCGACGTGTGTGGGCCGGCACGATGGAACGATCTCGTTGAACAGGCTCTGGTATGGGCTGACGCACTCGCTCAAGCATCGGGCGCGACCTTCTCTGTCTTTGATATCGGAGGTGGCTGGCATCCGGACGACTTTGTCGATCTACACCTTCCGACCCTGCCTACGCTTCAAGGCCGGATCGCTCGAGCAATGCCGAGCGTAACAACAATCATTCTTGAGCCTGGCAAGGCCCTGGCTGCAGAAACGGCGTGGCTCGCGACCCGCGTCATCGAGGTCCGATCACGCGGCGTGCAGGATGGACGAGAGGTCGTTGTCGATGCCTCGATCGCAGATCTGCCGATGGCGGCCCTCTACGCGCATCGCGTGCTGCATCTAAGGAATGGTCGATGCCTCGGCTGGTTGACCGGAGGATCTCAGCGGATTCTCGGCTCCATCTGTATGGAGACGGACATCCTCGCGGACGGGGTGGCGTTCCCCCAGTCGCCCGTCGCGGGCGACGAGTTGCTCTTCTCGTCAGCGGGAGGATACAACGCGAGTATGGCTTGGCACTTCGCTTCGGGAGTCAGCCGTGATACCTAGCGCTGCGCTGACCCAGATAGCCGGGTACCTGCCGACCCCATCGACGATCACCGATCATGGTCACCCGTGCTGTCGCGGCGCGCGCGCCTGGTTACGCGGCGTCGACGCCAGCAACAGCTACCGGGACGGACGTTGGCACGCCCCAATCTGGCTCCGGAAGCAGTACGAGTGGGGTCCTGTCCCGTGGCCCATCTACTGGTGTTCCGTTCCCGACATGGAGAAGCTTGACTGCGGTGCACTCGCGGCTGTCGCGGTTCAACTCTATCGTTCGCGCGGACAGTCCGCGGCGCATGTTCAGCTCGCACTCCGGTACCCTCACCACGCGGCGGAGCAATGGTCGCGCATGTGGGAGCGAGAAGGTCTGAGCGCAAGTTGGATCACTAGCGAATTCTGCTATCATGAGGCATGCGGAGTCATTGATGGAGAGCAAATGCTCCTGTGGGACCCAACCGAGAACAGGTGGCTTGATCCACCGTTGTCCCCGAACGATGCGTTCGGGTCGGTCATGGCGCTCAAGGTTGTTGGACTTGGGGCGGCCTTGCCGGCCAAACTTCAGTGGGGCGGCATGTGGCTCCCCTCCGGCGCGTGGCAGTCCGTGGTGTTCGATGGCGAAGGCCGCCCAACAACGGCATGCAGCTGACGGCGCTTCGCGCCGCAGCTGATGCCGAGCGTTGGGCGGACGGAGAACATCGCACACGTTGCTACACGACCGGGCACCCGCTACTTTGACGCTCGATACCGGACCGGAACACGACGACCACAGAGGATAGAGGCCCAGATGTTGAAGTCAGTTCTCGCCATGACCGTTCTCTTGACGGCTTGCGCCACCGCACCGAAGGTCCATGAGTTCCAGAAAACCTGGGCCGTGCCTTCTACCTACGACCAAGCCTGGTCTGCGACCGTTCAACTGTTCGCTGAAAACGGGTGGCCGATCGCGACCCTGGAGAAGGACTCCGGCATCATCGTCTCAGACTGGGTCAACCTCAGCACCCAGGGCGGACACGCGGACTGTGGCAGCGCTGGCCTTGCCATCGTCCAAAGGCGGGAAGCCAAGTTCAACGTCTTCATTCGAGACGGCGCATCGGGGCCAGTCCTGACCGTGAACACCAACTTCCGGGAACTCAGGAGCTTCGACAACCGGTCCTTCTACGCGGACTGCACTTCAACTGGCTCACTCGAAGCGCAGCTCCACAGCCAGATTCTTGCGAGGATCAAGTAGCCTCTGATGATTCATCATGCTCGAAGCAGATCAGCGGGCCTGGAAATCATCGGAAAGGGCTCGTGGCGTCGTGGAGGTCGGCTGCCCAACAGGGCGATGCAGACGGACGCCGCTTCGCGGCGCCGCTGATCGCCAAGGCGTTGGGCTGACATGATCATCATCGACGGAAGGGCATGACCAATTTACAAACGAGGAGCGCATGACCGATTTACAAATCAAATGCTTTCACTGCGGCGTTGCCATGGACCCAGGATACCTGGCTGACGGCGGTCACGGGGTTAACGTCGAGGTCGCCAAGTGGGTCGGCGGTGCGCCCGATGTCCGATGGCACGGCCTTAGAACGAAGGGGCATGACCAGATCCCACTCTCCGCGTACCGTTGCGCCAAGTGCGGTTACGTCGAGTTCCGCGCAATTCCTGCCCGCAAGACCTGATGCGGTGGACGAGCTCAAAGCGGTCGTCGGTGATCTCATCCGAACGTTAGAATGGTCTCAGGGATTCTGGTGCGGCAGGCAGCCCAACAACAGCATGCAGCGGACGGCGCTGCACGCCGCCGCTGATGCTGAGCGTTGGGCCAACGCGGAAGTACAAGCACGCTCATACACGCGCCCCGCGTATCATAATAGTCGCCGCTCACGGTCCATCAAGCACAGACTCCAAGGAGAAAGATATGACAGACAAGAAAAGTGTCCTGGTGATTGGTTTACAGCCAACACTCATCGACTTCTCTAACCCTGACTACGCGGCGTACCCTGGAATGAACGCGGCGAAGGTCTTGGCTGGCCTCAATGCCTCTGAGGAGAGCTTGACCGACCTCGGATACGACGTGCAGATGTGCTTGACCGATTTTGGCGAAACTGCGGAGGCAGTTGTTCGAGACCAGTTGGAGAAAAAACGGTTCGATTGTGTCCTCATCGGCGCGGGTCTTCGAACAATCCCGGGAAACTTCCTACTATTTGAAAGGCTGTTGAACGTCGTACACGCACACGCTCCCCAAGCCAAGCTGTGCTTCAACACCAGGCCGACCGACACGGCTGAGGCAGCACAGCGTTGGCTCTGAACTGGAAAAGCCATGTGCTTGTGCGAAGCACAGTCGCCTAACCCTTCGTCGCAGCGAACTGGCTTGCGAACGAGAGGATGATCGTGGTCGTGGATCCGGCGACAGATCGTGCGGCCCGAGCGCGGCCATGCAGCAAGTGCAGCGATGATCTGCATCCCGAGTGCTTGACAGTCGGGGGCCCGACCCTGATCGTCCACGCCAGCGATGGTGCTCGTGCTCGCAGTGCAACCACTTCCGCGACGCGCCGCACGGCCGTCGACACCGGCGAGTTCGTATCCGCTGAGCACGCTCGGCGACCTCGAACTCGACCTGTGCGGAGCTTCGCTAGTGCGCGAAAGCCCGCCTGATCCTCGTCGCGCGCCACGCCGCGCCGCCTCGATTCCCGCGCATCCCGCCGCGCCCGCGCCGCGCGCGATCTCCACACCGACCGCACGCCAGAGCGACCGCGCCCGCACCGCCATGCGGCTGCGCCACTTCAGTCCGCGCACGGAAGACGCGTACCTCGGCTGGATCCTCCGCACTTGCGAGCACCACGGCCGCCGCGATCCCGCCGAGCTGGACGCCCAGCACGTCGCCGCATTCCTGAGCGACCTCGCGACGCGCGGCCACGTCGCCGCGTCGACGCAGAACCAAGCGCTGGCCGCGCTGCTCTTCCTCTATCGCGAGGTTCTCTCGATCGACCTGCCCTGGCTCGACGGCCTGGTCCACGCCAAGACGCCACAGCGACTGCCCGTTGTGCTCTCGCGCGACGAGGTCCGCCTCGTGCTCGGACGCATGGACGGCACACCGCGGCTGATGGCGACGCTCCTCTACGGGGCAGGCCTGCGACTGCTCGAATGCTGCCGCCTGCGGGTGAAGG
>Ga0163149_10003925_pt1 | contig 16622 bp, 13 predicted proteins | sample OliLakLV19MP5G1_FD_148604 | JGI IMG/M metagenome (GOLD analysis project Ga0163149, IMG submission 148604) | Freshwater microbial mat bacterial communities from Lake Vanda, McMurdo Dry Valleys, Antarctica - Oligotrophic Lake LV.19.MP5.G1 | ecosystem: Environmental > Aquatic > Freshwater > Lake >...
GGTAATTCCAATATCTCACTCAACCATTCCTTTCGTTGCTCCCCAAACTCGACCATGTCCTCCAAGTCTTCCCCGTTGGAAACAAGCGTACAAAAAGCAATGAATACTATATCTTTGAGTCGGTGTAAGCACCGACCCGCTACGCGTGGATCGTCTACTTGGCTAAATAATTTGTCTATCCTATCTTGCATCTTTTTGAAACACAATATCTCCTTTTATTTTCTAACAAGTTTTGGTGCGTTTGCCCTATTTTCACCTAACTAAAAGTGTACGGCTGGAAAATAGCTGATAAAATTAATTTGTAATCCTTATCCATTTCCTTACGAAGAGTAGCTTTATCTATCATTTCAATGGTATGACTCATTTCTGTTTTTAAATTACATTTTATTTTCTCCTTTTCCTTGGGTTTACTCAACCACCAATTAAGAAAAGCAGTAAGAAGTATACTTAATAGAATAAATATTCCTGCAATTAACCCGGGAAGTACTAACGCAATTGGTTTCTTAGTAATATCGGGTTGGGTTCCCTCATTTAAATTTCTATTTTGTTTAGACATTACACTTACTTTTATTCAAACTTCCATTTTGGGTAAGTCATGAGCAATAATTGAAAGCCTCAGACTTTCTTCTATTAAGGCATCGCAAGTTGTAAACTTGCCACAGCCGGGAAATATCCATTGATTTAATTTATGCTTCAACGCTTTCAATCAACACCTCCAATATCTGCTTTGCCGCTTTCGCAATCTTCGTACCCGGACCAAAAATACCCGCCACGCCCTGTTGGTACAAAAAATCATAATCTTGCGCAGGAATTACACCGCCCACAATCACTAAAATATCTTCCCGACCGAGGGTTTTCAATGCTACAATCGTTTGCGGTACCAGCGTTTTATGACCGGCAGCCAGCGAAGAAATACCGAGAATATGCACGTCATTTTCAGCAGCTTGACGGGCGGCTTCGGCAGGCGTTTGGAAAAGCGGACCCACATCTACATCAAAACCCAAATCGGCGAAACTGGTAGCAATGACTTTCGCGCCGCGGTCGTGTCCGTCTTGACCGAGTTTGGCGACTAAGATGCGTGGGCGGCGACCGTCCAATTCAGCAAATTTATCAGCCAGTTCTTGTGCCATTTTGAAATCTTCATCCATTTTAAATTCGTTGGCATACACACCAGAAATGGTGCGTGTGGTAGCAGTAAAGCGTCCGAAAGCGCGTTCCATCGCGGTAGAAATTTCACCTAAAGTAGCTCTGAGACGGGCGGCTTGTATGGCTGATTCTAATAAATTTCCTTCGCCGGACTCTGCAGCTTGATGTAAATTTTCCAAGGCTTGTTGCACCGCAGCTTCACCCCGACTATTTTTTATTTTCTGCAAACGATTCAATTGCGATTCGCGCACGGCGGCGTTGTCCACATCTCGAATGTCAAGGGTGCTTACTTCTTCTATTTGAAAAATATTCACCCCTACAATTTGGTCTTTGCCGCTGTCAATACGAGCTTGTTTACGGGTGGCGGCTTCTTCGATGCGCAACTTGGGCAAACCTGCTTCAATCGCTTTGGTCATGCCGCCGAGCTCTTCCACTTCTTGTATCAATTCCCAGGCGCGGTGAGCGAGTTGGTCGGTCAGATATTCTACATAATAGGAGCCGCCCCATGGGTCAATCGCTTTGGTGATATCGGTTTCTTTTTGCAAATAGAGTTGGGTATCGCGGGCAATTTTGGCGGAAAAATCAGTGGGTAAGGCGATGGCTTCGTCTAATGAATTCGTGTGCAAAGATTGCGTTCCACCAAAAACGGCGGCGAGGGCTTCGATGCAAGTGCGAGCGATGTTGTTGAATGGGTCTTGTTCTGTCAGGCTCCAACCAGACGTTTGACAATGCGCGCGCAACGCCATGCTTTTCTCGCTTTTCGGATTGAATTGTTTGATCAATTTTGCCCACAGCATCCGAGCGGCGCGGAGTTTGGCGATTTCCATAAAATGATTCATGCCAATGCCCCAGAAAAAAGAAACACGCGGCGCAAAATCGTCAATATTCAAACCCACTTTCAAACCGGCACGAATATATTCCAACCCATCTGCTAACGTGTACGCCAACTCAATATCCGCCGGAGCGCCCGCCTCGTGCATGTGATAGCCGCTGATGCTGATAGAATTAAACTTGGGCATATTTTTGGCGGTATAAGCAAAAATATCAGCGATGATGCGCATACTTGGTGTGGGCGGGTAGATGTAGGTGTTGCGCACCATGAATTCCTTGAGAATATCGTTTTGAATCGTGCCGCTCAACTGCTCCGGGTTCACCCCTTGCTCTTCCGCCGCGACGATGTAAAATGCCATGATTGGAATGACCGCACCGTTCATCGTCATCGAAACGGACATTTGGTCGAGCGGAATTTGGTCAAACAGAATTTTCATATCTTCTACACTGTCAATCGCCACACCCGCTTTTCCCACATCGCCCACGACGCGCTCGTGGTCGCTGTCGTAGCCGCGATGGGTGGCGAGGTCGAACGCTACAGACAAGCCTTTTTGTCCTTGTGCGAGATTTTTACGATAAAAAGCGTTGCTTTCTTCGGCAGTGGAGAAACCAGCGTATTGGCGGATGGTCCAAGGTTGGGTAAGGTACATGGAAGCGTACGGTCCGCGCAGGAAAGGCGAGATGCCAGCGGCGAAGGGCAAGTGGGGCGCATCTTTTATAGCCTCAAAAGTAAAAAATGGGTGAACATCAATTTTTTCGGCAGTGTGCCAAGGTTCGAGCAAAGAGATGTCATCACTCGGAGTGATGACATCTCTTTTAAAAGGTATTTTTGAAAAGTCTGGACTTGGCATTTGATTGACCATTTAGGATTGACTATTTACCGCTATTTCGGCAGCTAAAGTTGCTAAAAAATCGGCAGTCGGGCAAATGAGAAATATTATTTCCAGCAAAAGGATATAGGCTAGTTTCTGATGGCGAAGGGCGGCGAGCAAAAATTTGCCTTCAGCGAGCAAAAGTGTGGCAGCAAACTGTCAACGGGGGAGGGCAGCGAGCAGAAGTTTGCCATCAGCGATCAAAAGTGTGGCGGCAAACTGTCAACGGGGGAGGGCAGCGAGTAGAAGTTTGCCATTAGCAAGCAAAAATGTGGCGGCAAACTTTCAATGGTGGAGGGCAGCGAGCAACAGTTTGTCCCCAGCGAGCAAAAGTGTGGCGGCAAATTTTTAATGGCGGAGGGCAGCGCGTAAAAATTAGCCTTCAAAAAACACCTTAGCACTGCTAAGTTTAATATTTTCGCAACAAAAAATAGCAATGCGAAAATTCAGTGCCGATTATATTTTTCCAGTTTCAAGCGAACCGATTAAAGAGGGTGTAATTGTAACAGACGATGAAGGTGAAATTCTACAAATGGACCGGCGGGAAAACCACGACCCAACAAGCTTGGACATTCGCAAAGGCGTAATCGTACCGGGTTTTGTAAATACGCATTGTCACTTGGAACTCTCGCACATGAAAAGTTTAGTGGCGACTGGTACGGGCTTGATTCCGTTTATCCAAAGCGTGGTGCAATATCGAGATTTTCCGATGGAACAGATTTTGGATGCCATTGAACGGGCAGACCAAGAAATGTACGAAGGCGGCATTGTAGCGGTGGGCGATATTTCAAATAAATTGGACACTGCGGCGCAGAAGGAACGCAGTAAGATTCGCTATTATACCTTCGTGGAAATGTTTGATTTGCTGCAAGCGCACCTGACAGAGCCCAATTTCAACGATTATAAAACGGTATATGACGGACAGAGTACGGCGCATGGCAATCGGAAGAGTGTAGTGCCGCACGCGCCGTATTCGGTGACCCCAGATTTATTTAGACGAGTTGCGAAATTTAATACCGAAGAAGATACAACGATCAGTATTCACAATCAGGAAACCGAACACGAGGATGCCTTTTTTTTGACGAAAACCGGGGATTTGTTAAAATTCTATGGCGGTTTTAATTTATCGCTCGACCATTTTGAACCAACTGGCGCTACTTCGATTCATTACGCGATGCAATATATGAATCCGAAGCAGCGAACCTTATTTGTACACAATACCATGACAACGGTCGCGGATATGCAAGCGGCGCAAAGCTGGAGTGACCGCGTGTATTGGGCGACTTGTGCCAATGCAAATTTGTACATTGAAAATCGCTTACCGAATTATAAAAATTTTATCGAAAATAATGCGCGGCTGACCATTGGGACGGATAGTTTGACTTCGAATTGGCAACTGTCGGTGTTGGAAGAAATGAAGGCGATTGCGCGGTATCAGTCGTATGTGGATTTTGAAACGATGCTGCGCTGGGCGACGCTGAATGGGGCGGAGGCGCTGGGTTTTGAACAAGATTTGGGAAGTATTGAAGTGGGTAAAACGCCAGGGCTGAATTTACTGGATTTAAAGGAGGATCCCACCACTGCGGGACAAGTCAGGAGGATAGGAGCGGATACGAAAGTGGAGAAGTTGATTTAGTAGGAAGTGTGGCACATTTTGGAAATGCGCCACATTTTATAAGTAGGAAGTGCGGCACATTTTGTAAATGCGCCACATTTTACAAGTAGGAAGTGCGGCACATTTTGTAAATGCGCCACACTTTGTAAGAACTTTATTGCAATATAACCTTGCCCATCCACTGTCCTTTGCTGGACGTGATTTTAGCGAAGTAAACACCTTTAGGAAGTTGTTGTAAATTAACTTGAACAGAGCCAGTCAGCTTTTTTGAAATTTGTATTTTTCCACTCAAATCCATTATTTGCAATAAAGCACCGTCTGGCGCATTTTTGAAAAAAACGACCTCCGCAGCGGGATTCGGATATACCGCTATCGGTAAGCGACTTTGCGCTATGTCTTTCGCACTGGTCTGAATTTGTTGATACGTTCCAAAAAAGCTAAGTGTATTCAATACTGCTGGAAAAATACAGCCCGTGTGGTCGGCAGTGGGATTCACGTCTATTGCATCTACATTTACCGAGCCCAATGCATTCATAACCGAGTCAGCGACGATACTATTTGTGTACGGCACTTGGTCATCCGCACGGCAGTAAAAAAGGCGAGTCGGTGCTTTGGCAGCAAATTTGTACGTGTCGTTACTTGCCAGTGCTTGATTAATCGGGTGGTTAGGATTTGTTGCTATCGCATTGATAACACTGTCTTGCAACATATATTTCGCAATCGAAGCACCATTATATAATTTCAAATTGGTAATAAGGGTTGTATTAAATTGCGAAACCGAAATCGTGCCAGCAAGGAATTGTTCAATAATTTGTTTGTAAGTAGGTTTAAAAATACGGTCTAAATTATCATATATATCGTATGCCAAATTATACGAAAGGATGGTATAAGCCACATACGCCGGAAAATTATACACACGGTCGCTCAAAATCAACTCCCGCATCGCAACGGAAATGCTGTACGGACCCGACAAATGCGCCGCCGCCGTGACCGTAAAATCATTCGCAAAATTCTTTTCCAACGCTTGGTGCATCGCCATTGAAGCGTGTCCGCCTTGTGAATAACCCGTGAGAAAAAGCTGATTATTTACTAAAATATTATTTTGTAATAAATAGGGACGCACTGCAAACAACATATTGATACCCGACGCCGCTTCCGACGCAGCGTGTACATAAGGATGAAAACCGCGCGATTCGCCCAACCCTAAATAATCAGGCATCAACGTGACGTAACCCGTGGCTGCAAAAATACCGCCCAATTCATAGCCGCCCAGCAAATTAGATGGCACATCTGTTTTGGAGTCCACTGTGCCGTGCATTGCTACGAGCAAGGGCATAACCACATTGCCACGGTCAGGCACAAGCAGCAAGCCGGATACGGTGTCCAACACGCCGTCCAAATCGGGCATGGTGTATGTGATTTTATACAATTTAATACCATTCTGTGCAAACGGTCCGAACTGCGCATCTAATTGTGCCTTGGTAAGCGAACCTTTTGATTCACTGCTGATGAGTTGCTGGCTGTACGCCAATAGGGGTGAGCACAGCCAAGCAGCTACAATTATCATTTTACAAAAAGAAATCCATTTCATTTAATTGTTCATTTTTTTATACGACGAACAGGAAACAAGCGACGCGTTTACAAAAAAATAGACACGCTCTTTTCGCTTGATTCCTGTTCGGGATAGAATTGCTAAATTTAAAATAAATCGTTTTACTGAAAACCTATAAGGTTTGTGTCAAATTTACAGTCCATCTTTCTCTACTTCCAAAATGGCTTTGACGTGCGCGTCTGCGATTTGTTGACGTATTTCATCTTTCATTAACTCCGCTACTTCTTTTCGGTTGTTGTAAAACCCATTTTCCGTCAGCACAGAGGTCATATTTGTCTTACGCAATACATAAAACTGGCCTTCTACTTTAGATTTGACGTGACGGTTTTTGAATCCAGTCTCCTCAATTAAATATTTTTGGAAAATGCCTGCCAATTTTTGACCGCGTTTGCTACCTGTAAAGAACCACGTTTCGATGCCACTCACACTGTCTGGTCCAAAGGTATTCATACTTGCTGCGGGTGCTGCATTGGAATGCACAGAAACAAACAGTTTTGGGATAGCCGATTTTTTATTATTCGCCCGTTCTACCCGACCTTGCAAAAAGTCATCAATATCCACTTCCGGTACGGTGATGAAATATTTTATATCAGCTTCATCCAATTGCGTGGTGATTCGTTTTACAATATCGCGATTGAATTCATATTCCATAAAGCGCTTGCCGCTGTCGTCCAATTGAGGCGAGCGTTTGCCAGCTGTTTGTTTACCGTGTCCGTTGTCGAGGCACCAGAGATAGCGCTGTTTAGTTTTAGTTTCGGTAGTTGGTACGGGCGTTAGCGGCGGGATTGCGGGTGTTGGCGGGGTTGGTGTAACAGGCGGCTGTACGGTTGGCTTCTTTTTGTCGTCAAACACATCCGCTTCAAATTCTTCACTGGCATCATTGGGTGGAATGACGATGTGTTCCATTTCATTGGCAACAACTATAACCGAATCAGAGCGCACCTCCGAAGCGTCTTGTGGTATGTTCGGTTCATTGATGGTGGGCTGAGGCGTAGGTTTTGGGCGTTCGGTGGTGTCCTGCGTTTTTTTAGAGCCAAAAAGCGATGCAAAGAAAGATTTAATGGCGTCAATAATTTGTTTGAACATAGAAGTAATTTTTTAAATATAAGACAATAGACGATGGATAGGAACTAATCTGCAATATCTAACGTCTGCTGTTCAAATTAAGGTTTGCCAAATTTATAATAAAAATAGCCATTCTGTTAAATTTTTTTGATGAAAACAGAATAAATAAAGGCTATCCGTTGGTACGCACGAATAGCCTTCAATGTTGCGAAATCTGTTTTCGGTTTTATTTTTTATCGGCGGAAGTGAATACGCGCTTCCAGTTGACTCCGTTACTCATCTCTCCCTCCTTCAGCGAAAACCAAATAAAGAGCGGTTTGCCTACCATATTTTCTTCTGGTACATAGCCCCAGATGCGCGAATCTTCCGAGTTGTGGCGGTTATCGCCCATCGCCCAGTAGTAATTTTGTTTGAAAGTATAGCGATTCGTTTCTTTCCCGTTTATAAAAATTTTTCCGTCGCGGATGGCGAAGTCGTTTTTTTCATAAATGTGAATCACTCTTTGATACAAGGCGATATTGGATGTATCAATTGTTATCGTAGCTCCTTTTTTTGGAATCCAAATCGGACCATAATTATCAATTGTCCAATTCGGAAAATGAGCCTTATCATGTGGAAAAACCCTGCCAGGCGCATCTTGCATCACCGCGTGTTCAATTTTTACATTTGGTGCGATGCCTTGCAATTTTTGTTTTTGCTCATTGGTCAAAATAAGGGTACTTTGGTATTGCTGGTCTTCCTTGGAAATACCCCAATCGGAAAAATTGCGCGTATTGATACCGATAAGTGGTAATTGCAAACTATAAGCATATTCCAACTTGGAAGGATTGTTCCCAACTTTGCCATTAATATATAACTGTCGGTTGCGAACTTCTAACGAATCGCCGCTTACTGCCACACATCGCTTGATGTAATGGTCCATTTTATCCATTGGGCGCGTCACGAGTTTTTTAATACCCAATTCAATTTGCTGCGAAAAAGGCTGCGGCACCGAGCCACGTCGAAGGTCGTGGATACTCCAAGTTCTTTCAGGAAAAATATAAACGCTATCGCCTTCTGGGTAATTAAAAACAATCAAATCGTTGCGGTCAATCGTTTCAAGTGCTGGAAAACGATAATAATCTAAACTCGGTTTTTCCCAATAAGACTCTGCGTCCAGACCGGGAATTCGATTGTGTAACAATGGAATCATTGCCACCGTTTGCGGGGTACGAATGCCATAATGTGCTTTGCTTACAAACAGAAAATCGCCAACCAGTAGCGAATCTTCCATCGAAGACGTAGGAATGACATACGCTTCAATCAAAAACATACGGATAAACGCTGCTGCAAATACCGCAAAAATAATAGCCTCTGCCCATTCGCGCAAGCCAGAGCGTTTGTAAGGATTGGCAGCTTCTAACTTTTGGTATTGCCGATTGTTTTTGGCATCGTGTGCAGCTTTGAGTTGGTTGCGGTAGTCGCGCTCTTTGACCAATGTCGGACCATCGTATTTCTCTTTTCCGGTTAAACCCAGATATAAAAAGAAAAATGGCGTTGCAATAACTGCCAGCACACTTTCCCAAAAGGTATAATGCCGAAACGAGCGCACCATATCAATTGCCAGACTTGCGTAAATGAAGATATTCACAATCGGGAAGAGGAGCCACGCGGCGTGGGCGGGTTTTCTACCCGCGAGCTGCGCCCACACTACAAAATTCAAGCCCGGCACTAAGCCTTTCCAGCCTTCTACGCCCGCTTTGGGAAAAACGAAATACAAACTGATACTCAATAAAATATAGCTGATGGCGAAAAAAAGTAAAAAGCCCATTTATAGTAATTAAGAATTATTAATGAAGAATGAATGCCGATACAATAGAATTAGGAAACTTCTAAAGTTTCCTAATTCTCGCTCAAAACACCTTGTAAAGATAAACGAAAATATTAGGATGAAATGTGCAATTAGAACAACTTGGACGAGTAAGCTGGTTTTACCGACTAAAATATTTTTTTTTTACAAAACGGAAGAACAAATAGTTCGGCTAAATAATTAGCACACCCGAATAGCTAAATTTATTTGATTGTCACTTTATTCACCTGTGGTTAATGGTCAATTATAAATGGTCAATCTCTTAATTACTCTTCTATCACAAACCCGCTTACCCAGATTTTCTCTGCGCTGCGTTTGCCTTCGAAGTAAATTTTCGCACTTTTATTGAAAGCACCTGCTTGTTTCGCATCAAATTCTAATATGATATTTCCGGTAGAGTCGGGTGAGATAGGCGTTTCCGTCCACGTGCTGCCCGTGCAACCACAGGAAGTTCGTACCGTTTCGATAACCAAAGGCGTTTCGTTGGTATTTTTGAAAGTGAAGGTACGGCTTACAGGTTCTTTCATCTTAATATCGCCGAAGTCAAATTCCACTTCGGTCAGCCATTGTACATCGTCATCGGCAGGTGTAGTCGCAAAATTCGCCATCCACAGAAAAATAGTCAGGAAAATAGTCATTGGAAGATAGATATGAATCGTTGTTAAAAATTATAGCAAAAACACAAAAAGGCGGGCTTTTATTGTACAATGGAGTTTCTAACTTTCGGAAAAATAGCAGGTTGTGTAAAATAAAAACTCCCACATCTGGGGAGGCAATTCGGATGTGGGAGCAACAACATACTATGAGAAAACTACACAGCACAAAGAAAGGGATTCAAACGCTGAATTAAAACCTATATTTAGACTATGGTGGACGGCTCGGTTGGTGTGGTGTATATGAGTTAGAAAGTGGACAATTGTTTGACGTTTGAAGGTTTGGCGTTTGAAGTTCGAGATTCGTAACGTATTGAAAATAAAAAGGTTATATTAAATTTCTACATTTGTTTGGTTTTTGCTACCATTCTCCTACGATGTCAGACAAATAAAAAAATCCTACACTTCAGAAGGGTCAAAAGTGTAGGACGAATCAAACATACTATGAGAAAACTTGCGTCAAAGATACAAACCGTGCCCACTATGGGAGCATCCAATTACGCAATGGTAGGATGCATTGTCGGAGTGGTTGATTGGGGCAGAAAGCGGACAATAAAAAGTGTATTTTGTACAAGAAGTAGGAGAGGCGGGAATCTTAAATAGTGGGTTTTGAATAAAAAAAGCCGGTTTTTGGACAAAACGAATGATACGTTTACAAATATTAAATTTTTATATCTCTATTTCGCGAGCTATTTTTATGTTAACTATTTCTATTTTGAATACCAACACAGAAACAAGAATTAACATTTGTGTAGAATTTATATTTATTTTGGCGAAGGACGGGAAAGTTTGTGTTTTCCAATGTTATTTCAATAAATCGTATTGTGAATAAATTTTGATTTTCCTTATTAGCAAAATACCTTAAAATACATTCCAATGAAGAAATATTTATTTTTCCTCTGTTTATTATTTACTTTTATAACCACTTCCTTTGCCCAGCTAACTATAAAAATTTATCAGCCCATCGTTCCCTACAAAATTAAAGATAAATACCGACCGGCTTCGATTCAAAAATTGGAAAGTCTGTTAGGACAGCGCGTGGACATCAATGTAGAAAAACGCTTGTTGCAAATTGACTCCGCCATTTTATTATCCGGCTTTCGCCAACGCCCCGGCAGCCAAGTATGGATTGGTGAACACGTCGGAAAATTCCTTTTTTCCGCTTCTTTGACCTATCAATATTCCAAAGACGAGCGCATAAAAAATCTGATGGATGCCATGGTGCGAAAGTACATTTCCTACCAATTACCTGATGGCTATCTCGGCACCTATCTGCCTGAAAATTACTGGACAGAGTGGGATGTGTGGGCGCACAAGTACGCCATCATTGGGCTCACGCGCTACTACTCGGTGACAGGTTCTAAACCCGCATTGGAAGCTGCCAAAAAAGCTGCCGACTTGATTTGCCGCACGTTCGGCGATGAACCCGGCAAGCGCGACCTCCTCAAAGCTGGTCATCACGCAGGCATGGCATCGGGCAGCATTCTCGAAGCGATGATTGATTTGTACCGCTATACTGCTGACCCAAAATATCTTGATTTTTCTAAATATATCCTCCGCGCTTGGGAGCGACCCGATGGTCCGAAAATCATTACCAATCTGCTACAATATGGCTCTGTTCAAAAAGTAGGCAATGCCAAAGCTTATGAAATGCTCTCTTGTCTGGTCGGAATTGCCAAATATTACAAACTCACCGGCGAGGAAAAATACCTCAAACCATTAGAAATAGCTTGGAATGACGTTGTTAAAAATCGCTTGTACATCACCGGCACGGCGAGTTCGCACGAACGTTTTCAGGAAGACGGCATCCTGCCCGCGGATACCGAGGCGAAGATGGGCGAAGGCTGCGTCACCACCACTTGGATTCAGTTTAATCTCGAATTGTTATCCCTGCAAGGCGACCCGAAATATGTGGAAGAACTCGAAAAATCCGTTTACAATCACCTCATTGCCGCCGAAAATCCGTTGACGGGTTGCGTGAGTTATTACACCGCCTTTCAAAATGCCAAACCATACAAATGCGACCAAGGATTTTCTTGCTGTTTGTCGAGTATTCCGCGCGGTATTGCGCTGATTCCCAGCTTGGTGTGGGGAAAAATTGATAACGTTTTTTCCATTTTAATGTACGAATCCGGCACGGTGAAGGACACGATTATTGCCAGCGATAAATCTAAAGTCGTACTCACGATTCAAGCCAATACCACGTTCCCGCACGCAGGAAAAGCGACTTATAAAATGATGCCTTCCGCCGCTAAGAAATTTGCGCTAAACTTTCGCGTACCCGCATGGTCAAACAATTATGTTTTAAAAACAAATGGCATCACTTACAAAGGCACACCCGGACAATTGCTCAAAATTGAGAAAGTGTGGAAAGCTAATGACGTAGTAACTGTCTCTTTCGACATCCCCATACAAATCCTGCCAGGAGGTCGTTCTTACCCCAACGCGGTCGCCGTCCAGCGCGGACCTCAAATTTTAGCCATTGACCAGAGTTTGAATGCGGATGTAACAGATTTGTCGAATATTACATTTGTTAAACAAGCAACTATCAAATTACAAGATGCCAAAGCTACCTTACCCGCCAATTGGAGTTGGAAGCAAGCGTATTCCATGCAGTTGCAAGTGAATAAAATATTACAAACAGTAACGCTCGTGCCCTTTGCCGAGGCGGGGCAGAAAGAAGGGAATTTGAGCGTTTGGATAGCGGCGGAAAAGTAGCTTGGAGCGATAAAATGCAGAACTTAAAGGGTGGTTTTTATGTAAAAAATGTTGTAAATTGCGATAAAAACGGACCAATATGACTAAAAATACAGAGCAAACCTATCAATCTATCCTTTTCCGATTGAGTCACATTCCTGTTAGCTACTTGCAGCAGATAGATGATTTTTTGCAACATTTCAATAAGGAAATCAAACAAAGAGAACAAAACCGAACGCAAATTTTAGCACTTGCTGGAAGTTGGAATGAGTGGCAGGAAGAAGATTTTCAGGAATATTTACAAGAAACTAAAAAAGTTGGTAATGAACTATTCAATAGAGATATTGAGCTATGAAACAAGCCATTTTAGACACGGATACAGTTTCGTACTTCTTTAGAAATCAGCCCAATGTGGTAAGCAAACTGGATGAGTATTTACGTGAATTTGGTTTTATCCATATCAGCGTAGTTACTTATTATGAAGTTTTAAATGGACTGTATTATAAAGACGCTCAAAAACAACTTGCTCGTTTTGAACAATTTATAAATCTCAACGAAGTCATTCCATTCAACCAGAATATAGCTCAGAAAGCAGCCAAAATTTATTCTATCCTTCGCCAAAATGGACAGATTATTGGTCATAATGATGTGCTCATCGCAGCAACAGCTATTGTAAATGATATAGTGCTGATTACTAATAATGTGAATCATTTTGGTAGAATTGATGGCTTGGAAATGGATAATTGGGCGGAGTGATAAATATATTTTTTGCTTGTGATTTAAAAGATAGAAAGCCGATTCTCAAATTTTCATATAAAATATTTTTGAAATTATGAAAAGAATATTTGTTTTTAGTTTAAATCTCTTCATTTTTTTGAGTTGTGGTAACACAAGCAATAATTTATTAGAAAAAGAAAATGACCTATTAAAGAGAGAAAACGAACTTTTGAGACAAGAAAAAGAATTGGAAAATAAAAGGGCTGATTTCAATAAAATTGCAAATTTCAATCCCAGTGAAGAAGCATTAAGACAATTTGACTTATACTCATCAAAAATTGAAGAAAGTAAGGGCGCGGAGATTGCAAATTCACAAGCTTTTGTTGGGGATTTAAATAATGATAGTTTTCAAGATGTAGCCATTTATTTTGTCTTAACTCCTCAAGGTGGTGGTAATGCTCTTATGGGTCAAGGCATAGCTGTTTACTTTAATAAAGGCAATAAAATGAAAGTAGTCGCCGGATTTGAACCAGAATATATTTTTACAGTTGAAGGAATAGAAAAAGGAAAAATACATATCAAAAAATTAGAGTACGCAGACAATGATGACATCGGTCGTCCATCAATAGAAACTCATAAATATTTAATTGTGAATGGTAATAGGCTTACCGAAAGTAGTGTTTACGATTAATTTGTAATAGTCACTCCTTTACCAACTGCAACCGCATCTTTTTAATCCTATCTTCCAACTTCTCCGAACTCAACTTCTCCCGCATTCGATCCACAATTATTGGGAAACTGAAAGGCGTGGCTTTGCTGGGTTTGGTCAGCACGATTTTTTGTTGATTGATACGTTGCAACGCTTTTCGCAAACGCACTTCTTCGAGTTGGAAGGTCATCACTTCATCGTATGCTTGCAGAAGTAATAAATGATTCGGTTCATAATCTTGAAAAACTTGAAAAAATAATTGAGAAGAGGCTTGTAAGTGCCTGTCTTTCTTACGATTACCAGGATAACCTTTGAATACGAGTCCGGCGATGCCCGCAATATCCCGAAAGCGCCGCTTTGCCATTTCGACCGCATTTACGCTGGCTTGAATGTCGCGCGTGAGGTGTTGCGTGGAAAAAATATTTTCTTCTAAGGCTTTATCTATTGGAATTTCGATGTCAGACAGCAATTCAAAACCATAATCATTCATCGCAATGGAAAAACTAATCGGCGTGAGTTGCGCGATGCGATAAGCGAGCAGCGTGCCCATGCCCTCGTGTACAAAGCGCCCTTCAAACGGATACAGCACTAAGTGAAAGCCCTCGCGGCTGGGAAAATATTCTATCAAAAACTCATCAGACGTGGGAATGTGCGAGCGTTTTTCCTGCACGGCAGCCAGCGGTTGTAATGTTTTTAGTTCAATATCATGGAAATTATGATAGGATAATTCTTCCATTTTCAACCGCAAGAAATGCGATAATTCGGAGGATAAAGGCATTCGACCGCCTTGCCAAGAAGGGATGCGACCCGTTTTCTGCGTGCTGCGGCGCACTTGCACGGTCAGTTCTTTGATGCGCACCAATTCGAGACTACGCCCGGCAAACCAAAATACATCGCCCGGCTTGAGTTGCGAGACAAACCACTCTTCAATCGAACCAATAAACTCGCCACCTAAATATTTGACTTGCAAATTCACTTCACTCACAATCGTACCGATATTGAGCCGATGGCGCAGCGCGATGCGTTTGCTGGTCACTTTATAAATGCCGTCTTCCACTTCTACTTTTCGATATTCATCATAAGCGTGTAATGAATTGCCGCCCGTTGTAATAAAATCCAGTACCCAAGCCCATTCATCTTGTGTAATGCTACTAAATGAATACGTTTTCTTTATTGCTTCAAAAATTTCCTGCGGTCGAAATCCATCCGATACGGCTAAGGTCACAAGGTATTGAATGAGCACATCAAACGAACGAATGTAAGGAATGCGACTTTCTAACTTACCTTCTGTCATCGCTTGTCGCAATGCCGCTCCTTCCAGCAATTCCAAAGAATGGGTGGGTACAAAATAAATTTTACTTACCGCGCCCGGCTGGTGTCCACTGCGTCCGGCGCGTTGCAAAAAACGAGCGACTCCTTTCGGACTTCCTACTTGCACAATCGTTTCTACGGGCCTGAAATCCACGCCCAAATCCAGGCTGGACGTGCAGACGACGGCTTTCAAGGTGCCTTCGTGTAGCGCATTTTCTACCCAATCCCGTATATCTCGACTCAAGGAACCATGATGCATCGCAATCGCGCCCGCCAAATCTGGGTCCACTTCCAGCATCATTTGATACCAACGCTCGCATTGGGCGCGCGTATTCGTAAAAATTAAAGTGCTTTTACTGCTTTCTATAATTGGCAACACTTTGTCTAAGAGCCTGAGTCCTAAGTGTCCCGCCCACGGGAAGGTTTCGATTTCGTCGGGCAAAACAGATTCTACTTTAATTAATTTTTGAATATTCGATTTTATAATTTGGTTTTGAATATCCTCTTTTTCAGGGAGTAACACTTGAATGGCTTCTTCCATATTTCCAATGGTCGCCGAAATGCCCCAAGTTTTCAATGCTGGTAAAAGTGTCCGCAAGCGCGAGAGTGCCAATTCAACCTGCACGCCGCGTTTAGAACCTAACAATTCATGCCATTCATCAATCACAACTGTTTTCAAACCTTTGAAAAAAGTCGGATAACCCTTTGTTGCCAGCATTAAATGTAAACTTTCGGGGGTAGTAATCAATAATTCGGGTGGCTTTTTTTTCTGATTAGAACGCTCAGTAGAAGAAGTATCGCCGGAACGAGTGGCAACGGTCCAATTCAAACCCAATCCTGTGATAGCGCGTTGCGCCGATAATTGAATCTCTTTTGTAAGTGCGCGAATCGGCGAAATCCAGATAGCTTGTAAGCCGTTATTAATTTTTGTAAAATCGTTGGGGTTATTTTTAATAAATTCTAATAAAATGGGCATTAAAAGTGAATAAGTCTTGCCGCTGCCGGTAGGCGCATTCACCACGCCGCTCTCGCCGGAGAGATGGCGCTGCCAAGCTTCTTCCTGGAATGGAAAAGGCGTCCAGTTTTGCGTGGCGAACCAGTCTTTGGCGAGGTGAAGGAGTTGTGCTTGCTGCATTGTGGGTAAAACAGAGCGGAGGTAGGGAAGGTTTGGAAATTTATTGACTTATGAATCTTTTATTAATTTCTGTAATCAGTTGTAACACCGCAAGTGTAATTTCATTTAATGTTATTTTTATATCTGAATGGTTAACAACATCAAGTCTTACTTCTCTTTTAATTCTTTTCAACCTTGCTTTGTTCTGAATAAGTTCATTTAAAATTTGTTCCTCTTTTGTAATTTCTGTTTGTGACATTAGTAAATCTGGTAGTGTACCATATCGAGTGATATTATATCTTTGAAAAAAAAAAGAAATAAATGGTAATCGAATACAAAAGTTGCCATAAATGCAGCAGCCAAAACATCGTCAAAAATGGTTCGAATAACGTAGGTAATCCCAAATACAAATGTAAAGACTGCGGGTTTGG
>Ga0163149_10003926_pt1 | contig 16622 bp, 17 predicted proteins | sample OliLakLV19MP5G1_FD_148604 | JGI IMG/M metagenome (GOLD analysis project Ga0163149, IMG submission 148604) | Freshwater microbial mat bacterial communities from Lake Vanda, McMurdo Dry Valleys, Antarctica - Oligotrophic Lake LV.19.MP5.G1 | ecosystem: Environmental > Aquatic > Freshwater > Lake >...
CGCAAAACTCGAGCCGCATAGTCAATAACCGCCCTTATGACTTGGTTACCGTAAACCACCTTGGGAATTTTACTTAGATTAGTTAGTCGTTCAATTGACTGAGAAAACGCACTGGGCGCGCCTAATAACGTAATGAAAGTAAGACTGTAAACAAGAAATCGCATTCACGATGTTAATACAAGTTCTACGCCAGCGCTGACCGTCCTCTGTTTGCTAAGGCAGAGTAGGAGCGACTATTATTTTCACATAGTGACGTTCCTGGTAATATTAGCAGAAAAAATTCAATTCCTAGCTCCACTGTAAAGGTACTCTAGGTCTTGATGGGTAAGCTTCTTAGCGAGTTCTAGCGAGCCGACCGTTCTTCGTATTTGTTCTTTATTGACTGGACCCACAGCAAGAAAGTCAGTTCTTGGATGGGCTAACGCATAAGCATTAATCATCTGATCTATGGTGTAGGTTGTGCCATTTTGACCATTAAACTTTCTGGTGAAATTAACGACCCGATGCCAACGAGCCTCATTATCCTTTGTGAAAAGGGAGTGGTAAACATTTTGCCAATAGGCATCACCTTGCTCGAACTTTTCTTTGGCGGCCTTCTTCGCGTTTTTCCATTGAGGAGCGGGCTTATCTAAAATACTAAAACCACCCAAGGGAGAATACGGCATGACCTTTATTCCCTTTTGGAAACTAGGATCCATCATTTCCCGATGAGTAACTTGCACTCCCAGCGCATGAATCGTTCGTTGACTCATTTCAAACAGTGAAAAATAGGGGCTATTGATAATAGGTTTAACCAAAGCCTCTGAGTGCGACAAATTCAAAGACTCGGTGATACGATCTGTCTGCCAATTTGACCAACCAAGCATCCAAAAGTAACTGGCTATCTGTGGGGACGCGAGTGCTTCCATAATAGTTCGAACAGAGGTCTGCACTCTTTTTATCGCTTTAAATCCATAGGTATCCCCGTCATCCCGATGCATAAGATAAATAGTAATATCTTCCTCAAGATTCGCTCGGGTGTGACTCAGTTCTTCTGCCACTCGATCTGTAATCTGTTCTGTAGAGCCATATAGACGACTGGCATAGGAACCTGGCGGGACATTCTTCAATGCAATTTCTCCATTGCCCGTACTTTCAATATGTCCATTTATTCGAAGTTCACGGCTTAAATGTTGAGAATGTGTTCCTGCCTCTAGCCGTTGTGACCAAAAGAGATCAAATGGAAATCCTCCTTTAGAAAGAATGTACAATTTTCTATCTGGATTAAAGTTGGTTCGATAGTAGAAGCTATTTTCTCGAATGGGCGCACTTCTGGATTTTTTCCATTTACCAAGTTTATTTTCGACGCCTCCCACATAGATTGGTGACGTATCGAAGAAGTTAATTCCATTTTTTGCGGCTTCATCCAATATTTCAAATGCCTCGGCTTCCGACAACTCTGGTTGGCCTTCAGTCGTCCAATTGGATTGAACTAAGTGGTCGGTGCCCATTACTAAACGTGAAAACTTCTTGCAGTCCATTTTAGATTTGCAGAGTTCCACATATTCCATAGCTTTTACATCGAAAGACAAAAGCAACACACTAAAAGTAAAAAATCGGACAATATTCATTGGAGCTAAGTACCATAGCGGTAAGATGCTGTCGATAGACCGTGTAAACAAACCCAATCCTGTTAATTTTTAAGTATTTTTTTTATGGCTGAAAACAACAATGTCCTGGCCAGATTGGTTTTTTGTTTCGCTTTGGAATGATGTAGCTTAATAATCTCTCCAACCATAATACTATGAATAATTCGCGATAAATCAGAAACGTTTTGAAATTTAGTTCCCGTTTCATGCCCAATTTGTACTAGATGAGTCTCTATTCTTTCTAAGCCAATCCTGAGTATTTCGTTGTTGATCGTTTCGATAGTCTTGTCCGAGAGGGCGAAGTAATTAATTCCTAATAAGATCTGAGCCTTAGATTTGTGATTTGCAAACCATTCCAGATTGGCTCCCGCATAAGCCAGCAGGCGTTCGAGTGCTGACGCCCTTTGATCTATAGAGGCATCAATATATATTCGTCCTTCTGCAGCCACCATTAAGCCGCACGCCGCGAAGAGATCCATTTTATTCTTAAAGTACTTGTAAATTAGTGGTTGGGTGACGCCCACCTTGCTTGCAATATCCTTAAAAGTGGTTTGCTCAAATCCTGTTTCATTAAAGCAAGTTACCGCAGCCGCTAATATTTGATCTTGTGTTGTAATCATAAGGTAAGTTTACCTTAAATTTATAAAATATAAATATATATTGATAATATATATGCTATGTGTTATAAAATGTATAAGTAAATGTTTAAGCACCTAAACGATATCAAAACAAAGGAGTTTTTATGACGAAGAGTATTATAGTTTTAATGACATTAGTTGGCTTTGAAGCTTACGCCAAAGTTCAGTGCAATGTAAGTCAGGGCGATCCTAGGCAAGAAAAGTCTATAGAGTCAGCGCCGCTTGTGAATCAGTATGAAACGAAGTCACATGTTTTGTTAGAAGGCAACTTGAATGGAAGAACATTTTCGCTCGAAGGCAACAAAGAGAAAGGTCAATACAGTCTTTCAGTAGCTATGTCTCCAACCTTCAGTATTTCAACTCAAGGAAGTTTTGCAAGCAACGGTTATTTAAGTTTGGTTCTTAAAGAAGGCGACAAAATGACATCGCTTTCATGCCTGAAAGAGTAGTTTATTTAAACTATTAGGGAATTTCTATGAAAACTATACCTTCAATTTTAATTTCCGCTATGGCTATGACAACTGTAGCAATGGCGGGGTCGAACGAACTTAACACATGGACTAGCTCAGTTCGCTCTCCTCAAGGGTTAATTTTCGATGCTCTGGCCGCCGCTCATACAAACGGCCAAGCGAATATTAAAAGAAATGGAAATGTTTTTGTGATATTTACGACTTCAGCCATGCTGTCCTGTACATCGAAACTATTAGGCGCTGCCGCCGTTGAAAACTTTAAATGTTCTTTAGCTGGCGATATTTCAGAATGGGAGCAAGATGCAACCTCTGTTCAAGCGATCTTAACTGAGGCCCTAATAGACTCTTATGCCCTACGCCAGAAACATGAGAGCGAAAACAATCCAATTACACTTCAAAATGGAGTGGTTAGCGTCAGCGGTGAAGGTTCAACAATAACTTGCGAAAGTAAACAACGAAGTATGCTTGCGGTAAAGAGCTATCTCTGTCGTGTTGAGTAGGTGGGTGAGTCCAAAAAATCAAGTCGATAAAATTCTATTTAGTTAGTTTCTCGAAGCAATTGATTATAAAAAAGCACCTGAGACAACTTGCCATTTTTAATGGCCGTATCGATGTTGTTGTAAATGGTGGCATTAAGGACGTGTTTCTGTTCGCTACTGAGGTTTTTTATCTGAGCCACATGATTACTAATACGCTGTCGATCTTCATGAGTAAGAGCAGGACTTTCCGTATTCGATTGTTCACATGAACTGGTTGGCGGATCAAAAGGAAAAAGCTCACCGGCATTTGAGTAATTAGTGGCTGCAAGGCCCAGTATTAAAATCAATTTCGAATATGTATTTCTCATAAATTCTCCAGTTCCTGACGTCTGATTATCTGCAAGTCGTGCCACTTTCTTTCTTTGGCTTGATCATACAGCAAATATTTTTTTGAACCTATAAATTTATCATTGAATTTATTTCAGCCTATTTTTTTCAAGCGTGTACGTTATTTGCATTAATTATCTCGCTGCTGTAGGTTGCAATTTCCTGCAACCCGGACAAAGAGGTAATTTCATGAACGCCGTAAACACGTTAGTACTATTTGCTACTTTATTTTCGTCATCTTTGTCATTTGCTACAGTTGAAGTAGGCCCAACCATTAAAGTCCAAAGCGAAATCAAAGGATGGAACAACAACTTCAAAGTAGATGTTAAGTCAAAAAAGTCTCTAACTCAGTGCCGCGAGACTCAAGAAATTTCTGGAACTTTTCTCTGTCAGAGTCACGAGCAAAAAGAAATGAATATGGCACTTACACGCGCCTCATTTTTTGTTGAAGGCAATAACGGAAAACCGGGAGTGATCGTACCCACAACTGACTCAACTTTTAGAGAATTTATTAGCGCCATCGGCGGTCATGATCTTAAAGGTTCAGACCTCTTGAGATATTACGATGCCGCAGTGACCGCTTGTGACAAGGATAAAACTCTTTGTGCTGACCCACTTGAAACTGAATTGTTTGAAGAGTTTATTATTCCAAAGGCCCGCGCTAATCCCAACTTTATTGTCATCACATTTGCACTGGTAAGCGCTATGAGATGGCAAGATGTTGTGACTCATGAAATTCTCCATGCGCAGTATTTCTCGGACGACACTTACCGCCAAGTAGCCGATAGTTTTTGGGACAATTCGATGAGCACTGAAGAAAAAGAAGAAGTGAAACGATTATTATCTAATTTTTACGATACAAAAAATGACCTCTTAATGAAAAATGAATTTCAAGCTTACATTTTAATGGCTAATGCTAAAACGTCTGAGCTTGGTCAGTTGGTTCAAAAGTACCGCGAACCCTTGTTGCAAAAATTAGCTCAAGCTAAGCGGCAACCGCTTCAAGTGAAGTAAGTCGCATCGAGCCACTAGGTAACTAGGGGTATATGTTCGCTTACTCTAAAAAACCATTAAAGCGCACTATTTAGGACATGGGCCTTATTTTCGTCATAACCCAGCGTAAAATCGAGCTGAGTTAGGCCTTTGGAGATTTGGTTTTACAATTGGTAATTGTCTAAAGAGTAGACGGTTGTAATTTGAAAAGCGTCACTCCAAATTATATCTTGTTTCAGCTCTAAATTATCAGGTTTAAGGCGGCGCAAGTTTTGAAATGTAGGAGGGTATGGAGGCTTTATGCTTAGAATTTTTATTTTGGCAATATCTCTTGCTGTGACAGGCAATATGACTCTCGCGCAAGGGGATACTCTTATAAGCGGTACTGTCATGGACAAGTGGGACCCTTACTATTGCGCGTGGAATACTATGGCTTATGGTTCAACTCCAAAAGGTTCTTACGTTTTCAATAATGTCTATGACTCCCATTTGCCCCCTTATAGCTTTGGCGCAAGTCCAATTTTAACTATTAAGAATCAGGACAATAGTACGATAGTCCAAATCGCTACTGAAGATAAGCTTCTCAACGTCGATTTGGGAACTCTTATTACACCAGGAAATGTTCAAAAATTCCGAATCAAGATCCCTGCCGATCTAACAGCTAATAATAAAGAAGGAATCCTTTCCATTGAAGTTTCAAATTTTGGAGATCAGTTATCGGTTCAGGTATCAAAGCCTGACTACAAAAATGCCGATAAAAACGGGCCGCTTCTTAGTCTCGGCGCGGGTGTAACACGCGGTTCGCACGAAGAAAGACTTCAAATTATAAGTAAATTAGTTGACGTTACCTTGCCGGCCTATCAGGACAATGCGGCAAGAAATCCAACGGATCTTGCGTTACAAATTATCAATATCTGTGCTCATCCGACTGTTAGCTTGGACGAGGATGGAAACGTCATCAAACAAAAAGCTACCCAACAGAAATTTAACTCGGCAACAAGATAATAATTTAATTTTCATGCCACACAAACCGATTTTAAAGTAATGAGCCTGGATTTGGAATGGGCCGCGCTCGCCTGAGTGATGAAGAAATCGTGATGAGAAGCTAAAGCCGTCAGGAAATACAATCACCAAGTTGTTAAAAGTGCCAATTATTTTCAAAGCAGGTTTGGGCTGTAAAGCTGGAAACTGTGTCTGGATACAAGGAGCTAATTTTTCGTCAAATTGTGGCGTAAGCATTTATTCAGGCAATTGGACACCAAGCCAGGCATTGGCGAAACTTACTGCACAGGATTATAAAATAACGTGTACAACGACTGCGATTTCATTTGAAATACCGCACCAAATATTTTTGACTTCTAATGCTGTTAATTTGACGGTCTTAAATCTCGACAAAGGCACATGGTCGACTCCAAAATATATCCAGTTTCGCTAAACAGGCTTTGTAAGCGCTCCATCGGTGAAGTTTGCTTCCCTCGCTGTCTACCTAAAACCAGTTAAATAAATCAAAATTCATTTGAAAAATTTTTTTTGAAGGGGCTTTTGCAATTAGCGTCTCGGCCTCTTTTAAAAAATTTCGGAAACGTGATTTTATATTTTGAAAGGTCTCGTCGTCAGCAGAAAATGTGCCCATAAAAGAATGTTTTTCTTCCTCTGAAATTTGATTTAAATGTACCGTGCTTTTATTACGTAAGTAGTTTTGGTGAGTGCGCATAAGAGGATGATCGGTGCCGTAATGAATTTGATTTTGCTTAACTTCTAAAATAGAAAACCCGTTATCATCTATTTTAATATAATCTAAATCTCGCAATTTATTCAGAATCTGTTTTAGTTTTTCGGAGGACACTCCAAGCACAGAGCATAGTTTTCTGGGGTTGCTTTGATATTCAGGAATAAATAAAGCCACCTGAACCAATGTGCATAGAGGGTCAAAAAGGTAATTCATTTCTTGGGTGAGTTGCCTAGTGTTAAATTCTTGAAAAGTAGCATTTCTTAAGCGCTCTTGCCGATAGCGGCTTATTTTGGATTCCAAATAGTTGCGACGACTTGGTTCAGTGGCTATAGACTTAGCTTTCAGCAAAAAAATGAAATCTGTTTCTTCCGGAAAAAACTCTAGTAATTGGCAAACTTTAAAAAGGTGGTCTTCGTTAAGATGGGTCTTTTCACTATTAAGAGCTTTAGAGAGATAGGTATTTTGAATGGGAATGCGTGCCGCAAGCTTTTGCAGAGACATTTTCTTCTTACTCGCGCCGAGCTCCTTCACGCGGGTTTTAATAGCTGCTTTGTAGTTAGTTTGAGTGTAAATATCCATTTATCTATTTGATATAAACAAAACTATATTTTTATGCAATTAGTTTATAGCGAATTAATAAATTTTCCAATAGGTTAGCCTCATTGGAAGGGACTATAAGAACCTCCCCCAATACTAAAACAAGCGTTCTTGAGGAGTTAACATTATGAAACCCATTATAATCGCGGGTGTATTACTTATTTCAAATCTTGCCCATAGCTTTCCGGGAGCAAATAAAGCCCCTAAGGATCTATTAGGTAAGTCCAGCAGCGAGCAAACCCTTTCGTGTCCAAATTTCAGTGGTCATTGGAAAGGCCAATGCACGACTGCTGGCGAAGTGAGTGAAGAGTCACTACTAATTGATCAGGCTGAGTGCTCTGTCATTGGCATTCAGAACCACTATTACGTGATCGGTGGCCGGCAAACCGTAATTGACACTTTCACCAGTGAAGGTGCTGAGTATGAGTCAGTTGTATCAACTAAAGTCGATGTGACAGACGATCAACAAGGGCTACAAGCTGCTGTCGCAATAACTATTTCCCGAGATGGTGAAATATTCGACGAGGATATGGTTGGCGCATCCATGACGTTTAGTGATAAACAATTGGTGTATTTCGCAAAAAGCAAAGACTCTGAAACTTCTTGTATTTATGACAAGATTGACTGAGTTTGCTGGACAAGGGGGGAGAGGTTTTTTAATCTCTCCCGCACTATATTACTGATGAGGTGTTGAATGCTTCGTTTTATTATCATACTAGAAATACTTTTTTTAAATTCGCTCTCTTTTGCCGGGGGCATGGTTTCCTCAGGCGGAGAATTGCTCAAAGATGCGCAAAATCCCTGGTGGGTTAAGAACACGACCGAAGTGTTTTACTGCATTGAGGTTGAAGAAAAATCATTCTCGGGCGATCCCGCCTCTCTAGAATTCACAATCAGTAAGGCTTTAGATTATTGGCATAAAGAACATTCTCGGAAATTGGTAATGTCTACTAACAAGGAAATTTACAATGAATTGCAAAATCAAATTGGATCCGGATTACAAAAATTCACCAAAATCAATTGCAGCGGAAAAGAAGATTTAAGGTTCAAGTTTGGGTACGGTACGTTGACAACAGAACAAGTCGGTTTCATTCCAAAATTAAAAACTCATATAAGTGTTGCAGTAAGAACGGATTATGATGAAGTCAACCTTAAGGGGCGGGGATTTATTTATGTGGCTTCTGATATGGGAAAGCATAAATATGAAGCGGGATCTGAAATTATCGAAAAACCCTGGCAGTACGAAATGTTGACCTATTTAACTCTCGTGCATGAACTCGGTCATGTTTTCGGGCTGCCACACGTAGGCGATAACTACACGCTGATGTCCACTCAGTTTTTAGAATATATTTTAGGAGCTGATACTGCTGAGCAATTAAGACACTTTAAAATTAATGAGCGATCGCTGGCTTCTTTTCTCTTTATTCCTGCAGACTTATTTGCCGATTGTCTAGAGTTCACATTTGATCAAAAAGTCAGACTTTATCTAGAAATTCCGGATGATGCTAAATGCCTTTTCTTTCAAATTGATTCCGCCCAGAATCAAATTCAACTTTATGCGTCCACGGGTCATGGTCAACCTAAAAAAGCAGTAGGTGTGTTTTCGAATCTTCAACTCGAAGCCGATTCGTCTCCGGGAGTCAGCCTATTTTTAACTAAAAAACAAAAAGTTTTTACCGATGTTGTTCTGCTCAGTAATTATTTGTTTGGACCTATGTTTATTGAAAAAAAGGGCCCCGGAATTTATACTGGCGGTTTTAGCCAGCAGAAAAAACAAGTCTTTATAAATATGAATAATTTGAAGATTCAAATACTTGGTCTGATTGGTGGGAGCATCCAAACCGTTTATTCTTCAAGTGTGGACCCGCTCGCTGTTTATTAAAGTATTAAGGTTTGCGATTCGACGCTTCGTAAGTCCGCACGCTGAGGATGGTCGGGGCGACAGGATTCGAACCTGCGACCTCTTGCTCCCGAAGCAAGCGCGCTACCAGGCTGCGCTACGCCCCGACTATAAGACGTGTGTTTTGATACTCGTTGGTAATTGTGAAATGTTTTTTGCCATGGTTTCTATCTGCCCACGAGCGAAATCCATTACCAAATAACCAATCTGCGGATCGGTTGCCAATTGTTGACTCTCAATATTCACCCCCGCCTTCGAAACAATACTATTAATTTCTCCCAATACTCCGGGAACATTTTGGTGCACATTAATAATTCTTTGGCAGCTTGGCTTTTTAGGTTGTACATCAATACTCGGAAAGTTAACTGCACCATACGTGGAACCTAAAGTGAGAAATCGCAGCATGCTTTCAGCAACCTCAAGACCGATGGCCTCTTGGGCTTCTTCGGTGCTCCCACCAATATGGGGCGTGAGAATAACATTGGGTAAAGATTGAAGTTCGGTCTTAAATTTTTCGTCGTTACTCTCTGGCTCTTGCGGATAAACATCAACAGCGGCGCCGTGTAAATGATTCGATTTTAGTACACTCACCAAATCTTCAATCACCACAACCGTACCGCGACTTGCATTAATCAAATAACTACCGGGTTTCATCATGAGCAATTGTTTCTTTGTAATCATATTTTTGGTATTTGCAGTTTCAGGCACATGCAACGTCACAAAATCCGAATTTTTTAAAAGTTCATCGAGTGACGTTAAGGCCCTTGAATTACCAAGCGGGAGTGTTTTGATCGTGTCATAGTAAACAACATTTAGACCCATCGACTCCGCAAGGACACTCACCTGGCTGCCAATGTGGCCGTAGCCTACGATACCCAAAGTTTTTCCGCGAATGGTGTAGCAATTTTTTGCGGATTTATCCCATAATCCCTCATGCGCTTTTTTACTGACGTCAAATAATCGTCGGGCCAGCGCGATGATTTCACCAATCACAAGTTCAGCCACACTGCGAGTACTGCTATAGGGCGCATTAAAAACAGGAATTCCTAATTTGTTGCCTTGACTGAGATTTATTTGATTAGTCCCAATACAGAAAGCCCCAACCACAGATACATTTTTTATTTTTTCTAAAACCTCTAAAGTTAGATAGGTTTTTGAACGTACGCCCAACGCAATATAGTCGTCGGAAGTCATGGCCTTGATAATTTCACTTTCACCGAGCGCTTTACTAAGAATTTCGACATTAAAGCCGCCGGATTTTAACAGATTTGCCGCCGCAGGATGAATGTTCTCTAACAGAAGAATTTTCTTTGATCTCACAGTCTCGATCATTCCCGAATGTCCCTAAATTGTCACTCCCTTTGAAATCATTACCGCAGACTGGTTGCCTATAAAATGATATATTTATATGTTTAATGCGGAGGATCTATTGCCTGCCCCGTTTAAAGTTCTGTTAGTCGATGATGATCCGTTGATTCACCAGGCGGTGGACATTGTCCTACCTAAATCCTGGGAGGTAACTCATGCCTATGCCCCGGGCGACGTTGGTGGTTCTGATTTTCATGCCGCCCTCGTGGATATGCATTTAGAGGGCAACCAATCCGAAGCTCAAGGGTTAAAAGTCATCGAAACATTGCATCAAAAAAATCCTTATATCGAAATCGTGGCGATATCCGGAAACCTCAACCAAGAACTTCTTGAAAACTGTTTGTTAGCTGGCGCTTTTCGCTTCCTCCCTAAACCTTTGAGCCCCGAGGAATTAAGTCTGACTCTTGATAAAATTGAGGCGCTTTGGCTTTTAAAAGAAGCCGCCTTTAGCCGACCTCACTCCCGAAAAATTGGCTGGGTGGGTGATAGCAAAAAATCACAAGATATTAGGCGCCATATAGCAACACTAAAGGGCGAAGATGGCCCTATTCTTATCGAAGGTGATTCTGGAACCGGCAAAGAAGTCGTCGCTCAACTTTTACACGATCAAGAACCGACCCGGCCTTGGATTCAGATAAATGCGGCTGCCATTCCTACCCATCTTTTTGAGTCCGAGTTTTTTGGCCACACTCGCGGTGCCTTTACCGGAGCCAATCAAAATAAAATGGGCCTCGCCGAAGCTGCTCACGGCGGCGATCTTTTTATCGATGAAATTGAGGCACTACCTATTGACCAGCAAGCCAAACTCTTGCGATTTATAGAAAGCGGAGAGGTCAGGCGAATTGGTGCACAAAACTCCATTCGCGTAAAAGTGAGAGTCATCGCCGCCACCAATAGAAACCTGCAGAAAATGGTAAAGTCGAACGAGTTTCGTGAAGATTTACTGTGGAGAATTTGTAGTAAAAAAATAAATCTACCAAAACTCTCTGAGCATCCCGAAGACATCGCGCAGTTGGCGACATTTTTTTTAGATTTGCAAAAACCCAAACATAACAAAATGCTATCCCCAGAGGCGAAGCTGGAGCTCATAAATTACTCTTGGCCTGGGAATATACGAGAGCTTAAGAGAGTCTGCGAACAGCTCTGCCTAACTTCACCGCTGCCCATCATAAGGCCCGTTGATGTTAAACAGGTAATCACACCTGCTCCAATCGATAAGTCAGTCGACAAATTATTTAATAATCTGGACCTTTCTCTAGGTCTTAGCCAGTTGCTGCAATGTTATGAGGCGCTAATAATCAAAAATGCGCTAACAAACGAAAAAGACATCGATATTCTCGCAAAACTACTTAAAGTTTCGCGCTCAAGCTTGTATAAAAAGATAAGGGACTATCAACTAAAAGAATTGAATTAAATTATGGAAGCTCTCTGGTATAACCCAGTTTATCGCGAAACTGTTTTTGTTGTGCTGCTTTTTATATTCGCTATGGGCACGATTGTTTTTTTATTGCGAAAAAAAAATGCCCAGTGGTTAGCCGCTTGGGCCAGCATTAAAAGTTGGTTGTTCGCTGCGCCCATGATCTTATTTATTTTAGGCCTGCCACCGGGCTGGACGCTTGTCAGTCTCACTGTGCTGTCCGTACTTGGCTCGAAAACTTTTTTTCAGCTGACCGGCATGTACCATCGCAGTTATTTTGTTTGGTTAAGTTACGTTGGGATTATTGGCCTAGCGTATCTTATCTATTGGGACCTCCCCCGAGTTTATGATTTGATGCCTATGATATTTTTAGGCGGAATCTGTTTTATTCCGCTTCTTCGAAATAATTACATCCACATGATTCAGTACATTGGCCTCTCGCTCATATCTTTTTGTTTTTTAGGTTGGGCTTTTCTGCACTTAGGTAGGATCGCCTTAATGGATAGTGGTGCCTTTCTCTTAATTTACATTGTCATCCTTACTGAGTTTTCTGAAAATGTTTTACTCATAGCTTCAAAGGTTATCGGAAAATTTAAACCATTCTCGCGAATCACGACCAAACGCACCTTTGAGGCATTTGTACTTTCGTTTATTCTGACTTTGATATTAGCCTGGGGAATGAGACATCTTTTGCCCATTCGGAGCCCACGGTTTTGGTTGGCCGCGGGCACTGTCGCCTGTTTTGGTGGGGTCTTAGGTGATCTAGTTATGACGGTAATACGACGTGATCTGGGAATTAAACAAGTGGGTGCGTTTATTATTGGGCGAGGTGATTTTTTGCGCCGAATGGATCGTCTGATTTTTGTGGCTCCGCTATATTATTATGCCCTCAAGTATTTGATGACAGGTCATGTGATATGAAGGAGTGGGATTACGAAAACGAGCAGTGGACCCAGCTGCCGTCGCATTTAAAACACCTCCCACTTTTTACGCGCGATTTTGACCTTATGAGTTTATTTATTCGCTTATTTTGGGCGGGGTTTCTCAATCTCTTCTTTCACACATATATTCGGCTCAAAGTTGTGGGCGATTTTCACAAGGTTTACAAGGATAACCCCCGACTCATCGTCATTTCAAATCACGCCTCTCATCTAGATGCTATTTCAATCGCGGCGGCGATCCCCGTGCGTTACTGGCTCAGCTTGTATATTGCTGCGGCTAAAGACTATTTTTTTACCAATCCCCTATTCACTTTTTTTTCGCAACACTGCTTAGGAGCGATTCCTATTGATCGACAGGATAAAAAAGGCGAGGCCATAAAACTCTGCAGCTCTCTCTTAACAAACCTCAAAAATATTTGGCTGATTATTTTTCCAGAAGGTACTCGCTCCCGAGACGGTTACCTTAGTGAATTTAAAAGAGGCATTAGCGTATTTTCTCAACGCACCAACACGCCCATTTTGTTTTTGTACATTGATGGCAATGCTGAGCTATGGCCAAAAAGTCGAATTTTCGCTAAAATGGGCAAGCTCACAATCTATGTGGGACCCGTTCAACAACCAGCACCTATCGAAGAAATTAGCAAAAACTACCGTGACTGGGTAATGACAATTACCAAAAAGCCTTTTCGCCCCGAAGAACTTATGAAATATGAAGGTCAAGAGAGCCAAGATCTTCTATTGGATGAATAGATCCAGTTGCACTGTAGGTTTTCTTCTACTATCCTGTGTTGACTATGCAAAAGAAAATCAATGATTTCGTGATAAATGTCGCGACAGTTAACGGCAGTGGCAGTCAATCGGCAAATACAATTTTAATTAAATCTCTGTTTCGCATGGGTATCCCCGTCGGCGGTAAAAATATTTTTCCGTCAAATATTATGGGACTACCCACCTGGTTTGTAATTCGCGCCAATAAAAATGGCTACACCTGCATGAAGCGTGAATATGACATGGTGGTGGCCATGAATGTTGCGACCGTACTGGATGATTTAAAATCAGTAAACCCAGGCGGAGTTTTTTTGTATAACGAAGATCTCAAAGTTGAGGCCTCCCTGCTCCGCAAAGATACGCTAAATATTTCTGTTCCTTTTAGAAAACTCGTCGATCAAGCGACTGACCAACTAAAATTAAAAAAATTATTGGCTAATACTATTTACGTGGGAATTTTAAGTCACCTTTTGGATATTGACTATGAGGTTTTGATTTCTGTCATTAAAGATCAGTTTGCCGATAAAGCGGCTGTTGTGGCTTCAAACCTAAAGGCGATTGATGTGGGAAGAGCCTATGCTGCCGAAAATCTAACCGATACTTTAATTGGGGATTTTCCGTTAAAATTAGAAAAAATGAATAAAACCCAAGGCAAAATATTGATCGACGGCAACACCGCTGCGGGGCTGGGTCTCGTTTATGGCGGCTGCACCTTTGCCTCTTGGTATCCCATCACACCTTCAACTTCGCTTGTCGAATCCTTTGCTCGCTATGCCAATCGCTATCGAAAAGATAAGGATGGTAAGAATACCTTTGCGATTATTCAAGCTGAAGACGAGCTTGCCGCCATTTGTATGGTGCTCGGCGCTGGCTGGTCCGGCGCAAGGGCCATGACGGCTACCTCGGGCCCAGGACTTAGTCTTATGGCCGAAGCCTCAGGACTTTCTTATTATGCCGAAATTCCAACTGTTATTTGGGACGTACAACGCACGGGTCCCTCTACAGGTTTGCCGACGCGCACTCAGCAGGCGGACGTTGGCTTTGCGGCTCACCTGTCTCATGGCGACACCGAACATATTTTATTATTTCCGGCCACTCCTGAAGAATGTTTTGAGTTTGGTCAGACATGTTTTGATTTGGCAGAAAAATTTCAAACTTTGGTTATCGTCATGAGCGATATTGATCTCGGAATGAACCTTTGGATTACCGATGAAATTAAATATCCCACCAAACCTTTTGAACGCGGTAAAGTGTTGCGTGAGGAAGAACTAAAACAGATGCCGCAGTTTTTAAGATATCAAGACAAAGATGGCGATGGCATCCCTTACCGAACGCTGCCCGGCACACATCATCCGGCCGCGGGATTTTTAACTCGAGGCTCTGGCCACAACGAAAAAGCCCAGTACACCGAAAATAACGTACAATACCAAACTGTACTCGATCGCATTGTGAAAAAATTTGAAACCGCTAAAAAGCATGTGCCCAAACCAATTATTGAAACTCAGGTGGGAGCCAAGGTGGGTATAATAGCGTTTGGATCTACTCACTGGCCAATGCTTGAGGCCCGGGACATACTGAAAACCCAAGGATTGGCGACAGATTATTTACGCCTTAGGGCCATGCCTTTTAGTCCTGAAGTCCATGACTTTATCAAATCTCATGAACGCATTTACGTGGTCGAACAAAACCGTGACTCGCAAATGTTAAAATTAATTCTGATGGAATACCCCCAATATGCCACACGTCTAATTTCAATACGGAATTACGACGGCTTACCTCTAGATGCTGTGCGAATTTCTGAGCCACTTTTAAAGTTGGAGAAATCATCATGAGTGAACTTGAAGCTAAACCCGTCAGCACCAACAATAAATTAGGTCTCGCAAAATCTGATTATCTCGGTGGTAAGTCGACTCTGTGTGTAGGTTGCGGTCACGATAGTATTACAAATTCCATTATAAGTTCGTTTCACGCCTCCAATATTTCGCCTTACGATGTCGCCAAAATGTCGGGCATTGGCTGTTCGTCCAAAACGCCAGGTTATTTTTTATCCAAAGCCTCTGGCTTTAACTCGATTCACGGTCGCATGGCTCCTGTATCAACGGGCGCCAAAGTGGCCAATCAAAAATTAATCACATTGGGAATTTCTGGCGATGGCGACACCGCCAGTATTGGTCTCGGTGGCTTTGTTCATTTGATGCGTCGAAATGTGCCCATGGCTTATCTCGTCGCTAATAACGGCGTTTATGGACTTACCAAGGGGCAATTTTCTGCCACGTCTGAAAAAGGTTCACGTTCAAAAGCCGGCGGTTCAAATCCATTTTCGATGATTGATTTGTGTTCACTCGCTCTTGACGTGGGATGCACTTTTGTGGCGCGGTCTTTTTCGGGTGATGCGAAACAATTGGTTCCGTTAATCTCTGCAGCGGTTAAACATAATGGCACCGCCCTCATCGACATTATCTCGCCGTGCGTGACTTACAATAATCATGAGGGGTCGACCAAGTCTTATAACTTTTATAAGGATCACAAAGTGATTTTGCAGGAGTTAGGTCTCATACTACCGGAGCAAGAAATTCTGGCTGACTACGATCCCGGTTCAACGACGAGGGTTGATATGCCTGATGGCTCTATTTTGACTCTAAAAAAATTAGCACTTGATCACGACGTTACTAATCGCTGGGCGGCACAACAGTTGGTTCATGAATCTAACTCGCGTGGCGAAATTCTTACGGGACTTTTGTATATCGACGAGAAATCCCAAAACTTTTTACAGACTTTGGACCTAACCGAACGACCGCTTTCTGAACTGGGTGAAACTGAAACTCGACCTTCGGCCCAGGTGCTCTCTGATATTTTTAAAGAGTATCGCTAACAATCTGGTTTTACACTAAAGAATTCATTTTAAAAGTCCGTTACGTATTGTGACGGAGGCCTTTTATGAAACTAGTATTAAATTTATCAGTCGCGATGATTCTATCCTTTAGTTTTGCTCAAAATGCTCAGGCAATTTGGGGCACTCTTGGCGAAATAGTCACTTTTGGATTATACGATTCAGAAGATAAACCCGTCAGTCTTAGCACTGATGAAGCACGAACTTATGACCAGGTGGAGCAAGCCATTAAAAATACCAATAATGAAGTACGAGAGTTAAACACTACGATTAATGGGACTCGCGGCTCCTATCTCAGTGCAGAAAAGGAACTCGAAAAATTGCAACAAGATATTTCTCGCCAGAATGCAGAATTCGAAAAATCCAGAGCAAATCTCCAGAATGCCACCAAGGGTTTCGAGTCCGAAGGTGCTA
>Ga0163149_10003928_pt1 | contig 16612 bp, 11 predicted proteins | sample OliLakLV19MP5G1_FD_148604 | JGI IMG/M metagenome (GOLD analysis project Ga0163149, IMG submission 148604) | Freshwater microbial mat bacterial communities from Lake Vanda, McMurdo Dry Valleys, Antarctica - Oligotrophic Lake LV.19.MP5.G1 | ecosystem: Environmental > Aquatic > Freshwater > Lake >...
ATACCACTCCGCCCCTCTGCCCATCGCTCCCTCTGCCCCGCTTTCCCGTCGCCACCTCGACACCTGCCCCGCACTACCCTCCCCGCATGGCCACCCTCATCGTCTTCCAGCACTCCCCGCGCGGCGGGCCGGGACGCCTCGGCGTCACCCTCCGCGACCACGGCTTCAAGCTCGACATCCGCCGACTCGATCTCAACCGCGAACTCGGCAAGGGCATCCCGCCCGACTACGACAACGTCCACGGCGTCATCAGCCTGGGCGGCCCCCAGAACGTCGGCGACCCCGAGCCCTGGATCAACCACGAGATCGCCTACCTCAAGGGCGCGCACGATCGCGGCCTGCCGGTCATCGGTATCTGCCTCGGGCACCAGTTGATCGCCAAGGCGCTCGGTGGAGACGTTGCGGCCATGCCCAAGCCCGAACTGGGCTTCACGCGCGTCAGCGTCACCATCCCGGGCCAGACCGAGACGATGATGGCAGGTGTGCCGTGGGACTTCATGGCCTTCCAGACCCACGGGCAGGAAGTCACCAAGGCCCCGCCCGGCGCACTGGTTCTCGCGGGTTCGGCCGCGTGTACTGTCCAGGCCTTCCGGGCCGGGGTTCGGACGTACGCGTTCCAGTTCCATCTGGAGGCCGACCGCCCCGCGATCTCGAACTACTACAGCGACAGCCACGACTGGGCCAAGGCGACGGGCACCACGATCGGCGCGCTTGAGAAGCAGGCGGATGTGGAGTACAACCGGGCCGCCGTGATCGCGGATCGTCTGTGCACGAACATCGCGACGTACTGCTTCCCGAGCGTGGGGCTGGCGGGGGTGTAGGGGAGCCGAGTCCATAGGCCTTGGTCCTCAGTCCTCCATGTCGGGCAACCGGGTGATCGAACCTGCCCGCGAAGGCCAGCCGCCAGTGACCCGGCCTCAAGGGTGAGGAGGACTTGGCCCCATTGACTCCCTTCGGCTCCCGGCTATCCTCCCCCCAAGCATCAAGAGTCCCGGGACCGTCCCGGGCGGCAACCGAGCGTGTTTGCAAGACAACGCCGCGGTGCCGAGGCCAGCCCTGACGTGGGCGCCGATGCGGTCGAGAGCGTGCGTTTCCGGGCGGCCTGCGCCGCTGCAACGGACCGTGCGAAACTCGACAAAAAGTGGCGTTGCCTGTGCATCGCCCCCCACGTCACAAGCCGGGCCCGCGATTGATGCCGTGAGGAATCACGGCCATGAGCGGCATTCGTTCCAACTCCCAGGTCTCCAGCCCTACCCCGAGCACCTCGACGGTCGCGGCTCCGTCGGGTACGCCACGCGCACCCAGGGGCATCTGCACCACCGCCGTCCACGCGGGTCGCACGCCAGACGCGGCCTCCGGCTCGCTGGTCCCCGCGCTCGTGCAGTCGACCACCTACGTCCAGCGCGTGAGGCCCGCCGTCGCACGCTCGGCGCCCCTCGCCGGTTCTGAACCCGAGGCGCTCGACGCCGACGGACCGGCCTCGTCTCCCGCCGGCCACTGCTACTCCCGCGTCTCCAACCCCACGGTCAGCGTGCTTGAAGAGGCTCTGGGCGCGCTCGAGGATGCCCCGCCCTCGGTCTGCTTCTCCACGGGACTGGCCGCCGAGACCGCCCTGTTCCTGGCCCTGCTCAAGTCCGGCGATCACATCGTGCTTGGCGAGGCGATCTACGGCGGCACCGTCCGCCTGGCCCAGCAGATCCTCGCGCCGCTGGGCATCACGTCCACGTTCGTCGATTCCACCAACACCGCCGCCGTCGCCGCCGCGATCACGCCGCGGACCCGGCTGGTCTTCATCGAGACCCCGGCCAATCCCACACTCGTGCTGACCGACATCGAAGCGGTCGCCCGCATCACGCGGGCCGCGGGCGTGCCGCTGGCGGTCGACAACACGTTCCTGACGCCCGTCCTGCAGCGTCCGCTCGATCTGGGGGCCGATATCACGGTCTACTCCACCACCAAGCACATCGAGGGGCACTCGACGGCGCTGGGCGGGGCGATCACCTCCCGCGACGCGGCCTTGCTCGACCGCGTCCGCTTTATCAGGAAGTCCACCGGCGCGATCCAGGCGCCGCTGGGCGCGTGGCTGACCACCCGCGGCCTGTCCACGCTCCCGCTTCGCATGAAGCAGCACTCCCGCAATGCCCTCACGCTGGCCCGATGGCTCAGCGTGCATCCGCAGGTCAGCGCGGTCCACTACCCCGGGCTGTCCACGTTTCCGCAGGCCGATCTGGCCGCCCGCCAGCACAACAACCCGCGCCTCGGCGGCACGCACCACGGCGGGGTCATCGCCTTCGAGGTCGTCGGCGGTGCGCCCGCGGCCCGTCGCCTGCTCAATGGTGTCCGCCTCTGTTCGCTGGTCGAGCACGTCGGCTCGGTCGAGACCCTCATCACCCACCCCGCCAGCATGACCCACGGCGACGTCCCGCCCGAGCATCGCCGTCGCGTGGGCATCTCCGATGGGTTGATCCGCTTGTCAGTGGGGCTGGAAGAGCCCGAGGATGTCCTGGCCGATCTGGAGCAGGCGATCACGGCGGCCCACGCCGGGCTTTGTCCCGATCAATGCCAGGCGCCGGAGGTGGGCGTGGTCGTAGAAGTCGGCGCGGGCGTGGGCGGGGCGGTGGGCGCGCCGGTGCTGGCTGGCGGCCAGTTGGGCGAGTTTGGCGACCATGGCGATGCGGGCGACTGCGCGGAAGGGAGGGCCACATGTCTCACCAGCCTGTGAATGGAGCGTCGGTGCGGCCCGATGGCTCCGCGGCCACGGAGACTCGACGCGCGAACCGTGATCCCATCATCGTCCTCAAGTTCGGCGGCTCGGTGCTGGGCACCCAGCAGGACGCCGTGCGGGCCGGGCATGAGGTGTTCCGGTGGATTCGGGAGGGTTATCGCGTGGTCGCGGTCGTCTCGGCCCTTGAGGGCCATACGGATCAACTGCTCGCGCGGGCCCGCGCGTGGAGCGAAGGGACCGCCGCTGGCGCGGCCGCTTCCGCCACCGCCGCCCTCGTGGCCACCGGCGAGCAGCAGAGCGCGGCCATCTTGGCTCTGGCCCTCGACCGCGCCGGAATCCCCGCCGAAGTCCTCGATCACGCCGCGATCGGCCTGCTCACCGACGGGCCCGCGCTGGATGCCGCGCCCGTGGCGCTCGACGCCAATGCGGTGTGTCTGGCCCTCTCTCGCGTCCGGGCCATCGTCATCCCCGGCTTCACCGGGCGCGACGGGCACGGGCGCGTCACGCTGCTGGGGCGCGGCGGGTCCGACCTCTCGGCCCTGTTCCTGGCGCAGCGGCTGGGCGCGCGATGCCGACTCATCAAGGACGTGGAAGGCCTCTACGACCGAGACCCCGCGATCCCCGGCCCGCCCGCGCGGCGTTACGCGACGCTCGCCTGGGATGATGCCCTCGCGCTGGACGGCACCATTGTCCAGCACAAGGGCGTCCGCTTCGCCCGCGAGCACGCGCTGCAGTTTGAGGTGGCCGCGCTGCTGGCGACGGATGCCTCCGTGGTCGGGCCCGGGCCGCTGCGGCTCGATGAGATCGCGGCGCCGGCGACGCCCTCGCTTGAGGCCGCGCTGCGCCCGATCGCGGTGCACGAGCCTCGCGTGCCGCGAGTCCCCCTGCGTGTGACGATCCTCGGCGCGGGCGTGGTGGGCGGCGGGGTGTACGACGCGCTGACCGCCCTGCCGACGTGGTTCGAGGTCGCGTGCGTCGCCGCGCGAGACCTGGATCGGGCCGCCTCGCGCGGCATCCCGCGCCACCTCCTGACCACCGACCTCGACGCCGCCCTCAACCTCGACGCCGAGATCCTGGTCGAACTCATCGGCGGGCTGGACCCGGCCCAGTCAGTGGTCGCCCGCGCGCTGCGTGAGGGCCGAGCCGTCGTGACCGCCAACAAGGCGATTGTGGCCGATCCGCGCTTCGATCTGCCGCGCCTGGCCGCCGACTCCGGCGCGATCCTTGCGTTCTCCGCCGCCGTCGGCGGCGCGGTGCCCGCGCTCGAGACCGCGGGCCGACTGCGCGGCACGACCGGCGTCACCCGCGTCGAGGGCGTGCTCAACGGCACGACCAACTTCGTGCTGGGCCGCGTCGGCGCGGGTGAGAGTTTCGCCGACGCCGTCCGCGCCGCCCAGGCCGCCGGATTCGCGGAGGCCGATCCCGCGCGCGATCTCGACGGTCGCGACGCCGCCGACAAGCTCGCCCTCGTGGTCCGCGCGGCCTTTGGCATCACCCTGGACCCCGCCACCATCCAGCGCACCGCTCTGGACGACGCGGGCTGCCGCCAATCCCCGCCATCCGCGGGGCTGGTCCTCAAGCACATCGCCCGCGCCGAACTGGGCAGCGACGGCGCAGTCCGGGCCTCCGTGACGCCCCGATGGGTGGATCGGTCCAGCCCGATCGGCGCGACGGTGCGAGAGGAGAACGCGGTCGTCTTCACAGCGCCCGACGGCCAGGCGACCACGATCCAAGGCAAGGGCGCGGGCCGCTGGCCCACAACCCAGGCTGTCGTTTCCGACCTGCTCGACATCGCCCGCTCGCGGCTTGCCTCGCCCGCATCGGAGTCGCCGCCCACTTCCTCCACCACTCGCCACGCCCAACGCCGCGCCCCCGCGCCTGCGAAGGAGCCCGCCCATGCCCGCTGATGCCATCGCCATCGTGGGCGCCACCGGCGCCGTCGGGCGTGAAGCCCTGGCCATCCTGCTGGCCCGCGGTATCCCCGCAAGCCGCCTCCGCGCCCTGGCCTCGGCCCGTTCGGCCGGCGAGTCGATCGACTACGGCACCGAGCGATTGCGGATCACCACGGCCGACGACGCCGACTTCACCGGCTGCGGTCTGGCCCTGTTCTGCACCGATGCGGACACCTCGCGCCGCCTCGCTCCCCGCGCCCTGACCGCCGGCGCGACGGTCATCGACAACTCCTCGGCCTTCCGCATGGACCCGGGCGTGCCGCTGATCGTGCCGGAGATCAACGGCGCGCTGTTGCACGCCGACGTTGGGCCGACAGTGCGCCGCGGGTCGTCGGGGCCCTCCCTCACGGTCGGGCTGCCTAACGAACGCTCCGCGGTCGCTCGGCGAGTCCCGACGCCATGCTTGACGCCATCTGCGGCAACGCCGCGCGCCCGTCTCATCGCCAACCCCAACTGCTCCACCATCATCCTGCTGTGCGCCATTGAGCCGCTGCGGCGCGAGTTCGGGGTGGGCGCGATTGACCTCGCCACCTACCAGGCCGTCTCCGGCGCGGGCGTGGTCGCCATCGAAGAACTGCTCACGCAGACCCGCGACGTGCTCGAGGGCCGCGAGCCGACCCCTCGAGTCTTCGCCGAGCCGTGCGCCTTCAACCTCTTCAGCCACGACTCGCCCGTGAACACGCGCGACGGCGTGAACGGCGAGGAGCGCAAGATCATCGACGAATCCCGCAAGATCCTGTCGCAACCGACACTCCGCCTCACGCCCACCTGCGTCCGCGTGCCCGCACTCCGCGCCCACACCCAGGCCATCACCGTTACGCTCGATCGCCCCGCGACCGAATCCCAGGTCCGCGATGCCATCGCGCGGCACTCCGACTCGGTCGGCCTCGCCCTTCTCGACGACCGCGCCGCCAACTCGTTCCCGACACCCCGCAAGGCCACCGGTGGCGACCGCGTGCTCATCGGTCGCCTGCGCCCCGATCCGTGCGAGACGCCCCACAACGCCAGCGATGCGCACCACAACTCGCCCAGCACACACCGCACCTCGGCGTCCTCGACCCCAGCCGCCGCGGACCCAGCACCCGCCTACCGCCGCTGGTGCCTGCTCGCCTCCGGCGACCAGATCCGGAAGGGCGCGGCCCTCAACGCCATCCAGATTGCCGACCGCCTCGGACTCACCGCGCCAGCGCCCGCACTCAACCAACACATCCAGCGCGCCGATCACGCAACCCTCGCGTCAACAGAGCCGCCCGCGCAAGCGGTCGGCCACCGCCCGATCCTGCAATCGGTGTGATCTCGCGGCGAACCCCCGGCCATGCACGCTCAACCCCTATCCTTGCCCAGTGGTCGAGCACAACCGGGACACTTCGGCGTCGTCCATCGCCGCGCACGAGGCGGGCGGTGCGTGTGGGCGTGCGGAGCCGAAGGGCTGTGGGCAACAGGACCACGCTCGGCCATCGAGCGTGCTTGTGCGGAGCCACCAGCACGCCACGCGCATGTCACTCCCGATCCTCGGCCAAGCCGGCCCCCCCAGGCCACGCGGCATGGCCGTGCAAAGCCACAACCATGCCGCACTCGCAGCCACTGGTGGTCCCGATCGCCCACCCACCGCCGACTCGGCCTCTCCGCCCACCCCACCACCGGCGCCCGCCCACGTCCACGCCGCGGGCCTCATGCTCGACTCCCATGGCCGCACCATCCGCGACCTGCGCGTCAGCCTGACCGATCGCTGCAACTTTCGCTGCGTCTACTGCATGGAGCCCGATGTCCGCTTCGCACCCCCCGGCTCACTCATGGCGCCCGACGAGATCGTGCGCCTCGTCACCCTCGCCGAGTCCTTGGGCGTCCGCAAGGTCCGCCTGACCGGCGGCGAGCCCACGCTCAACCCGCACCTTGAACAGATCATCCGCGATCTCCGGCGCGCCACCCGCGTCGAGCTCGCCCTCATCACCAACGCCTGGCGCCTCGACCGCGCCACGGCCCGCGCGTGGAAGGCCGCTGGCCTCGACCGCGTCACCATCAGCATCGACTCGCTGCGCCACGACCGCTTTGCCCGGCTCACGCGCTCCACCTCGACCCCCGCCGACGTACTCGCGGGCGTCGAGGCCTGCATCGCCGAGGACCTGACGCCGCTGAAGCTCAACGCCGTGCTCCTCCGAGGCCTCAACGACGATGAGGCGCCCGACCTGGCCACCCTTGCCCGCACCTACGACCTTGAGATGCGTTTCATCGAGTACATGCCGCTGGACTCGGCCCACGCCTGGGACTCCGCGCAGGTCGTGACGGCCGCCGAGACACGCCGCGCCATCCACGCCCGCTTCCCGCTCATCGCCACCGATGCAGATGACGCGAGCAGCACCGCCGTCACATACCGCTTCGCCGACGGCGCACCGGGCCGCGTCGGCCTCATCGCCCCGGTCAGCAACCCGTTCTGCGGCGCGTGCAGCCGCCTGCGCCTGACCGCCGACGCCAAGGTGCGCCCCTGCCTGTTCAGCACCACGGAGTGGGACCTGATGCCGCTGCTGCGAGGCGGCGCGCGCGACGCCGACCTCCGCCGATTCCTCATCGACGCGACCTGGACCAAGCAGGCCGGTCACGGCATCTCGCTCGACACCTTTCGCCAGCCCGAGCGACCGATGTCGGCGATCGGCGGATAGCGCCGCATTGACGGAGCCAGCTGCGCAAGCAGGCCGGCACCGCACCGCCACGGCGCGGGTGCTCCGCCCGCTTACAACCTCGTCCCCGGCACCAGGCTCTGCCCCAGTTGCAACCGCAGGAAATCCGCGTACCGCCCATCCCGCGCCAGAAGCTCCTCGTGCGTGCCCTGCTCGATCAGCCGTCCCTTCTCCAGCACCACGATCCGGTCCGCGTGACGGATGGTCGAGAGGCGGTGCGCGATCACGAAGCACGTCCGCCCTCGCATCAGCGTCGTGAGCGAGCGCTGGATCAGCGCCTCGCTCTCCGAGTCCAGGTTGCTCGTCGCCTCATCCAGGATCAGGATCCGCGGGTCGGCTAGCACGGCCCGGGCGATCGCGATCCGCTGCTTCTGCCCGCCGCTGAGTTTCACGCCCCGTTCACCGATCAGCGTCTGGTACCCGTGCTCGAGCGCGGCAATGAACTCATGGGCCGCCGCCGAGGCCGCCGCCGCCCGCACCTGCTCGGGCGTCGCATCCCGCCGCGCGTACGCGATGTTCTCCGCCACCGTTCCGTCAAACAGGAACACGTCCTGCTCGACGATCCCCAGCAGGCGTCGATACGACCCCACGTCGATCTCGCGCAGGTCCACGCCGTCGAGCATGATCCGCCCGCCCGTCGGGTCATAGAACCGCGCGATCAGGTTGCACAGCGTGGTCTTGCCCGACCCGCTGGGCCCCACCAGCGCGATCGTCTGCCCCGGCGCGATATCCAGCGAAATGTCGTCGAGCACGAGCGACGCCGCAGGCCGGCTCTCGCCGGTGCCGCCAGTCTGGCGGCTCCGGGCCAGACTGGTGCGAACAATCGGTTGCGCGGCTCCAGCTCCGGCGCTTGCCACCCCGTTGCTCGTCACCACGATCCCACCCGACGCACCCATCGTCCCGGCGCCCGCCCCCTCGCTCCCCTTCCGCGCGGTGTACTGGAACGACACATTCTCAATTGTGACTCGCCCGCTCACCGTCTCCCGATCGATCATGAACTTCGGGGCCACAGCCGCTCCCGGCGCAACTCCCGCGGAGCCGCCGGCCGCGCCCGCAACCGCGCCCGTACCCGTCCCCGCCTCAAACTCCCGCGGCTCATCCATGATCTCCAGGATTCGGTCCAGCCCCGACAGCTCGTTCTGCACGCCCTGAGCCGTTGCCACCAGAGACTCCATCGGCCCCAGCAGCATGAGCAGGTACGCCGAGAACATCATCAGGTCGCCCAGCGTCAGCCGACCCTCGATCACACCCGTCCCCGCGTACACCAGCACGCCCGCCGACGCCAGCGGGATCAGCGCGGCCCACAGCAGTTCCAGCACCCGCGACAGCCACCACGTCAGCAACTCCTGGCGAGACATCATGTGCCCGCCCTGCACAAACCGCATCGCTTCCCCCGCTTGGCGTGCGAACCCACGCACCACCCGCATCCCGCCGAACGCCTCGGTCGCGTGCGCATCCACGCCCGTCCGCGTGTCGCGGATGTCCTTGTACAAGGGCCTGATCTTGGCGATCCATGTCCGATGGCTGAACCACACCACCGGGATCAGGATCAGCGCGCCCGTCACCATCCGCCAGTCCACCCACGCCAGGATCGCCAGCGTCCCGCCCAGCTGCACCACCGCCCGGCACGGGTTGTAGACCAGGCTGAACAGCAGTGCGCCCACGTTGCCCGCGTCCTCGCGCAGCAGGCTCGCCACACCGCCGCTCTTGAGGTCCTGCACCCGGTCCAGCGGCAGACGCACCGTGTGCTCGAACAGGCGCCGACGCACGCGAACCTGGATCCGCTTGGCGATCCGCGTGACCTGCCACCGACCCCACAGCCCCACCGCGATCGACAGCAGGCTGGTCGTGACCAGCAGCCCGAAGATCATCCACAACAGCGTCTTGGGATCGCGCCCGCCCGGCACCCAATCCGGGAGCCCCGCCGGCCCGGGGTTATTGGTCAGCACATAGTCGATCGCCAGCTTCGTCGAGCCCGGCATCGAGAGCGCGATCAGCGTCGAGACGGTCAGCGTCGCCAGCGCGGCCGCCGTCATCAGCCGGTTGCCGCGCAGCATCAACAGGAACGCGGCGAACAACTGGCGAAAGTTCCGAAGCCGCTTGCGCTTCTCGCGATCATCAGGCCCGCCAGCCCCGCCGGCGAGCTGCGCCTGGGCCGCCGCGGCGCCGCCCTGTTTGGAAGCCTTCTTCTCGCGCCGCTGGCCTGCCGCCCGGACCTTGCGCTGCTCGAGGTACTCACGAAATCGCTGCCTGCTGGAACGACGGGCCATGGACCGGATCGTAGGGGCCGCACGGTCTGCTCCATACGAGGCGGGCAGCGCCAGCCCCCGCATGATCGACGCCGCGGGCAGAATGCGGGGGTGGGCGCCGCTCGCCTCGTTGTGAGACGAGGCATCCGTCGAGCTTCCGTGCTTCCGCCGACCTCACTCCTGACTCGCCACCCCACTCCGATGCCGCCGATGCGCCGCCGACCGGTCGTGCGCCGACGCCCCCGCGTGCGCCAATGCGGGCCGCCATGTGGCGTTTGCCAGCGTCACCGCGCGCGGCGCCTGATCCGCCGCGGTCCTCACGCCCCCATCAAGAAACACGACCTCTCGGGGCTCATCGCCCACCACCGGCGCCTCAGCCGCCGCGGCCTTGCGATCCATCACCAACGCCCCGACCACCGCCGGCGGAAGCGTCAGCAACCCAACCACACCAAACAAAATCCAAGTCGGGGTTCGCCCAATCACCTCCGGAGTCGCAAAGACCCAGATGGCACCGACGCCCATCGCCACCGAGAGCAGGGCGACCGCTGTCAGTCCAACACGCCGAACGTGATACACCACCTGAACCATGCCGGGGCAATCCATGCCAGTAGTCATCCTGAGGGGGTTCAATCGCGGAGCGGGAAAGCCCGCCAAACGGCGGGGTAGGAAGAATAGCAAGCCATCACCCGAACAGGGGAGTCGTTCACACGTTTTCCACAAGAGCCCGCCGGATGGGGACAAATCGCATCCGGTTGCGCCCTTTTTCGAGCAGGATTCCTGCGCGGCGCACGCCACTGTGGCGACAAGTCATCCCGAAACCCGGGCGCAAGTTTGTGCCTACAAGCATCGTCGGATACTGTACTGCCCCGATGCTGGCCGCCCGACCAACCCGAGCCGACCGCCGATCCGAGCCCTTTCTGGACGCCACGTCCCGCCGGCGCGGCCCGTCGGCATGGGCGCTGGCGTTCGCCGCAGGCCTCGCCCTCGCGGGTTGGCCGTCCGCCGGGCTCGCCGACAACGAGGCCGCTCGACCCAGCCGCGCTGTCCGGGCCAGCGACCAGCCCGTGGACTGGGAGCGGTACGAGTCTCGCCCGGTCCGCGAGATCGTGCTGCGGAGGCCGCCGATCGTCACGCCGGGCCAGGAGGCTCGGGCCGGCGCGCCGCTGGACGAGCGGACGTTCCAACTGGCCCGCAACCAGCTCCGCCTGATCGAGGGGGTGGCCTTCACGCGCGAGCAGGCCGAGGCCGACCTCCGCTCGCTCAATCGCCTGGGTCGCTTCGGCACGGTGCAGAGCCAGGTGCAGCAGCTCGCGGACGGCTCGCTGCGGCTCATCTACACGCTCGACCCGCAGCCGATCGTGCAGGCCGTCCAGACCGTGGGCAACCGCAAGTTCGACGACGACGACCTGCTGGGCGAGATCGGCCTGATCGAGGGCGCGCCGGTCGACCGCTTCAACCTCGACCGCATCGCGCGCCGCCTCGAAGAGAAGTACCGCCAGTCGGGCTACTACCTCGTCAAGGTCGACTGGGACGAGGACGCGCTGGCCGAGTCCGGCATCGTGCTGTTCCGGGTGCAGGAGGGCGACACCGTCCGCGTGACCGACATCCGCTTCGAGGGCAACGCCTCGATCCCGGAGGGCGCGCTGCGCAACGAGATCACGACCGAGGAGGCGTGGCTGCTTGGGCGCGGCTATGTGAACGATGAGATCCTCGACCTGGATGTCGCCGCGGTGGTCGATTACTACCGCTCGCTTGGATACCTCGATGTGCGGGCCGACCGCACGGTGCGCCCCGCGCCGAACGGGCGCGAGGTGCAGGTCACGTTCCTGATCGAGGAGGGGCCGCTCTTCACGCTGCGGAGCGTGGCGGCGGTGTATCCGCAGTCGGTGCGTGAGACGTATGTGACCGAGGGCGAGGCCCGGGCCTCGTTGCTGGAGGGCGAGGAGTTCATCGGAGTGCCCACTGGCGAGGGCGAGTTCAGGTACATCGTGTATCGCCCCACGCCGTTCTCGACCGTGCAGGTCGAGGGGCTGATGGGCCTGAAGCGTGGCGACGCCTACGGCACGGGTCCGGCCGACGACGCGGTGGAGGACATCCGCTCGGCCCTGCACGCGCTGGGGCACACCGACGCCCGCGTGGACCGGATCGAGAGGCGAGCGATCGACTCGCCGCAGGTGGACATGATCCTGCAGATCCGCCCGGGGCCGGTGTTCAGGACGGGGCTGGTGGATTTGGTGGGCAACGAGCTGACACAGGAGCGGGTGGCGCGCCGCCAGCTGAGCGTGCGGCCAGATCGCCCGCTGGACCGGAGCGAGCTGAACGAGTCGCGCCAGCGGCTCGAGTCGCTCAACCTGTTCAATCGGGATGTCACCACCAACCAGAGCAGCGTGCGGACGACGGTCCAGCAGCCCGATCCCGACAACCCGCTCTATCGCGACGTGCTGGTCGAGGTCGAGGAGACCAACACCGGCAACTTCAACATCGGCGCGGCGGTGGACAGCGATGCCGGGCTCTCGGCCCGCATGATCATCAACCAGCGGAACTTCGACATCTTTGACACCCCCGAGAGTTGGGGGGACCTGGTGACGGGCAGCGCGTTCCGCGGCGGCGGGCAGAACGCGCGTCTGGAGATCATGCCGGGGACGACGTTCCAGACCTATGCCATCAGCCTGACCGAGCCCGCGCTGTGGGACAGCGACTACTCGGGCACCATCGCGTTCTCGTACCGGACGCGGAACTTCAGCCAGTATGACGAGCAGCGGTACGGGCCGCGGTTCACGCTGGCGAGGCGCTTCGGGACGCGGTGGGTCGGCAACAGCTTCCTGCGGATGGAGAACGTGTCGCTGTCGGACCTTGAGGAGGACAGCCCGACGGATTTCTACGACGTGGAGGACCCCAACTGGCTGATCGGCGTCGGGGCGTCGCTGATCCGCACGGACGTGGACGACCGCACCCGCCCGACCCGCGGCAACCGGACCGAGATCAGCCTTGAGCAGGTGGTGGGCGACTTCAACTTCACGCGCCTGTCGGCCGAGCACTTCATGTTCTTCACGCTGCGCGAGGACCTGCTGGGGCGGCGGACCGTGCTGTCGATGCGGACCGCGGCGGGCATCATCCCGCAGGGCCAAAATGAGGTGCCGACCTACGAGCGGTTCTACCTGGGTGGGCGGGCGTTCCGCGGGTTTGACTTCCGCGGCATCTCGCCGCGCGGCACGCGAAACGACAACGGCGAGCCCAGCGAAGAGGCCGTCGGCGGGACGTTCTCCTTCTTCTGGGGTCTGGAGCTCGAGCAGCCGCTCTATGAGGACCTGCTGTCGGGCGTGGTGTTCCTGGACACGGGCACGGTGGAGGAAGAGTTCGGGTTCGACAACTACCGCGTGTCAGTGGGTTTGGGGCTTCGCGTGTTCGTGCCCGCGCTGAGCCAGGTGCCGATCGCGTTCGACTTCGGCTTCCCGCTCATCAAGCAGGACGAGGATGAGGACGAGCTGTTCTCGTTCAGCATCGACGTGCCGTTCTGAGAAGCGACCGAGCAATCGGGCCGGCGGTCGGCGGAGCGGGAATCACCGCGCGGGCGCGAGAGCGCAGACGAGGGCACCCCGCCTCGCTGGCTGGCGGTTGGGGGCGCTGTCAGCGGGCGGCCGGGCTGGCGGACTGGCCGGCGTGCAGTCCCTCGGCAACCTCCTCGACGAGTTTGGCGTTGAACGCGGGCAGGTCCTTGGGCGAGCGGCTGGTGACCAGACCCTGGTCGACCACAACATCCTCGTCGGTCCAGTGGGCACCCGCGTTGATGAGGTCGTGCTTGATGGACGGGTAGGAGGTCATGCGCCGCCCGCTCACGCACTGGGCGTCGATGAGCGTCCAGGGCGCGTGACAGATGGCGGCCACCGGCTTGTGCTGGATGAAGAAGGCGCGGACGAAGGCCAGGGCGTCCGGGTTGACGCGCAACTGATCCGGGTTGGCCACGCCGCCCGGCAGCAACAGGCCATCGAAGTCGTCGGCGCTGGCGGCGGAGACGACCTGATCGACCTTGAACTTGGCGCCCTTGTCGAAGTGGTTCCAGCCTTCGACGTGGCCGTGGGCCAGGGAGACGATCTTGGTCGTGGCGCCAGCGGCCTCAAGGGCGGCCCTCGGGGAGGTCATCTCGATCTCTTCGAAACCATCGGCGACCAGGATTGCGATGGTCTTGCCGGTCAGGTCGTTGGAAATGCTCGCCATGGTGCTTATCCCTTTCATGCGGGTGTGCCCCGAGTGGGCGCTCCGCTGAGAGGAGTGTGGCGACGCGGATGAGGGGTGAATGAAGGGGGCGTGGTTTGCGGCTTAAAGGGCTGGCCGTGGTGCCTCACAGCCTCTCAAACGGCGGCAACTCCCCGACCAACGGCCTGCACCAGTCCAGGAACTTGCGGCTCACGTTGTTGTGCCCCTCGATGAACTCCGCCGGCATGTGGCGTGTCTTGGCCGCCACCACCGACAGGTCGATCCGCCGCAACTCCGACGCATACAAGGCACCCGCCTCGATCGGGCTGGTCCGCACGATCGCGACCGACCCGTCCAGATCGCCCGACGTCGCCAGCCGGGCCGCCTCGCGCCCCGCCGCCCGCGCCTCCCGCGCATCCACCGGCGACGCATCGGGGAAGCACCGCTGCACATACCCGAAGGTGTCGGCCCGCACGCGCGGCGGCTTGCCGCCCGCCGGGGTCAGGCGCTTCTTGATGAACTCCGCGAGCGCATCGCCCAGGGCGCCCGTGCCCGACAGCTGCATGTTCCCGTGGGCGTCGGTCTCGCCCTCGAACATCTTGGCCGCGATCGGCACATGGTCCTTGTCCTGGATCCCCTCGCTGACGGCGATGTGGCAGCGCCCTTTCCGGGCGTACCAGTGCTCGACATCGGCCACGAACCGCTCCATGTCGAACGCGACCTCGGGCAGGTAGATGAGTTGCGGGCCGTCGGTCGACTGCTCCAGCCGGTCGCCACGGCGCGCCAGCGCGCTCGCCGCCGTCAGGAACCCCGCGTGTCGACCCATCACCACGTTGATCTTGATCCCCGGCAGCGAGATGTTGTCCATGAAATCGGCCATGCACGCCATCGCCACGAACCGGGCCGCCGACGGATACCCCGGGCAGTGGTCGCTGCCCATCAGGTCGTTGTCGACCGTCTTGGGGATATGGAAGCACCGCAGCTCATAGCCCTTCGCCTTGGCCTGCTCGTTCACCAGGCGGCAGGTGTCCGACGAGTCGTTGCCCCCGATGTAAAAGAAGTACCGGATGTCGTGCTTCTGGCACGCCTCGAAGATCCGCTCGCAGTAGGCCGCGTCCGGCTTGTCGCGCGTCGATCCCAGCGCGGCCGACGGCGTCCGCGCGATCCGCTCCAGGCGGTCACGGTCGATGTCCGTGAAGTCGAAGAAGTCGCCCTTGACCAGCCCCCGCACGCCATGCCGCATCCCGTAGATGTTGTGAATCGGCGTGGGCTTCTCGCTCGACGCCCCAAGCCCGGCCTGCGACCACAACAGCCCCTGCACCACGCCCACCAGCGACTGGTTGATGACGGCGGTGGGCCCGCCGGCCTGGCCGATTGCCGCGTTGCCCGGGATCAGGTTGCTCGCCATCGTGTCGCTCTCTCAGGGTGCGAAAGCCCCGATCGTAGCGATTGCGGATGCACGCAACACAACTCGCCGCGCGGCGTGTTGCCGTGTGTGGCGTGCCCGCGGCCCCAAGCGGCCACGCGCGACTCGACCCGGGCCGATCACGCCCCGTGCCCATCAGCGTGGCCGCTCGAAGCCCAGCCCACGCCAGACGTCTTCCCCGCCGCGCTCATGCCCCGGGCTTCCGCCGCTTCGCGTGCCCGCTGGTTCCGTTCTTCCCGCCCATCGGCTCGATCGACGCAATGTGCGGGTACGACACAAATGTCCAGTGCTCGCTCCGCGGGTCGGTCACGAACACCTTGGCCCGCATCAGCGCCACCGAATCCGGGTTCACCACCTCGACGCTGTCACCGTTGCTCAGCCGCATCCGGAACGGAATGCAGGGGTGCCGGTCGATCAGTTCCTTGATGGAGTCCGCGGTCATGGCGAAACTCTAGCCGTCCACCCGCTCTTATGGCCCCTCATCAAACCCCGCCGCCTCCGCGGTCGGACCAAACACCGGCGCCGCTTCCTCACCGGCCCGCGCCAACGCATCCATGTGCGCCCGCCGTATCGCCGCGACCCGCGAACGCGCCCAGTGCCGCGATCCGCTCGATGATGCCGCGTCGACAAACCCACCGCCAACCTCGCCGTTCCCATCGGCCCGGGCCTCGGCCAGCCTCACCTCGCCAAACCCCGACGCCTGGCCCGCGAACGCCCCCGCCCCATCGCCCACCACACCAAACCCATCCGCACCATCGGCGGCCATCGACGACTGGTATGCCGCGTCCGCCGACGCCGCCTGCTGCCCCGCCTCCGCCGGCCTGACTCGCACGAATCGCGACCCCGCGTCCCCATCCCACGTCGGCCTCATCAGCCCCATCCACGCGATCACCAGCACCGCCAGGCTTGCCCAGTACGTCTTGCCGCCGATCTCGTCCATCGTGATCTCGCGCGCACGCCGCGACAGCCAGAAGGCCCCGGCCGCCGGCAGCCCGGCCCACAGCATCCCGCTGAACACGCCCGCGATCTCCTCGAAGTCGCCTCTCATAAGAAACCGCATCGACACATGCGAATCGGAGTCATTGCGTGTCCATAACATCCACGCCGTCACGCCCGACCACGCAAGCAGCCCCCACGCCGCCGCCAAGCCCCACCAAGGCTGGACCGTCTCGGCCGGCTTGGTTTCAACGGGGCGCTCGGGCTTCTTCCAATCCAGTCGGCTCGACCTGCTGGTCAGCACGCTGTGGTCCCACGAGACACGGTTGCTGCTGAGTCGGCTGGGCGGCATCTTGGGCTCCCGATGAGCCGGGGCGCGGCCATTCACTCGCCGCCCCGGTCACGCCCTATCGGATTCCCCGACGCCGCTGACAACCCCATGGCCCGCCAACGCT
>Ga0163149_10003932_pt1 | contig 16603 bp, 18 predicted proteins | sample OliLakLV19MP5G1_FD_148604 | JGI IMG/M metagenome (GOLD analysis project Ga0163149, IMG submission 148604) | Freshwater microbial mat bacterial communities from Lake Vanda, McMurdo Dry Valleys, Antarctica - Oligotrophic Lake LV.19.MP5.G1 | ecosystem: Environmental > Aquatic > Freshwater > Lake >...
CAACAAATCCAAGAAAGATGCTATCCCATATTCTTCTTCCCTCAGCCATGCAATTAGCAATTTATCCTGCAAATCCTCCATCTTAGAAATGCGGTGATAAATCAGAGATACTAAGTGGGTTTTGCCAATGCCGCGCGGCCCGATTAGCAGTTGATAATGCTTGTTGGCTGTGAGGGCGCTTTCGCGGATGTTTTCTACTAAATGGTTTGCCAATTTGTGACGCTGTACGAGGATGGCTTCGAGGGTTTCTGGTGCCATCAAGCTCGGAGTAAATCGTGAGATTAATGTATTTTTCATGGATTGATTGTGTTAGTTTTTTAGTCGGTGAGTCGGACAGTCCGCCAGGGAATGAATTCCCTGGCTCATAGCGAAAGTCCTCTGAAGAGGACTGAAGAACTCATTATTCCTATAAATGGTAACGAGTAAAAGGAGTATAAAGAGTAGACGAGTAGTACGATTAGTCTCTGATTTAGTATTAGTCCTCTTCAGAGGACTTTAGCTTTGAGGCAGGGGTTTAAACCCCTGCCGGATTGGTGGAATACGAGATAACCAGACTACCAGACTCTGCTCAACATCTTAAGGATTTCCAGTATTTTTGAATCAGCGCATACCGAAATTGATATCTGCCATCTTTCTTATAAATATAGTAATCCTGCTCCAAAAGTCTTAAAACTTTCCGCGCCATTTCCTTATCTTGAGTTTCCGACTCTTGCTTGATACCAGCAAATAACTCATCAAAGGACAAAGACGCGCCCGCCGCCGCCAAAATATCGAGCAAATTCAGAGCATAAGGACGCTGCTTTTCATCGTAGTAACTATCAATTCGCTCCCGATAATATTCCATTTTCCAGGGATTTAGCGGGTCGTCCAAACACTCAGCAATGACTTCCTTAATAGCTGCAATGTCCCCTGAACCATCGCGCAATTTGAGTTTAGCAATTAAATGGTGGATGTAAAACGGAATATTACTTAATTCATCGGCGATAAAAACTGCACTTCCTTGGATGTCCGGTGTGGCAATCTTTTCACCCTCAAGCAATTTGCGAGCTAAAATAGTTGCATCTTTAACGGATAGCGGCGGCACATCTTGGACGTACATATCATTAGTCGGGTCGTTTGTATAGCCCGCTTTTCGGAGAACACCAAGCACGTGATGCAAGCCGATCGAACCTGTATAAACCATTCTGACAGCCGGGTACATCTGGCGGATCGATCGCAAAGTATCGAGCAATTCCATCGCCGCTGCATCGCCGATATTGTGCAGCATATACGGCACTTCATCCCAAAACAGGATGACTGTGCGGTTTTGATTTTCGACCAAATCTGCTATGGTTTGAGTCAGCAAAGCTTTCCAGTGAGGCGCGGCAATCTCCGGCAACTTGAAACCGCTAAATTCTGTACCTCTCAGTTGAGTGAGGAATTCGCGAGTTTTCTTGGCGGTGCTATTAAAACGGCTTAAATATTCTTCGACATCCTTAAAAACTGTCTCGACAAACTCTAAGGGCGATCGCACATTTTCCAAATCGCGATAAATCGGCAATTTATCTTCCGTAGCTTCCGATCGCATTTTCTTAATTACTGACGTTTTCCCCATCCGGCGCTCAGCACTCAATATGACACTTTGCTGCTCTAAAATCCCCCACAAATCAAAAATCAGCTTATCTCTGCCCATGACTTCTGCTGGGGCAATTTCTCCACCTGGATTTGCTTTCATTTTGTATCCTTAATTATGTTTGTAAAATATACGTTGTTTTTATTGTACGTCAACTTTAACGTATATTGCAACTCAACCGAAAAAATCAATCAAACTCTTGTGGGATTGGCCGGAGAGCCCGTCCCAACTCTTGTGGGATTGGCCGGAGAGCCCGTCCGAAAATCTTTGCTTGGAATCGAGGCAGAGTCTCTGGATATACCTCCCCAGGCAGAGCCAGGAAACTAAAAAAAAGGATATAAAAATCTGCAAAATCTTCTTGACGTTTTGTTACAATACGCAAAACTTGATATTTTAAACTATACGGAATGACCTTCTTCAACCCCTCTGAACCCCCGATCCGCTGCAAACAAGAACATCTCGACGTACAAGACCGATCGGGCCTCTTGCGCCTCCGCTGGAAAGTCGGAAATATTACTCTTTTCTCAGGATTTTATACCCGCATTGACCAAACTTTTCTGCTTTGGGCTTTGGTGACGGCGGGGATTTTTTTCACGGCTCAGTTTGTCCCCCTCAGTTGGAGCTTTCAGGCGATTCTGTGGTTAACTGTGACTCTAATTGGCACTGCGGGAATGGCTGTTTTGACTTTGTTTTGGGTAAAGGTTGAGCGTGTTAGCTGGATTCTTTACTCTTGGGCGATTTTGATGATTGCTGGTTTGGTGCTGACGGATTGCAGTATTTTTGCGGGTTGGGGATTTTGGTTGCTGCATTTGTGCGATTTGTGGTTGGGGTTGAGCGCGATCGGCTATTTTTGTACGGGATTAGGTTTGCGATCGCGCACTTTTATCCTGATTGGACTAACTCATTTATTTAGCATACCTCTATTAACTTTTGTTGCACCTTGGCAATATCTAACCACAGGAATAATTATGGCTGGCTGTTTGTTGTTATTGTCCGAATTGCAGTGGGATATGCGATCGTCGATCGACAATACTTTGCTAAGTGCAGAACAGAAAGAATTTAACCGAATTCAACAGCAACTGCGACAGAGTGGCGCAATTATATCCAAATAAATCACAAATGTAAAGAATTCTGTACAACAGCTCACACTTTCTAGAAATCGCACACAATAGAAAGATACAGCATAAATAAAAAACAAACTTTAACCAGAACAGGTGTTTTGCGGTTTGACCTGTGAATCGCCAACCTCAGGAGAACGGTGTCAGGGAGGCGACTGGCGAACAATGCTGTACTTGCGACGATAAAAGTTAATTCCGGTTGACAGTAGTTGTTAAAACAAAAAAGTGGTGCAGGGTTTTTACCGTTTCCCCTGCTTTGCAGTCTTCTCGGAGAGGCTAAACCCTCTACCAGAACAGCCTGAGGAGATTGGCACAAAATTCGACAGTTGGTCAGGCGGATTTTTGAGTCAGCGTGTTTAATAAAATTGGGAAAATGCTCGCTTAGAGCTTTGCAGGACTTACTGTTAAACAAGTCCTGCTTTATGATGGGAAATTTAAATTATGTTTTTCTCGGGCGTGCGTTTTCGCAATATTTCCCTTACTTCCATTAAAATCTGGCCCAACATATTTTTGCCGCTGCCATCTTTACCGCAACCCCAATAGTAATCAACAGGGGAATTTTCGACTATTTCCTCATCCCCTGTACCCAGTAAAATTTCTCTAATTTCGGCATGAGTTTCAAATTTTCGGAGTACGGCTTTTCTCATGATATCATCTTTTACTTCTTCCCAATCTTTGCGGAGGGGACGAGATCGATCGCGTCCCATTTTTGCTGCATCTTTCGGTGTTTTTGCTTGGCGAATTTGGTCGCAGTTAGCCGTTGCGGGAAACTTTTGTGCTTGAAAATAATGCTCAGTAGTTGGCCAATATTCTCCGTCTAACTCGAATCCATGACTGGAAAAATTAGAAAAACAGCCGTATTCGCTGCCAGTGGTGTAGAAGTAGATAGCCATAAAGTCTGCGATTTCAATTTCGTTAATAATCTTGGTTGATGGTCAGTTTTACCTATCGGGATTATCCACTATCTTAAACCGCAAATCAATAGTTTCAAGATGGAAACCGATGTAAGACAGCAGGGCGTAGATAAATACGATCACCCCTACCATTTCCAAAATTTCCTCAACAGAAGCCATCAAACGGTAGATCAAGTTTCGCTGACCTACCGCATCTGCATAATAGCCACAAACCATTTCCATGCCAAGTGCTCCACCGACATATATACTGCCTGCCAGTAAAAAGAAATCCCTTGTTTTCCGGGGTAGGTGCCGGAGAAAATTGAAATAAGCCAGCCCAGTAACCACAACAAAAATCGCCCCCGGAATTACCCAAATGAAGTAAAAAATCCCCCCTAAATCCAGTGTCTTTCGTAAGTCGTTAATAATTAATATTTCATGCAAACTCAAGATTTCATCTAAAGAAAAAAATACAAAGATGAACCCCAGCGCTTTCCAGTGCCCAAAATACCGATCGCCCTGCTTCTTCTTAGCAGTAGCAATAATACCTAGCAAAATCGCGCAAAACAGCAAAGTAAATGACGAGTACCACGAAGGATAATTTATTTCCCTGTCTAAATTAAATAAACTAATCCAGCGTTCTTGATAGTTGAAACCGTAGCGCAGAACTTGTACAATGCAACCAGCAACAGCAAAGAAGAGCACCCAAATGCTAAGAGAGAAAGCAACTCTATTCGGCGAAACAGAAATAATGAACTTCATCAAGTTTTTGATAAACTAGAACAAGCAAAATCAAACTATAAAGTAAAAAGTCAAAAATCGCAAGAGTGGCGCAATCCGCCCCCTCAGATTTTTATTTACAAAAAATCACCAATCACTGACAATGCACGTTCAAATTGAAACTTTCACTGTCCGCAAGCGGTTTGCCCTTACCATCAGCCGCGGTACAACAGCCCAAAGTACCAATTTATGGGTAAAATTAGCACACGAAGGAATCGAAGGTTGGGGAGAAGCATCGCCCTTTTCCACAGGTTCTCGGCCCCAAACTACCGAAATTCTGCTAGCCGCATTGCAGGAAGTTGCACCGCTGCTAGAAAAGTTTACTCCGTTCGATCGCCAAAAAATCGAACAAGTATTAACAGAGGTCAACTTACCCTCAGCCGCCCGCGCCGGCATCGACATGGCAATGCACGACTGGCTGGGCAAAAAAGCAGGCTTGCCGCTGTGGAAAATGTGGGGATTAGATCGATCGCGCATCGTCCCCACCTCCGTCACAATCGGCATTAATTCGCCGTCTGGTGCAAGAGAAAGAGTGCGCGATTGGTTTGGCAAAGATGCGACAGATCCAGCAAGCATCAAATACCGCGCCGTTAAGGTTAAATTAGGAAATCCCGCAGGAATCGAAGCCGACAAAGCTATGTTAATAGCAGTGCTAGACGAAGCACCAGCTAACCTTAAAATCAGTGTAGATGCTAACGGCGGTTGGAGTTTAAAAGATGCAGCAGAGATGTGTCAGTGGCTGGAAAAATACAAGATAAATTATGTCGAACAGCCGCTTTCACCCGTCGCAGATATGGAGGACTTCTCAGAACTGTACCGTCAATCGCCGCTGCCAATTTTTGCTGATGAAAGTTGCTTTAATAGTTCCGATATACCCAAGTTAGCGCACTGCGTCCACGGCATCAATATCAAAATGATGAAGTCAGGCGGATTGAGCGAAGCAATGCGGATGATTCACACAGCAAAAGCCTGCAATTTGCAAGTAATGTTCGGCTGCTATTCAGATAGCGCGATCGCAAATACAGCAGCAGCACAACTTTCACCGCTAGCTGACTATTTGGATTTGGACAGTCACTTAAATTTATTAGACGATCCTTTCACCGGTGCGATCGTCGAAAATGGGTGTTTGCTGCCAAACGGGCGATCGGGATTGGGAGTGCGGCGAGTTGAGATTGTAGAATAGAAGTATCGCTCAAAACAAATCTGGAGATACTATGATGCCAGTGGAATCAATAGGAGAGCAAATTGATAGAGAAGCCAAGCTTTTCTTTGAAGAACACAAGCCGCCGACGGATTTAATTTTTGATGATGCTGCAGAAATGGAAAGCAACCGCCACCGTATAGCAATGACCGTTTTAATCCGTTCCGCAGAACAAGGTTTAGCTCACCGGAACGATTTTTTTGTCGGTGGCAATATGTTTATTTATTACAGCGCTAAACAGCTTCGCAATCAGGATTTCCGAGGCCCGGATTTTTTCGCTGTGTTGGGTGTTGACGGCAATACTTCCCGACAAGGTTGGGTAGTTTGGAATGAAGACGGACGTTACCCAGATATCATTGTGGAACTGCTGTCGCCCTCAACTGCTAATGAGGATACAGGCAAAAAAAAGGATATTTACGAGCAGGTTTTTAGAACGCCTGATTACTTTGTTTTCGATCCTTTCGAGCCGAATTCTTTGCAAGGATGGCGTTTGGATAACAATCAACGCTATCAACCGTTAGTGCCGAACGAGCGGGGTTGGCTGTGGAGTCAAAGTTTGGGCTTTTGGTTGGGTACTTGGTCAGGAATTGTCGATCGAGAAACAGCAGTCTGGGCGCGTTTCTACGACGAGTCTGGCAATCTAATTCTGTTACCTGAAGAAGCTGCTCAACAGCAAGCGGAAGCTGCTCAACAGCAAGCGGAAGCTGCTCAACAGCAAGCGGAAGTTGCTCAACAGCAAGCGGAAGCTGCTCAACAGCGAGCCTCGCGACTAGAGGCCAGATTGCGAGAATTGGGAGAAGATCCGAATGATATTACCCTGAACCCAAATCACAGCTAATACCCAATCGATTTGAGATTTTTGCTCGCATCTAAAATCTCAAATCGCCCAGCTCAAAAGTTAACCAATGACTAAAAACTATCCTATCAAAAATGGCAAAGTTGCTATCCTGCTGCACGAGGGAATTCTCGGGCCTTCGGGCAAAACAGGTTTAGCATTTTTACGCTACAGCGAAGCACAAATTGTAGCAGTAATAGACCGCCAATGTGCCGGAAAATCTTTGTCTGAATTAACTAGCATTCCTCAAGAAGTACCGATAGTTGCTTCCGTTGCAGAAGCACTGCCATTTGCGCCGGATATTCTGCTAATTGGTATCGCTACTTCCGGCGGTGTTTTGCCTGCGGAATGGCTGCCAGAAATTAATCAAGCGGTAGCAGCAGGTTTGTCTGTTGTCAACGGTTTACACGCGAAACTTGCACCTTTGATAACAGTTCCGTTAACCGAAAATAAATGGATTTGGGACGTGCGTCAGGAACCCAAATCTGTCGGTGCGATCGCCTCTGCCGCCGCCGCTAAATTAAGCTGTCGCCGCGTATTAACTGTCGGCACAGATATGAGCGTCGGCAAAATGTCCACCAGTCTGGAACTCAATCGTACTTGCTTGCGGCGAGGTTTGCGTTCCAAATTTTTAGCAACGGGACAAACTGGTTTAATGATCGGAAATGAAGGCCTTCCTTTGGATGCAGTGCGAGTTGATTTTGCCGCTGGTGCTGTCGAACAAATGGTGATAAAATTGGGTTCTGAATGCGATATTCTGCACGTAGAAGGGCAAGGTTCGTTATTGCATCCGGGTTCGACGGCGACTTTGCCGCTGTTGCGGGGTTCGCAGCCAACTCACTTAATTTTAGCGCACCGAGCCGGACAAATTAACATTCGCTATCATCCGCACGTATCGATTCCCAGGTTATCAAAAGTGGTTGAATTGTACGAAATGGTGGCTGCTGCTGCGGGTGCTTTTGCAGGGGGAAAAGTGAGTGCGATCGCCCTCAACACTCATCACTTAAATGAGGCAGATGCGCTGTTAGCAATAGCTGAAGTTCAAGCAGAAACGGGATTGCCTTGTACCGATCCGGTAAGGTTTGGCGCAGAGGTTTTGTTGGAGGCGATCGACAGTTGATATGCTACAATCAACACCAACCAGCAAATAGCTACATAAAACTATGACACAAAGCATTCAAGCAAAAACACTGACCCTGCTAGATGTAGAAAAAAATTTTAATTTCCAACTTTGTGAAGACGAGCAATTCTTCAGGGAGTGGATTGACGATTTACCGGAAATTGCCGATGAAGAAAAGCGCTCGCTCGACAAACTAAAAGCAGGCTATATCAACAGTGTCAAGTACGCGATGCTGGAAGATACTGTAAAAATGGTGGTACTCGCTCCCTTGCTATTTTTAGCAGAGTTCTACCTGACTCCCTTTCACATAGAGGCAGAAAAATCGGTGGAACTGACTATTGAAGATGAAGATACAATTGTCAGGGGCAGCATTGATGTCCTGCTATTGCTGCAATCTTTTTGGGTAGTGGCGATCGAAGCCAAACGCTCTCAATATTCCGTTCAAGCTGGACTTCCTCAGTTACTATTTTATATGCTGAATGACCCCAGTCCAAAACAAGTAACATTTGGGCTTCTGACAAATGGCAGCAGCTTTCGATTTATCAAAGTGACCAAACGAGACACACCGCAGTATGCCGTGTCTAAACTTTTCGATATTGGGAGTCCAGGAAACGAACTTTACGAAGTCTTTCGCATTTTGAAGCGGCTAGCTGGTATAATTTCCAGTAACACCTCTTCTACTTAAATACATAATATGGAACTAGATTCTGAAAGTAACAATAAATTCACTAAAGCTCACTTTGACTTTAACAATTTGCCCCAACTCACCAACCCTTGGCGACAGCTAAATCTGCAAGGAGTAGCTTTAGGTTTGATTCGCTTGCCTGCGGGCGATGGCTACACATTTACTCACAGCCACGCAGAACAAGAAGAAGTTTATATTGTAGTTGAAGGCAAAGGCCTGATGGTTGTAGATGGGGAACTATTGACACTTGAGGGCGGCGATATTGTGAGAGTTTCTCCCGCAGCAAAGAGAGCATTAAAAGCTGCTGAAAATACAGCCTTGTTTGTTATCTGTACTGGAGGATTGGCTGCAGGTTATCCCAAGCAGCCCAACGCGCGCTATCTGATAGATGATGGAATTCCCGATTATGACGATGTTCCGCCTTGGTATGAGGGAAATCCCGAAATTGCCGAAAGAAATGCGCGGTTAAAAGAAAGGATGTTGAAAGCTCAATCCAAACGAGACAGTCAACAGGAATCACAATGAATGAAAGTTCTTTTTCGTTGCCGCCACAATGCGCCATCCGCCCGGCCTGTGATCAAGACATCAAATCAATTAGAATGTTAGTGTGGAGCGCAAAACTCGATCCTACTCAGTTGCGCTGGCAGCAATTCTGGGTCATCGAATGCGAGGGAAAATTGGCAGCTTGCGGACAGTTGCGGAACTTTGCGGGCGCGCAAGAATTGGGCAGTTTGGTGGTGGCGAAAGATTGGCGCGATCGAGGTTTGGGAACTTACCTCGCAAAATATTTAATTCAACAAGCAACAGAACCGCTATATTTAGAATGTTTGGGAAAGCGACTCGCATCATTTTATACTCGCTTTGGCTTCAGAGAAGCTGCATGGCAAGAATTGCCGCAGTCGCTTAAATTAAAATTTGGCTTGTCTCAGTTAGCTAAAACTTTATTCAGAATTCCTGTAACAATTATGCAGTATCAAGAAAGTTTTCTATAATTATGAGTTTTATGAATTTAAGATTCTGAATTTATGAATTGATTTTAAGTTCGACCAGTTCCATAATTGCGATTATAGGGTGCGATCGAGCTGCCGCCATCAAAAACTCCTACCGCCTCCTGATATCTGCGTCAGTCTCGATCGCCTATTTTCTATGCCTAAGTAGGTAGGTACAAATCAACATCGCACGGGGAGGGCGGGTGAGTGCCCTAGTAAAGTGGCTTAGATCATAGATCCGCGCGCTTACGGGCCCCTAATGGCGCACAGGGTGTCAGAAACCGGGTTTTTAGCCGTTTGGTGCGTAAGTCACGGACTAGATATGTATGGATATTCCGGATTGGGCGATCGAGACTGCGTAAGTTCATAATTCACTGTTTGCGGTAGTCCAGTTGGCTAAATTGGCACAGCTACCAGCCTGATAGGTAGGCAGAAACCTTTGAAAAATGGTTGTTTGCGGGTTTATGAGTGTCATGTGCCAGTACCAGACTCGGAAAGTGGACTGGCGATCGCCCCAAAGATATTCAATTCCTGGCAAATTAGTAAGTGTAAAGCAAGTGAGTCACAACCCAATCAAAAAATTCAACCCAAAAATTCAACCCAAAAATAAAACATTTTCACAGCAGCAGTAATGCGGAATCAGACAATCTCTAATGTAGCTAACAACATCTACCCTTGAGGCAAATCCCACCAACTGCTCAACAACGAAATCCGTAATTTAATACCTCGGAATTACTAGATTTAGACTCCCCGAAACCGCTTCTCAAATCCCCTCAACATTTCAAAATTTCTTTGCCTTTTATCCTGATAAAACCACGGAAGGCAAGAACAATGAAATATCAAGGCAATCAATCAATCTTAACCGAGGAAATGCAGCCTCTCAAATAGCATAAACAGACAATTACACATCCACATATTTTAACACCACAGGAGTAAATATCATGTTCAACGTAGTAAAAGCTTTCGGCTCTATCTTCTCCACTCAAGGATACAGCACCACCAACAATATGTTAATCAAAAATTACGTCAACACCAACTTTAACTACTTCAACGAAGAAGCAGTCGTCGATGAATCGATTTACCCGAATCAAACAGGTCGCGTCCGCTTCCAAGGTAGCTGGTGGCCCGCACGGTGCGATCGCCAAATCACCCTCACACCGGGAGACACTGTTTATGTCATCGGCGTTGACAGCATCACCCTATTAGTTTCCCTCGCTCCTGCAGACTAAATCAGAGCATGAACAACCAGGAAATGCAACCTTTCAAATAGCATCAATAGGCGATTAAACTTCCATATATTTTAATACAAAAGGAGTCAGTAAAATGTTTAACGTAGTAAAAGCTTTCGGTTCTATTTTTTCTCCTCACAGCTACAGCACAGCCAACAATATGTTAATCGACAACTACATCAACACCAATTTCCACTATTTCAACGAAGAAGCAGTCGTCGATGAATCGATTTACCCGAATCAAACAGGTCGCGTCCGCTTTCAAGGTAGCTGGTGGCCCGCACGGTGCGATCGCCAAATGACTCTCACACCCGGAGACACCGTTTATGTGATCGGCGTTGACAACATCACTCTGTTAGTTTCCCTCACTCCGGCAGACTAAACTAGAAAGTAATCTCAACTTTTTCACTGTCAGAACCCCGACTTATTGAATAAGTCGGGGTTCTGACTATTCTGTTTTTTAGTGGCAATTTGGCTTAAATACCCCCTTTATTTCTTAGCCCGCGAAGGCGGGCTTTGTTTGTGTAGTAGCGGTTTCAACCGCCGAATTATAGCTACAATAAAATGGCATTTTTGATAGCTTGTTTGTTGAGCCGATCGCCAATTTGAGATTCGCTACTTTCTGGACTTTCTGCTGTTGTTTCTGATGTTTTAGCCGGCGGTAGTGGTTCGAGCAGTTTGGATTGAGCTTCCTGAATTGAAGGGTAATTTGCAGCCCAGGATGAAATCGCTTCTGCAAGAACATCGCTGTCATCAGATAAAGGTTCAATTAGCTGCGCTAGTTCGGTTAATTGTTCGGCCGAGAAGAGCGATCGCTGTTGAGTTAATAGTTCGATCAACGAGTCGATATTTTGTTCGGAGACTGACATTGATTCGCGTTGGATTTTGTGAATTGTTTGCCGCACAAATTCGGGAGACAAATCTAATAATTGTGCGATCGTCTCTAAATTCATTCCAAACGCTATCATCCGACGAATGGCTTCTAACTTCGCCTGCTGCTCACCTTGTTCGAGTCCTTCTTCTAAGCCTTCTTGCTTGACTTCCTGGTAAAATCGAGTTTGTCTGAGTTCGCTTAAATTCAACATGGCGGCAATTTCCTCGCGGCTTTTTTGGGGGAGTTTGTAGACAATAATTGTTTCGATGAGGCTGATTAAATCGCGTAAAACGGTGGGATCGGACAACTGCTGTCGGGCCATTGCGATCGACTGCCGTGCTTGTTCTGCTGCTGTCTCTGCTGGCTCGATTACCAGTTTAACAATTTTCACTCCCAGCGATCGATCGGCGGCTTCTGGCAATTCATCGAGGTAAATCCGTTGCACCCGCTGACTGGTTAATAGTTCCTGAAATTCCGCCAAGTAAAATGGTTTTTCCGGTGCTTCGGTTGTGGGCAGAAATAACCCATCGATGCGGAATGCCAGTTGTTTGATTTCACGGGATGTGAATTCATAGGCGGCGGCTTCGTCTGGAGGGCGATCGATTAGTTCAAAGAAGAAGCTGGGAAATTCTTGAAACAGGCTGTAGAAAATGGTGTCTGTTTTCATGAGTTGTCGATGGGAATCGAAGATGATACTATACCATGCCAAGAGAGGAACAACCATGACACAAGAACCCATTATGGGAGAAATCGATTTTTAGGCTGGGCAACATTTTATGCTATTGTCAAACTTGATTTTTACAGGAAATTTCGTATAAAATGGTCGATAACAAAGATACTATAGAAGTGCCTTTACGACCTCTTGTTTGGATGGGAGACTCTCGCAAAAATATCCGCGAGTTTCCTGAAGAGGTACAAAAAGCGGTAGGTTATGCGCTACAACTGGTGCAAGCTGGGGAAACACCTTTGTCAGCCAAGCCCTTTAAAGGGGTGGAAAGCGGTGTGTATGAAATCGTCAAACGTTACGATACCGATACTTACAGGGCGGTTTATGCTGTCAAGATTGGTGACAAAATTTATGTGTTGCACGCTTTTCAGAAGAAATCAAAGCAAGGGATTAAAACCCCACAGGCTGATGTTGACTTAATTAAAAAACGCTATCAAGACGCACTAGCTAGGGAGGAACAATTATGACACAAGAAACTATTTTTGAAGAAAGCAGCGGTAATGTATTTGCTGACCTTGGATTGGCAGATGCTGACGAACTTTTTGCGCGGGGTAAAATCGGAATTCAGGTACTTCGTCTGTTAAAACAGCGCAACTTGGAACAGCGTGAAATGAGCGAATTACTGGGCATTCCACAACCAGAAGTCTCTCATTTAATGAACGGAGAGTTTCAACGGTTCAGCGAGGGAAAACTACTGCTTTTCCTCAAGCGACTCGATACGGAAATTACCTTACATCTTCGCCCTCGTAATGGGGGAAATCAATCTGCTGAAACTGTGATATTGCTATAGGACTTTGGGGAACCGATCGCCTTGTTGAATTTTTTCGCAAAGGCGATCGGGACTCCTAGCTTTTATCTATTTGACTCGTCTCATCTTTCTGCAATGCTGTCAGGATTTGAAAGCACAGCTTGAGCATAAACAGCAGAAATCCTGCATGGGGATTGAGGCAAGTGGCAACGCCCACCACTGCAAACTCGGTTACTTTGAGCCATTTTTTCTTATTTGAAATCTTCATGTTGGTCATCTTTGTTGAAACTCTCAACAATCTGCCAAATGCAAGCTAGGAGGCTGGTTTTAGATACGATAGCCTACCGCTCAGGTTATGTACAAGTTTGTCCAAGTTACGATCGCGTCGCTATAATTGGAGAAACCTGAAACCACTACATGACGGAACCTAGCGGACGATCTCTCAGACTATCGCCACCTCAACTGAAAAACGCGGACATCGCATTAGCAAAATTTGGTAGCAAATCAGATTTGGCTGCTGAATTAAAGATGTCGCGTACCACCATCAGCAATTTTTTTAAAGGTGAACCTGTTCAGCGCAAGCAGTTTCTTTGCATCTGCAAAAAGCTCAAACTGAAATGGGAACCTGACGATGAACAGGTTCAGGAGAAAGGTAAACCAACGAATTCACCTTTAGATCCCCCTCTGGAGAGCCTGAAAGATGATATTGATGCGTTAGTTCAGGAAGTGCGATCGCGCCTACTACCTGTCATCACTGCCCCAGGTAGCCCCATTGGCACAATGAAAATGTTGTCCGTGAGTAAATCTGTGCCAGTGGACAAAATTTACATTGACCTGAATGTGTTGGAACAACTGAGTTGTACATCTTATTCTTCTGACTGGCGGCCAAAGTTTGACCCAGACAATCGTGAGAATTTCGATCGCTTCGGTTTGAGCCGGGCACAGAAACGAGTAGAGGCGCTCTGGGCCGTCAAAAAGTATCCAAAATTAATGGTGTTGGGGAAACCGGGATCAGGCAAGACAACGTTTCTCAAATCCTTGGCAGTAACGTGTATTCAGCCAGAGACAGAGTTATTTGCTGATTTAGTACCGCTGTTTGTGACGTTGCGGGATTTTGCCGAAGAGGTATGCAAAACGCAGTCGTGGAATTTGTTAGATTATTTGACGTTGCTATTGGTAAAACAGTCCAACAGATGCGACGATCGCGCCAGTGCAGAACAGATTTTAACGCAGGGGCGATCGTTGGTGTTGCTGGATGGTTTAGATGAAGTGCCTCCAGAGGATTTAAAAAATGTGCTTGATGCAGTGCGAGAGTTTGGATACCGCGTCAACCGATTGATCATCACCTGCCGAACCCAAAGCCAGCAATATCTGGACGGCTTTACGGATGTGGAAGTAGCTGACTTTACACCGCAACAGGTTGATCGATTTGTTGATAACTGGTTCAAAATCGTCGATGCAGGTTCTCATGAATCCCTTGCACCCCAGTTAAAGCAGGAACTTCGAGCTACAGAGAACAAAGCCATTGCAGAACTAACGATTACACCTGTACTGCTAAGTTTGATTTGTGTGGTATTTCATGGGCAAGGCAAGCTACCTGAAAAGCGCTTTAAGCTTTATGATGATGCGATGCGTAAGTTATTGACGCGACTAGAATGGCGGAAAATCATTGATGAGAGATTAACCTTGGCTGCCAAAGAGAAGTTTTTAGCAGAACTAGCATTCATGCTATTTCAGAATAATGACTATTTCCCAGAACAAAAAACTCTGGAAGAATTCATGGAAAGCTACTTTGAAGTTGACTGCTTTGTTGCTAGAGAAATGCTAAAAATCTTTGAGATAGAAACCGGGCTGCTAATCGAACGCTCCGCAGGCTACTGGTCTTTTTCTCATTTGACGTTTCACGAATATTTCGTCGCACAAAAGATTCTTAAATTCAATGGCAAAGCTACTGATGCAGAGATCAAGCAATTATTAAATCGTCATTTTATCGACAACAATTGGTCTGAAGTATTTTCTATGATTATGGAGCAAATAAAATGAATAAGGATGAATATGTCCGATCGATGAAGCAGGCACTTGATGAATCTATTAAAGAAGATAATGGCATTCAAAAGTTTCTAGTATGGTTGTACGAAAAAACAACATCACTTGGTTCTCACTATCAAGAATCCGCTCTAAGGGCTTTTTATTGTGACATTGTTGAAGGAACAAAAAGCATGAACCGTGAAATATCTCGAATGCTGGATAGTAAGCTTGATAAAGATATTGACAATGTTCGAGGAATCGCCGAGCAGTTGAGGGATTCAGAGTATGATGGCATCTCTTTTAATCCAAGCAAATTGCATAAGCGGGAACTTAACAGTCTCATACAACAAGCTAGAACATTACCTGCTGTAGACATCGTAATAGATCGAAATATCGCTATGGAGTGCAAGCGGCAAGAAGGCGGAATGGGATATTTACGTCAAGCGGCTGCTTTGCTTATCCGAGAATCTGATAAGCAGTTTCAGGAACAAATGGTGTATTTTATAAATATATTTCCTGACCGCGATGATCTTTATGCAATAAAAGAATGGAGACAGAGGCTAAGTTCACCACTATCTCGGTATCGAAATCTAAAGCTTGATTGGCAGTTCACTGAGGAACAGAAACAACTGTTGAATAAATACTATGCTGCCAACAAATTTTTATTAGATATCTTGCGAGAAAGTAATGTCAGCCCAGAAGTGCAAAAGGAAATTCAAGATACGTTGTTGTTACCTATTGTTGAAATCGAAAGGCGTAAAAGTGGTATTACTAGAAAAATAGTATTAGATTGCCTACACGAAAGCAATGCCATTCCAGAAGTAAAAGAGACTCAAGAGACGTTGTTTTTACCCACAGTTGAAATTGAAATATGTAGTAGCAATGAAGTACAACAGCAGGTTCAAAATATGCTACAATCTCCTATCGATGAAATTCCACAGCATCAACAAGAAAACAAGCAAGATAAAGCTGTATTTTCAGTAAATATCGATTTTTATGTAACAATTTTTTTCTACTCTTCTTTCTTACTAGCTTTAATTTTATACATAGTTTTTATCACTGTATTCAAGTAGGATATATGGATTTTATAAGTTGATTTGTTAATTGAGCGATCGCCTTTTTTAGCCACACGATCTGTAGTGTGACTGTGTAATATCGTTTCCGGTTGGATCGGAATGATTTAACCGCAGAGGACGCAGAGAACGCAGAGGGAGACAAGAGAGATGAATAATTCCGATGAAGAGCGGATTCGCTATAAATCCTGTCTTATCTAATTTCGGCAGGGTTTATTTGAATAAACCGTGCCTTGAGTATGCTTAAATAAGTTGAGACACATACTAGCCATATTGAAACCCGTGAATTTTCAATCAGTCATTGCCACCTTAAACAAATTCTGGAGCGATCGAGGATGCCTGATCGCCCAATCCTACGACACAGAAAAAGGTGCAGGAACCATGAATCCCCACACCTTTCTCAGAGCAATTGGGCCTGAACCTTGGTCTGTCGCCTACGTCGAACCCTGTCGCCGTCCCACCGACGGACGCTACGGCGAAAATCCCAACCGCTTTCAACATTACTATCAATATCAAGTCTTAATTAAACCATCTCCTCCTAATATCCAAGAAATCTATTTAGACTCGCTGAGAGCATTAGGAATTAAACCAGAAGACCATGACATTCGCTTCGTAGAAGATAACTGGGAATCTCCGACTTTAGGAGCTTGGGGTGTTGGCTGGGAAGTCTGGCTCGATGGCATGGAAATCA
>Ga0163149_10003934_pt1 | contig 16598 bp, 16 predicted proteins | sample OliLakLV19MP5G1_FD_148604 | JGI IMG/M metagenome (GOLD analysis project Ga0163149, IMG submission 148604) | Freshwater microbial mat bacterial communities from Lake Vanda, McMurdo Dry Valleys, Antarctica - Oligotrophic Lake LV.19.MP5.G1 | ecosystem: Environmental > Aquatic > Freshwater > Lake >...
GCCGCAGTCGGGCCGTGAAACAGCTCCAGCAGATAGACATTGTGATCGCTGGTTTCGACCACTGGTGCCGGCAGGTACAAGGCTTCGTCGCAGATGGATGCGAGATCGCCCTCCAACGGATCATCGGCAAAGAACGGCTTGAGCAGCCAGTTGCCGATGTCCGGCAGCGAACGCGGCGGCGGCAAATTGACGTGCGACTCAGGAAATTGCGCTGGCACGTACAAACCGCCGTCCGGCGCCAGCCCGCGGGCCAATGCTTCCGACAGGGTGATGGGTTCGCCACCGCCACGGGTGCTGACGTACATCATGCGATCACCTCCGCTGCCGGCGCATCGACAGGACCGACATGAGCATCGCTTACCAGGCCGACGCTGGCAAAGGCCATCTGCATCGCGACAGCGGCCTGGTGAGCCGAGGCGCTGCCCCAACACCAGGCGAAAACGCTCGGTCCAGCGCCGGAAATACTTGCGCCCAGCGCACCGGCGGCCAAGGCAGCCGACTTGACCAGCGCGAAGCCTGGCACCAATGCGGCCCGTCTGGGCTCGATCAATACGTCGTTCAGACCGACCGCAATCAAGGCCGGATCGGCGCGCTGACAACCGGTCAAAAGCAGCGCCAAATGCGCGCTTTGCTCAACAAATTCTGACAATTGATAGGCACCGACCAGCGCCGCCCGCGCGCGGCGCGTTTCCAGCACGCAATGCGGATGCACCAACGCACAGTGCAGCTCGCTCGGCACGTTCAAACGAATCGGCGCGACGTCTGGCGCGGCCAACACCAGGCCACCCAGCAGCATCGGTGCGACGTTGTCGCCGTGGCGACTGCCGCTGGCGACGGCTTCACCATCCAGCGCCGCGTTGTAAAGATCATCCAGCGTGAACGGCATGGCAAACAACGCATTCGCAGCGACTAACGCCGCCACCGCCGATGCCGCCGAGCCACCCATGCCGGAGCCAAACGGGATGCCTTTGTCGATCTCGATCTCAAACCCACAAGCGATTGCGTGCTTGCTGCGGAGGGCGATCAGCGCCGCACCAGCGGTGTTGTCGGCTGCGTTCATTGGCAACTCGCGCTCGCTGGTTCGAATGGCGAGGATGCGTACGATGGGCTCGTCGATGACGCGCACCGTGACGCGATCACCGACACCATTCAATGCGTGGCCGAGAATGTCGAAGCCAACCCCGACATTGCCCACGCTGGCCGGCGCGAACGCGCGCGCCGACTGCCGAACAGGCTCGATCACAAGCGCGCGCCCAAAGCCGTAGCGACACGCAACAAGTCGGCGAACACACCGGCGGCAGTGACGTCGGGACCTGCACCCGGCCCTTGCACCACCAGCGGATTGTTGCGATAGCGCGCGGTAGTGAACTGCACCACGTTGTCAGTGGGTCGCAGATGCGCGAAGGCGTGATCGGGCGGCAGCTCGACCAGGCCGACGCTGGCACCGCTTGAGTCGAGGCGCGCCACAAACCGCAGCACCCGGCCGCGACTGCGCGCGGCATTGATGCGCTCGGCCAAGGGCGCGTCGAGTTCGCTGGCACGGGCGAGAAACTGTTCGCGACTCAACGCAGCTAACACCGGCGGCACCAGGCCCTCCAGCGCAACATCGCCAAGCTCGATGCGGCGACCGGCTTCGCGCGCCAGGATCACCAATTTGCGGGCGACGTCGATGCCCGACAGATCGTCGCGCGGATCGGGCTCGGTATAGCCGGCCGCGCGCGCTTCCAACACCAACTCGGAGAATGGCTTGATGCCATCAAAATTGTTGAAAAGGTAACTCAAGGTGCCGGAAAAAATGCCCTCGACCGCGATCAATTCGTCGCCGGTATCGAGCAGATCACGCAGGGTTGAGATCACCGGCAAACCCGCACCCACGGTGGCCTCATAGCGCCAATGACCACGCTTGGCGGCGGCGCGAGTAGCGTCGTACTGCGCCAAAGGCGCGCTGCCGGCCTGCTTGTTGGGGGTCACGATGTGGATGCCGGCGGCCAACCAATCGGCATAGTGCGCGGCGACCGCGGCGCTGGCACTGCAGTCGATGATCATCGCGTGCGGCAGATGCGGCGCGCGAATGTGTTGGGCAAACGCAGCCAGATCCAGTGGCATGCCGGCTTCGACAAACTCAGCTCGCCAGTGCGGCCAATCCATGCGCCGCTCGGCGATGCTCATGCGTGTCGAACCAGCGATTCCGCGCAAGCGCAGGTCGAGTTGCGAATCCTCGCGCAAACGATCCGCTGCGGCGGCCAATTGGTCGAGCAACACGGCACCAACCTGACCCGGCCCAATCAGGCCAATTGACAGCGTTTGCGGCGACAACCAGAAGCCCGCATGCACCGCGCGCAAGGCGCGGGTGGCGTCAACGGCGTTGATGGCGACCGAGATATTGCGCTCGCTGCCACCTTGCGCAATCGCGCGGACGTTCACTTCGGCGCGCGCCAGACCCGTGAACAACTGCGCCGCAACACCCGGATGCCCGGCCATGCCATCGCCCACTGCCGCCAGCACGGCGATATCGCCTTCGGCGTCGATCGCCTGCAACATGCCCGAGGCCAATTCGCGGGCAAACACTTCGCGCAGCACGCGTACCGCGCGCTCGGCGTCGGCCCCGCGCACTGCGCAGCAAATCGAATGTTCCGAACTGGCCTGGGCGATCATCACCACTGAAATATCGGCCTCGCGCAGCGCGCCGAACACACGCTCGGCGGTGCCAGGCACACCGATCATGCCGGTGCCTTCCACTTCCACCAGCGCCATATCGGCGGCAATCGTCAGCCCCTTGACCGGCCGCGCCTCGGCATCGTGTTCAGGGCCGATGCGGGTACCCGGTAAATCCGGCTTGAACGTGTTGCGCACCCACACCGGAATGCGCGCCGCCAGCAACGGGCTCATGGTGCCCGGATGCACGACCTTGGCGCCGAAATAGGCCAACTCGAACGCTTCGTCATAACTCATGCGCGGCAGCAGTACCGCATCCGGCACCAGCCGCGGATCCGCACTCAACACACCATCCACATCGGTCCAGATGTGCAACTCGGCGGCCGCAAACAAGCGCGCAAAAATCGCCCCGGAATAGTCACTGCCGTTGCGCCCCAAAGTGGTCGGCCGACCCTCCGCCGTGCGGGCAACAAAACCAGTCACGATGACGCGCTTTTGCGGATGCAGCGCACGCCATGCGGCCAGGTTGCGACCGCTGATTTCCCAATCGACCACCGCGCCCAAGCTGTTGTGCGCAACCACCAGCACTTCGCGTGCGTCCAGCCAGATCGCGTCTTCGCCACGCGCGCGCAGCAAGGCCGCCAGCAATTGCGCCGACCACACTTCGCCCAAGCCTTGCACATAGTCCAGCAGGTCGGCCGCCGGATGGCCGAGCAGGCGCACTGCGCGCAGCAGCGCGCCGAGGTCGTCCCAATCGCGCTCAAGCGGAATTAGTGCGGCCGCTGCTCCGTCGCCAAGCAGGGCCAGCGCGGTCTTGCGATGCCGCGTCACCACCAGGTGCTGCTCCAGATTCGCGGCATCAGCGTCTCGACTGGCGGTGCGGGCCAAGCCGATCAATGCATCGGTCATGCCTTGCATCGCCGACACCACGGTGATCTGGACGGCGTCATCGCGGGCGGTGAGCAGGTCAGCGACGTGAGCGATGCGAGCGGCGTCGGCGAGACTGGAGCCGCCGAACTTGTGGGCGATGGTGATGAGCTTGGACACAGCTTGGCTGATGGGGAATTGGGTGGGCTCGCGAGTGTGCCTTAAATTGCGGCGGTGCAGCACGGCGGCTGTGCTGACGTATCCTGATCGCACTTACGCGTCTGCAAAGCCCGATTCTGTAAAACCATCGAAACCATGGACAGCCTGCTTTCCGCCCTCTTGCTTGGCCTGATCGAAGGTCTGACCGAGTTTCTGCCGATCTCCAGCACCGGCCATTTGCTGATCGCCCAACATTGGCTGGGGCCGCGCTCTGACCTGTTCAACATCAGCATCCAGGCCGGTGCCATCGTCGCGGTGGTATTGGTCTATCGACAGCGCTTGTGGGGCTTGGCGCGCGGGTTCCTCAGCGATGTGGAACAACGTGACTACGTGCTCAAGCTGATCGTGGCCTTCGCCATCACCGCCGTGCTCGGCTTGGCGGTCAGCAAGGCGGGCATCCGTTTGCCGGAGACCGTCACCCCGATTGCCTGGGCCTTGTTGATCGGCGGCGTGTTGATTCTGATCGCCGAGCGAATCACCGCCGGCCGCGTGGATTCGACGCGGATCACCTGGACCGTGGCCATTCTGGTTGGCGTGGCACAGGTCGTGGCGGGCGTGTTTCCCGGCACTTCACGTTCGGCCGCCGCGATCTTCGTCGCCATGCTGGCCGGCGCATCCAACCGCCCCGCCGCCACCGAGTTCGCCTTTTTACTGGGCATACCCACGATGTTCGCCGCCACCGGCTATGCCTGGCTGCGTGATGGCGGCCAAGGTGGTGAGGCGTGGAGCGAGCTGGCGGTGGCGTTCGTCGCCGCGACCGTCGCTGGATTTGCGGCCGTGCGCTGGTTGCTTGGTTATATCAAGACGCACCGGTTCACTGGATTTGCGTGGTACCGGATTGGCTTGGGAGCGGCGTTGTTGTTGGGGTTGCCGGCGGGGGCGTGAGCGCTGGGATTTCGACTCTGCTTCATCGAATTGTTGGGGCGCAGTTACGCAGCATGCAGTTCTTCGCGGACCACTTGGCGAAGTGCATCCAGGGCGATCGGACGACCACCACTTGCGAGGTACTCCCGCACTCTGTTGATCTCGGTCTGATAGGCAGTCCCAGCAGCTTCCGCCTTTTGCCGAAACAGCTCGATCACGTCGTCGTCGAGCATGATGGTAATGCGCGTCTTTCCGGGTGAGGCGAGCACTGCGCCACGCTCTGCTTTGCTGAAGTCGTACTCGTTACGCATGGACGTACTCCGTTTCGCCGCGGCTGGCCTTGCGAGCAGAAATCAATCGCGTGCGCTCTCCACGTGGGGTGTGCACGACGACCCCTACTCGCCCCTGAGAATCCATCGCCAGCGTGATCAGCCGCCGCTCGCCTTCAGCATCCGGATCTTCGATGGTGATGCCTCAGTCGTCGCGAAGCGACTGCTCGGCATGCGCGAGGCTAACCCGATGTTTCTTGAAGTTCGCTTGCGCCTGGTCGGGATCGAACTCGATCTCGATGATAAATATATGCTTTACATGCACATGCACATGCACATGCTATTCAAGTGTGCGGTACCCCAACCGCTCCGCAATGGGCTGCAACGGCGCAAATGCCGCCGCCAACGGCTCCGCATACGTCCGCCAATGGCCCGGCGCAAACGCAACCGGTAATCCGCCCATGCCGCGTCGGCTGGCGGTCAGTGTGGCCACGTCGGGCAAGGCGTCGAGGCTGAGGGTTTGTTGCAGACGGATCGCGACTTGGGCTGGGTCGTCGATGAGTTGCGAGTCCGTGACCAGCAGCAGATTGGGGTCGGCGGATTCAATCCGCGCAAGCAGCGGCTGCAAGCTTTGCCGTAACCACGTGGCCGCAGCGATGAGGCCGGGGAAACGCACCGCGAACGGGCTGGCAAACGCGAGCCAGTTCAGCAGTAGATCGCGTGGGTCGGCCACCACGGCGACCAGACTGGCGCCCGGCAAGGCGGCGGCGATGCGGCTGTCCCAGTGCGGCAGCCAGTCGATGCAACGGCTCGGATCACCGCCCAGCTGCTCGATCACATGGCGCCAACCTGCCTCGCTGGCGAGGCCGCCGTCGCTGCGCGGCGGGCCAAATCCATCGGCGCGTGCGGCGCGACTGAAACGATCATCCAGCACGGTAAAGCCCGGTACTTGGGCGAGCATGGCCAACACTTCGCGTGGCCGACCGCCCGGCGGTGACCACAACAGACGCGGCGGTGGGCCGAGCTCGCGGCGTAGTTCGGCACCTGCCGATGGCGTCAGGGCAGATGCGGCAATCGCGGCCGGCAACGGCTCTCCGTCGCCGCTGTGTGCCCAAGCGTCCTCCCACGCCGCTACCGCTTGCGTCGTTTGACCGAGGCGGTCGTGCGCTTGACCCCGCCAGAAATTGAGCGCGCGCAACCAGGCCGCTGCTGGCGACGTCGCCAGCAACCGCTCGATCCGATTCAGCGCCGCGGCCGGCTCGGCTTGCAGTTCGGCTCGCAGCAAAATGGCCTCAGTGCCGATCATGCTGGGATCACGCGCCAGTGCCTCGCTCGCGTGGGCTTGCGCTGAGGTCAAGTCACCACGCCATTCGGCCAGATCGGCGCTCGCCGCCAGCATGTTGGCGCTGTCGGGTTGCGCTTGCTGCCAACGCTGCAACACGGCGGCGAGCGCCAAGGGATCGCGCCCGGCGCCTTGCATGCGCCGCTGCCAGAGCATCGCCTCGTTCGGAAACCGAGCCAGCGCTTCGTCCAACATTGCCAGTGCCGGTTGCTGCATGCCGGCCTGCACCATCCGCTGCAGCAGGCGATCCAACGGTGCCAGTTGAAACGGCGGCAACAAGATGAGTTGGCGGTAGACATCCAGACCGGCGGCCACTTCGCCCTTGCGCATCAGCAAGTCACCCAACAATGCCAAAGCCGCGCGCTGGTCGGGCTTGATCGCCAGCAGTTCCCGTAGCGGAGAGATGGCGTCCACCTCGCGACCTTGGCGACGCAAGCTGTCGATCAATGCCCAGCGCAGACCGACCGCCTGCGGCTGCTTGGCAATGGCCCGATTCAAGGTGGCCTCGGCAAAGGCGTGGTTGCCTGCAGCACGGTGCGCCAGGCCCAGCCCCGCCAACACCAGCGGATCATCCGGCAGCGCGATCGCGGCTTGGCTCAGCAGCCGCAACGCGTCCGCGTGATCGTTGACAGCCAGTGCCAGCGCGCCTTCCGCCGCCAGCACCTGCGGATCGTCAGCGGCGACGCGTTTGGCAAGCGCAAGTAGACGCTTGGCCTCGTCCGGCTGGCGCCGCCCCAAGGCCAAGTGCAAGGCCATCAGATACGCGCCCAGCGAATTGGGATCGACGCTGATAGCCGCGCTCGTCGCTGCGTCTGCGGCGGCGGGATCGCGCTGTGCTGTTGCAAGACTGGCGCGGGCCAAATGCAAGGCTGCGCGGTTAGGGTCAAGAACGATGGCTCGTTCCAGCGCAGTCGCCGCCGCACTCAAATCGCCACCCAACTGCAAAGCCAACCCCAGCGCCAAATGCGCATCGGCGAGCTCCGGCGTTGCCTCCAGCGAAGACTGCGCCGCGGCCAGCGCGGCCACCGCATCACCGCGGGCAATGGCCGCAAACGCTGCATCAAGCATGCTCATTCCTAACGCGACCGCGCGGTCGCAAAAGGCGCTGATTCTATCCTGCGAGGTCTATCCTGCGAGGTCTGTCCTGCGAGGTCTAGCTTGCCAGCTCGCGGGTTCTTTGCTGCAGGTTGCGACATGCTTTGCGGATGCTTAGCGGCAGCGGCCGTAACGATCAGGCGACGCTCCCCGACCTCCCTCCCATCCCGGCGGATTCTCCCAATTGGTGCCTCGACCGCCACCACGCCCCGGCGGATTGCTGTCGTTGTCCAACCAGCAGCGAGCGGCCGCATTCCAAAATCCATGCTGCGGATGCCAATAACCGTGGTCGGCATGGAAATAGTAGCCATGCTCGACCTGCTCGAAACGCAGCCGCTTGCCGTCGTGACGCCAAAACCGATGATCGGGCGACGCGCCCGGCCCGCCGCGCCAGCCGCGCGGATTCTCCCAATTGGTAGCCACACCACCGCGCGGCCCGGGTGGATTGTCGTCGCGATCACGCTTGGCATACGCGTCATCTGTCGCCAGCAAGCTCAATACCAGGCCAAGCACCCAAGCACCTTGTGTTCGCGTTTTCATTGTCTGCACCCTCGCGGTTTGGATAGCCCGTGATGGGCTATCTCTGGCTGCAACAACGGAGTGATTTGCTGACAGTTGACTCACCCTCGTTGATGATTTTGCGGTCGCTCAGCTGGGCGATGGTTGCCGTTCATTTGCGCGTGATCAAACGGCTCATTTCAATTACCGTGATCGCGCTTACTTCGCTAGTCTGCTCGCGCAAACAGCCGCTTAGCGGCATTCCCATCATCCAACGGCCAAACCATTGCCGCGAGCAAGCCCACTTCGATGACCCAACCCATTCATGACATTGACCGATTGGCCAGCACCGAAACATCAGGGTTGATCAGGTCACACACTCCGAAGGCAGCAGACAGCCGCAGCCAGCGCGCCTTCAACCAACTCACCGCGAAGATTCAGCGTGAGCGCGAGCGCTTGCTCGAAGCCGAGCAACGCTTGGACGCGTGTCACCAGCGCCTGTTAAAGACCCTGCAACCGGTGCACAAACGGATACGCGAGGCGCAGTGGCAATTGGCGCTTGGCATCGACCACTGGCTCGATTCCAAAGAGCCCGCTGCGCGCTTGAGTCGCCGCGATCAGAACGCTTTGAAACGCTACATCAGCATGCTCATCGACGGTCTGCTTTCCACCGGCGAAAGCGAAGACCCATCGCTGATTGCGCTCTGCGAGAAATATTTCAGCAACTCAAAGCCTGGCGACCAAGCCGCCGACATGGAGGCAGCCGAAGCAATGCTGAGTACCCTGTTTGGCGTCGATGCCGTGGCCGGCCACTCCGCGCAGAATGTCGACGATTTGCGCGCTCACGTGCGCGACAAAGTGGACGCGCTCAACCAGGCGGCCTTCGAGGCAGAGACACAGCGGCAAGCCGAGCGTCGCACTAAGCGCGGCCGGCCGACCAAGTCGGAGTTGGCTGAGGAACGCAAACAGGAAGCCGCCAAGCAGGCCAGCGCATCGGTGCGCGACATTTACCGCAAGCTGGTCAGCTCATTGCACCCGGATCGCGAGCCCGACATCGGCGAGCGTGAACGCAAGACGGTGCTGTTGCAGCGCGCCAACCAAGCCTACCAGCGCGGCGACTTGATGGCCTTGTTCGCACTGCAAATGGAGATTGCGCAGATCGACGCAAGCCACCTCGCCAATCTGCCTGAGGAGCGCATCAAACACTACATCCTCATGCTGCGTGAGCAACTCCGGGAGCTGCAAATTCAACTGGGTGAACGTGAGAAGGCGTTCGCAGACTTGTTCAGCGTGCCCGATGCATTCGTCGAAAACCATTGGATAGATCGTTCCATCAACCGCCAGGTGAAAGACGCCAAGGCTGTGCTGAAGACACTTGAGCAGGACCTGCGCAGCATCAACACCCCCAGCCAGCGCCGCGCCTTTTTGAACAGCCTCGCCGACGCAAACCTTGGAGCGTCGGCAGACTCCGACTTGGATGCGTTCATGGCCATGCTGGAAGACTTCGGGCCACCACCAAGCACGCCTCGCAAGCGCAAACGAAAGCGGTAGCGAGGCGAGGCGAGGCGAATAGATAAGCGAAGGACCACGATTCACTCGCGTCTTGCGGGCGTGGCTCAGACGCTCTCGCCACCACGTCCGATCCCCAGCAGCAGCCGGCATCGTTGGCGTACGCCAGCACCTTGATCGCCGCTTCGACCCCCGCGTCCGCGCTCGCGCCAAGTACACTGCCTACGATGGACCTGCTCGCCGATCCACAGCCCCCTTCTCGTCGCGGCTGGCGCCAGCGCTGGTACGAGGTGATCTTCGGGCACGAAAGCCGCGCCGGGCGCAACTTCGACGTCCTGCTGATCCTCGCCATCCTTGCCAGCGTCGCGGTAGTGATCGCCGATTCGGTGGCCGAGCTGCACGCACGCCACGGGCAGTTGTTCTACCGCCTGGAATGGATCTTCACCCTGCTGTTCACCGCCGAGTACTTGGTCCGGTTAGCGATCGTGGCCGACCGGCTGCGCTACGCGCGCAGCTTCTTCGGCGTGATCGACCTGCTCGCGGTGCTGCCGACTTGGCTGTCGCTGCTGTTTCCGGGCGCGCAGTACCTGCTGGTGATCCGCGTGCTGCGCATCCTGCGCGTATTTCGGATCCTGAAACTGCTCCGCTACGTCGACGAATCGCGCCTGCTGGTCGGTGCGATGGTCCGCAGTTGGCGCAAGATCTTCATCTTCCTGCTGGCGATCGTCAGCTTGGTGATTGTGTTCGGCGCGGTGATGTTCCTGGTCGAAGGCCCGGCCAACGGCTTCACCAGCATCCCGCAGTCGATGTATTGGGCGGTGGTGACAGTGGCGACGGTCGGCTTCGGCGACATCGTACCCGGCACTGCGCTCGGCAAGCTGATCACCTCGGTGCTGGTGCTTATCGGCTACGGGATCATCGCGGTGCCGACCGGCATCTACACCGCAGAACTGGCCACCAGTCTGCGTCAGGACCGCGACCGCCGGCGTTGCGATGGCTGCGGGCTGCGCGGCCACGAAACCGATGCCCTGCATTGCCGCGGTTGCGGCCTGCAGCTCGGGACACAGCCGTAAATGCCAATCGCAAACCGGATCTGACTCTCGGGCTCGACGAGGCGACCGTCGGCAACACCGCGCGACTGGTTGCGCGGGATGGCAGTGTTAATACAAGACCTGTCCCCTGCTTATGTGACCCCTGCTTATGTGACCCCTGCTTACAGTGACTCTGTGTCGATGCAGCCTGCGCCTGGCGGGCGTGCTGCGCTAATGTCACGCACTCTCTGATCAGGATATCCGCCATGCCGACCGCCTTTGCCTCCATGTTCGACCTGGCCATGCCTTGGTGGCAGTTCGTGTTGCGAGCCTGCGCGGTTTACTTCGTGTTGCTGCTGATGATCCGCGCGTCGGGCAAGCGCACGATGGGGCAGTTCACTCCATTCGACATGCTACTGGTTGTGTTGCTGGGCAGTGCAGTGCAAAACGCGTTGCTTGGCAGCGACACCTCGGTCGCCGGTGGCCTGCTGTTGGCGGCCACCCTCGTCGCGCTCAACTGGGGCGTGGGTTTCGTCTCCGCGCGCAGTGCCAATATGGAGGCGATGATCGAAGGCTCGCCGGTCTTGCTGGCGCGCGATGGCGAGGTGTATCGCGGGGTGTTGCGCAAAGAGCTGATCAGTCGCGCCGATTTCGACAAAGCGTTGCGTGAAGCGGGTTGCCGCGAGATCGACGAGGTCAAGCTGGCCGTGCTGGAAACCAACGGCCACATCACCATTATCAAGCGCAGTTGATTAGCAAGAACGGGGTTACAGGAACGGGGCTCACCTCCGCCCTTAAGCGACCAATTCAGCACGCCACCGACCAAATCCTAGTCTGCGATCAAAGAGGCTTGGGTACATTTACCCCGCCATGCGAAGGTCGGTTGCCGTCTCGGCTCGGATGAGTTCCCACCAACACGGCGGACGGCGTTGAAACGCGGGCCGTCCTTGTAGATCTCACCCTGCGGGGCAGCCGTGCCCATCGTCCCGCCCTCAAAACTCGCGGCGTGCCTCGAGCAGCAATTGCACGCGATCAATCGACGAGGGACCATCCAGCGGAAATGCCAAATCGATATGGATCACATTGCCAATTGATGAGCGCGTATTGCCAAGCCGCAGGCCGATGCCCACGTCTTTCAGCAAGCCAAGATTAGGCGTGCCAAGGCCGTCATCGCCCCACGTGCGGCCGATATCGACAAAAACGGCTGCACCGACCCGGAACAGCCGGAACGGGTACCAATCGGTGTAGTAGCGCTGTTCGAGGGTGAGCAAAGCGCGGCTTTGCCCGCCTTGATACCGAAGCGGATAGCCGCGAAGTCCATTGTCCCCGCCGAGCTGGTTGACGCGGTCCAGGTCGAGATTGTGCCCCCATGAGGTTTCAATCTTGGCAAATAGCAGGTTCTTCTCGGAAATCGGCCTGTAGTAGCGCGCACTGCTGTCCCAATGCACATCCGCATGTCCCGAATTTTCTTTCCGACCGGTCACTTCCGAGTTGAGCAGGAGGAAATCTTCGGTGCCTATCTCGTACCCCTTGCGTACGCCGAACTGGTAAAGCCACGCACTGCGATCGCTGCCCAGGCCAGTCGACGTCCTGCCAATTCTGGCGGTGATATGGGTGCCGATCAGCACGTCTTCGGAGCGGCCGATCTGATTGCGGTTCTCCCAAACCTGATAGTCATCCTGCTGCAACTCAAAACCGATCCACGGATAGACCAAATCCCGATCAGCAGGCAGCAGCCCGGTTCCCAGCGAGTCCACAACGGTCTCGAACTGTCGCCGATGCTGGGTGAAGCCGGCCGTCCAGCGTCGCACCCAGCCGTCCGACAGGCCCGAAGACCAGCCGCCATAGAGTTCTGCGTCACGGCCACGAACGAGGTAGCGATCCAACACCTCACCCAACTGGTAAAAGGTGTCGACCTGATTGTTGCGTTCGAGTCGCACACCATAGGCTCGACGGGTGTCCAGCGCGTAGAACGGCTGCTCGAAGCCTAGCTGCCAGCCATTTCCATCGCTGTTGCTCGAGTAGCCAATATCCAACTCGTTGCGGTCGCCAAACGCCTGATCGCTCGCCAGCTGAATCGAATTGGTGACCCGATCAACTGAGTTTTTATGTTCCAGATCAAGTTCAATCCCGGTCCCAAGAAAGTTGACGTCCTGCAGCTCAATGCCGAAGTGGTTCTCGCCGCCTCGGCGACCGAAGGAAATGCCTGGGTCAAGCGACCACACGTCGCGCGTTCGCACCTCTAGATCGACTTTGCCGTCAACGAAGCGAACGGGGGTGATGCTCGCTTCGCCCAGATAGCGCTTCGCCCGCAACAGCCGCTCTGTCTCTGCCAGCAAGCGCGCGGAGAACACGTCCCCCGGCTTGATCAGCAAGGCCGCGCGGATGACGTGCGGGCGAGTGACTGGGTGCAGCTTGGTGGCAAATCGGTAAAAGGCATTGCGTTCCCGCGGATCGTCGAGGTCGAAGACATCCGCGTTGACGATGGAAATCTCACCGATGATCGCCCCGGCTTGCTCCAGCTCCGCATTACTGAGTTGCAGTCGAACTGGCGGGGTGGCCGCTACGCACACGCCGCTAAAGACAATTGCCTGCAGGAGCATGCATGCGAGGGCGTGGACGTGTTTGGAGCATGCGCTGTTTGCGCCGCCAATAACCCCTAAAGCGGGGCGGTCGCCGATTGAAACGGCGGTTGCTCGAGCACTGAAAGCGCTTAAGTTGCTCATCGCCATCCCGTTCAATTCTGCGAGCTTGAATCATTCCTGCGCGCGTGTCGGAGCAGCGTGGTAGCTGAGTTAGGTTTTGGTTAGTTGGACCTGAAGGCCGCAGAGCGAACAATGCACTGGGCGTCGCAAGGTGCTGCTGACGGTTGGATGCATCCGCAGCTGGATCTTCGCGAACAACCCCGAATAATGCTGCGCTGCATCCGGGCTGCGCTTTATCTCAGTGCGCGATTTTTGCCGCGCGCTGCGGAAGCATAAAAATCAGAACAATGATCGCGGCGAACAGCACGCCGGTGGCGGTATAGCGGCTGAGTTCCAGTCCTCCCTCGAGCACCGGCTTGTCGAGGAAGTCTCCGGCCACTGCACCCAACGGACGGGTCAAGATGAAGGCGGTCCAGAACAATCCAGTGCGCGAAATATTGGTGAAGTAGTAGGACAGCACCACCATAAGCAACAGGACGCTGAAGATTGCAGCGGCACCGAGATAGCCCAGACCGGCTGTATCAGCCGTCCAATCGCCAAGAGCGGTGCCCAGTGTTTGCGAAAACATGATCGTCAGCCAGTAGTAGAACTCGGCCTTGGGCGTATCGATGGAGCCGATGTCCACCCGACCAAGCGCTCGATGCCAGACGATCAGGCAGGCGAGCAACAGTGCAAGAAGCAAACTCGATCCGCCGGTGTAGCCGATGCCGAGCGAGCGGGTGGCATAGTCGGCCAGCGTTGTGCCTACCGTGGTGGACGCAATGATGGTGGCCCAGTACAGGAACGGTCGAAAAGACGCTGCTCGAATCTGGAACAGCACGCTGGTGACGAAGATCGCCATGAAGATCACGGTGCTGACGAGGTAACCGAAATCCATCGACATGGAGACGGCATCGCCCCCGGTTTCGCCCAGCGTCGTCGCCAGGATTTTTATGGTCCAGAAGCCCAGCGTGAGGGCCGGAACCTTTGCCAATGTTTCCCTATCGCTTGCGTCCATTGCGAGATATACCTTTTGAGCTTGCGGGGGTTTCCACCGAGTCAGGCCTTTCGGCTAGGTCGAAAGAGCCGAGGTTGCGCGCGGTACTTGGCGGTTGGGCTGTAGCGCCTCGCCCGCCATGGCGCGTCTGCAGCGTCCTGCCGGTTTTCAATTCACAGCATTGCGCGCCGAGCAGATTGGGCACTCGGCTGGTCGCGCATTTTTGGGTCGACCGCAATGCAGGACTCAGCGCATTCATCGTTTCATCAATCCATTTTTGACAGCGTCTGCAAGCGGCAAATAAGCGCGGCGTCGGTCTGCTGGAGACAAAGGTCAGGTGCCCTTACTGGCTGTTCGCGGACGCTGGGATTGCTTGGCAGCCACGGCAACCGCTTGGCGCTGTTTGCGCTCGGCCAGGATTTCATTGTCGCGGCCAATGGTCGCGCCCCCCAGCAGCGGCCGCCACGACATCGCGACGGCCCAGCAGATCATCGCCGCCCACAGATCGTGCGAGGCGAAGTGGGCACCCCGCAGCTGCTGGCTGATGCCGAACAGCAGCCCGGCGGCGAGTCCGATAGCAAGACCCAGCAAGCGGCTGCGGCGGCAACCGAAGCCAGCAAAATACAGCGCAAGCCATGCATAGCCGACGCTGGCATGCGCTGCCGGAAAACAGTGATCCGCCATGTAGCTGGCGGGGCGCGGATCGAGCAGCGTCAGGTGCATGCGATCACCACCGAGGCCAACGACGCTCCAGGCGCAATCGACCACCAGCACGCGCTTGAGCAGCGTGACCGCACCACCGAGCAGAGCACGCTGAGCAACAGGTAGATGAGGGTCCGGCGTCGGTGTCGGCTGCTGTCGGTGAACCATGAGACCAGCAGCCAGCCAAGCAGAAACAGCCACGCCAGGGTGGCTAGCAGACGGCCGCCGCGATGCACCAGGACTTCGGTGACCAGGTGGTTGCGGAGCACCCAGCTGCCGCCTTGCAGGGCATAGGCCTGTTGCGCCAACCACATGTCACCGCCGCCAAACATCAGCGCAGCGGTGCCGATGACCAGCAACAAGCCAGGCAGCAGAACATGGGCCAGCGTAAAGCGCGTCGGCCACAGCCGCAGCCGGTCGAACTTCAGCGAGGGCAGTGAGAGGATGGATGTCATGACGGCATCGGTCAGGGGCTCCCGATGTTCTACGGGCCTGCAGGTCCGAGGCCTGTCAGACCGCCGTTAGCGGCTCGTTATCCCGCGCGAACGTGTTGCCCCAGTTTGCATCCCCAGCGCTGCGTCGCGCCGGCACGTCAGGGATTGCAGACGCTCGATGGTCCGATGGTCCGGTGGCCTTGACCGCTTTTGGAGCAGCGAGTCATAGCGGCCAAGGTGTGCCCCCTTCAGATGGGCGCGGAGCCGTTCTCGGGCAGCGGATCCGGCGCTTCGCCGCGCGATACCACGACGGCACCGACCAAATCGCCAGTGACGTTGACCGTGGTGCGGCACATGTCGAGGAAGCGGTCGACGCCGAGAATGAGGCCGATGCCCTCCGGCGGAATGCCGAACATGACGAGGATGGTGGCAATCACCGGCAGCGAACCGCCAGGAACTCCGGCCGCGCCGATGCCGCCGAGGATGCACATAAAGAGCACCAGAACCTGCTGACTCAGACTCAGGTCTACGTTGAAGAACTGCGCCAAGAACAGCACGGTCACGCCCTCAAACAGCGCGGTGCCATTCATGTTGGCAGTCGCGCCCAAGGTACACACGAAGCGACCCACGCGGCGTGGCACACCCAGGCGCTCTTCCGCCACCATCAGCGTGGTCGGCAGAGTCGCCGAGCTGGACGAGGTCGAGAAGGCGGTCAGGATCGCCGGCTCCGCACGCTTGAAAAACTCCAGTGGAGACATTCCGCCGATCAACTTGACCAGCAACGGAAACACCACGAAGAAGTGGATGGCCAGCGCCAGCACCACGGTGCCGACGAAGCGCGCCAACTGCACCAGCACATCGAGACCCAATTTGGCGGTAATCGAGAACAACAGCGCCGCGACGGCATAAGGTGCCAGCTGAATGATCCAGTCGATCAGGCGCAGACAGATGTCGTAAATACCCTGCATGGTGCCAAGAAAGCTGCGGGTGCCCTCGCTGCTCACGACCGCTGCGGCGATGCCGACCAGCAGCGCGAAAAACATCACGCCAATGAGATCGCCATTAACCGCCGATGCCAGCGGATTGCGCGGCACCAGGTTGAGCAGAAGGTCCATGCCCGACAGACTGTCCTTGCGGGCGACGATGGCACTGGCACCGTCGGCTGTGCTGGCCAGGATGGCCTGTCCCACTTCGGGCGGCAGGCCGGCGCCCGGCTGCAGCAGGTTCACTGTCACCAGTCCGATGGTCACCGCGACGCCAGTGACGAAGACGATGAACATCAAAGTCTTGCCGCCGATCCGCCCGAGCGAGCGCGGGTCGCCAATTTCGACGACGCCCAGCACCAGTGCCGAAAACACCAGCGGCACCACCAGCATGAACAGCAGACGCAAGAAGATCTGGCCAACCGGGTTGGTGACATAGGTCACCAACC
>Ga0163149_10003937_pt1 | contig 16593 bp, 17 predicted proteins | sample OliLakLV19MP5G1_FD_148604 | JGI IMG/M metagenome (GOLD analysis project Ga0163149, IMG submission 148604) | Freshwater microbial mat bacterial communities from Lake Vanda, McMurdo Dry Valleys, Antarctica - Oligotrophic Lake LV.19.MP5.G1 | ecosystem: Environmental > Aquatic > Freshwater > Lake >...
GCTCACTGCAGCCCTCGCGGCAGAAGGCGGCACCGACGTGGCTCTGATGAACGGGGGGTCGATCAGGATTGATGACGAGTTGCCGACGGGACCGGTGACTGAATACGACGTGATTCGCGTGCTGCCGTTTGGCGGCAACGTCGTGAGTCTCACCATGGGTGGCTCACTGCTGGCGCGTGTGCTCGACGTGGGCGTCACCAATCAAGGCACGGGCGGATTCCTGCACGCCCACGGCGTGACGCGACAGGGTAACCGGTGGCTGGTGAAGGGCAAACCGCTGAACCCTTCTCTCCGGTATTCGGTGACGACGACGGATTTTTTGATGACTGGACGTGAGACCAATCTGGATTTCCTGACGCGAATTCACCCACTCGTGCGCGACGTCAAGGACCTGCGCGACATCCGACTCGCGCTCATCGCCGAGCTCTCGAAGCAATTCCCGCCAAAGCCCTGAGCCTGTCGAAGGCTCAAGCCTCTTCAGTAACCGCTCGAAGGGGAAAGCCGGCCGTCTTCGCCATCGTCGCCACGGTCTCAGCCTTGGTTTCGGCCACCTCCCAAGGATAGACGCCGGCGACGCCTGACCCAAGCTGGTGCACCTGCATCATGATCCGGTACGCCTCGGCGGGAGACTTCTGGAACACGTCTTCGAGGACGTGAATCACAAAGTCCATCGTTGAATAGTCGTCGTTGAGCAGGATGACCTTGTAGAGCGTCGGCTCGTCGTTTTTCGGAACGAGTTTGGGGTCGACGCGGTCCTTGACGTTGTCGCCCGTCTGTTGATCGGATGCGCTCATTTGTAGCGTTCGATGAGCGCCACGAGCTCGGTCATGGTGGACTCGCCGCGATCCCACTCATACCAGCCGAACTTGCGCTCCATCCGCTCCGACTGCGTGAGTGACGACGCCGGACCGAGCAACCATGTCTGCAGGGCGACGGGACGTTCCACCCACGCGGCCACAATCTGGTCACCCTTCACCAGCGCGACGGTGGCGGTGGCGCCTCGGCCGTCGGGCGTCTTGAACGCGTCCGTTACATTTTTTCCGATCGTCGAGTCCACGATGCGCAACGGGACACCCGCCTCTTTCGCCAAGGTCGCGACGTAGGGCACCGTGTGCACCGAGTCACTGCACGCGGCCACGGCCACCACGAGCAATCGGAGATCGCCTGCGGCTCCCTTCAGGCGCTCGACCAGCTCCTTGGATGGCTTGCTCCGAGCCGCGTTGCCCCGCCACACCTCCGGGCGGGAGTCTGCCGCCGCCAGAAAGTCGTCCCAGGTCTTGCCCTGCTCAAACAGCGCATTGCCACCGGTAAGGGGCTGCTGTGACAGCTGGACGGGGGCGACCAGGGCGACGACGACGAGGAGGAGGCTGAGCATGTGCACAGCCTATCTCCAATGGGCCAATGGGCCAATGTCAATGGGCCAATGGGCCAATGGGGCAATGGATAATGAGGACGTGCCCCATGTGATCCCTCTTGCCACTGGCGTTGACTACGCCGACCTGCACTTTATTGGGTATCCCGGCATCATTGCCACGGCGCTGATTCATGGCGTGGATGGGGTGGCCATTGTGGACCCGGGTCCCACGACGGCCATACCGGTGCTGGAGCGGGCGCTGACTGAGCGGGGCTTCACGTGGAAGGACGTCCGGGCGATCCTGCTCACACACATCCATCTCGACCACTCCGGCGCGGTCGGGTCGATCGTGGCATTGGCGCCGGACGCCACCGTGTATGTGCACGAACGTGGCGCGCCCCACCTGATCGATCCCTCGAAGCTGGTGGCAAGTGCGTCGCGGTTGTATCAGGACGACATGGCCCGGTTGTGGGGCGACATCCTGCCGGTACCGGCGGACCGTGTGCGGACCCTCGGTGACCGCGCCGCGCTGTCGGTGGTGGGTCACGAGATCGACGTGGCGTGGACACCGGGCCACGCCTGGCACCACGTCAGTTATTTCCTGCCGGCGTCAGGCATTGCGTTTGTGGGTGACACGGCGGGGATCTGTCGGCCAAGTGGCCGGATCGTAGTTCCACCAACGCCGCCGCCGGATATTGATCTTGACGCGTGGCGCACCAGCACGGAGACCATTCTCGAATGGAATCCCACGACGTTGTTTCTCACGCACTTCGGACCGCGCCAGGGTGCACGCGTGCACTTCCAGTCCTTGTGGGAACAAATCGACGCGTGGAGTGCCCTGGTCAAGACCACGCTCGCACAGCCTGACCTGGACGACCAAGCACGTGCAGAGCTATTCGTGGAGTGGGCGATGGACGCGCTCGCGCAATCGACCTCAAAGGAGGAAGCGGACTCCTACACGAAGGCCGCGCGCTTCGATTTTTCGTGGACCGGTCTCGCACGCTACTGGCGGAAACGATCCTAAGAAGATTTTTACAGGGAGGCACTGAGACACGGAGGATTTCTGATTTTTAACGACACACCTCCGTGCCTCTGTGCCTCCCTGTGAATACATCCCTCGTCAGCGTTTGATCTTCTCGAGTTGCGCGAGCACGTTGCCGAGCTTCTTCATTTCCTCGCCGTAGAGCGCCCAGTTGCCTTCGCGCTGGGCGGCGGAGGCTCGTTCGAAGTGGCCGGCGGCTTGTTCGGCAAGGTTCACGAACGCGGCGTCAACCATACCGGCGCCGGTGCCAGGCACTATGGCGGCCGGCACTGGCGCGCCTGGAATGGCAGTGCCCGCATCCACCCGCCGATCAGGGCTCAATGCGGTCGCCACGCTGCGCCCGAAAATCTGCACAAGTGCCTGCGTCAACGTTTCGGCCATCACGATCTGTTCCTGGTAGGCGACGATGACCCGTTTGAGTTCGGGGATGCGTCCACCTGCCGAGCGCAGATACAACGGCCGGACGTACAAGAGCGACTCCTCGATCGGAATCACGAGCAGTGTGCCCTGGATGACCTGTGACCCCTGCTGATTCCACAGTGTGATCTGCGGTGCAATGATCTGGTCCTGATTAATGCGCGCCACGATCTGCCGCGGGCCGAACACAACCTTCTGCTTCGGAAACTGGAAGACGATCAGTCGGCCATAGTGTTCGGCGTCACTGCGTGCCACAAGCCAGGCTGCAAGGTTGTCCTTCAGTCGCGGCGTAAACGGCAACATCTGGATGAACTCGGTCTCGGTCTCACCCGGGAGCCGCATGATCGTGTAGTACGGCTGCATCGGCGCGGCATTGGTCTCGCCGTCAATGACCGGCACCTGCCACTGGTCTTCTTTGTTATAGAAGGTCTGCGGGTTGGTCATGTGGAACGTCGCAAATGCCGACGCCTGCACCTTGAAGATCCGCTCGGGATATCGCACGTGGCTGCGGAGCCCTTCAGGCATGTCGCTCATCGGCTTGAACATGCCTGGAAAAATCCGGCTGATGGTCATCACGATGGGGTCATCTGGCTCGGAAATGTAGAACGAGGTCGACCCGTGGAAGGCATCGATGACGACCTTGACCGAATTCCGGATGTAGTTGATGCGCGGAAGGTCAAACGGCGTCGCGTACGGATAACTCTCGCTGGTCGTATAGGCATCCTGAATCCAGAAGATGCGCCCGTCGGCCACCACGGGATACGGATCGGCGTCGTATTCGAGGAAGGGAGCGATCGCACGCACCCGTTCCGCGATCCGCCGGTGATACATAATCCGGCTTTCTGGAGTGATCTGGTTCGTGATGAGAATGTTCGCCGCACCAAAACGAATCGCAAACATCACCCGGCGCGCCAGACTGCTGAGCTCCACGCCACCAGTCCCCGAGTAGGTGGTCGTAACATTGTCTTCGCCGCGGGGGTAGTGGAATTCCGGCTGCAGCGTCTTGACGAGCGCGTAGTCGCTGGACAATTCGCCGAAGTAGATGCTGGGTTCGCCGATCTCGAGATCCACTTCCGACACCGGCGGCAGGTCACGAACGAACAGCACCGGTTGCCCAGACGCCGTGACTTCATTGACCGGACCCAGCGTGAGTCCGTACCCGTGCGTGAACGTCAGTCGTTCATTGACCCATGACCGATTCGGAAGGCTCTCACTGTTGAGTTCGCGCAGGGACAACATCACCTGCCGATATTTGCCGTCGATCGTGTAGCGGTCGTTGTCCACGTTCACGAAGTCGTAGTAGGTGCGAATCTCCTGAATCTGGGAAAACGTCTGGAGCAGCGGTTGGTGATCCCACAACCGGATGTTTTCAATCGTACCGGCATTGGCGGTGATGTCTGCAGCCGTGAGCGACCCCTCGCCCGACAACTCGCGCTCCTCCACCCTGTCGAGGGCGTAGGCCTTGCGCGTTGCCTCGATGTTGTACCGGATGAACGGCTCTTCCTTCGTCTGTTCGTTTGGCGTCACCACGAAGCGCTGGACGAACCCTGCATACGCGCCGCCGGCGGTCGTGACCACGATGTACGCGACGATCGCCGCCGGCAGGGGCCAACGCTGCGGCCCGAAGGCCTGCCACAACGCCACAAGACTGGCGAGACTGAGCACGACCAGCGACACCCGGATAAACGGGATGCGCGCATACACGTCCGTGTGCGACGCACCAAACACGACATTGGTCGCCGACCCGGTCAGCAGCGTCTGCGGCAGCTCCAACCACGCGCCCCACGCCATCAGTGCAAACAGCACCGAGAGCAGCACCATCAGGTGACGCCTGGCGCCGGTGGCGAGATTCATGCGCGGCCAAAACGCCACGCCGTACCTCGGCTCCATCGATACATTGCCCGACAGCAGGTACAACAGCGCGCTTGCGCCAAGGGCCAACACCGTCAGCAACAGGGCCTGTTGCCGCACCAGCACCTGAATCGGCAATTGGAACACATAAAAACTGACATCGCGGTTGAACAACACGTCGCGTTCATTGAACGAGACGGCGTTAAACGCGCTCAGCCATTCCAGCCAGTGATTGGCCGCGCTAATCGCGACGAGGAAGGAGACCACCACCGCGACCGGCAGGAGCAGAGCGGCGAGACTCTTGCTCTCCACCACGATGGGACGACCGTCCTCGGTTGTGCCCAGGATGAACTGCGGCCGAGTGAGTGCGCGGCGCGCGAGGCGAAGATTGGTGAAGAGGAACAGGAACGCGACCGTAAACGTCGCAACAAACACCAGGAGCTTTGCGTTATAGGTCCGCAAAAACACCCCTTGGTAGCCCAGTTCCTGGAACCACAACCAATCGGTATAAAACACCGCCGCCGAAGGCACTGCCAGAAGCAGTGCGACGGCAATCAGAATCAGTCCTGGAAGTCCCCTGAGTGTCATGGATGCTGATCACCTTATCATGGAGATCTATGCTTCCAATTGGTACCGCCGCTCCCGAGTTCGAACTCCGCAGTCACACGGGCTCCACCGTCCGTCTTTCCGACTTCCGGGAAAAAAAGCACATCGTCCTCGCTTTTCACCCGTTGGCGTTTACGCCGGTCTGCTCGGTGCAGATGCAGACCTACCAGAAGGATTTGCCACAATACGACGGCTTGGACGCCCACATCCTGAGTCTGAGCGTGGATGCCGGACCGGCCAAGGCGGCCTGGGCCGAGTCACTGGGCGGGATTTCGTTCGACCTGCTGGCCGACTTCCATCCCCACGGGCACGTGGCGTCCCTCTACGGCGTCCTGCGTGAAGACGGTATCTCCGAGCGGGCATCGTTTATCATCGACAAGACGGGCACCATCGTCTGGTCTAAAAAATACGACATCCCCCAGCAGCCCGACCACGGGGAAGTGCTGGAGGCCCTGAAAACACTCTAAAAATCAACGACTGGAATCTCAGATTTCAGATTGCCGATAGCTAAGAGGTCTTTATCCGTCCGCCAGTACCACGTGCCGCCGACGAGGGCGGGTGACGCGAGCACGCGTGTGCCGAACTCGTTGACGTGGTGCAGCTTGAACGTCGTGCCGGCTTCCACGACAAACGTCTGCCCGTCATCGTTGGTGAAAAACAGCGTGTTGCCCACGGCGACGGGTGAGGACGAGAAGCCCTCGCGCGCGGCCACACCGAGTCGCTCCTGGTACACGAGCTCGCCGGTCTTGGCCTGAAAGACCGTCAGGATGCTCTGCATGTCGTTGATCTGGTAGAGCAGATCGCCGTGAATCAGGCTCGACGGGACAAACGGTGAGCCTTTGGGGGACGTCCACGCCACGTGGGTCGCCGTGACATCGCCCGATCCACCTGGGCGAATCGCCAGCGTGGGGCCCGCACGGCCCGACTGCGCGAACACAAACCCGTGCCCGACCACCGGTGTCGGAATGACCTCGTACAGGTTGCCGGTGACCGTCCACAAGTCCGCACCGGTGTCGGGGTGATAGGCGTAGACCTTGCGCTGGCTGCTGACGATGAGCTCATCACGTGTGCCGGTGCTGATGACCACAGGTGTGCCCCACCCGACAACTTCCACCCGATCCTTCCACCACATCGTTTCACCGGTCTTCGTGCTGAACGCGGCAACAAAGGATCCCAGGTTTGAGGACCCCCGGTGATCCTGATAGATGAAGATGCGATCCTTGTAGAGCACCGGCGACCCTGCGCTGCCGTGCGGATTGTTCAGGTCGCCGATCTTGCGATGCCAGACAAGTCTGCCGTTGAAGTCGAACGCGGCAATCCCGTGGGTGCCAAACGACGCGTAAATCTGCCGGCCGTCGGTCACAGCGGTTGCGGACGCATGACTGTTTTTCGGATAGATGTGTTCGACGCCGCTTGAGGGCACCGTCGTCTCCCACAACAACTTCCCGGTGCGGCGGTCATAGGCCAGCATCGACATCTTCGACCCACCTTCCCTTGCGGTGGTGATGAAGATGTGGTCCTTCCACACGATCGGCGATGAGTGCCCAAGTCCTGGGACCGCCGTGCGCCACACCACGTTGTCGGTGGCCGACCACTTGTTCACGTAGTTGGTGCCCTTGGCGATGCCTTGCCCAGACGGGCCGCGCCAGCGTGACCAGTAGTTCTCCGCTTCGGGAGTCACCGGAACGGTGCGGACATCTTCAGGACTGTGCGTGGTCGCGACCACACTGCCGGCCACCGCGATCGCGAGGATCGCAGACGTCAGGATGTACTTGCGCATGGGCCGATCCTAACCCGATCAGAGCTCCCGGAGGGCAGTCGGAATCGGCAGGCGTGCGGCGCGGATGGCCGGGAACAGGCCGCCGACCAGGCCAAGGAGCAGCGCGTAGAACAGGCCGAGGCCCAGCAGTTCCGGAGTGACGCGGAACGCAAACGCCACCTGACTGAATGTCTGGAAGTTGATGGTGGAGGTCTGGTACCCGTTGAACCCGAAGTACGCTGCGGTGCCTCCAATGACACCGCCGATGGCGCCAAGCGCCAGCGATTCCACCAACACCGAGACCACCACTGACCCACTGTTGAAGCCGAGCGCCCGCAACGTCGCGATCTCCCGCGCGCGGGTGGAGACGGCGGTATACATCGTGAGGATCGCGCCAAACACGGCGCCGATGCCCATCAGCAACGCGATGCCGAACCCGACGCCCTGGATCAGGCTGCTGAGCGAACGCGACTGCTGCGCGTAGTATTCACTCTCGCGCCGCACCTGCACGTTGAGTTGCGGATTGGTGGTCAGCCAGTCGCGGAACCGATCGAAGTCCTCCGACGACTCAAGTCGCGCGAGCACCAGTTGAAATGAATTGCCGCGGCGGTACACGCCCTGCAGCACCGTCGCATCTATCCAGATCTCGCTTTCGGGCACACCGCCGTCAGCCTCGAACACACCGACCACGTTCCACGACGATTGACCGGACTCAATCACATTGCCGACCGTGAGGCCGGCAAATTGGCCGCTGGCGCCGCGACCAACGATGACCTCGTTGGTCCCGAACTGGAACATGCGCCCGTCCACAATGGACACTTCATCGCGGACCGCAAACGCGGTGGACTCGACGCCCCGCATGGGCACATTGGCCGCCGTGCCGGTGGACCGCTTCGGCAGATCGATGATCACGTATAACTCGGCAGAGGCGACGGCCACCTGACCATCGCGTTGAAGCCCGGGGGCCTGTTTGATGATGTCGGCCTCGGGCCCGCCGATGCCGCTGGTCATCTCACTGTCGGCACCTGTTCGCATGACCAGGGCCCGTGAGTCCGAGCCACCGTGAACCCGGCCGCGATCGACAACACGGACACGAGCACCACCACGACGCCGGCAATACCGATGATGGCGACACCTGACGAACTGAGCCGCTGCGGAATGGTCCGCAGGTTCAGAAGCGTCACCGCAAGAGTCTGACTAATCCACTGCATGGTGAGTCTCCGTCTCAGTTCCGACGCAAGCCGTCGGTGATTTTCAAGTTCATGGCCTGCAACGCCGGCAACGCGCCGGCGACAAGCCCCATCAGCACGATCAACACCGCGCCAGACACAACGTCACGCGGCGGCAGCACAAAGATGGGCAGCATCCCGCCTGTCGGATCACCCTGCTGGACAAACAACCAAGACGCGAGCAGCCCGAGCCCCCCGCCAAGCGCGGTGATGATCAGTGACTCTCCCAGAACCAGCACCAGAATCGTCGCACCGGAGAAACCCAGCGTCTTGAGCACGGCCATCTCACTGGTGCGCTCCCGGACCGCCTGCCCCATCGTCGTCGCGGCAATCAGGAGAATATTGAAGAGCACGGCCGAGGCGATGCTGATCATGATGGTGCCGATGTCGCCCACCTGATTGGCGAATCCCTCCACAAATCCCTTCTCCGTCGTCGTCTTGGTCTCTGCGGACGAATTGGCAAACATCTCGTCAAAACGTGCCCCGAGCGCCTGCGACTGCGAGGGGTCGGCAATCTTGACGACAAACCAGCCGACCATGCCTTCGCCCCCGGCGCGGTTTTCGTCGAGGTAGTCGTAGCGGAAGAAGAACTGGGTCTTGTCGATACCCTGTTCGCCGTCGTAGATCCCGGCGATGTTGAATTCCCAGGTGAGCCCGCCACCCTTGGGTTGCCAGATGGTGGCTTGAAGGGGAACGCGGTCACCAACTTTCCACCCGAAGCGCTCGGCGAGATCTGCGCCCACGATGACGCCTTGTCGATCGGCGAGCCAGGCCTTCATCTGCTCCGGAGGCAGCACGTATTCCGGATAGATCTTCATGAAGGGCTCTGGATCCACGACGATCTGCGCGAAGAAGTTCGACGGGTCCTGATACACGCCGCCAAACCAGGTGTTGTGCGTGGCCACCTCGACGCCTGGGGTGGTCTGCAGTCGCGATTGATACGAAATCGGCAACGGCATGATCAGGCTGACCTTGTGAATCAAGACGAGGCGATCCACGCCTGCGATCTCAACTCCGAAGGTGAACGCGGTCCTGATGGCCATCAGGACACCAAACAGCAGGAACGCGACGAACAGCGACCCTATGGTGAAAATCGTCCGGATCTTCTTGCGCCAGAGGCTCTTCCAGAGCAGCGGAAGATATTTCATACGGCCGCTCCCGCAGACATCAGGAGCCCCTTCTCCAGATGAATCACCCGCTTGGCGCGCTCAGCCGCCCGGGGGTCATGCGTGACCATCACGATGGTCTTGCCGAGGTCGCGGTTGAGGGCCTGCAGCAGGTCGAGAATTTCGTCGCCGGCCTTGCGGTCGAGGTCACCGGTCGGCTCGTCGGCAAGCAGGAGCACCGGGTCGGTGACGATGGCGCGGGCAATGCCGACGCGCTGCTCCTGACCACCGGAGAGCTGGCGTGGATAGTGTTTCGAACGCTCCGTCAGTCCGACGACCTTCAGGGCGATGGCGACGCGTTTGTTGCGCTCCGCCTTGGACAACTTCGTGAGCAACAGCGGCAACTCGACATTGTTTTCGGCCGTCAGCACCGGCAACAGGTTGTAGAGCTGAAAGACAAAGCCGATGTGCTGCGACCGCCACCGGGACAATTGGCTGCCGGAGAGGCCGGCAATATTGGCACCACCGATTTCAATCGCACCAGACGAAGGCGTGTCGAGACCACCCATCAAATTGAGCAGCGTCGTTTTTCCCGACCCGGACGGTCCCATGAGCGCGAGGAAGTCGCCCTCGGGAATCTCAAGGTTGACGCCCTGCAGCACGTCAATCCGCTCGCTGCCCCTGGTGAAGTACTTGTGAACGTTGTTGATGCGAACCAATGTGCTCATCTGTAATGTTCCTACTTGATGGTGATCAACGAACCTGCGGCGAGGGTGGGCGGCGGTGACATCACGACACGTTCGCCAGCACGCAGGCCCGCGACCACTTCGAGACGATCGCCATCGGTGCCGCCGAGACTGACCGCACGGCGTTCAACGGTGGTGCCGGTGACGACGAACACGACGGCTTGTTCGCCGTCCTGCTTGACGGCGTTTTTGGGGATCAGCGCCGTGGGCTGAGCTGCGGGAACGGCGGCGTCACCGGCCTCGCGCAGGAACGTGACCTTCACGCCCATGTCAGGGAGGATGCGTGGATCGAGCTCCGCAAACGCGATACGCACCAGCACCGTCGCCTTCTGGCGGTCGGCCGTCGGCACGGTGGTGATCACGCGCGCGGGAATCTGGAAGTCCGGATAGGCGTCGAGCACAGCCGTCACGCTTTGGTTCGGCCGGACGCGGCCGATGTAGCTCTCGTTGACGTCCACCTCGACCTCAAGCGATCGCATGTCCACGATGGTGCAGATGCCGGTACGGGTGAAACCACCGCCGCCCGATACGGGCGACACCATTTCTCCGGGCTGCGCGTCCTTGGAAATCGCGACGCCGCTGAACGGGGCGCGAATCACCATGTCGTTGAGACCGGCCTGCTGGAGCGCCACCTGGCGCTCGGCCACCACGACCTGTTCCTTGGCCGATGCGATGCGGGCGATCAGGGAATCCACTTCGGCCTGCGCGCGGTCGGCGTCCGCCTGCGTGCCAATGCCGTCCTTGACGAGTTGCTGGAAGCGGCGAAGCGTGACGCGCGCCTCAGCCAGACGGACTTCACTCTCCCGCATATTGCCGCGCGCCGCCTCCGCCTGCGCCTGCGCCAGCGCCAGACCGGCCCGCACGGTGGAGTCGTCAAGGCGAGCCAGAATCTGGCCCTCGCGGACCGCCATGCCCTCCTCGACGTTGACCTCGACGACCTTGCCGGTCACCTTCGAGGAGACGGTCGCCCGTCGTCGTGCGGTGACGTAGCCGGACGCGTTGAGGACCGACGCCTGCGCACCCGCGGCGCGTTCGCCGACCGTCGCCACCTCGACCTCGATCGGCCGTTCGCGATTCATCCAGGACCATCCGGCTGCGCCAATCCCGCCCAACAGAACGATGACCACCAGCCACTTCACCCAGCGATGGCCGCCGGCCACATCCATGGGGGCCCGTTCAATCCGAAGCGCCGCCAGTTCGTCTTTCAGATCGCTCACAACACCATCCCGGTTTCAGGAAAAGGGGACCACTGTACGCAAAGAAAAAGCGAAAATCAACCAGGTCCCCACAACAGAAGAGGTCGTCTGCGAGTATGAACTGCGCACACGACCTCTACTGTCGTTGTCGGGGAATAGTGACGGCGGGCGCCTGAAATCGGCGCAGCCAAATCGGTGAGTGGTGGCCGGTGGCCGGTTACCGGCCGGGAACGCCGAGCCAGCCGCGCGTCAGGTAATCACCCATCGTGACCCCGAAGAGGATGATCAGCCAGACAAATCCGGACGCCGCCACGACCTTGGTGAGCGGGGTGTTGTATTTCACGCCCATGAAAAACAGGATGACCAGCATCGCCTTGGTGACGGCCACCGCCAGCGCAATCGGCGTGTTCATGGCGCCCAGGTCCACGCGCGCGATCAACACGGTGACCACCGTGAGGACGCACAGCGACGCGAAGATCGTGTAAAAGAGGCCTTTTGAGCTGACGTGTGACATAAAACCTATCTCTCCGCCACGTGCGGTTGCGATCCGATCAATGGTGTTTCCCGATGAGATAGAGCAGTGGGAACAGGAAAATCCAGACGATGTCGACGAAGTGCCAGTACAGGCCCGTCACTTCCATCGGCGTAAAGTAGTCCGCGTTGAACTGATGCTTCCAGGCCATCCGCAGCATGATGAACAGCAACACGATACCGACGATCATGTGGAGGGCGTGAATGCCCGTCAGCATAAAGTAGAGCGAGAAATACAGCTGCTGCGCCGGGTCACGCGCGGGGTCGAAGTGCGCCCCGGGCACCAGGTGATGCTCAAATTTTGCGGCGTATTCGAAGTACTTGACGATCAGAAAGATGCTGCCGAAGATGATCGTAAGAATCAGATTGGCGATCTGCGCCATCCGCGCGCCCACCTGTGCCGCCCGCACCGCCAACGCCATCGTCAATGACGAGACGATGAGGACGAGGGTGTTGACGCCGCCCAGGACTTCGTTGAGCTCGTTGCTGCCGGCCAGCCACGCGTCCGGATACATGGTCCGGTAGAGCAGGTAGGCCATGAACATGCCGCCGAAGAACATGACTTCGGTGACCAGGAACACCCACATCCCGAGGATCGAGGCCTCGAGCTGCTGCGCCATGTTGTGGAAATGGTGCTGCAGCTTCGGGTGATGCGCCTGATGCGCGTCGGAGTGCACGTTGGGAGCCGACACGTTAGACCTCCCCTGCCTTGGTGTGTTTCGGTGCGCGGCCCGCGTAGTTGTACGCGTCCTCGGTCACGATCGGATCCACCTCGAAGTTGAGGGTGATGGGCGGCGACTGAATCTGCCACTCAAGACCGGTCGCGCCCCACGGATTGGCCGGGGCGTTGCGTTCCTTGAAGAGCGTCGCCACGAGGTAGAACACAATCAGCGCGTAGCCGAGTCCAAGGACGCCGGCGCCGGAGGTCGAGAGCACGTTCAGAATCTGGAACTCTTCAGGATACGCGTAATACCGACGCGGCATGCCGAGGTAGCCCAGGACAAACTGCGGGAAGAAGGTCAGGTTGAATCCGGTGAACACCAGAATCGCCGAGATCTTGCCGAGCGTCTCCGGATACAGTCGGCCGGTCATCTTCGGCCAGTAGAAGTGGATGCCGCCCAGGAACGCCATGATGGCGCCGCCGACCATGATGTAGTGGAAGTGCGCCACGACAAAGTAGGTGTCGTGCAGGTGGACGTCCAGGCCCATCGTACCCAGGAACAGGCCCGTCAGACCGCCGATGAGGAACAGGCCCATGAAGCCGATCACCCAGTAGGTCGGTGATTCCCACGTGACCGACCCCTTGTACATCGTCGCCGTCCAGTTGAATGTCTTAACGGCGGAGGGCACGGCGACAATCATCGTGATGATCGAGAAGACCAGGCCCGCGTAGATGGACTGGCTGCTGACGAACATGTGGTGGCCCCAGACGAGGAAGCCGATGATGGCAATCGCGAGGGAGGAGTAGGCCACAAAGCTGTAGCCGAAGATCTGCTTGCGCGAGACCGCGGCCACGAGCTCGGAGATCACGCCCATGCCCGGCAGGATCATGATGTAGACGGCCGGGTGCGAGTAGAACCAGAAGAGGTGCTGGAACAGGACCGGGTCGCCGCCCATGCGCGGGTCGAAGATGGCGAAGCCAAGCGCACGTTCCGCAAAGACGAGCAGAATCGTGATGGCCACGACCGGCGTGCCGAGCACCATGACCAGGCTCGTCGCGTAGTGCGCCCAGATGAACAGCGGCAGACGGAACCACGTCATGCCCGGCGCACGCATCCGGTGGATGGTGACGATGAAGTTGAAGCCGGTGAGGATCGACGAAAAGCCGGTGATGAAGACGCCGAGCGCGGCGAGTGTCACGTTGGTGTTCGAGGCGATCGAGCTGTAGGGCGTGTAGAACGTCCAGCCGGTGTCGACGCCGCCGGCAAACACGGCCGCAAGTGTGAAAAGCGCGCCGACGACGTAGATGTACCAGCTGAGCAGGTTGATGCGCGGGAACGCGAGGTCCTTGGCGCCGATCTGGATCGGAATCAGGAAGTTGCCGAGTGTCGCGGGAATCGACGGGATCAGGAAGAAGAAGATCATCACGACGCCGTGCAGCGTGAAGAGCTTGTTGTAGAGATCCGCCGTGAGGAAGTCGCCCTCAGGCGTCAGCAACTCGGTGCGGATGCCCGCCGCGAAGAGGCCGCCGATCATGAAGAAGATCGTGACCGAGATCAGATACAGGATCCCGATGCGTTTGTGGTCCTTGGTCAGCAACCACGACGCAATCCCGTGCGGGGCGTCCAGATAACTTGGTGCGTTCACAGTGCCGTGAGTCATAACGGTCCTTGCGCCTTACTGTCCGCCTGATGGGGCGGCGGGTGAAACCGGCGCGGCCGGCTTCAAGGTCTTGATGTAGGCGATGAGCTGCATCAGATTTTCTTCGCTCACCGTGCCCTGGAAGGTCGGCATGATCGGCTGGTAGCCGAGCACGACCTTGGCCTGCGGGTTCACGATCGATTCCCGCAAATAGTTTTCGTCGGCCACCACCGTGCGGCCGTCCATCAGACGCACTTGGCTGCCGAACACGCCGGCGAGCACCGGACCGCGACCGGACGTGTCGGTCTTGTGGCACGTGATGCAGGCGAGATCCGTGAACAGGCGTTCACCGTTTTCCACGGCGGTGCCGGTGGACCGGCCGCCAGCCAGCCACGCTTCATAGTCGTGCTCTTCGAGCACCGTGACATGGCCGATCATGCCGGAGTGCTGCGTGCCGCAATATTCCGCGCAGAAAATCTGATAGGTGCCCGGCTTGGTCGCCCGGAACCACATCGTCGTGAGTTTGCCTGGGACGGCGTCCATCTTCACGCGGAAGGCCGGGATGTAGTAGTCGTGCAGCACATCTTCGGAGCCGAGCGTGATCTTCACGTTGCGGTTGACCGGCACGTGCAGTTCGTTGATTTCGCGCACGCCTTCGGGATGCTGCACCTTCCACATCCACTGCTTGCCCACGACAAACACTTCCATCGAGTCTGCCGGTGGACGCGCGATGCGGAAGAAGAGGTCCGCGCCCCAGACAAACATCACCAGGGAGAGGATGAACGGGATGATCGACCAGATCAGTTCCAGGGCGATGGACCCGTGAATGTCGGCACCCACCTCATCGGGATGGCGTCGGCGGTATTTCACTGCGAAGAAGACCACCAGGCCCGACACCAGAATGGCGAAGAACGAGCACACCGCCAGGATGAAGAAATAGATCAGGTCGACTTCGTGCGCGATCGACGAAGCGGCCTCAGGGAACAGGGGGAAACTGGACATCTACCGAGTACCCGTTGCGGTCGGGGCGACCGCGGTGCGCTGCCGGCGATCGCGCCGCAGGTTTACAAAAAGAAACGCGCCGAGACCAACCATGGTCAACACGGCTCCGATCCGGACAAAGGTCATGATGGCCACGCTGTATTTGCCCGTGGCCGGGTCGTAGTGGAAACAATAGAGAAGCGCCTGATCGACCAGGGTGCCAATCTGGCCCTCACCCGCCGAGATCACCGCCAGGCGGAAGTCCATCGGCGCGAACTCCACGCCGTAGAGGTATTTGGAGACCTTCCCCTGCGTCGTCAGCACCGTGACCGCGGCCGGGTGAGCGTACTGATCGATGGCTTCGTCGTAGACGTACCGGAAGCCGACCGCATCGGCGAGCCGGTCGATCGAGGTCTGGCGTCCGGTGAGGAAGTGAATACCCGCATCGGCGGTCGCGCGTTCGTAGTGCTTCACGTAGCCGGACTTTTTGGCCATCGCCATCGCGGGGGTTTCACCTGGATCAAAACTCACGACCACGACGTCGAAGTCCTTGCCCGCGTCGATCTTCAGCGGTTCCATCGACGAGAACAGGCCATTGAGCACCTGGGTGCACAACATCGGGCACTCGTAATAGACCAGCGCCAGCACCACCGGCCGCTTACCGAAGTACTGCCCAAGCGTGACCTCGCGGCCACTCTCGTCAGAGAACGGAATGTCGAGCGGCACCGACTCGTCGAGTTTCTGATCGATGCGCACTTCCTTGAGGATCGGCAGCGGCGCCAGCGCCGGCTGCCCTGGAGCGGAGGAACCGGGCAACGCGCGTTGTGCCGGCAGCGACACCACGCCGGCACTGGCCCAGATGACCGCGGCACACGCGAGGAGTCGTCGCACGTTCATGATTATTGGCCCCCGGCCCGCACAGGCAGCCCCTGCTGCATCAACTTGTCTTTCGCCACCGCGATCGGAATGCGGACGGTGCCTTCGTTCTGGTCCACCCAACCGTACGAGGTCAGCGTTTCGTGCTCCTTGGCGAGGAACGCCTTGAGATTGGCCGGTTCATTCACCAGGAGCGGGGTCGGTGACTGGTTGCCGGACGTGATGCGTCCGTCGGTGATCGTCGGCGTGACCGGAGCGGCTGCCAGTGGGTTGCGCGCCGGATCGCTGTCGGTCATCCGCGAATCGAGGAACACAAAAAGGCCCCACACGATCAGGTAACACGCCAGCGTAATCAGCGCGAGGATCACCATCGACCAACCGAGGTTGGCGTAGGAGATGCCATCGCCTTCGACGCGCGCCGGCTCTGCGGGGCCGTGATGGTTAGTGTCCATTGGCGACTGCATCCTTGAAGTACGGGTCGTGGGCCGGCACTAGTGACCGGCTGCCGAGGTTGCGATAGAACAGGAAGAGCCACGGTGCCGCAAACGCGACCACCATCGCAAAATCCATCCAGTGAATCGTGTAACCGTGCCGGAAG
>Ga0163149_10003948_pt1 | contig 16562 bp, 8 predicted proteins | sample OliLakLV19MP5G1_FD_148604 | JGI IMG/M metagenome (GOLD analysis project Ga0163149, IMG submission 148604) | Freshwater microbial mat bacterial communities from Lake Vanda, McMurdo Dry Valleys, Antarctica - Oligotrophic Lake LV.19.MP5.G1 | ecosystem: Environmental > Aquatic > Freshwater > Lake >...
CCACGGATACAACCCCTTGCTGTCGCAACTCTTGTATTTCAATATTGTAGACGTCCAGGAAATCTATTTTCGGAACTACCCGGTCTCGGTCAGGCTTGGAAGACGAACCGGCTGGGCAAACGCATGCGGAAGCGGTGGTGTTCGGCGAAGCTTGCAACTCCCTCATTCTTCTTGCGGGGGCATTATTACGTAGCCTTATGTACTTGCGTCTCACGTCTTTGGAGAGACGACGACGAAACGAGTCGTCGAATAATGCATGACTTCCGGTTTCAGTGACTGGGCACTCCCTATTTGCCCGCCGCCAACACATGAACGCGGCGTTGCCTTGTGAGTGGCAAATTGACAGTACTACAAAACCAATTGCTGAAAAACATTCATACACCAGCATCTGACAAGAGAGGGGATCGCACACGAAGGGGACGTACCTGCATTCACCAGTCACCTCAAAAACGGACCCACTGGATACAAAATCTGTGGAATTTTCACGGGCTCCCCCCTGCAACCGACGGTTGAGCCGCGCCGCCGACGGTTTGGCGACATCAAGCTTTGCACTGACAATGTTTCGGTGATATTCATCGCAGACCAACCATGACAACTGATTGTATGATTCGGCAAACGTATTTTCCAAAGCCAACCGTTCTGATTCCGGAATGCCCTTGCTGCTATTAAGCGCTAGATCCACGTAGACATAGGATGTGAATTCCCTAACGCCGGCACCACAAGGTACTTCCTCTGCAATCTCCACATCTGATGTATCTTGAATGGCTGTCAGGGCGCCCTCCTCGTTTTGAAGGTCTGCAATCTCCTTGTTCAGTACTTGCAGAAAATCCAGTTTCGTAATACTGCGCTGCTCGGGTTCAAAGTTGGCAGGACATACGCAGCGGTCGTTCAAGTTCGTTTCACTGCTGTTGCTGTCCAGGAAGGCGTACTCGTCCACGACCGTCATGTTGGTATTCGTGGCATACAGTTGCTGCAAGTTGCGGCGGCGTTTGCCAAACGTCCCGGCCGTAGAAAACGACGACGATAGCTCAAGCTCGGAAAGGACTCTTCTTCGAAAGGAATCGTCAAATAAATCAAATGAACCAGTGTCAACAACAGGACAATTACGACAGGAGCCTGTGACAGAAAATACCGTCGACGGCGTAATTCTTGCTTCTCTTTCAGCGTCTTGTTGTTGCTGCTGCTGCTCTTCGGATAGTGGTTCAGTGGTATTGGTATCGTTGCTGCTACTGGTGGCATTGCCAAAGACAAAATGTGTATCATTACCAGCTTGCTGCTGCTGCTGCCGCTGCAAATATCGTTGGGAATATCCCCGCGGATTTCGACTACCAGGCTCGTCATCATTTTGCAGCACTAATTGTGCTGACGTGAGAGTTCGAAATTGATCATCACAAACCAAAAAGGCGACTTGATTGTAAGCCCTGACCAGAACTCGTTCCAGCATTGCTTGTTCTTGCTCTGTAATCACAATGGCGCCATTCCTTTGGCTTGTCGTAGTAGGAGCAGAAGTCGAAGGAGCTGTCGTCTTGATACTGTCTTGTTCTTTTGCTGCCCATACCAGATCAAAATCCAATACCGCCAAGGTTGTAAATTCTTGGACCGTGTCACCGCATGGTACAATTTGGTGTCGTCCTTCTTGGACGAGATTTTCCACAGCTATTACATTTGCCTGGACAATTCCGGCGTTTTGCAGCTTTATAATCTGTTCATTGTAGTGTTCCAAAAACAAATCTTTGGGTATACTACCATTGGGTTCTGCATCTACCGGACATATACATGTACCACCCATTGGAGCAGCTGTAGTGCTATTGTTGTCTGCGGTGCTGTTGGTGGTGATGTTGGTGAAGGACGATGACCCGGTGGGTGTTGTGGTTGGAAAGCCGGATTGTAGGAATCGCAGTGGTGGTGGCGATGATAGAGCCTTGGATGGGCGCCCGCTTTCTTTGGTTCTGCGACGACGCCGGAAGGCATCATCAAACAAGGCGAAGTCACCTCCGGTGGAACATTGCCGACATGATCCCGTCACCTCAAAAGTGGCGGCAGATATTGATTCATCATGCCTGTCAGCAGACGAATTCGTATTGGACGTTTGATTATTCTGCAAGCTCCTCCGAGGATGATGCCCAGGCCGTTGATACCTTCTCAAAATCGAGGCTGTTTCAGGTGCTGTTGTTGATATTGCTGGGGATGCGGTCGTAGTAGTAGTGGATGGTGCCATTGTACTGTTGCTTGTGGTCGTTGTGGTATTGCCATCATCAAATTCATCTTCATCCTCGTCTTCGTCAAGAATTTCCAATGCAACTAGGTTCAAAGTCCGAAATTGTCCATCACAATTTTGATACGACAAGGCATTGTACGTTTCCACAAAGGCTTGTTGCAATGCGAGCCGTTCGGCTGGAGTCATGCGTGCCATGGTTGTTGTTCCATTGGTTGCTGTTGTATTACTAGTAGTTGTGGTATTCGTGCTAGTAGCAGTACCATTGGCTGCCAAGACAAAGTCCACACCGACCAAAGCAGTGAAAGGCTGTTCTTCAGCGCCACACGCCAGTGTTTGTACCTCTTCCAAGTTGGTAACGTTGGCCATTGGAATTGTTTCTGACGCATCATTATTAGTGCCAGCGTCATCAGGTTCGGTGGTTGCAGTAGTATTTGTCAGGACATCAATTGTCACGTCATCACCATCAGCATCACCTTCTTGCTGCTGCTGAAGATATGATATAGTCATGAGTGCCAGTTCCTCATTCAAAGCTAGCAGAAATTCTTGTTTGGTAGGAGCCCGAACCAAGGTATTGGTATTGCTTTCCTGGTCGTTCTTCTTTGTGGGCAAGGGACAAAGACACATGGTGGATCCATCCATGGGGCTGGTTTGTACCATACTCTCCGTAAAGGCTTGTGTGGCATCCTCCAAATACGTGGACACATTTTGGGCGACGATAGGGTCCGTGTAGTCCATGACGACCAATTCCCAATCGTTCCCACTGGCAGACGCTGCTTCTTGCCGGCTCTGGGCAAAACTGCTGCTGCTGCTGTCACCCAAAAAAGCATCTTCCTCCTCCTCGTCTTGAGTATGTGAAAAGAGAGGCCAATCATCTTCATCTTGATCCTCTGTTGTGTCACCCATCATGCCTGAACAGTTGCGACATTCGGCAAAGATATCCACCAAAATGCTATGGGACCTCGAGTCTTGCAGTAGTAGGAGTGGGTTGGAGGATGGGGATGGGGATGGTTCGTCATTCGCATGGATTCCAGGAGGCCACGGTCTATTTGAAAAGGCATCATTTCTGTTTGCAGCTACAGCTGAAGATGAGGAGAAAATTCCGTTGGCAGCTGCAGCTGCTGCAGGTGAAGAGCGATTCCCAGCTTCAGATTCCGTGGCACTCGTACTAGTTACTATCAGAGTAGCATTGAGAATCCGCCGAAAATAGGGCACATCACAAGCCTGAAACATCCATCGATTGTAGGCTGCTACAACCGCATTGGGGAGCAGTTGTTCGAAACGATCCAAAGAGGATGACGTCTCGTCAAGATGATATTCCAGATCCAAGGATAGAGTTGTCTCCAAATACGTGATCCAAGTGGTAGTGATGGTAGTAGAAGTGGCGGTAGCACCCGTACCTGATTGAATGCTCGTACTGGTACTCGCCTCGCAGGAATATTCTTTCAATACTTGGAGCGCAGGTGCTGCCGTCTCTGCCGATGTGTCTTCCAAGAATAAACTCGAGTCCTCTTCCTCGTCCTCCTCATCTTCTTCCCCAGCCTCCTCATCTTCGTCTTTGTCCTCTTCCTTGTTGAAGTCTTCCCCATTAGGGTTAGTACTTACACCCACTCCTACTTGTCTGTCTTGGTCTCCAAAGATATCGAAAATTGCCCTGAGATCTCTAAGTTCCTCTTGTAATCTTGGTTTGGTGTACTGCCAATCCTCGTCCTCGTCCTCGTCGTCTGTGTGGCTTCTGCTTCCAGTAGTAGCAGTAGTTGCAGGGGCAGCCGTGACAGATCCCATGGTTGGCTGCTCTTCTTGCGTCAGCCCCCGAAGTTGTTGCGGATGCCCCTCTTTCGCATGGTCGCCCCCCCCAAACTGCCAACTCCATGGATCAGCAGCCCTTGTTGTTTCTGCGTCTTCTTCTGCTGCTGCTGCTGCTGCAGATACTGTCGTCCTCCACAGAGCCACGACCCATAGGAATAATAATACGACCGGAAGCCCTTTCCTGCTCGTTCTGTGGTTGTGGTTGCGGCTGTACATGAGGGTATGATAGTTTCAGACTGTTCAGTATAGCACTGACAACTAGCTAGTACTGTGTGCAATTTATTATGAATGGAAACAGAAGGGACTCTACTGTTCTTTTGTAGATGGATAGTAGTACGAGTGATGGCATACTTTATGAACTTATGCTACTACTAGTAGCTACAGTAGCTGGCTGGTGGCAATGTTGCCAAGGCAGATGCTTGTCTCTTCCGCAAAAAGGAGGAAGTATTCCGGGTGGTGGTTGGTAAAGTCTATGCTTGATATGAGGTACTACTAGCTAGCTACAGTAGCTAGCTAGTAGAGTACTAGTACAGCGGCTGCGTGGTTGTTACCGTGCTATTTTCACATAGTTCTGTGAAATACATTGGAACTGGCTTTGGGTGGAAATTTCTATTCATGCACCCGCTAGCTAGCTACTTAACTAGCTAGTATTAGATAGCTGGTTCTGCTACTCACTTGAAGTACAGGATTACAGTCCTGTACAACCAAGCAAGATTACGTGCTGGGTGTACTGTATGACTTCTTCATTTGTTAGGTGATCCACTTTCAGCTACTGAGAATAATTACGAGGTAAATGCTCTTTTAATTTACTCCTTAAGTGGGAAAAGAAGCCATTTCCTTATAATCGACCAATGAAAATCGTATCTTCGGTCTTGTAAGTTCCTGCATGACGAACGAGTTGTAAGTACTGACACATTGAAGAATCTCAAAGAAGTCTTGTGCGTTCGCGCACTTCCATTGTGATCCTGCTTTTATTCGTGAATTATTACTCTATGCTTTTGGTTGCTAAAATTGTCGAATATGTGGTACGAGTACTGTAGTGCGGTAAAATAGAAACGTCAGTAAAATAGAACATACAACAAGTGAACGCATCACATAGACCAAACATGGCAACGGCGAACTAAAAAAGCTGAAGAGCTTCCGCGAAGCGACTGAGTCTTCTACCACATGAGCCCGGGTGGGAGTGAGACCACACACGGGAAACTCACTCCATCAGCGTCACTTGCAGATCTAGAGCAACCTGCCACTCTTGGCACAATTGGATCAAAGCTCTGCACCGTCATCACAAAAACCTTGCTGCTCTTTTCCCCGCTCAGATGGGCCAAAATTCTGAGCTGGCAGGTTGACAGGATCTTTGCAAGTCTTTGTGAAGTTTCACATGATGTTGTCCATTTTTTGCAGCAATTGATCACACAATGACATTCTGACAGATTCTTGGAGTTTTGGTTTTGGAAATTGGAAGTTTTTGGAGACCTCGCAGATGTCTGTTTTGCTTCACTCCAAACTGGGCACTCAAGTTTGACGGGTTCTCAATGCATGCTGAAACAAGTGAAGTTCAAGTTGTGACTTGAAGCACCCACCAAGAATGGTTGCTGGATGCGCTGATGTTTCACAAGGAAGGCAGTGGGGTGCATCGTTGCAAATGGGAGAAAGGAAGACAAAAGAATTGCAGAAGATTGGATGAAGTTGATTGAGGCTCCCATGACTCTGTCCTCATTGCTTTCGTCTGCAGAAAGAGACACGCAAACACATTTGATGACTTTTGCAATTTTTTTAACACGCGATTTGGGCGCTTGTCTGAATGACTTGATTTGAACACATTCAACATTTCCACGGGATCAAATTGTGTGGCATTGCAGGATTTTTAGGCTTTCTTCTCAAAAATGTCTTTGGCAGCCTGCATGAATTGTGTTGTTTGGTCATCAAATGTGTTTGCAGCTTCTGCTGTGGAGTCAAACATTTTCGATGCATGTTTTGCTTTGATGAACAATTTCATGCGGATGCTGTTTGCATTTTGGTGCTTCATGCTTGGATTTGCAGTTTTCCTTCTGTTGACTAACCAAGTCATGTCTCTGAACATCAAAAAAATGCATGCGCAATCTTCAAGTCGTCATGCAATGTTGACATCTGTCCTCTCGGCTTGTTCAGCCAGATGGCACAGACAAGTTGCAGACATTTGTCTCATGTCAGCCAATCTCTTTTGCTGTGTTCTGGAACTTGGTTCTCAATTTCAGGATGTCATCAAAATTGGAGATTCACACATTGCTTTCGGTTGCTTTTTGGATCGTTGGGGCTTGTTGAGCTGCAAATTGTGATTGCAAATTGTGTTCCAACACGCTCTTTGTCCAATCTGGGGACATGCATCAATTGGGGATGAGCTGTGTCATGTGGTTAGAATCTTGTGTGTTTTCAAACTTTTTGCATTGCAAGGACTTGCTGGGGCAGTCTCCTGTCTTGGTCGAACTTTCCTTCCGTTGCTGTTCTTTTCCAAAAATGCGTTGCTTGGAATGTCTTTGAACATCTCATGCATTGTTTTGCTTTGTTTCCTGATTCTTTGAAAACATTCCTTGTTCACAATGCCAATGTGGTTAAATCCTCAGCTGCTGCTCCCTTGGCCTTGGCTCTGTTCAACCTCAATTTTTGAGATTTTGTCTGACAGAGCTATTTCTCTGCCCTCACAACTACAAAAGAAGCATCTGGATGACACATTGTCAATTCACCTCCCCAATGTCAGTTTCTCCTCCACAGTGTGTTTCAAACATTTTGGCATTGTGAGCAGCTTCTTTCAATCATCATCTGATGAATGCATTGTGTTGCACAAGAATTGGATTGCAGGCTGCAAATCTGACCTGGTCCTTTCACATGAAAACATGGCTTTTGCTGCTGTTGTGTGAATCTCCCCCTTTTGGTGACTCCAAGCTTGTTGCAATCTCACAGCGTTGACTTCAAACAAACAAAGTCTTAAAATCGGTTTTGCGCTCCAATGACTGAAGCACGTTCACCTCCCAGGCCTGTCTCTTCACTTGCCAAAACATTGGACGTTGCCACGTTTGGCAATTGTCCCGAAGTCGCAATGTTCAAGTGCAGGTGACCACAAGGGGGCCTTTCACAAAAATGATCATGGCCGTGAGCATCGAATGAACTCCACCACAACCATGCACCCCCAGTGAAAGCGTTGGGCGCTGAGGACAGGAATCGAACCCGGAGCAACAAGGTGGAATGACCCTGCCTCTGCAACTGGACCACACATGCCAGTGACTTCAAACAAATGGATCTGCTGGTGGAGTGTTGACTGGCATTCTTGGCATGTGTCATTCAATTCATTGTTAAGCTTGATTTCTTCTGACATTCATCTGATGTTCTCCTTCATGCACAATTTGACTGTTCATTTCTCAGAATGATCAAAAGTGATCCCCAAGCAAACATGTGCTCAATTTGCCTCATGAGGGCTTGAGCTTGTGCTTCTTGATTGGTTGCTGAATGAACTGGTCCACCAGTCAGACCATCCAGGTGCCGCAGGACTGCAAATGTCACTTGAGCAGGCTAACCTTTGAACCAAGCTGCTCCAGTTCGTGTCGCTGTTTTCTCCAAAACGGCAAGAACGCAAGCATTGTGCCACACAGTGCCTTCAGAAGCCCCAAACTCTTTTTGAAAAACGATGATGTTCCATTTTCATTTCTCAAGCAAGGTCCAACTGTTCAAGGATCAATCTCTGTTGTTGATGTCATCCAATGACTTGAGAAAAATTCAATGAATGGTCCTTTGCGCATTTGACTTGGTGGGGTCTTTTTGATTGTTTGCTTGGACACATCTGCCAAAAGACACTTTGCAATGCATTTCATGATGCACTGATCTTCCTGTGATCACAGCTCCAGGATCAAAATTTTCTGATGTTCCACCAGAGGGGGGGACACGGTTGACCATTTTGCACAATTGCATGCACCTCTGGTGATCATGACATTGGGCCAACAACTGCATGCAGCGCTGCAACATGCAGCTCTGTGTCGGTCTTTCCTTGACAATTCTGAACTCAGCTTTCAGTTGCTGTGCATGACAACTGCATCATCAACAGAGTCCTGTCTGTTCTTTGATGCACCAAATGCATCAAATGTTTTTTGGGTGAAGTCAACCCAAAAGTGATGCCATCAACATGCAGAATGTCAACAAACAAAATTTCACCCTTGTGGGCCTCAATCAATTCATTTCAAATCTGAATGGTCTCATTCACTAAAACTCTTGATTTTCGTCCATTGTCCTTTCCTTTCAAAGAATGAAAAAAACACCCAGAGTTTCTAACCAAGTTTCATGTCTTCAGGAGACACTTGACAAAATTCAATTTGATTGGATTGAACAACATGCATGCAATCGCTGATGGACTTCATGCAAATTTCATGCTTTTTGATTGTCCTCCACTTGCTTTTTGCTATTGTGTTTTCTTCAAAGGCACACATCAACCAAACACCATTGGACATGTCAGACAAGGGTGCAACATGAAGTCCATTTTGAAGTTGCAAAAAGAAAATCAGTCCTGTTTCTTTGTCCTTCATTGTGAAGCCTCATCTGGTCTTGTGCATCATTGTGAATTTTTGGGTCTTTTCAGCATTGATGATTTTGGCAATCACTCTTGTGCCATGCCGCTCACAGCAACAGCCGACAAGCAAACCAATTTGGTTCCATTGCATTCTTCCATCGTTTCAATGTGCTCAACAAGAGCCAGCTGACAAAAGCATTGCTGTGGATTTTTTTGCGCAAATTTGAACATTTTGATGCATGCATGAAGCCCTTCCTTTTCCCGTTGCTTTGTTTGAATGTGTCTGCATTTGTTTTGTGAACATCAACAACAAGGAACTTCGAGTTCTGACAGTTTTGTGGGTTCTATTTGATGGCAAAGAAAAGCTCAAATGTTGGGCTCTGACAGTTTTGTGGGATCTCTTTGATGGCAGAGAAGAGCTTGAATGTGTCTTCTTCTGATTGCATCCCTGTCCAAGCCTTCCTGAGATTCAACTTTTTCAAAGCATGACAGCCGACTCAGTCATTTCCAATGATGAGTCCAAAAGTCTTGATGCTGCACACAGTCCCTGACTTCTTGCCAGATTGTCTTGTTTCTGCCTCTCTCAATTCTGTCCCTTTTTCTGTTTCTTCCGTCTTCTGTTGTCTGACATCATGCCCCTCTTGCTTTTGCAGGGAACCCTTCACATGTTTTCCACTGACAGACAATGCAAAGATGTGAATTGAACATTTTCTGAGTTCTGTTGCTGCATTTTTTTGCTCTTTCTCATTGCCACATGTGCAAATGACATCACCAAGCTCTGCATCATTTTGTTCAGGTTGCACCAATCTTGCAGAAACAGGACCCATGCCACCAAATCTCTGGCCTATGCCACTTGAAGATCGTTGTTGATGTCAGCAATTGTTTTGACATTGTTTTGAACACAATCTTTTTCTTTCTTAGAAAATGATTTGCTTGTTTCTTTGTTTTCTGCTGGTTTGGCTCCTGGGGGCTTATGCGGGATTTCCTTGGGAAGAGGAGGTCAAGGAACTTCCTCTCTTCCTCTGGGAAGTGAGGAATTCCAAGGAATTCCCAAAGCTCCTCCGAGTTCCTGAGTTCCTCCCAGCTGAAAAAAAAGAAGGAATTCCCAGGAAGTCAGGAAGTGGAGCTAAAAAACGTCCTCTGTGCCTTTGTTCCTCCACTTCCTCTGAAGGAATTCCTAGGAAGTTCCTCAGGAACACAGAAAGAGAGGACAATTTTTAGCTTTTTCCCAAAATTTTCTTGGGCTCCATGTCACTTGTGACCATCACCAATGTTATTTTTGCAGCCATGCGGGCATTGCCAAGGGTTGATGAGACACATGGAGGTTGTCATTTTGCAATTGTCATTGCAGCTTTGGTTGTTGTTTCATTCAAATTCAAATCACTTGTTGTCACAGTCGTTGATGTGGCTTTTGTTGTTGCTTTTGATGAACCAATGAAGCCTTTTGGTCATTTCGTAGCGGCTCTTCTTCCTTTCTCTTGATTGACAATCGCATTGCCTTCCTTGCCACAAGAGGTGCAGCTGCGGAGGTCCAAATTCAACCGTCGAGGTGCTTCTTCAACGATGGAGGTGCTTCTTCTTCAATGTGAAAGATGGAGGTGCGTCTGACCCGTTCTTCCAATGCAGCAGCTTGTGTTTCAAAACAGTGCCGGATTTGTGTGGACCGACACCAGTCACTTGATGCTTCGAGCCGATGCGATCTTCTTCCAACGATGGAGGTTCGAGTGAATGAACTCTGATGGCAATTCCGATCCATTCTTCCAATGCAGTGGCCAATGGGTGCTGAATCAGTGTGCGTTTGACACTGGTCACTTGGTGCGCCGAGCTGAATGGATCCTCGCGCCTCTGCAGTGGAAGCAGCATGGAGAAGCAGCAGGGAAACAGCAGTGCTTCTCACTGCTGCTGTTGAGGTGCTTCACGCCTGTTTTTGCTGTTGCTGCTTCAAGGCAGCAGCAGACCACCAGCAAGAGCTTGTGCTGACTGGTGCAGCAAGGTCTCATGCTGACATCCACTGACTGGCGCACTCAAAATTTTGGGGGAAGTGAAACACAGTGGCACGGTTGATCGACATTTCTGAGACATGCAAAGGAACTCTGAAGGAATTTTAGCAATGAGTTCCTTGGTTCCTGTAGGATTTTTTCCGACATTTGACCCCTTCCTTTTCCCAGGAATTCCTGTGTTCCTGCAGGAAAAAGAGAGGAATTCTTGGGAATTCGTCTTCCTCTTCCTGAGGAAATCCCATCTGAGCCTGGGGGGTTTGTTGTTGCATTGTTTCAACGCAACTTCATCAATTGCTTGTTTGAGAAGTTTCTTTTCAAGCTGCAAAAGAAATCTTGCAATTTTAGCATCTGCTCTGAGAGCTTCGAGGTTGATCTCAGCTGATCTGAGATCAGCATGCTGTGTGGCCATTGTTGTTCTTCTGGTTCTTGTGTGTCACATGTGGTGTTTCAATTGTGTTTGATGAGCGGCCACCCCATCTCGCAGGCGGGGTTGCAACAACGCATGACTGCATGGATCATTCTGCTTTGTTTTTCTTGCAAATGAAACATCAGTCACAATTGCATTTGGAAAAATGATGATCAAATTCTTCAAAGAACTGGGACAAATGAAGATTGTGTTCATTGGGCTTGAGAGGTTCACGTGTGTGCGGCAAAACATGGTAATGTCTGGCCAAAGTGATTTTTCATGAACACTTTTGTTTGTGGAAACAAAGCGTTTGACCAGTCAATTGTCAGACCAAACGCAATGTGTTGTGAAGTTCGAAAGAGGAGTTGTCTTGCATGCCATGCAAATTCATTCGCAACTCATCGCATTTTTTCAATGATCACTGCTTTGTGTTTGATCAAACCTCCTCAGTGAATCACAAAAGGGTCAAAGTTTGCAAATCACAACACTGAAAGAGCATGTGTTGTCAAATCTTGCAATTTCATTTTGGGATTTTTGGATCTCCTTCAGGCCCACGGCAATGGTTTGGTGGTCACAGTGAAAGATTTCCCGAATCTCGAGCACCACGCCACCACTGTCACCTCTCAACTCATTGCCAGGCCTGTTGTCAACAAGGCCAATCCGTTTGAAAAGAAGCTCACAAGGCTTCTCTCCTTTCAGAAAAGCACGCAAGGCAGAAGCATGAGCTTAGCTGCCGCGAAATGCCTTGTTCATGAAATCTTCTTGCTGGATTTTCTTTGCCCCCTTTCCTTGCTGCCGCATCAAAGCATCGCGGCACTGCAGATCAACTGGGTTGTGCATCTCTTGTTGAACAGCGTCGTGTGCGGAAGCGGGCATGGTCAACACAACAAGAAAAAGCAAAAGTGTTCTTCTTGTCATGACGTTCGCAGTGATGATCAACTGTTGCAACAGTGCGAAAGATGTGCAAAAACCAATTCGATGTCATGCATTCTGATTGGTTGACATTGAATGGCTCGCATGTTCTCTGGCGCATGCAGTGAGGTTCGGAGCACACGAGAGAGGACTTCAACCCTACCCCGCATGTGGTGTGTGGCAAATGGCAAGAATCGGCTTAACAATGCACCTGTCATGCCCTGGATCACAGGTTGATGTTGAACCAGGTGACCGTGGAAAGTGTTGTTTTCGCCCGATGACACCCTGTTAAAATTCAGTCGTGCCAAAAATGTTCCAAGATCGCCAGGAACTTGCCCCAACGTGCAAGGGTCAGACCATTCATCAAACAGATGGTTCATGTGATTTGCGAAACAGGTTCCTGAATTTGGTCTCTTGTGCAAAAAGACAACAAGACAAATCAGCCCATGATGAGGATCACAATTGGGAACCCTTTGTGGAAAATGAGACCACAAACAAAAGGGTTCCTAAACATCGGTTCCCAAATCTGTTGGCAACAACTGATGTCTTAGGACACAATTTGGGACCCTTTTTTGAAAAGGTTCCTGATTAGGAACCTTTTTATCTGGCATTCAAATGATCGGTTCCTATTTGTTGGGTTCTTTTCAAAAGGGTTCCTAAATGTGAAGGGTTCCTAATTAAGCAAAAGGACCATAAATGTCCAGTCGTGCCAGTTGGGGCAAGTTCCAGCACATCATTAACAAAGTTACATTTTTGCTAACGACAACATTAGTTTCTGACAGGTAGACAGGGACACCATTCACAACCACAGAGGGATTCCCTGCAGTCAAATGAAAAGTTGCCGTCTGTTAAGTCACACAGATAGCTGGGCACTGTGCCGGTCAACTGACTGTTTAATGTGATGTTCAGACAACACAAATCGCCATCTAAAACCAACAAGCCCAACTCGGAAGGCAGTGTTCCGCTGAAATAATTTTCGGCAAGGTCTATGAACCCCAGTTGCGTTAGCGACCTTAGCTCAGAGGCGATTGTCCCCGTGAGCTCACTGCAACCAAGGCACACCCAATGCAGCTGCTCTAATGACGCAACTTCAGAAGGAACAGCACCTGTGAGCAGGTTGTCTTGGAAATCAAGTCCTGTCAATTGTGTAAGCAAGCCGAACTCAGAGGGGATATTTCCTGTGAGCTGGTTTTCAGGTAGACAAAGCGCTGTCAGCTTTGTGAGCATTCCCAATTCAGAAGGGATTGGGCCAGTCAGTTGGTTCTTTGCCAAATCCAAGGCAGTCAATGCAGTCATCAATCCAATTTCTGTGGGGATTTGCCCTGCAATGTGGTTATTCCAAAGAGCTAAGATTCTCAGGGATGTTGTTAACGCGAGTTGGCTTGGGATGGATCCTGTTAGTTGGTTCCAACTGAGATCCAGGTCGGGCAGACGGTGGAGCCCTCCAAGCTCCGTTGGAATGGATCCTGTTAGTTGGTTCCCATAGAGACCCAGGTAATCTAGTCCAGTCAACAATCCTAACTCACTAGGGACATGCTGCGTGAACATGTTCTCGTCTAGTCCCAAGTTCTCCAAGTTGGTCAAATCCCCAATTTCAGTCGGCAAAGTTCCGGAAAACAAGTTCACCAGCAATGCCACGGTTCGTAGCGCAGAAAGCTTGCCGATTGCCGAGGGGATCGTTCCTTGTAGCTCCGTCTCTGTGAAAAGAAGGTAGGTCAAGTTTGTAAGCTGACCGAGTTCGCTAGGCACTGTTCCGGATGTTGCACTCAAGCCAACACCTAACGCATTTAACTGTGCAAGATGGCCGATGAACGTCGACAAAGTCCCGCGCAAATTGTTGCAAGACACAAGACCAATCGTTTTTAAGGAAGTCAGGAGACAAAACTCATCTGGGATCGATTCGCCACGGACGTTGTTGAATGCCATGACGAAGTTCTCATGCACCCCATTTTCAGTGGTGCACGGGGCCATTCCCGCTTCCAAGGAGGAGCGGTAGGGCTCAAGCAAGAAATCCATTGTTGGGTCTTTGAGCAAGACGACAAACGGAGCCGGATTCCAAAACCATTCGCATTCATGAACTTCGTAACTCAGCCAGTCTTTTGATGACGCCCAGTCTTGTCCTCCAGTGGCATGACAAAACGCAGCCAAAGCAAACCTCTGAACGATTCTTTCTTCAGAGTGGCTCTCCAAGGAAGGGTCGTTGATGAGAAATTGAAAGGCCATGGCCTGTGGTGTGTCGTTGGATTTGATTGCTTCTTGTGTGCAGTTGGGGAGAACACTAAGCACGTGTTCTTCTGGTGACAGTGTGCAGTGATCTGTGTCGTTGTCGTTGTCACTTCGAGGCACAAAGACACTCAGCAGCACAACCACTAAACCAACAATGCACAGCACTGACGCAATGATGCATCTGTGACTCTTCAGGAAGTCGCAGCAGAATGGTTCGACTCCTCTTGAGATGTTGTCCGATCCATGGTGCCGCCTGTTGTCTTCGATCGCTGGGGTCATTTCCATGGCCACTGGCAAGGTGTTGTTGTTTGTTTCTGTCACAGGATTCGCCACTGCCAAGCCCAAGTCTGCGCCTTCACGTGAGGAGAGCATTTGAGGAGCGGCGTTTTCTTCGTCAGGTTCATCTTCTTGGTCAGCGTTGAAGGATCCCCAAGAGTCGCGAAGATGGGTGCCGGGGCCAGCAACTGCCACAGCTCCAGGATGTGCGTCTTCCATTTGAAAAGTGACTGGATCCACCTGTTCTACATCAATCTTGCTCGGGGCAGATCTCGAAGCACGTGACAGAGGCACCACCAAGTTGTCGCTTCGTGGTGATGGTGGCAGGAAATGCAAGTGCTTCCCCATTGTCATTGCGTCCATTGTGTTCGGGTTTCGTGATTCCGACAAAGCGTCAACAGCAGTGCCGTCCCCGGAAGCCTCCTCTTGCTTCTCCTCCTCCCCTGAAGTTGCCCTTTCAAGTCGTTGTGTCACATGGGGGCCTGGTGGCTCCAGTCGTGTCATGGATGCCGCCCCATTCGTTGTTGTCGCATCTTCATCTCCAGCAAGGCCGGCTTGTTGCTGTGGAGATGCGCCAACTGCAGCCGGAACTTCTGGTGACAATTGCGCGTCCTCATCGCTACAATCACCAATGGCCGTTGCATGAGCGCGTGTGATCACTTGATCAGCCGTCCTCGCTGATGCCGGTGGTGTAGATGCTGTGGCCGAGCAACAAATGTTGTTGTTTCGGTGCATGTTGTTTTCGTCGTTGCTCATCGTTGTGGTCTGGTTTTCTGCTCTGTCCTATTGTGTGATGTCACAGACACTGTTAGTTAGCTAGCAGCTATCAGGTGTTGTAGTTAGCAACACATGCGAACACAAATGAATAGGAAAGCGAACCGTTCGCATCTCCAGTTTGACTGAGCATGTGCTGGTACCTGGTAGAAGGACTGTAACTAGCTAGGTAAACTTGGATCTTTTGCATTTTCTTCCGCTTCGCTTCGGAGATCAGAGTACACACCTAATGCCAATGAACCCTTCATCGGAAACCATTCATTATTTGTGAGCTTGAACTTGTCAGAATGTTGTCACGGGCGTCGTCTCTTCTTACGCTCGGAAGAAGAACTTCAATCTTGTAGAAGGGTCTATGTTTTTCTTCGGAAGCCGCACTTATTGTAACCGATTATCTACCAGCTCGGGAACACAGTGACTTATCAAACCACTCGGAACGGTTATAGCACATGGCGACCAGAATTGCCATCAGAGATGCCTTCTTTTTGACTATCATGTTTACAAGAGAAGTTCACTGAGTCCACGATTGGCCTGGGAAAAGTACATCTCCTCGTTCCTCTTATGACGTACTTGATCCTAATGACTGCACAGATTGGTCAAGCTTCCGCCGTGCTCTCTTTTTACTACTCCTATTTGGAGTTCTTTCAGGTCCTAATGACTGCTTTCATAAAAACATTGGATGTCGCATTGCGTGTCGTAATTTCTACTGTATGCATTATGACTACGCAATTCATAGTTGACTGAAACACATGTTTGCCTTGCTCTGTTCAACCGCGTGGAACACTTGACTGTTAGGAAAAAGATTGTTCGTTCGCCTCGCCCACACAACAAATCACCACCCGACAACCACTCCACTGCATAGTACGACGTAACGACAAAAGCCAGACAAGTTTTATAGATACTAGCCAGTACCCACTATCTACACCTATTTGTGTCACCAGCAGCGGCCACATTAGCTACTAACACCAAAATGGACAAACAACAACGAGACCTGGCCAAGACGCCAACCACCACAACGATGAAAGAGACAGAATGCGAAGAGGACGAGGATGATTTGCAACACCTAGAACGCCTCCTTCGGGAAGTGGAAAAGCAGCGGGAGGGTGCTGCGCCACAACAGGAGTCTGCGGCTGCCACGGCTGCGGCTGCTTTTGTAGAGCGACGGCGACAACCGCAACAAACAAAAGTGACTACTACGAAAACTACGCCTAGTACCAAAGAAGCTTCCACGCCAGGCGCTCATCGTAGTAGTACCCTTGACGCCCACAAGCAAGGAGCCATGCTGGTAGACCAGCAACAGCAGGACATTGGTCAAGCGAACATGCCTCTGGCTGCCTCTGGCTGTATTAGTAGTATGGACAAGAAGAACAAGAACGAAAACGACAAAGAAGGAGAAGGGAAGGATTCCAAAACACC
>Ga0163149_10003949_pt1 | contig 16557 bp, 15 predicted proteins | sample OliLakLV19MP5G1_FD_148604 | JGI IMG/M metagenome (GOLD analysis project Ga0163149, IMG submission 148604) | Freshwater microbial mat bacterial communities from Lake Vanda, McMurdo Dry Valleys, Antarctica - Oligotrophic Lake LV.19.MP5.G1 | ecosystem: Environmental > Aquatic > Freshwater > Lake >...
GATTTAAATGATCTGGAACCACAACGATGAAACCCCATGAAGCAATCCAGCGTGCAAGTGAAACGTAATTTTCCTTAGCTAAATCGCGCCCTGGCATCAGCACAAAAGTGCCGAGGGTTCGAAATTCAGCTCCAGTTAAATTTGGATAGATAATTATCGCGGTGCCATTGGTCGTTCCAAAACTGATTGTAGCTTGAGCAAAAGGCATGGTTACTGTTTCCTGTGTAACCAAACCCACATACGGGCCTTCTCTAAAGTACCCCCTTCTAAGCCAATTATCCTCTGCTGGCGCTATGACTACATGAAGATTGATAATGTCTTTAGGAACCCCATTTTCCCTAACTCTAAGGCTTACATCTAAAGCACCTGCATCAGAAGGCGTACCAGTAATAATTCCGGCACTAGAGAGGAATACTCCATTTGGTAAGGTACCGCTCTCCACCGACACTGTTCTCGTTATCCCAGTCATGTACTCACCAAAGAATTTAATTTGATGAGCTATTGGCACCCCTTGGCGAGCTTCGATTGAATAAGAATAATCCGCCGATGCAGACACACTCAGAGCAAGGGGAGCTAATATAATTAGAACAAAAAACTTTTTAAACCGACTAAAACCAACCACTACAACAACAACCTCAAATAATTTTAGTTAACAACAATCAGTAAGGCACCCTATTAATCTTACAGAACCTCTGATACTTACGGGGTAAACCATCCCTCATTATCAAAATGCATTAATTCTGCAGATATATGCAGCGATCATGCCACTGTTAAGATTGGTCACAAAAAGATTGGTACTCAGATCTAAGTACTTGTTTGTAAAAGAGTATTTTTACCACTGGATCGAATGTCGAATTATACTAATAACAAGTTGGATCTTTTCATCTATGACTCACGGTTTTCTTTGAGAAATAGAAATTCATACTATCCCTAAGCCCTAACTGCCTTTAATTACTATCTAAGTTGGTTATGTATTAAGACATGAAATATTGCCAATAAATTTCTGAGCAGGTAATCTTACGTCTCCCGTTTTCGCCGTTCTTTATTCCAGGAGAATTTTTGTGCTTCACGTATTAGGGATGGGCTTTGCTCATCCAACAACCGTTATTGATAATAAGTTCCTTGAAGACTTAGGAACAGGAACTACTGCTGCCTGGATTATGGAGAAGATCGGGATCGATACCCGTCTTTCGTGTCTACCCCTCGATTATATAAAGGAAACACGGAATTCAAACCCTAGCGAAGCGTTAAATGTTGCGCTCACCAATCCGACAGAGCTCGGAGTGAGGGCTGCTCAGATGGCCCTTGATAGAGCTGGTATCACAGCAGATAAAATAGGGATGATTATCTGTAACGGCTGTACTCCTACTCAAACAACACCTGGAGAGTCTCAAAGGATCGGTAAGGCTTTAGGGCTTAAAAACGTTAAAGCATTTGATGTTTTTACTGCATGCCCAGCCTTTGCTCTTCATCTAGATCTTCTTAATAATCAAAAGGAAGAGTCTCTACCTGATTATATTTTGGGAATGTCGACTGCGACCCTAACTCAAAAAGTGAACTATAACGATCGCACTGACGGGGCTATTTGGGGAGATGGTGCCGCTGCTTATATAATTTCACCTCGTAAAGAGGGACCTTTAAAGGTTGTCCAAACATTTTTTACTGCGGATCCTTCACGTTGCGATGCCGTTGTCGTTGATACCTATGGGTATTTTCATCAGGATGGTCGCGCTGTCAGAAATTTCTCAGTACTTCAAACTGTAAAACTTATTCGACAAGTTGAAAGCCAATTGGAGATCGATTGGAATAGAGATGTTTTTATCGGCCATCAAGCAAACTACACAATGTTGCAGCAAATTATTGGAAATCGAGGGATTCCAGATTCAAATCACTGGCACAATGTTACTAGAGTAGGGAATCAAGCAGGTGCTAGTGCGCCAGCAGTTTTAGCAACTTATTGGGATCAGCTTAAACCGAAGCAAAAAGTTGTTGTAGCTGTTGTTGGAGCTGGATTAAGTTGGGGAACTGTAGTTTTAGATAGTGCTTAGGGCTTATTAAGTAAATTAATTCGATGAATTTTAAAAGATTTATCCAACACTCCTTTATTGCCATCTTCGCTTTTACTCTAATCAATTCCTTTTTGCATGCAGATAATCCAAAAAGGGATCCAAAAAGAGGCACGTTGCCAGATGGTCGTCCATTTAGAACTGATCTTGATGGTACTCAAGTAATTGATTATATAGCCGACCTTGAAAACTCAGTTGGTTATTTAAAAGACCGCGTTGCAACACTAGAGATAGATCTTGAAGCTAGTAAAGCTAAGATTGAAAGGATGAAATCTTTCAGATCGAACAAAGCTAGATCTGCTGAGCCTCTTGCCATTCCTGAACCAAAACTCTTTGAAAGAGATCTTATGGTGGCTACTCCAAATGAAGCTACAATTGTTAGTGCGAACATTAAGATGAAAGATGGCGATACTTTTAATGTTAAGAATAACGAAAGTAAAAGTAAGAGCCCAACTAAATTTGTTGAGAGAAAATTAATACCGCCGCCTCCTCCATCAAAGCCAGCAGATCTACTTGCAAATGAGAGAAGTTTACTTATGAAAGAGATCGGCACAGTCAACGCTCTTATCTCTAAGCGCGCCGATCTACATAAGGCCTATGTTAAAAATCAGTCAGCTAATCCGGTATCAATTAAATTAACAGAGCCAAGATCTAAGAGTGGTCGTAAGGTTTCTGACGTTACAAATTTTGTAAAAGAGGCAGATTCGGCTAAGAAAATTAACGCTGCAAAGGTTCATTTAGCCCAGATAAAAAGGGTTATTTCAGATGATATTTTGCTAATTAACCGACTTTATAAGGTAAATTAAAAGCAAATTCACTCTAAATTGGCTGTAAATTAACGCCACAGAAGCGATAAGAACCTGATATTTAACCCGATATTTTATCTAAGTAGGGGTCACAACCATTTGATTTAATTTAATAACTGTTACATGTCGGATACTACTCATAATCCTGTTAGGTCAGATGCTGACTTAGATCTAGAAACGCAACTTCAAGGTCACTTAGATACCTTAGGCGGTATTCAACATGAAGTTTTTCATAGAACATCGATGGATCGTCAAGCTGGAAACATTGTCGGGCATAATCTTATTGCCTATATCGTTACAAAAGAGGATTCCAGAGTCACCATAGAATTAAAAACAAATAAGGATTCCCCTCCAGAGCTTCACTCTGTCAGGATATCTACCCTTGATCGTGGTCGTGAAATTACTGCTAGTTTATTTGAAAGACAAAATGGTCGCGAGTTAAGTTTAGAAGATGCTCATAGGATTACTGAAGCAGCACTTAAAGCGTTAGATAATAATCAAGCTGCGATTAATGAATTAGTAAAACTCGTTGGTGGTCATGAAAAATTTGATCGCTTAGTTAAGTTGCCACATCATGCTGACCCAGTTGGATCACTTTATGCTGATCTTATTGATAAATGGCATGAGCGGCTAGATAAACACCCCATTGATAATACGGATGCTCTAATTGGTGGGTTTACAAGAGTTAGATATCTTTCCACCGATGGATTAGCAGATATCAAAGGGAAGCTTGGAAATGATCTAGTTTTAACTTTTGCTGATAAGGATAATGCAGGAATTCTAAATGATGTTGGATTAAGGGATGTTCTTGATGAACTGCTTAAGCAGACTGGAATAATTGCTAGAAAACATTTAGGAGATCATGGAGAATTAGGACGTTTTGCTGGAGATGAATTGTTATACGTTACCGGAGATGATGTAGCATCTTTAGATCGAGTTAGAAGTGCTCTTTTAGAGGAAGAAGAGTTAAGAAAGAGAGTACTAGAGAGTGGCGAGCTGCCTGATCATTTAAAAGGTAAGATTACTAATTTTAAAGAGAGGGTAGCCGAGGCCCAGGTACTAGCCGAACTTCAAAAATCAATGGCAGGGTTAAGATCTCTTTATCGAAGTGAAGAGACAAAGGCTGTTAGTTCAGAGAGATTTGGAGAATGGCTGACAGAAAAGTGCGGAGGAAAAAATGAAGGGAAAGTGTTTCAGGAATGGTTAGTCTATGTCACTAAGGATTCTTCTCCTAAAGTTTCTACCATAGCTGAAGTGGCAGAGCTGCAAATTTCAGAGCTGCAAGTTGATAAAAATCATCCAAGGTTATCTGATGAGGAACGCAAACTTAAGGTCGCTGAACAGATTTCAATCTTATCTCATAATTTACAAGCGTATTTAGCCAATAAAATTCTTGATACTTTACGAACTAATGGAGATCTGGATAATTTAGACATCGATCGAAAACTAATTGAGACTACAGATAAAATCAGTCAGTCAACAACTTTAATGAGCACCTCTTACGCTTCAATTACCTTACGACCTGATTGTACTCCATACGACATGGTGCGTGGGATTGGTACAGCAGAGAAGCTTATCTATAAAAAGAAATGGGGAGGGAATTCCATACCAGAGAATCCTGTACCTGTTGATCCATCTATCAAAGTAAGGTCTGCCGACAAAAGAGAAGTGTCTACGATCAACGGAAATATCACTGAGTATGACGATATTACTGCTAGGCTCTCTGATCCATCAAGCACTGAAGACCCTAAAACTCTTAAAGCCCAAGCTTTTCGATTAGTCTGTTTAGATCCAGGCTCTGATACCGTATTAAGGTTTTCTCAAGTTCAAAATTTCGCGGCAAGATTAGTACTTCCAATTAACGATTCTAGCTTTTTTACTGGATATAGGTTTCACATAGGAGGATTTGGCGCATTTAATAAGGGAGAGAATATGGCTTATGCCAATTCAATTTTTGAAGAGGTAATGAGTAGGTTTAGTAAGCATTTTTCGGATGCGCAGTTGGAGATGAGAACTGCTGGGGGGACAGGGGAAGTTTACCTAAAAGGAGATCTTAGATTAGGAGAGCAAGAGAAAAGAAGAATTGAAGCTGAGCTTACCGCTGTTGTGCAAGATAAAATTACAAATTTTACGGAACTAGCTTTTTATGAAAAACAAGCTTTTAAAATGTTCGCTACCTTGTCAGGAGAATTTACATACTACTCAGATCGTCAAAAAATACCACATGAATTAGGATCGGTAAGGATAGAGAGGGGATCAAGCGTAGTTGATGGAAATCAGAAACTCGCAGAGGTTCATAGAAATATATTTAGTAGCTAACCTGCTTCTTGTTTAGTTGAATTAGTTACTAAAAGTGCCCCCATAGCACCTAGTAAGATATAAACTATAAATACAACCTCACTATCTCCAAAATTATACTCAACCAGCCCGGCTGTTTGCCATGAGATTAATGAAAGTGTCAGAGTAAAGAGTAAAAAAGATTGCGGAAAAGGTAGCTCATTTTTAAATCCAACTCTAACTAGACCAAATATCCACCATAAAAATAGTAGCAGTCCTAACCAGCCGGTCTCAACTAAGATGTTTAAAAGGTTATTATGAAAGTGAGTATGCATTGGCGGAATTGTCGGATCGAACTTTTGTAAAATCTTACTATTTCGATACCCTATTCCAAGGGGATATTTGGCAGATAGCTCAGCGCCGATCTGCCACATTATGTTTCTACCACCAGCTATAAAAAAATCATCATAGGATTCAACTAATCGATCTTTTACTGGAGCAATAGTTATTACAGCTAGTAAAACTGCAAGGAATGCAGGAAATACAAGTTTTTTATAATACTTCGCTAAAAAGAGTAGCCCAGCAATACAAACTCCAAACCAAGGACCACGCTTAAGGTTTATTATTAGGGCTGCTCCTAAAAGTGGAGCAACAACACAGAGAAGATACGCAAAATAAGTTTTCGAGTGAATATATTCTCTATAAATATACCGAACAGTAAAAGATAAACTAATGATGATAAGGATCGCTAAGATGATGAGTGGAATTATCGATAAAGTTGGGCCAAAAAAACTTAGAAAACAAAATAGTGAGAGATTTAAAATTGAAAAGATAGAGAGATGTCCTGGAATCTCAGGTTCAGGTTCTGAGAAAAATATATAAAATGAAAATCCACAGGCTAAGATCAGAGTCAGAGCTAGCTGACCTGATTCAGTGACAGCTCCAAGGAAGATCTGATTTAGGTTTGGATCGATTAGTGGAGTAATTAATGGAGTAATTAGTGGAGCGATTACAGTATGTATCGCAGCAATTGCTTGTCCAGATAAAAGGGCGATTAATAATTTATTAACACCGTAGGTTTTGCAGATCTCAAAAAAGAACCAAATGTTTATTAACCCAAGGCATAATCTCGTCAGGTGCGTAATGCTGCCAAGCGGATGAATACCAAATGGTGCCGATAAAAAACTTGCTAATACCCATAGGATTAATGGAGTTATGAGTATTGTTGGGTACTCTGAAATAGTTTTTCTGAATTTAGATCTCCTTAGATAGATCCAGTAAAGTAAAGTAGGCAAGGAAATGATGTAAACTAATGATAGTTTAAGCGGAATTAAAAAAGCGCTAATTAAGGCCCCTTTATATATAATCCTATCTTGAAGTGCTTTAGTCGACATTGCCGTAAATTGCTCGCGTTATCAATTCATGTTTCTAAATCGAGGTAACCAGTGTACGCTACAATATCGGATCTGCAAAAATTTGCATACTACTGGATAAATGCTTATGAAAAGAATTACTAAGAGAATTATCAGCTATCTATTCTTTGCGCTGATCCTTGTCTCGGCTCCCTCATCGTCTTCCTTATCGTGGGCGTTAGAGGATCTAGCCGTGGTTAAGCCAATGATGGACTATGGGCAAGTTCTAAAGATTCTTGGTGCCCCTCAAGAAAAAACTGTGATGGAGATTAAGAGAGAGGAGCTTTGGAGCTATGCTGAGCAGGTTGTAGTTTTTAAAGAGGGGAAAGTTTCTAAGATTATTCATAAAGACGGTGAGAAGCATCCTGAGTTAAAAAAACCTATAACAAAGAAAAAAGAGATAAAAGCAAAGATAGAAAATGCCGAAGAGGCAGATATGATCTTAAAAGATCTAGCTGAAGCGAGATAGCCCCCTATTGTCTTGTGCGATATTATTTTTACAAACTCAAGCAGTCTTACTCTAAGTCATCAAGCTCGTCAGCTTTTGCTTCTTCTAAGGCATTCGCAGCAAACTCTTTAAGAAAAGGTGGATAGTTATCATTTTTAGTTGCGGCAGTTAGAAACTTATCCACTCCCTCTTCTGAGATAACATGATCAATCGCGTCAACTAGCAATGCCTTGCCCTTAGCCTCATCTTTTTCAGAAGCCAGAGAATCAAACACAATTGTTAAACCGTGAAGTCCAGAATTTATTAATGCCTTGATCGCAAGGTCAGCATACTGATCTCGTTTAATTACTAAGTCTTGTAAGAATGGTAATGCCTCTTCATCAGGAACCATCTCTCCTAGGCCAATGCCAAGAGAGTAGTAATCATGATCTTTAGCTTTTCCTGAAAGTAGATCTTTATATAGAGTTTCAGCAGCGAATCGGCTACCTTGATTAGATATTGCAGCTACTGCGCTTTCTCTTAGTGCCTCATCATCGTTCTCTAGGTATTTGCTAAGATATGAAACCATCTCATCATTACCTACGGCAAGTTCAAGTGACTCAGCAAACATATCTTTTTCGTCGTCCCCTTTAGCTTGCTCAAGTCCTGCAACCAGGGCTTTTACATTCTCAAGTTTACCTGAAACGGCGAGCAGCTCCCCATAGTAACTTCTCTGATCGATATCAATGCTAGGATCATTCATTAGCTTAGCAACTTGGCTGTACATCTCATCACACCAGGAGCAATCTTTAAGCTGTACAAATTCCTCTAATACAAAATCATCGTACTCAATTGCCGCTGTCTTGATAGCAGCGATCGCTTCTTCAGCAGACTTATATTTTTGAGAAGCTGGGACCATTTCACGATCGATAAAGCCATCTTGGTCACGAGCTATATGCGAATCTCCAATCTTCTTCTCAAAAACCTCTCCCCTGGATTCTCCAGCAGGTTGTGGCGCGGCACTATTCTGCCCCGTTGTACTAGTTATCTGTGTAGATAATGGGGTTGTTGCCGATTGTTCATTTTTGGAGTTATAAAACCAGGCACCACCTAGTAGTAAAGCTAAAACAAGACCTAAGATTAACTTCGTATTCATATACAATTCTCTATTAGTTCCAAACTGTTAAGTTGAGTATATAGCTATATTCACTCATCATTACTATTATAAATAATCTTACTCAGATAGGAAAGTCTGCTAAAAACAGCTTTTATACAATATAGCCTTTAAGTTTCAAGAGTTTAACACCGATTTTCAAGATGTGAAAGAAAAGATTGAAAACAAACTTATTTCTGGTAAGGCCTTCCAAGTCTTTAGGACAGAGCTAAGGAAACATCTTTCCTCGTCCGAGCTGTTGATTTTAGGTTCTACAGAAGCACTAGATGTTGCATCGCTAAAAAGATTATCAGCAAGCTTTCATACTATCCGAGGTGGTTCAGGATTTTTTGGCTTGAGTGAAGTAGCGCACTTGTCTGAGCAGTTAGAAGAGTTATTTGGAAAAGAAAATTTTGATATCAAAAAAGATCTAGATAGTGCAAAAACCATTTTTTTAGATTTGAAAAATTGCACAACAAAAATATTAACTGAGAGTTAACTATTATGCCTGATATTCTAATAATCTCTAGTCGAGATCAGGAAGTTTCTAGAATAAATAAAATTGCTAAAACTGAAGGGTTTAGGACTAAGGTCACAAGTGATATTAAAGCAGCCTCTAATTGGGTTTTGGCTAGGCCGTTTGATCTAGTAGTTGCCTCAGATGAATACGATGATAATGCGATTGAAAAACTCTCCTCCTCGCTGTGGACAACAAATAACAACGGGCAGTTTACAGTGTACTCTATGCTGGATCTTGATCCGATTGATTTATCAAGAAAACGCTGGGCACTTGGCGTGCTTGGTGTTGAGTTTACTAGTGGCAGTGAAGTGTTTGAGCAGTTAGCTGGCACAGTAAAAAAGATTGGTGAAAGAAAGCTTAGAGCCGGAGCAAAATTTCGAGTAATGGTAGTAGAGGATCTGGCTTCTCCTAGAGATATAATCTGCGCTTTCATTGAGCATTTAGAATACGCATATGTAAAAGGTTTTCCTTCAGGAAAAGACGCTTTAATCGCACTCAGAACTGAACCAGCATCATATTCCTGTATTATCACGGATGTTAGTATGCCCGGGATGAATGGTTGGGAGCTTTGCGCTGAAGTCAGAGGAGATGCAAGGCTTAGCCATATTCCGATTATTGTTTTAACTGCTTACGGAACCCCGGATATTTTAATGAAATGTTTAAAAGCAGGAGCTAGCGGATTTTTAGTAAAACCCCCCTCTAAGGCACATCTAAGTCGTGAATTAAGTCGGGCCAAGAGAATTATCTTTGACAATGATGATCCAAGACTAATTAAGAGTGATGATATGGACGTAGTCCAAGAGATCTTAGAGGAAAAAGGATATATTTAAAGAATAATTCTGTTTCCTCTGTGACCCCACTCGCTGCTATACTACACTTTTCAATACTGCCATATCAGTTACAAACTGATATTTACAAATAACGTTAGCAATGAATTCAAAATTTCTAAAAAGATTACAAGAAAAAATACTCATCTTTGATGGTGCTATGGGCACTATGATTCAATCAAAGGATCTATCTCTAGATGATTTTGCTGGGCTAGATGGTTGTAACGAATATCTCTGTCAAACTCGGCCGGATATTATAAAAGATATTCACAATTCTTTCTTTGCAGTTGGCTGTGATGCTGTTGAGACTAACTCGTTTGGTTCATCAGCAATTGTTTTGGCTGAGTATGATATTGCTGCACAAGCTTATGAGCTTTCAAGAAAATCTGCTGAATTAGCAAGAGAGGTTGCAGATAGTTACAGTACTCCATCATGGCCAAGATTTGTTTCTGGCTCAGTAGGTCCTACAACAAAAGTATTAACACTTAGGCATACTACCTTTGATGAGATGTATAAAACCTACCTGCCATCAATGGAAGGACTGATTGAAGGGGGCGCAGACCTTATTCAGATAGAAACATGCCAGGATGTTTTGCAGATGAAGTGCGCAGTTATCGCTGCCCGAGATGCAATGAAAAAACTTGGTAAGCAGCTTCCAATCTGTGTGCAGATTACAATAGAAACAACTGGGACAATGCTTATCGGAACAGAGGTGCAAGCTGCCCTTGTCGTTGCTGAGACTATGCCGGTTGATATCTTTGGTATTAATTGCGCAACCGGCCCTGATTTAATGGCCGAGAATGTAAGATTCTTGGGCTCGCATTCTTCACGCCCTGTTTCAGTTTTGCCGAATGCCGGACTTCCTCGAAATGATAAGGGTAGGGTGGTCTATGATCTAACTCCAGAGGCACTGTCAGATCATCTTGAGATCTTTGTTCGAGACTATGGAGTAAGTTTAGTAGGAGGATGTTGCGGCACTACCCCTGATCACTTAAAGGAAGTTTATGAACGGGTTGGTAGTTTGTCTCCAATGCGTCGACCAGTAGATTTTCCATCTCATGTTTCATCAATATATTCTGCCGTTGCTCTAGATCAGGATGCCGGCCCGCTTATTGTTGGCGAAAGGTGTAATGCTAATGGGTCAAAGGCTTTTAAGGAGCTTTTGGTTAAGGAAGCTTGGGATGAAATAGTTGAGATGGGGCGAACAGAGGTAACTGAAGGCTCTCACGTCCTTGATGTATGTACTGCATTTGTTGGGCGTAATGAATCTCGCGATATGACAGAGGTGCTAAGCAGATTTTCAACTCAGGTAACTGCTCCGATAATGATTGATTCAACTCAGCTTGATGTAATGGAAGTTGCTCTTAAGTTGCTTGGTGGAAGATCGATTATCAATTCTATTAATCTTGAAGATGGCGAAGATAAATTTGATAAGATATGTCGCTTAGCAGTTGATTACGGCGCAGCTCTTGTTGCGCTAACCATTGATGAAGATGGAATGGCAAAAACTGCAGAAGAGAAATTACGGATTGCCCAGCGTATTTACGATCGAGCAGTAAATTTGCATGGAATACCTGGTGATGCGCTTATCTTTGATGCCCTAACATTTACTATTGCCTCTGGTGACGAGGATAGTCGAAAGGCTGGAATTGAAACACTTAAAGGTATTAAGCTTATAAAAGAGCACGTGCCAAAGTCTCGAACGATACTTGGACTTTCAAATATATCTTTTGGACTAAAGCCGTATCCCAGGCAGATTTTAAATTCAGTTTTTCTCGCCGAAGCAATGAAGGCAGGACTTGATGGATGTATCATTAATTCAAAGAAAATACTGCCGATTAATAAAATCCCGGAAGATCTCTTAACGATCGTTCTTGACTTAATCTACGATCGTCGTAAAGAGGGATACGATCCATTATTTGTTTTTATTGATAAGCTTCAAGGGACTAATAGAGAGAAAGAAGTAGCAAAAGAAGAGGAGGGTCCTATTGAGAGTATCCTAGAAAAAAGAATTATTGATGGTAAAAAGATCGGAATTGAAACTCATTTAAATACTGCCTTAACAAATTACACAGCGATAGAAATTATTAATAAAATTCTCCTTAAAGGAATGAAGATAGTAGGGGAGCTCTTTGGTTCTGGGCAGATGCAGTTACCCTTTGTTTTGCAATCAGCAGAAACGATGAAATACGCAGTCACTTTCCTTGAGAAATTCATGGATAAGATTGAAGGGACTGAGAAGGGTATTATGGTTATTGGTACCGTTAAGGGGGACGTCCATGATATCGGCAAAAATCTAGTTGATATTATCTTAAGCAATAATGGTTACAAAGTTGTTAATTTAGGCATTAAACAGTCATTAGATAATTTTTTAGATGCGATTGAAAAATACAAACCAAATACAGTTGGTATGTCGGGATTGTTAGTAAAATCTACAGTTGTAATGAAGGAAAACTTAGAAGAGATGTCTCGTCGCAATATCTCTATTCCGGTTATCTGTGGAGGAGCAGCCCTTAACAGAGCTTATGTAGAGACAGATCTTACTGAAAGCTACACCACTGGTCCTGTTTATTATGGAGCCGATGCTTTTACTGGGCTTCAGATAATGGATGAGTTAACTGGACAGGTTGAGGAGAAAAAACTTACTGGCAAGGACGTTGTAGTAAGAGAGCGAAAGGGTGAGACACGGAATGAGCGTAACGATCGACTTGAGGAGAGATATAAAGAATATGTCGAAACTGAGATTGCTGTATTAACAGAGGTACCAACCCCGCCTTTTTGGGGTGCTAGGTATTTAATGCCTGGAGATATTAAAGTATCAGAGCTATTTCCATATATTAACAAAAAAGCACTCTATGCGAATCAGTGGATGTATCGTCGCGGTCAGCGAAGTTCAGTTGAGTATAGAGAATTTATTAAAAGCTATGTAGATCCACGCTTTAACACCTGGTGCCAAAAAGCTGAAGAGAATGGTTGGCTTGAACCAAAAGTTGCTTACGGATATTTCCCATGTCAGAGCGATAAAAATGATCTAATTATTTACGATCCTGAAACTAAGAAAGAAGCTTGTCGTATCGTATTTCCACGCCAGATAGCTGATAAACGAAGATGTTTAGCTGACTTTTTCTTACCTAAATCATCTGGACGACTTGATGTTGTTGGTTTTCATGTGGTGACTATTGGCAGTCGAGCTTCTGATATATGTCGTCAGATGTTTGAAGAGGACAGATACACAGATTATCTTCATTTTTATGGATTATCTGTGGAATCAGCAGAAGCGCTTGCTGAGTATTGGCATAAAAAAATAAGATCAGAGCTTGGTATTGCTAACCAAGACGGCCCAACAATCGATCTTTTATTCAGACAGACCTATCGAGGAGCGCGTTATAGTTTTGGATATCCAGCTTGTCCACGATTAGAGGATCAGGATCATATCTTTAAACTACTCAATCCTGAAAAGATAGGAGTAGCATTAAGTTCAGAGTATCAACTAGAGCCAGAGCAGTCGACTTCAGCGATCATAGTGCACCATCCCGATGCTTACTATTACTCTGTTTAATTCACTTTAGTCTCTTATTTTTTTTCTGGCTTAAGCTCAATTATTTCGCCAGCCTTTGAAACTTTTGTGCCACGCATTGCTGCAATAGATACATAGATAGTTTTATCTATTGGAATATTTGAGATGTAGTATCGATGCACTGTGCCAAATCGAGGATCTTTAAATGTATCTACTTGATCTAAGGCAATGTTAATTTTGTTATCTAATTTATCTCGGCTGAATCCGTAGTATATTATATAGTTATCAACTGGAACTTCTGGTACTGCCCAGATCAATTGAACTTCATCAGCAGGAATCGGAGAATTCTTTTTAGGTAACTCTTTTACCTCAACAGTTGAGGTTACACTTTCTGCAGATGGGGGTCTCTCTACGCCGCTCACAGCAGTAGTCTCAGTGTCACTCGGCTCAATTAAGGTCGATGAGCAAGCTGATATGAAAAGAGTAAATAATATAAACAGTATGTATCGCAAGGTAGCCAACTAAAATAAGTAGTAATTTTATCGGAGTCCTACTCTATAGGATTACGTTAACGGTGAATCAGGTGCTAGGAAAGAGATATCTTTTTAAGGGCAATATTAAACTACTCATGAGTAATTTAATATTACCTTTAAACTACTCATGCTAAGCTGACTTTCCATTACTTGCTACAAATATTAACAGTCATTAGACTAGAGCTAAATTTGAGTATAACACCTAGTTTTAAAAAGCTTTTATGAACGATAACAACACTACTGACTCAAGATACTTTACCGCCCTTATAAGCAGGATTTTTGTCTGGTCACTTATTTTTGGTGTTGTTTACCTACTAAGATCTTTTTCTCTTCTAATTTTTTTAACCTTTGTTTTTGCTTACATTCAGTCTCGTGGCGTTAACAAGCTTCAAAGGTGGGTCACTAATAGAACGGTACGAGTAGTGCTGGTAGCCCTGATCTTGCTTGGAATTTTGATCGGCGTAGGCACATCTGTTGTTCCTAAAGTAAGAGATCAAGGAGAGCTTTTCGTAGAAAGATTTCCATCATATCTAAAAGCTACAGATAATGAATTAATAAATTTGACTACAACTTATCCAATTCTCTCTGAGCTTTTAGCTGGTGTTCCTGAAATTCCAAAAATAAAGCCAGAATATTCGCTACCAGATACCCATGATTTAAAAGGTTCTGTAACAGCACATTTTCTACAACAGCTTTTGGGTCTTGGTGAAAATTCAGTTGGTCAAGAAAATGTAAAAGCAATCTTGGTTGCTCTTAGAAATATTGGTGGTCCTCTTTTAGCCATAGGGTCGGCCTTTTTACTTTCGCTCCTTTTCTCTTTTTTGATTATTCTGGATCTTCCACACCTTGCAGCAGCAATAAGAAACCTTCGAAATACCCGAATAAAATTTATCTATAATGAAGTTGCTGATGGCATTTTTACTTTTGCCAAAGTGATGGGACAGGCCTTAGAAGCACAGCTTTTTATAGCAATGTTGAATACCATACTCACTGCTTTAGGTATTATGCTTTTAGGTTTTGGTGAGCAGATACCGTTTCTCTGTATGATAGTTTTCTTTTTTAGTTTTATTCCGGTGGCTGGAGTTTTTATTAGCTCAGTACCCATCTGTTTAGTAGCCCTTCAGATGTCTGGCCTTGGACTCATGGGGCTTGCAATACTAATGATTACTGTCATTCATATGGTAGAAACTTACATTCTTAATCCAAGAATTTACGGACATCACCTAAGACTTAATCCGGTTATCGTTCTTATCATCTTAACCATTGGCGGTAAGATGTTTGGAGTCTGGGGGCTAGTACTTGGTGTACCGATCTGTACTTACCTCTTTGGTCATGCGATTAGGAATAAAGTCGTATCCGCAGATCTAAAAAATTAGCACCAGTATTACTAAAACCATTTGGCCATAGCTCTGAAAAAGCTAGTTCTATAAATGAACCGATAGCAAGCTAAGTATGATCTGCCTACCACCTCAGCGGGAAAGTATCCCACTGAACCTTTATCCTAGTCAAGCTGTAAAAGGGGGATAAAAAGAGGATAAAAGGAGGTGGATTTTAAAAGATTATTATGTTTACTAGAGCATGTATTCTGTTTGCGGGTGCCCTGAGATCTTCAATGCATAATAGTCAGAGTCTTAATGTATTTCTTATAACCCAGCCTTATCTAAATACTTTATGAATTGAGATGAGTCCTTAATTAAATTTGGCACGAGGCTCCAGATAAGATCAAAGTTAATATTATCGTAAAGATGGACCATTACATTGCGCAATTTTGCAACTCTAGCAAAACTAGAAGCAAACTCTTCTGGAAAAATCTTTAGTTCCCCGAGATGCTCAATCGCCTCAGCATAAGAAGCATTTGTAAGACTACCTTTTTCGGCAGTAATATGCTGAGAGATATCAATAACTGCTGCAATGGCGGTTTGCATCGCATGTAATAAGGCATGCTGAATTAAAGGCTCCGTTTTTTATCATCAAACTCTTTTAGAATTTTTTTTAGAAGGGTAATTTCAGCAAGTAAGATCGTTTTCTTTCGCGTTAAAAGATCAATTCTTATAGGATTCATGATGGATCCTTTAAAGAATCTGCAAATTCTTTATTTGATTTTAGGACTCGATCTAAAAGAGGACGAGCATCAATATACTGGACTCGAGCAAAGAGTTTAAACTCTTCAAACTGAAGAGGGTCGCTTTCAAACAAGGATTTCCCCTCTAAGGCGATGCAAGCAAGAAGTAGTGGATCAGCACGGCGAATATCAACTAGATCTATATTTGGATAAATCTTTTCGAACTCTCCAATCATATCTAATCTTTGATCTAGTGACAGAATATGTGCGCCTTTAACAGCAATATCCCAATCACTTTCAGAGTTTGTTTTTCCAGTTGCCTGGGATCCAAAAAGTATAATGAGATTAAGAGAATAATTCTCCGCAATTGTCGATAATATTGAAAGTGTATCCGTCTCGTTTTTCACTGAAAGTACCTTATCCTAATGCTAATAGTGCTTCAAATATTATTATAGACTCTCAGAATCCTTTTCCAATATTTTTGAATCTAACCCCATAACTGTGTGTTTTTCTAAAGTGTTTAAGGTAGGTTATGGAAGCTCGATTAAATAATACTCAACAATCCCGATCCTCTGCAAGAAGTGAAGCCGATTTTATAAACGAGAAAAGGATTGGACAACTTCTAAGTAAGTTAGAAAGAAAACTTGAAGAGGATTCTGCTTCCAGCCTTAACTATGATGACATTGCCTTTCAGCTTACTGATCTAAGAATGCAGGTAGAAGAGATTGCAAAAGAGAAGAGCCGCTCAGAGAACGTTTACTACTGGCTGATCCTATTTGTCTCGTTTGTAACTCTTGGAATGGTAAGTTATTTATCTTCGTACGTAGTTCTTAACGCTCTATCTATCTAGCTAGCTAGCTTAATTTGAGTACGTTTATTAGGTCCCTTTGCTGTTCTTTTCTGACGCTTCTTTAAAAGTTTTGCGTCTCTTAATTCTCTTCGGTTCTCTGTTTTTTT
>Ga0163149_10003956_pt1 | contig 16539 bp, 11 predicted proteins | sample OliLakLV19MP5G1_FD_148604 | JGI IMG/M metagenome (GOLD analysis project Ga0163149, IMG submission 148604) | Freshwater microbial mat bacterial communities from Lake Vanda, McMurdo Dry Valleys, Antarctica - Oligotrophic Lake LV.19.MP5.G1 | ecosystem: Environmental > Aquatic > Freshwater > Lake >...
CATGACAAGGTGAGCTTTACTCCGACATCGGAGCCGGGCCATCTGATCGTGATCGGAGTGGATCCCGAAGGTCGTATCACTGAAGCCGAAAGGCTGAAAGTTCTCAATCCTTACGGAGATGTGGGACTTGAGTTTCCGGGGGTCAGTGCGAATCCCGGAGTCAACGTGCCCTTCACCTTCCGGGTGGTGAATCCTGGCGAGCTTCAAACCCTGAAGCTCACCTTTCGGTACATAGGACCGGAGTTCGCACCGAACCTTATCCCGGAAGAGTTCGAGATCATCTCCACTTCTCAGCCTTTCACTGGCTGGGAAGCTGGAATGCATCCGAACTGGAATGATGGGGCCCTTTTGGGACTCTGGAGCGTGCGTGTGGTTGCGCAGTTTGCGACCCACACGATCTACTCTACCTACGACATCTGGGTGCAGTAGGGCGATGATGTCACCGACGTGCGTCCGTAGTGCCGCAACGCAGAGGGAAACCTTTGTCGTTCGGCACTACGGAGCACTGTCCACTTTCTTTATTAGGTTATTTTTTGGCTTGTCCGATTGTCTATTATGATTGTCTATTATGATTGTCTAATTAACTAACTACAACTAACTAATTAATTACCTACTCCACCAACACAGGAACCCATTCCCCATTTTTTTCAAACCGAACATGAGGAAATTGTCCGTAAAGCTGAGTGAAGCCGGGGGCACAAGCATGCTTAAGCTTTATGCTTACACCATAGGCACATCTAATAGCGTGAGGAACTTCCCAACCATAAGCAAATTGATTGACACGGTTGATTATGTTTTCACAGCTCTGTGCCGCTCCTTGAGTATAATTCAAAAAATCCTCACAGTCCTTACAAAGACCGGTAGAACGTCTAACTGAGATGGTGTAGCAAGGAAGTGGAACCTCCGGAAAAGCATTGAGGAGTCTATTCTTAAGACCTTGCTCGATCTGGAAATGTCCAGAGCAAACATAGTCACTTCCTTCGCACAAGACTGCAGCTGATGCCTTTGGCACATAAAGAAAGGAAAAAGCAGTAAAGGCGACTAAAAATATAGTTAATTTTTTCATAAACCACCGATGTTATTAATTATTAGAATAAGTTAGAAAGAGCGAGGTAACGATAGCACTACGCAGTGCTGCAAGCAAAAAAATAATTATATAAGATAAGGGCGTGAATCTTCGAGATGAAGGCGACTCCTTGCTTTTTGAGCTCGATAACCCTCATAGAATTCTTGTGCATCGACCTCTGTCTCCCAATGTGATCGCCAGATAATCTCATACCTCTCTTTAGATTTACTATCGACTATCTTCCAAACCGCGACACGATGTCTAAAAGAACTAAAACGAACTACCAAAATTTGGCAGTAATATTAAGCCATGAAAATTATTAGAGATTTTGAGTCTCTATTAGAAATTCGCTTAGCAGAAAACCTAAACTTTATCCAAGTTGTAGTGGGTCCAAGACAGGTTGGAAAGACTACCGCCGTTAAGCGTACCTACGACTCATGGACTGGTCCAAAATTACTTTTATCAGCGGATTCTACTACTCCATACACTCACGAATGGTTAGCACTGCAGTGGAATCAAGCAAGGGAGCTCGGCCCCAACACTCTTCTTGTTATTGATGAAGTTCAAAAAATTTCCGGATGGAATGAATCGATTAAATTTCTTTTTGATCGTGATAGAGAATCAAAGCAACTTAAGGTGGTGTTACTAGGATCTGCAAGTTTGTCTATTCAAGAAGGGCTTAGCGAAAGTCTCGTGGGACGCTTTGAAATAATTAAAGCTCCACACTGGTCCTTTAAAGAATGTAAAGAAGCTTTCGGCTATTCAGTCACAGATTTTATAACTTATGGAGGATATCCAGCCGCCGCTGAACTAAGAGCTGATTTCAATCGGTGGAAAAGTTTTATTTCTGAATCAATCGTAGAAAGAGTTTTGGGTCGGGATATCCTCGGAATAGTCAAAATAGGCAAGCCAGCTCTTTTTAGGCAAACCTTTGAACTCTCCATGAAATATCCATCACAAGAGATTTCATTTCAAAAATTATTAGGTCAGCTTCAAGAAAGGGGAAATGTTACTACAATTAAGCATTATTTGGAATTAATGGAGAATGCTTATCTGTTGAAACTTCTATATAAGTTTTCCAATAGCTCGGTTGCAGCGACAGGCTCCAGTCCCAAAATTTTACCGCTTAATAATGCTCTTATTAATAGTTACGCAAATAGTATTACAACAGTTAAGGAACCAGAGTGGCGAGGTAGGTTGTTTGAATCGGCAATAGGGACATATCTCAATTCTTTACCGGGCAGACTTTCATAATGGAGAGACGGTAAAAATGAAGTTGATTTTGTGCATGAACTAGAAGGAAAGGTTACGGCATATGAGGTTAAATCAGGAACTTTTGACCGCTTACTTGGCCTGGAAGCCTTTTCAAGAAAATATCCGAAAGCAAGAACAGTAATCATTGACTGGAAAAGTGCTGAGGATTGGTTATTGAAACAGTAATACAATCATCTTTATCTCAGATCCATCGATATCGTCAGTGACTTCGCCAAACAAGGGTTACATCCTTTGGATCTTTAACTATCTCGACATTCGGTGCTTTCGCTTTTTGAGCTCGATATCCCTCATAGAATTCCTGAGCATCTACCTCTGTATCCCAATGTGTTCGCCAGATAATCTCATACCTCTCTTTAGATGCGCTACCTACAACTTTCCAAACTGCAACTCGATCTCCTCCCCAACCAGCAGCGATCTCTGAGGCTTTACTTTTTGGTTGATCAAACATTGAAAAGAGAGAGACTATGGCAAACTCTCCAAGTGTATCATCAAAGACCATCGTGCTCGTCTCACCTTCAATTATCTTTGGGGATTCTGGAGCAATAACAATAAAATCCGATTCCTTTGATAAGTATTTTTCAGGATGAAGGATCTCCTCTGTTGATCGTGGAGGATTTTTAAATGCCTTATCAATAGCCTTATATCCACCATCACGGAGTAATTTATGAGCAAATCGAAGTCCACTAGTATAAGGAAAAAGCAGGGTTAATTTTAAGCTCTCAGGAACTTCTCTTAGCCCAGCAAAGAGAGAAGAGCCAATAATATTTTGCATCATGATTGAAGTAACATCCTGATCCTTAGATATTGATGGCTGTCCAGATAACTTTCGGGTGTAGTCCACCATCACAGCGGTAGCGTCCCCTTCAATTAGTGAAGATCGCGCAAGAAGCTGATCGCTTGAATAAGTTTTAATATCAGTAAACTTAGTTAGATCGTAATACTGATCTTGAAGTGCGTGGGTTAACTCATGGACAGCGACTGGCACCTGCATAACTGCCGGTATCCACGCTGCCATTACAAAATGATCCTTGTCTGGATCATAATATCCTCCTAACTGATCGAGATAGAGTTTCACTAGACCATTTTCATAATCATAGTCAGGCGGAATGAAACCAAAGGCTTTATAAATCATCTCCTCTGCTTTCATCCTCTCTGCAGGGATCTTAGTTTTGATAGTAGAGAGAAGAAATTCTTTAACTTCCTCTTTGTTCCTTAAATAACAAGGTGTTTTCTCTTTAATAGCTAATCCGCGGATCGCACTTGCTTCTTTAATTGCCTCAGTAGAGATTAGGCATGGATTATCCTGACTGTTTAGTGCAGCAGGTAAAATTATTAAGCTGACTATTAGGCAGATTGTTAGGTAACGCGGTATTAGGTAGTAGATTATATTCTTCACAAGCTATAAAACTATCTTGCTGCTAAGTTTTTTGCAATAAAAGTTAAATGATAGAGCTAAGCATTAAACCTGACCGATCAAAGAGGATTACCCTTTTTGCACCCCATATAATTCGAGAGCTGTCCGCTCTAATCGGACTATTCTTAATTTTATCACTATATAGATCCTCTGCTCTAACAAGCATTAGCACTCATTTTCTTGGTGGAGCTGAGTACGATGCTGGATTGTATGTTTGGTTAGTAAAAACAAATCTTGAGAACTTTCGGCTCTGGCTTGATTACTTTGGTAATAATTTTTTACAATTTATATTAGTAGATACCGATAGTCCTCTCTCGATCCCTTTCTGGTTTGACACAAAAGCACTTTACCCCTACGGCTCAACCCTTGCATTCAGCGATTCTTTTATCGCGCCCTCCCTTTTAATTGGAGCTTTAAATCTTTGTGGGCTGACTTTTATAGTATCTTGGAATGCCGTTATTTTGGGGGCTAATTTACTTAATGGCTACATCACTCATCGACTATGCTTAAGATTAACTGGGCGATTTTTGCCCTCATTTATTGCTGGTGCTGCATTTATGACCTGGCCCTGGTTCGGAGAGCACTTAGGTCATCCACAACTACAATTTGCATTTTTTATTCCTTTAGCTCTTCTTCTGTTCTTTAAATATATTGATCGTCCTTCTATCAATGGCGGGTTTCTTATTGGGCTCAGTGTACTTCTAGCTTTCCTGACCACGTTTTACTATTCAGTGTTTATTATACTGATCTTAGGATTTAGTTTTATTGCTTCTCTATCTGTCAGTAAACAGTTCCGCTCTCTAAGATATATTCTGCCCATAATTATCGGTGCGGCTTTAACGCTTCCTCTTTACTTTCCATTTGTACAGCCCTACCTAGCGGTGCAAGAAGCCTTTGGAGCACGACACCTATATGAAGCCCACGCTTTTTCAACCACCGGACTCTCCTATCTCTCTGCTCCAGTTTACAACTGGCTCTATGGCCAATACACATCGACCCTAAGTCATGCTGAAGCACACCTTTTCTCTGGCTTTCTTTTGCTCTTTAGTTTTCTTGTTTTCTTTGGCATTAAATCAGAGACTCTTAAAGAGAGAATATTTGCTCTATTAACTATGGTTGGGATCTTATTTTTAGGAATATTTTCTCAGGGGCTAAGAGATAATCCAATTATCGATATTTCGTCACTTTTCTCTTCTCTTTCTTCCTCTCTTTCTTCCTCTCTTTCTCTGCCACCATTTGCCCTTAATTATATTCTTGGGGCCACATCTTGGTTAGTTTTAGTATTTGCATCCGCTTGGTTTTATCTCAAAAGAAAAAACAACGATAACTCAATTAACTACGGCGCTTTGTTTGTTTTTGTACTGATCTTTTTTTACCTCATCTCTTTAGGTCCACTTGGTGATGAAGCAAAAAATGAACCTACTCTTGGTCTTTATACCTTCTTTTTTAACTATCTTCCTGGCTTTAGTGCAGCAAGAGCAATCGGCAGAGCAGGGATTGTCGTTTCATTCTCTCTTTCAATGATCTTGGGATTTTTACTAGCGTCACTTTCTCAATTAAATTATCGAACTGCTAGTGTAAAGCTGCTTGTCATCGCCTTACTTTTAACTGAAAGTTATAATCCGGTTTATCCTTTAGAAAAACCTCCACCGCGACCAGCTATTTTTGAAAAGCTTAATAACATAGCCCAGAGCACTGACACCTTAATAGTCCTGCCTTATACAGGTGCTTTAAATAATAACTTTCAGATTGCTAGCTGGTCTCAGTTTGCCCGACTAAATGTAAACTACATGAACTGGATGGTGGATCTTAAACCAAGATTAGTTAATGGATACAGTGGTCAACAAACTTGGTTTATGAGGGAATATCCACGAAAGCTAGCGAATTTCCCAGATGACAGGTCCGTAACTGCCCTAAGAAATATAGCCAATCTTAAATATATTATTGTTCTTTCGAAACAGATCCCTAATTTTAATCGTGATGACTTTAAACGCAAAGTCGCTAGGCTGGGAGAGGATCTCCAGATCTTAATGCAAGACAATGAGGGAAACTTTCTCCTTAGTATTAACCGAGGAAGTCAGATCGATGAAAACACATTTATCATCACCCCACCCGATCGTGGTAAAAAAAATAGACTTACTCTTTATGTTAGAGGGAACGCAATTAGAGAGTTCTCTTCCTCGACTTTGCGCGTTACCGATTATGAGACTAAGGAGCTAATAGGAGTTGCTAGAATTCAACATGATGCCGTAGTAAAAAAGATAGACTTTTGGCCTAAGCCAACAGGTGAAATGGTCAGGCCAAGACGGTTTAAACTATCCCTTGTCGTTGGTTCTGAAAGCGATTCTGGAATCCCAGGAGTTTTAAAATCAAGAGCAAAACTCTTTTTGCGTGAGCCAGAATTTGCAGTATACTCGGCTACAAAAGGCTTTTCTGATGATGAAGAGCGAGACTAAACTTACTTCTCTCAGCTACCGGACAGATTGGTAATGAATCCTGATAAAACTCCACGAATCACCTGGATACTTCTTGTTGCAATACTTTTTTTTGCTTTTTGGTTACGCCTTCCTCTAGTTGGAAAAGATCTTCCATTTTTTTATAACGAAGATGAAGCTCATCATTTTAATCGCACTATTAATATGGTGAAGACTGGGGATCTAAATCCACACTATTTTCATAAACCTTCCCTTCATTTTTATTTAAGAATACCTGTAGTAGCGACAGCATTTTTTTGGAATGTTGGAAAAGGAAATATTAAATCTATTCAAGAGATCAAAACAGGAGATCCATTTGGTTTGAAAGGATACTCTTTAACTGCCTCTCATCCAGGAATCGTAAAGTGGAATAGGATGTATAGCTTAGGGATTTCTCTCTTAACTATAGTATTTACTTTTTTAATTGCTCAAAATCTATTTGGCGGAAGCTTTGCTGGATTGCTAGCTGCTTTTGTTGTTGGAATCTCTCCCGGTGTTATTGCAGATTCCGCAACAATTGGCGTTGATGTAGTAATGTCTCTTTTTGTCGTACTGGCTACTTACTTAACTGTACGATTAGAGAGTCATTTCTCACTAAAAGCTCTGGCTCTAGCTTCCTTAGTTGCAGGATTGGCTGTTTCTACAAAGTATAATGCCTGGCCGATCGCCTTAATGCCCCTGATTGCAATTTTGCTTTACGGTAGAATCTCCTTTTCCTCATTATTAATAGCTTTAAAACTTCCCGCCATCGGATTTTTATTAGGCAGTCCTTTTATTTTGGCTGAGCTACCACTTTTTTTAGATCATGCTGCGTATGAGATATGGCACTATAAAATTGCCGGGCACACAGGACATACTGGCGAGCCGGGTTTCGCTCAATCTATATTTTTCTATAATTGGCTTACTGAAAATGGACTAGGGATTTCGCTATTAGCACTTGGCCTTCTAGGATCTTTACTGTTTTTACTCCGCTTTAATAAAAAATTTATTATCTATCTCTCCTTTCCTATTATCTATTTCCTATTTATGAGCTCACAGAGAGCCAACTTCACGAGAAATATGATTGTGCTTGTGCCGTTTTTATCTGTAATGGCGGCAGGGTTTTTATGGATTATGGCTGGAAAAATTCGCCACAATATAAAACGTCTTATTTTAATTGCAGTAACTCCTCTTTTAGTTCTGCAACCTTTGCGATTGTCCCTAGCTGAGCGTGCTAATGCCTCTAACAATTCTCAGGAATCACGGGTAGAACTCGGAGCATGGATTGCAACTCGAATGACATCTTTATCTGATATTGCTCTCTCAGGAAATCTTAACTTGCCTCCACAGAATTATGGATTGTCCGGAGTAACCAGGATTGATGAATCAAAAGCTTCCCCAGCAACTTTATTTTTGCTTGGGTTTGATTATCTCATTGTTGGGCCACAGTTTGCACCAAGAGATAATGAGTTAAAGTTTCTTCATCTGGATAAATATATAGCTGGAGAGAAAGAATACGGGCGAGTGGTCAAAGATCCTGAGATTAAGATCTTTAAATTTAACGAAAATGCCATATCAGATCTGGATGATTCCATTAAACTACCAATTCCAACCTGTAATACTAATGAGGGTTTTTGCTGGATAAATTCGCGGATATCTAGGGTAGATTTTAATATCTCTAAGATTCGAGTAATAGATGATTTAGCTGAGATAGATCTTGAGCTTATGTCGCCTTGGCCCAACCAGGCGATAACCTTTAAGATTGCTGATTGGACGAATACTTATGATTTTTTAGACCTAAAAGCAGGACAATGGCAAAAATTTACCCTTTCCATGCCGTTTGATAGACTTATGCTTGCTCCTTCGTTAAGAGTATTAATCAAACAGATACACTCGCCTCTCACGCAAAAAATTAGTAAGGATAGCAGAAGGCTTGGTGTGGCTATAAAAGGATCTTCGTTACTTATTAAAAAGGAAGGCTAACTGAATATGATTATTGTTACTGGCGGTGCAGGATTTATTGGAAGTGCAATGGTTGCAAAACTTAATAGCCAAGGTCTTAGCAATATTGTCATCGTTGATGAATTAAAATCTGACGAAAAGTGGAAGAATCTAAACGGTAAACTTTTCTTTGATTACATAAATAAAGATCGATTTCTAAGCTTAATTGAAAATGATGAATTAAACTTTACTATTGAGGCGATCTTTCATTTAGGTGCTTGCTCATCGACCACAGAGACTGATGGTGAGTACATGATGAGCAATAATTATCGGTATACTAAAACGTTAGCTGAGTGGGCTATTGCAAATAAAATACGGTTTATCTATGCAAGTAGTGCCGCAACATATGGCGATGGAGAGCTTGGATACGATGATAAGGGTGATAGTTTAACTAAACTTAAACCACTTAATCTATACGGATTTTCAAAACACTCCTTTGATCTCTGTGCTACAAAAACTGGGGCGATTAAACATATCTGTGGATTAAAGTTTTTCAATGTGTATGGTCCTAACGAGTATCACAAGGGTGACATGGCTAGTGTTGCTTTTAAAGGATACGAAAACATCGTTAAGAATTCCAAAATAAAACTTTTTAAGTCACATAATCCACTTTATAAAGATGGGGAATTTTACCGTGATTTTGTATACGTTAAAGATTGCGTCGATGTAATGTGGTGGCTCTATAAAAAGAGAAGAGTTAACGGTCTTTTCAATCTTGGAACTGGAAAGGCTACAAGCTGGAACGAGCTTGCCAATGCTCTATTTAAGGCACTAAATCTTGAACCTAAGATAGAATATATAGATATGCCGGAGAATATTCAGAATCAATATCAGTACCGCACCGAAGCTAAGATGGAGAAACTTAAAAAAGCTGGGTGTCCGGTAAAATTTAGAGACATAAATGAAGGTGTACTGGATTACGTAAATAATCACCTCTCACAAAAAGAGAGATATTTTTAGGATTTTTCTTGGACTTGGTGAATCAAGAATTAGAACCTCAATCTAAATTTGAATTTGGAAAGAACTGGCTCTCTTTCGCAAAAAACGCTTTGACTGATGCTAAAATTGAGTCTGGTCGGAAACACTTTAGATCTCTTCTCCCCGATGTTCCATTTAAAGGAAAAACTTTTCTTGATATCGGCTTTGGTCAAGGGCTAGCTCTTTTTTATGCGGCTGAATTAGGAGCAAAAGCATTAGGGATAGATCCAGATGAGAAAAATCTTTTAGCGATTGAGTATACCTCTTCTTTTTTTCAAAATGTAACTATCCCAAATGCTTTAGTAGGCTCAATCTTAGATTCTGATTTTGTTGATTCACAAAGATCTAAATATGACATTGTGTACTCTTGGGGTGTTCTCCATCATACCGGAAATCTGAAATATGCGCTTAAAAACTCTATCGATTTAGTTGCTTCAGGTGGGCACCTAATTATCGCTACCTATGATAGACACTGGACTTCTCCTCTCTGGCACCTGATTAAGCGTCTCTATAATAAGAACTCAGGCAATAATTCAGGAGATCTAATTAGAAGAGTAATGCTATCTCTATTTTATTATCCACTCCTTTTAGGTACCTGGATCATAACCAAAAAGAGTTTTTTTCAAGGAACTCGTGGCATGGATTTCTATCATGATCTTAAAGACTGGATCGGGGGATATCCTTACGAATACATGACCAAAGAGGAGATATTAGCTTTTGTGCCAAGTGAATTTAAACTTCTTAGATACCTACCGCCATTAGTACCAACTGGGAATCATCAGTTAGTTTTTCAAAAGACTAACTAAGTTCTTGATCTATTTTCTTATCCCAAGATGAGTCTATTTTAGAGAGCTTAGTGGAAGTACCAACCTTAGCTTTTTTAAGGTTAGATTTTAACCAAAAGATAATCATCGCTGCGCCAACAATTAAAAATAGAAAAGGTGTAATCCAAGCAGTAAGACCAAAACCACTTGCATCAGGAGAAGCCTTGATAGTTTCGCCATAAACTTCAAAAAGGTATGCATCAATACTTTGTAAAGATTCTCCTGCTGCTACTTTCACTCTAATTTTCTCTTTAAGTTCACTTGCCGCAGTACTAGGGCAGTCCTGAAGCAACCGTCCCGGACAATACGGGCTCATTGTATTAGCAAATACATCTTGAGCGATCCGCGTTTGCTGATCGTTTAACTCAATTGATTGAGCTAACGGAGCAACTAAAATGCTTAGTAGTAAAAAGCTAATTAAAAATAATCTCATTGTTTGGCTCCATACTCTTCTAAATAACTAGCAATTCGACCTTTTAAATCACTAGTTAACACAAAGCCGCTGCTATTTGCTGAAGATAAATACTCTACGATTTGATGAATGTTTACGATCGGAAAAACTTTTACACCCTGGTCTTTCTCTGCTTCAGCAACTGCTGAAAGAGCTCCAGTGCCGCGCTCTGCCCTATCAACAGAGATAACGATCCCTAAAATTGAGATGTCACCAAAAGAATGAATTAATGGAACTACCTCTCTCACTGTTGTGCCAGCAGTAATAACATCTTCTACGATGACTACTTTCATTCCTGCACTTAGCTTTGTTCCAACTAAGCTACCGCCATCACCATGATCTTTTGATTCTTTTCGATTAAATGAAAATCCAACATTTTTCTTATGATCTTGAAACAGTGCTGTGACGGTACTAACTGAGAGAGGAACCCCTTTGTAAGCTGGTCCAAATATCACATCAACATTTCCCAGTCCCGAAGCAATCACATGAGAGGCATAGTATTTGCCAATCTCTGATATTTTCTCTCCGGTATTAAAATTTCCGGTATTTACAAAGTATGGCGTTTTTCTCCCTGACTTCGTTACAAAATCTCCAAAAGTTAACGCTCCTGAACTAACAAGAAAGTTAATAAATTGTTTTTGATAATCTTTCATCTTAACTTACCTAAATATCATTCTAAATATCATTCATGGACGAGGCGTGCCCAGATCGGGCTACTTAAGTTACTACAAACCTCTCAAATCATGAAAAGCTATAGAAAGGCGCGAGTTTAAGCATGATAACCCTCTAATTTTAATCAACTTTAAATGTAATCAATTAATTAAGAACAGTGTCTTAACTGTCGATATTCATATGGGGCATTATAAGAGGTTGTATCAAGTGAAGCTAAACTCAGGTCAGGAAAGTCAAAGTAAACTCTTTGCAGAAAGATACCAGCTACTAAAGACCATCGGAGAAGGTGGCATGGGACAGGTGTGTCTTGCCAAGGACACCCTCTTAGATAACTACCAACTCGCTTTAAAAGTTCTTCATCCAGAACTTTCAAAAGACGAAGAGCATGTAAAAAGTTTCTTTAAAGAAGCTCAGCTTAATAGAAAAATTAATCACCCAAATGTAGTCAGAATTTTTGATGTGGGTCAGGCAGAGGAAGTTGTCTACTACACAATGGAGTATGTTGAGGGAACTTCTCTTAAAGAGAAAATCGCTCGTGGGCCACTAGCTACTGAAGAGTGTATTAGATTACTAAAAGAAGTATGCGCTGGTCTAGCGGCAATACATGATACTGGAATTATTCATCGAGATCTTAAACCTGGCAACGTAATGATTGAAGCTGGTGGCGTGGCAAAAATTGCCGATTTTGGAATTGCAAAAACAGTTGCTTCAGATATTACAGAAAATAAAGAATTAGTTGGATGTGCCCACTATATGGCGCCAGAGCTATGGAAGGGAAAAGAAGCCTCTGTTCAAACTGATATTTATGCTCTCGGAATAATTCTCTTTGAAATGCTAACTGGCAAGGTCCCTTATAGTGAAGGGATCTCTACAGACCTTCTAAGACAGCATATCTGTGCGCCGATTCCAGAAGTTAAAAACGATGCTACCCCCTCTTACTTAAAACGGCTTTGCTATAAGCTTCTTTCTAAAAATGACTTTGAAAGACCAAAAAATTGTTACGAAATTATACAGAAATTATCACAAGGTACCTCAACCTCGATTACCCATGACGACTTTGTAAGACCAACTGTAATGGGGGGTCTAGAAACACGCGCAATAATTGATCAACAAAAAAATAAGCTTCCTGATTATACGACTTTAAAACGTAAAACGAATCCCGATAGTTATAAAATTCCAGTTACTGAAGTTAGGGCGGAACTAAGAAAAACAAGTCTTGCTTCCTTTGCTGGTACCTACGTCCCGCAAGGAACTGTTGGATCTTATTCAGTTCATCCTGACCAACCGATAGGACTGCAGATCTTTTACTCTTTCGTCTTTATAATTACGGTAGGTTTGTTTGCTCATAATTACATGATTCCTTGGGATAGCCTGCTTATGTCCAGCGGGGGGTTAGTCACAGGTGTTTCGTTTATTGGAAACCTAGCTCTTTGTATAGTGGGGCTATCTATCTTGTTCTCTATTCCGGCCGCTATTGTTGCCGCTCTTCGCCCAGGATACATGAGAGAGAAAAGATTTTTTGTTATGTGGGGCGAGCTCTGCTGTTTACTAGTAGCTATCTGCATATCTCTTTTTGTATGGCAGCTTTTTCAATCTTCAGATGATCTAATCAGAACATTGACTGAAAATCCAAGCTCTTTGTATAACAACTTTAAGAAATCTGCAGAGATGCTGATCTACGTAGCGCTATTCGTCCCAAAGTTTGTATTGCAAGATCTGAGCTTAGTTTATTATCTCTGTTTGGCGTGTTATGCCATTGGAGCATTTGCAATTTTTCAAACTAGCTTACCAGGAAGAAACTCCATATTTACGATCTGCATGATACTTTTGCCGCTTATTCTTTTCGTTGAATACTCCCTGCCAATACATGCTCGGGATTCTTTCTATAACTTAACAGTACAAACAGTTACCATTCCTATAGGATCTCATAAATTTGAACTTAGTAAATTTGCGCTTTACTGCGGAATTTTTAATTGGTGTGTAATTTTTTTCTTAGTGACTTTTCTAAGGCGGATCGTGACTTTGGCCAGACGACAGTAGTTTGATAATCCTTCTATGTTTATTCACTAACCTTACTTAAAAGATTCAGCTCGAATAAAGAGATCCATCCTTAAGCATTCTTTTCTCTTCAGAGATATTTTTATTCAGAGACATTGGAAAGAAAAAGTTAGAAGAAGCGGCGATATGACGAACCAGGAAAACAGATTTCAACAATACAAAAACATTTACATAAACCTACAAACCTCAAGATCGAGAAAAAATAAGACGGCGAAAAGATAAGGCTGCGAAAGGATAATACGGTGAAAGGATGCCGGTCTGGGGGCTACGCCGAGGTGGAGGAGAACTACACACTCGTACCATAACCACCAGACAGGACATCACATCGAAGCACCATCACGAAGCTAGAGAGAGAGAGAGCAACGTGATGATGTAAGAGCACCGCTAGCGCGAGACTGGGAATGAACTCGTCAGACCCCGTTCCAACGGTGCATGCATCTGTCTCAGTATGGCACGCGGCCAAATCAACCTTCGGTTCGCGACCGAAAGCTGCCGGGAGGGGTGGACAGATGCGTAACTGAATTCTCATTATTTAAGAAAATTCAATTACGCACCTGATCCGATCTCCTCACCAAGCTAATGCTCAAATGGAAATTCTCAATCAAAAACTATAGATAACCAAAAATACGCCGCTTCTCCGTTAATGTCCGATTTACTGATTCATTAACGGAGGAGCGAAAATTCTCTTCTACTTTTACCAAATTGTTTTTCGCTATAGAAAAGGTGCTACTTTTCAAACGAAAGTTAAGGGTAATCAATTTTATATATCTAAGCAACTATATGGGCAACCATATGGGCAAAACAGTTGCGATTAAATACTTCTAAATAACTATAAAGACTATCTTTTCTGCTTCCTTCTCTGCTTTCTAGCCTCTTTTAAACGCTCTCGCTCTCTTTCGGGATCTTTAACTGTCTGTTCTGACTCGTTCTTTTGAGGCTCTTCAGTTGGCGAAGCTGCGTGAAGTAGGGACATCGACCTTTCCTGCTCCTCCCTCCTCTTTAGTTCTGCCTCCTCTAGGGCCTTTGCCTCCTCATCAGTCAGGAGTCTTACGGCATATAGCTTTCTAACAATATCCTCTTTCATACTTCGAAGCATTTTTTGAAAAAGAAGAAAGCCCTCTTTTTGATATTCATGAAGAGGATTTTTTTGTCCATATCCGCGCAGTCCAATTCCCTCTTTTAAATGATCCATCTCTAAAAGATGTAGCTTCCAGAAATGATCAAGAGATTGAAGATAGATATGCTGCTCAATGTTTGAGAGCTGCTCGCCGCCAATTGATTCGACCTGCTTATCGTAAAGCTCTTTTGATCTTTTACGAACAACATCAAAGATCTCTTGTAGATCCCCTGAAAGTTCAGAATCAAGTGGAGCGCCAAAGAAAAACTTAAACTGATCTAGTATAATACCAGTCTCCCACTCCGATCTTTTCTTTCTCTCTTCACAAACAGCTAAAACTAGCTCTTCTAAAATATCATCCTTAATCTGCTCAATCTGTTCTCTAATTGCCTTACCATCAAGAGCCTTTGCTCTTTCAGAATAGATGACTTCCCGCTGCTTATTCATTACATCGTCATACTCAAGGAGATGTTTTCTAATGTCGAAATTGTACCCTTCAACCCGAGTTTGAGCATTCTCTATAGCACGGGAGATCATCCTTCCCTCAAGCGGCTCATCCTCGTTCATTCCAAAACTTGTCATAATTGACTGGAGGCGCTCTCCTCCAAATCGCTTCATAAGATCGTCTTCAAGTGAAACATAGAATCGAGTGGATCCAGGATCTCCTTGACGACCTGATCGACCACGAAGCTGATTATCGATTCGTCGTGACTCATGTCTCTCAGTGCCGATAATATGAAGTCCGCCAAGCTCTATGACTTTTTGTTTCTCATCCGCGCATAACTTTGAATATTTCTGAAAAGCTTCTTTATAAACAGGATCGTTAAGATCTTTTAAACCGGTTTCAGATTGAGCAAGAAATTCCGGATTTCCTCCAAGCATAATATCTGTTCCTCGTCCGGCCATATTTGTTGAAATAGTGACCGATCCAAACCTTCCAGCTTGTGATACAATTTCCGCCTCTCTCTCATGCTGCTTTGCGTTAAGCACGTTATGTTTGACCCCTGTGCTGGCAAGCACTTTTGCTAAATGCTCACTCTGCTCAATGCTAATGGTACCGACTAGGATAGGCTGACCACTCTCTGCCAATTCTTTAATCTCCTCAATCACCGCTTCTGTTTTACCTTTTTTAGTAGCGTAGATGGTGTCGGTATAATCATTTCTGACCATCGGTTTATTAGTTGGGATTACTACAACCTCTAGTTTATAAATCTTTTTGAACTCTACAGACTCAGTATCTGCAGTTCCTGTCATACCGGAGAGCTTTTCGTACATCCTAAAATAGTTTTGAAAAGTAATTGAGGCGAGGGTTTGATTTTCGCGAGCTACCTTAACTCCCTCTTTAGCTTCAACTGCTTGATGAAGACCATCGGACCAACGTCGTCCGGTCATTAATCGACCAGTAAATTCATCTACTATTATTATTTGACCATCCCGAACAACATAATCAACATCAAGCTCCATAGTCACATGAGCTCTTAATGATTGATTTACATGGTGCACGATCTCCGCATTCATCGGATCGTATAAGTTGTCTATGTTTAGTAATTTTTCAACGTGGGCAATCCCCTCTTCCGTCAATGTTGGCTGCTTTGATCGGGCCTCAATTTCAAAATCTTTCTCTTTGTTTAATTTCGGAATTATTGCGTTAATACTAGCGTAAAGCTCAGAGCTATCCTCTGCCGGTCCTGAAATAATAAGCGGTGTTCTAGCTTCATCAACCAAAATTGAGTCAACCTCATCGACGATAGCGTAGTGATGGGCTCTTTGGCATTTATCCTCTAGGCGAAACTTCATGTTATCGCGGAGATAATCAAAGCCAAACTCATTATTCTGTCCGTAGGTAATATCTGCTCCATAGGCTTTATGTCGATCGTCCTCATCGAGCCCCGGGACAACTACTCCAACATCAAGTCCTAAGTAATTATAAACTTGTCCCATCCAAGCAGCGTCACGCTTGGCTAGATAGTCGTTGACTGTAACGACATGAACACCTCTACCTCCAAGAGCATTAAGATATGCTGGCAATGTTGCTACTAGTGTTTTTCCCTCACCAGTTTTCATCTCGGCGATCTTACCACTATGTAAAACTGCACCACCAATAAGCTGCACATCAAAGTGCCTCATGTTTAGGACTCGTATAGATGCTTCTCGCACCGTGGCAAAGGCTTCTGGCATGATGCTATCTAAAGGCTCTTCTTTGAGTAACCTTTCACGAAAGAGATTAGTT
>Ga0163149_10003963_pt1 | contig 16519 bp, 14 predicted proteins | sample OliLakLV19MP5G1_FD_148604 | JGI IMG/M metagenome (GOLD analysis project Ga0163149, IMG submission 148604) | Freshwater microbial mat bacterial communities from Lake Vanda, McMurdo Dry Valleys, Antarctica - Oligotrophic Lake LV.19.MP5.G1 | ecosystem: Environmental > Aquatic > Freshwater > Lake >...
TTGTATTTCTGTCTGATAAACTCTTTTTTTATCATTTTCGAGCGAATCAAATACAAGATTTTCCTCCGTTTTTAATAAATAAACTCCGTCTTTCAACTGATCCATAAAATCCTGTGCCATCTGTGCTCTGCCCCCACCGTAATGCTTTTCACTACTCATTAATTGTGCGGAAGATTGAAGACATTCTTTGGTATAAGGTGCTAACCTTTTTACTACAAGTGACTGAGGGGTTCTATGTGTATTATGAATCAATATCATTTCCTTCTCATCTGAAGGAAGTATAAACTGGGTTATTCCTTTTACATTGGCAGTGGTGGCATCACTAAACCGTATCATAATCTGACCTACTTCAATTCCATTATCTTCTATTTCCAGTTGGGCAACGGCTTCCTGATAAGTAACAGATATTTGATTGGGCCATTCCTTTTCTTTAGAAAAAAACCCTGCATAAAATATTCCTGGAGCAAACTGTACTATTTGTTCGCCAGTGGTTCGCTCTACTACGGTTCTATTTCCGGCATCATTCCAAGAAAATGGATTTATTATTAGGAACAAGATGAATGAAAGTATAGAGACAATTCCCAATACAATTGCCCTTTTAAGATTTGGAGTTAGCATTGTTTCAGATATTTAGGGTTTATTTTTAGTTGAAAAGTAATTCATAAGTAACAATATAACTGCGTATCCAACGATACCGAAAACTGCTAAAAAACCAACTGCAAGTGCTAATCTAACCATGTGAATAATTTTTATCGGTAATTATAAATTATTTTAGAATATTATCCTACAAATATATTTTATGAGTGGGTTCTGAAAAAAAGCTGAGATTGCTTATCGTCTAATTCCGTAACAACTTATTTTAAGAATCACTCAATATGCCGTTTTTTGTCCATTAAATATTCTATTACATTGCCAGAACTTTGCAGAATAGGAATTACTGGATTGCGGTAATCAATATCAGCTGGAGCGATTAGTGGGATTAAGTTCTTTCACTTTAAAACCGAAGTCATGTGTAAGGTTTTTTTATTGCTCCTTCTCTTCAGGATTGTAGAGCATAGCAGTACAGAGGCAGTTTTTACGCTCTTTCATCATCAATATGGGGTAGTTGATGCAGCTTTGGCACCCTTTCCAGAAGTCTTCATCTTCTGTGAGTTCAGAATAGGTTACGGGTTCGTAGCCCAATTCAGAGTTTATTTTCATTACAGCAAGCCCTGTAGTGAGTCCAAATATTTTGGAATCGGGAAATGTAGTTCTTGAAAGCTCAAAAACCTTGTATTTGATAGATTTGGCTAATCCGGCTTTTCTGAAAATGGGGTTCACAATCAAGCCAGAATTGGCTACAAATTTGCCATGGCCCCAAGTTTCGATGTAGCAAAAGCCTGCCCAAGTGCCATCGTGGTGAAAAGCTATTACCGCTTTTCCTTCCTTCATTTTATTGGCTACGTATTCTGGTGAACGCTTGGCAATGCCTGTACCCCGTGCTTTTGCACTTTCTTCCATTTCATTGGTAATAGTTACGGCAAATTTTTCATCGTCAGAGGAAGCTACCCGAATAGTGAAATCATCTGGAGACATTGACAATGTGTGGGCTGAGTTTGATGAGTCGGTGCTAAAGGTTGCTTGCATTATATTTAGAAAACACCACAAAATTAGTGGAATCCTTTGTATTTCGTGTAGAAAATCAAATCACAATTATGAAGTAGAATTACTTAGTAAATGATAGTGAGCTAAAACTATCATTGCTAAATTACCGCTAGTTAACTTCAGTTGTAATTGTTAAACAAAGTCTTGTGCAAAACATTCAATGTTTTTTCCAAATCCTTCATTTCTACCACTACAGAAATATTGTATTCAGACGAACCTTGAGCAATGGCAATTACATTTATTCTATTTTCGCCCAATGAGGTGAATATTTTGCCTGCAATTCCAGGCGTTTGTTTCATATTTTCGCCAATAATGGCAATAATAGAAAGCTCTTTCGTGAGTGAAATATTGTCCATTTTCTTCTCACGAATTTCTTCCATAAACTCTGTTTGCAATGCCAATTGGGCTCTTGTGCCGTTTTCTGGCTTTACAGCCAAGCAAATCGAATGCTCAGAAGAAGCCTGAGTAATCATTACCACACTTATTTTATCGTGTGCCAACGTGCCAAATACACGAGATGCCACACCAGCTACGCCAATCATTCCGCTGCCTTGCACATTTATTAACGATACATTTTGCACAGAGGAATTGGCTTTCACAATCAGGCTTTTGTCGGTAGCAGCATTTTTAATTACAGTTCCTTCAAATGAGTGATTGTATAAGTTTTTTATAGTGATAGGAATATTTTTTATAATGGCTGGCTGAATGGCAGGCGGATACACAAAACTATTGCCAAAATTACTCATTTCCATTACCTCTGCATAGCTTATTTCTTTTAAGCTAAAGGCATTGTGAACTAAAGTAGGGTCTGTGTTTAGTATGCCATCACGATCAGTATAAATCTCTATTGATTTGGCATTGAGGGCATTAGCGAAAAGAGCTGATGTAAAGCTTGAGCCTGATTTTCCAAAGTTTGATGATTCTCCTTTATAGGTCGATCCAATGCTGCCCGTTACCACCGAAATGCCTTTTATTTTACCAAATTGCTCTTTTATATTGCTCAGTGAAGTATCTTTATCTACTTCTGCATTGCCATACACATCATTGGTGATAATGATTTTTTGTATGTCGAAATAATTAGCTTCTACACCTTTCGATTTTAGGCACTCAGCCATCAAATATGCTGAAAGTTTCACTCCATAAGTGGAAATATGGTCTTTGGTTCGAGGCGAAAGCTCCCACAATAAATATACGCCATACAATATTTCTTCCAAATCATTGAGCATCACTTTTAAGCCTGCTATTACTTTAGCTTGATGCTTAATATCTACAAAATGCTTGGCTATGGCAAAATGTTCATCTTCAATCTCTTGTAAAATAGGTTTGTAGGAATTGTTGCCCACCATGGCAAGCTTACCAATTTGCTCAAGCCTGTTCGATACTTTAAAAAGAGGCGAGACTACAACAATACTTTCAGGATTTTGAACGATTATATCAAGTACTTTTGCTATACTTGAAGTGTCTTTTAAGGTAGACTGACCAAATTTCAATATTTTCACTATGGATTCATTTTACTTAATTCTTGTAGAATTGAGAGCGAAAAATGCGGCATTCTACGAACAAATGTTATTTAATTATATTTTACCAAATACCAATATAATTTCGAAATGCTTCCGTAATATAGAGGCTGTAAAGCAAACTATGCAGCTACTCAACCATTTGTACCCACAAAAAAACAAAATGCTTAGGATTTTACCTACTGTTATCTTGTCAATCCTTTTTTCGATTCAGCCAATTTTTGCTCAATCAAAAAAGGCACAAAAAATATACGATCAAGGCATTGAAGAATTGAAAAATCGTAAATGGGACAATGCTATGGTATCTTTCAAAAAAGCATTAGAAAAATCGCCTGATTTTATAGATGCTCATTACCAATTAGGCATACTTCACAAGGCTTACGACCGAGATATGCAGGGTGTGAAATTTCATTTTGGGAAAATACTTGAAATAGATTCAAATTTCAATAACCCCTCTATCTCAAGAATATTAGGTGAAATTTATTTGCATGAGGGTAATTATGAAGTGGCTAAAAAGCTATTTGTTAAGTACTTAACTTTTAAAAAGGAACCTAAAAACTTTCTTGAAAAAACCCAACGCTATATTGTGCATTGCAACTATGCTATTGAAAATAAGTCGAAATCGGTGCAGATAAATCCTAAGCCACTCAATAGCCAAATAAATAAGCACGCGAAACAATATTTCCCTGCGGTAACTGCTGATGACCACACTTTGATTTTCACTGTGCGTGAACGCATAGGTGTACAGGAATTTGAAGATATTTATATCTCGAAAAAAATAAATGGTGAATGGGGATTTGCTGAGTCTATTTCTGATAATATCAACTCTCCTTATATTAATGAGGGTACTTGCAGTATCTCTGCCGATGGCAAAACTTTGGTTTATACTATTTGTACCCAAAATGGAAATACAAATAATTGCGATTTGTTTATTTCATACAAAAAAGGAAATGACTGGTCGAAACCAAAAAACATGGGCAATGCCATCAACTCTCAATTTTGGGATTCGCAACCTTCTCTTTCTCCAGATGGTAAGACATTGTATTTTTCTTCCAGAAGGCCTGGTGGCTATGGTGAAGAAGATATTTGGATGGCCAAAGCCGATGAAAATTTCACTTGGAGTCACGCCATTAATGTTGGTGATTTAATAAACACTTCGGGTAGGGAAGTAGCCCCATTTATTCACCCAAGCATGAGTACGCTTTATTTTTCCTCCGATTTTCACCCAGGCTTTGGCAGTTTCGATTTATTTGTTTGCTATTCAGATTCCACATCAAACTGGACAGCACCCAAAAATTTAGGTTTTCCTATAAATACATATTTGGAAGAGTCATCAATTTTTATTACAGCAGATGGAAAAAAAGCATATTTTTCAGCAGAAGCCAAATCGCAAAATAATCAAGAACGGTATTTTTTATATGAGTTTGATTTGCCCAAAGAAGCTGCTATTCAACAAAAAAGTACGTACGCCAACGGCTCCATTTTTGATAAATCTACCCAAATACCTATTGACGCAAATGTAGAACTTATCAATTTAAAAACCGGTAAGGTAGAAAGTACAGTGAAAGCAGATAAAATAAATGGTGAATATTTGGTAGTGTTGAATGAAAATTCGCACTATGCACTTTTTGTGATAAAAGAAGGCTATATGTACAAAAGCCATACTTTCAACTTTGAAAATGAAACTAATTTCGACCCTTTGAATTTAGACGTATACCTCGAACCCATAAAAAAAGGGGCATTGATAACTTTAAATAATTTATTTTTTGAAACTGGAAAATTCAATTTGGAGAAGAAATCTTTTTCAGAACTTGATAGGCTGGTAAATTTCCTAAATCAAAACCAAATCCTAAAAGTGGAAATTAGCGGACATACCGATAATGTGGGTCAGAAGCAAAATAACCTCACACTTTCTACCCGAAGGGCAGAATCGGTAGTAGATTATTTGGTTGAAAATGGTATTTCTGCCGATAGAATCAATTACAAAGGCTATGGCGATATGCAACCTGTAGCTCCCAACGATGCTGAAATAAGCCGTAAAATGAACCGAAGAATTGAATGTAAAATATTATAAAATATTTTATGGATGTTAAAGTATTTACAAACTACTTTTTGATATACTTTTATCATATTCTACTCCTGAAAACATATACATCATCATCATTCGAGAGTAGCGAAAAGTAAAAGGCACGGCCACAATGGTGGCGGCACTTACAATACCTACAAGCACAAATATATCGGGATTGAATATTAGCTGCGTGCTTACGCCAACAATAGCAATAAGTGCTACATTTATACCATAGCTGAAATACATAGCTCCAGTAAAAAAACCGGGTTCTCTCTCAAAGTGCAAATCGCAATAGGGGCAATTAGTGTTTGCTGCTCCAAACTTGCCAATATTATAAGTGGCAGATTTAAACATATTTCCTTTTCTGCAACGCGGACATTTTTGAGCTACAAATGCCTGAAATTGTGTAAGTTCGCTAAGTGGCATTGTCAATCATTAAGAATTAATACTTTGGCATTCAATTCATTGGCAGAGAGAAAATCCGTATTTCTCATTACTTCTTTCCCTAATTTATATACCACTATTGTTGGATACCCTGAAACTTTGTTTCTTTTCGCTAATTCATGATTTTCAGTTGCTTCTATAATGGCAACAAAAATGCTTTTGTTTATTTTTTTAAAAACCTCTATTTCAGGTATCATTTTTTGACAAGGCGGACACCATTTTGCATTCCAGCTTACCATCACCAATGTGTCGGATTGAATAAGTTTTTCGAAATCGATTTTGGAAATTTTATCTTCAGTTGCTATGTCAGCTTTCGCTAATTTTTTACCCTGAGCCTCCCATGCACTTATACCTCCATATAAGTTAAAAACTGATGTAAAGCCCTGATTTACAAACCACTGCGAAGCCTTTTTACTTCGTCCGCCAGAGAGACAATATACATATACAGGTTTGTTTTTATCAATATATGAAGCCAATTTTTCAAATTCACTACCATTAATGTCTAAATGCAGAGCATTTTCAAGATGCGAAGCATTATATTCCTCATCAGTTCGCACATCTACCAACTGAATTGATTTATTGTTCTGAAGGCCTTGTTCAAATTTGTTAGCAGCTACAGTTGTATACTGTGCCTGCCCGCAAGCTTGAATTATAAAAATATTAATAAGTAGAAATTTTGGAATATTTTTCAAAACAATGACTTTAGTACAAGCGATATTTTATTTAGGCATTTATAATCCTCACCATATTCCAATTAGTAAACCTCAGTAGAAGTTTTAAATTTCTCTTTATAGGCAGATATTGCTTCTTCGATTATTTCAATAGCATATTTTTTGTTGTAGAATGCTTCAACAATCACCTCTTTGTGTTCTGCTTTTTTATAGTCTTCAAAAAATCTACGAATTTCGCCAAGCATGTGGGGCGGTAGTTGTTCAATGTCATTCACATAGTTTACTGCCATATCATTTTTGGCAACTGCTATAATTTTATCGTCTCTCTCATTGCCGTCAATCATTTGCATCACACCAATTACTTTGGCTTCTATTAGGCACATCGGCACTACATCTTCAGAGCAAACTACCAAAATATCCAAAGGATCTTGGTCGTCACAATAAGTTTTAGGAATAAAACCATAATTAGCAGGGTAATGCACTGAGGAATATAATATTCTGTCAAGTTTCAGCAATCCACTTTCTTTATCAAGTTCATATTTTGCTTTGCTTCCTTTCGGAATTTCAATAATAGCTTGCACAATTTCTGGTGCATTGTCGCCATAGCTAACATCGTGCCAAGGGTTAAAACTCATTTCTAGAAGTATTAGGTAGGAAAATTTACAAAATAATGTTGATAGTCATCTATTGCAAAGTTATTTGAAAATCAATTAGAAAGCCATAAGAGTTATGTATAAAGATTTAGAGATTCTACTGTGGAAAATGAAAACAAGTGGGCAATGGATCTACATTAGTTTGCTGCTTTCAATCTAAAAACTTTGCCAGTAAGTTGAAACGGGCCATCTAAATCTTGAGCTAATATGTAGATTTCGCCATTGGCATCTTCGCCAAAGCTATTGATGTTGAGCTCTTTAAATTTTGGGTACTCCACATTCAACTGTTGTCTTTTCCACGTTTTATCGCTTTGTTCTTCTAGGCTAAAAAGAACGCCTCGCCAATCGCCAAACAGATATTTGCCTATAAAGCTCTTCAATTGTTTGCCTCTGTACACGTAGCCTCCCGTAACGCTTGAACCAATATTGTGATCATACTCAGTAATTGGATCTACCAATTCTTTATTTGGTAGGGTTTTCATTTCATCTTCATTGAATGAATGATAGCCCTCCATTAACCTCCAGCCGTAGTTTTTACCTTTTTCTATAATATTTACTTCTTCATATTTATTTTGCCCCACATCTCCACAAAATAATCTTCCGGTTTGCTTGTCAATTGAAAAACGCCAAGGATTTCTAAGTCCATAGGCATATATTTCGTCAGCCCCTTCTTTTCCTACAAAAGGATTATCAGCAGGAATGGTGTATGGTGGTTTGCCATCTACATCTATTCTTATTATTTTCCCTAACAGTGAATTGAGGTTTTGCCCATTGCCATGATCGCCATGCGGGTCGCCACCGCTTCCGCCATCGCCCAGCCCTAGAAGTAGTTTGCCTTGGGCATCAAATAATAACTGCCCACCATTGTGATTCCATTCTGGTTCGGCTATTCTCATAATCACTCTTTCAGTTGGATTGGCTTTATTTGGGTCGGCAGCACCTACTTTGTATTCGGCCAAAATAGCAATGTGGTCACTTGAGTTGGTTTCGCCAGTTGCACTGTAATACACAAAAAATCGTTTGTTTTCTTTGAAATTTGGATGAAATGCCAAACCTAATAAACCACGTTCATCATAACCAGAAGTGAGTTTTAATACTTTTTTTGAAATGTCTAAAAATGGGGTATTCAGCAACTTGCCCTTGGCATCAATTATGTAAACCAAGCCGCGTTGCTCCACTACAAATTTCCTGTCAGTGCCGTCTTTAGGGCTTTCTAGGGCAATTGGCGAAACCAAATTTTCGGCTACCAATTCGAGTTGTAAATCGTAGATGGCTGCTCTTTCGGTTTGGAAAGCAAAAAGGGTAGACAATATCAATGTGAGATTAAAGTAGCGAAATGTGTTCATAAGTATTGAATTTTAGAGTTAGTAATTATTATAATCAGAGCATTAGATAAGTGGATCACTATTGATTTAACCAATTTTGAGCTTCTGATTCACTTTTGAAAAATTGAGTTGGCAAAGATAATTTTGCATTGAGCTGAGAAAATATTTTTTTGGTTGTCAATTCGGAAAATAAAAATTCTGGGGTTACAAAAGCCATTTTCTTGATTCCAGATTGAATATAGGTAGGGATTATATTTTCATCATGCCATTTTTGAATATCAGGAGGCACTGTATAAATATGTAGTCTCGCATCTACAAAAAGTGTTTTAGGCTTATATTTCATGGCTTTTTCAGCAAATGTTTGGAGCACAGATTTAAAAACTTCATTTCTAAGTTGCTTGCTTGTCCACACTACTTTCATTGCTCTAAGTTGATAATCAAAATATAAATCACAGTATTCTGATGAATAAATATTTTCCATTTGGGAAGTTGGGTGTTCTTTAATTCAACTAATTACCTTGGATAAAAGTTGTGCCACCAGGTTATTTTTTTCCTTCAAAGAAACTTCTCTTTTGAAGCAGGTATTCAAATATGGTAGGCTTAATAATGCACAAATCCTGCTTTTCGCCTACCAATCCGTATATATTGCCTTTTTGTTTGTCATCGAAATATATCATGATGTTGTTAGATTTTTTGGGGTTTCTGTCAGTTAAATTGATTTCAAAAGCTGGGTTTTGATTAAGCAAACTGTCTTTTTTAGCAAAATTTGCAATCCATTCTTTAATAGCAACCTGCTCAAATAATTGCAAATAGCTGTACAATCGCATCGAATCTGCTTTTGGCAAATCTTGTACCGAATGCTTATTGCCCATTTTCTCAATTTCAAAGCTGTTTTTTGGATAATAATTAAAACTGACTTTTAGATTTTCAATGTAGCTTATTTTTGATGAAAAAATCAATCTGGTTTTCCATGCTTCAATTTCTGGTTTGAATAATTGAGCCAAACTTCCACTAAATCCTGGCAATTGCACAATATAGGGTGTTTGAAATCCATCCATCATAGCTACAAGTTCGTCTTCCACACCTCCAAAATAGCCCAGCCAAAAGCTTTTCAACACTCCTTTTTCTCCCATATAATTCACTTTCAAACCTTTGCTTTTCAACTGATTAACACTCATTTCTATTTTCTCTTTATAAACAGGCCTTTTTACTCTGGCTTTATATACAAATTGGATAAGGTTGAACATCTTTTCATCGTCAGCCTGAATTGAATTGTTTATCAACCAGTTTTCAAATGGCTTTGTGAATTCCAATTCAGGGTTTTGATTAGTTTTGAGAATAATCTTTGTGACCGTACCGCTATCGGCTATGGCAAACTGGGCATCTTCTACAGCAAGAGTATCTGTTTTATCGCCTTTGAATAGAGCAAAACCAGCATAAATAGCTAGAATAAGGACTATGATGGATAATATTTTGGTTGATTTAGGCACTTTTTAATTGGCTTTTTTTTAAAACATTCATCATTCATCATTTCTTTTCGTATTTCCTCTTTCGATAATTGTATTTCAACACTCCAAAAATGATAACAAGCAACACAGGCATTACCACATTGATGATTTGCCACTTTTGGCGTTCGTCTTGTATTTTTTGCTTATCAAGTGGACGGAGTTTCACTTCTTTCAGCCTTACATTCATCAGGCCGTTTTCATCGCACAAATAATTTAATGCATTGTCTATCAAATCTTTATTGGCGAATTTTTTGCCCATATACCTGTCAAAACCAATGGGGAAAATTTGCTTTCCATCGGGTGCCAATTCGTTTTTCATCATGTCGCCATCGGAAAATACTATAATTTTAGAATCTGCATCTTGGCCTTTGAAGTCAATAGAATCTTGCATTTGCTGCGAAAGTCTATTATTAAACAATGACTTGAATTTACCTTCGAGCAAAATTCCAATTATTTTTGGCTCACCTCCAAATTCGGCTGGGTCAGGCTGTTTTCTAGCCGATTCCAATTCTATTTTTGCAGGTAGTGATTGTATTTTATGGTATTTTGAAGTGAAAGCCAAAGGCGTTTTTATGATTTCCAAGGCTTTCACTGTGTCTATTGTTGAAATATATTTACCCATTACTGCCCCCATATTTTTTACAATCGGGTGTGAGCTAAATTGGGTAAGAAGCGGATAAAATCGCCAAGGCATCAGTTGGGTTTGGGGCTTATCGCCCAGCATCCCAGTTACTATCGGAATGGCTCCGCTTTGCAAATCTTGCACCAAATCATTGTTCACACGCACACCCCATTTGAATAACAAGTCATCAATATTGAGGTCATAAATACCTGCAAGGCTTTCATCTGTGCCTAATTTTTCGATTTTTATTTCGGCTTTGTCTATAAACAATAAAGCTCGTCCGCCCCTTACCACGAATTGGTCAATTTTAAGTTTGTCAGATTCGGTAAAATATTGAGTGGGTTGCGAAATAATGAGCACATCAAAATATGAAGTAACATTCTGAATATCAGTCAATTTTATTTTATCAACCGCATAGCTTTCCTTTAGAGTTTGGTAAAATTCATCCAATTGCAATCCGTCAGCCTCGCCATGGCCTTGCACAATTCCTATACGTTTTAGTTGTGGTTGTGCAATTTTTCTAATGGCCGAAATTAGCTCGTATTCCACGCCTTCCACCGATTGATTCAGTACTTCAGCTGGACTCACCCCGGCCGAACCTTTAAGAAAAATCACGGCTCGTTCCCTTCCTTTAAAGGAAATTACTGCTCCAGGGAAAACTATTTTTTCAGTTTGTTTTCCATTTTCATTGGCAAATATATTGGTAGGTTGCACGCCTTTTTGAGCCAATTGCATCATAAACCTGCCTTTTAGCTGCTCATTGGTTTCTGCTGTTGGATCAGTAAATTTGTATTGAATATTTGCCCCTGAAAAGATTCTAAATTCATCTAATGTTTCCCGAATACTGCGTTGAAGGCGTTTGAATCCTGGTGGCAAATCTCCATCTAAAAATATTTCTACAAAAATAATATCATCCAATTGGTGCAATGTATTTTTACTGGCATTGGCAATGGTGTATCGTTTTTCTTCTGTCAAATCTACCCTAAAAAAATAATGCGAGCTGATTACATTTAGCAAGATAAAAATAGCCACTAGGAGCAAAAAATCGATAATATTGTACAGTTTTTTGTTATAATTCAACGGCTTTTCTTCTAATAAATTCTTATATCTTAACCAAATTTTAGGAAACTTAAATTTCAAAATATAGCATGTAAAATTGCTCAATTACCACTTTCTCGCAGCCAATACCAATTTTGTGGCGGCCAAGGCAAACGCCATTATACTCAAAAAATAAATCAAATCTCTGGAATCAATTAAGCCTCTACTAACCGATGTGTAATGATAGGCAATTCCCATTTGTAAAATAATTTCCGAAACCGATTTGAATGTTTCCAGCCCTGCCAAAGCTGAAAACCCTGCATAAAACAAGTAGCAAAGAATGATAGCGGTAATAAAAGCAACTATTTGATTGTCGGATAGTGAGGAAGCTAAAATACCCATTGATGTAAAAACTCCAGCCAATAATATAAGCCCTACATAGGAGCCGATTATTCCTGAAGTATCTAAGTTTCCCTTGGGGTCGCCTAATTGTGAAATAGAGAAATAATACACTACAGTCGGCAAAATAGTAAGTACAGCGATGGTAAAACCAGCTAAAAATTTCCCCAAAATGATATCAATATCACGCAAAGGCTTGGTAAAAAGCAATTCTAAAGTTCCCGCTTTTTTCTCCTCTGCAAAGCTTCGCATAGTGATGGCAGGAATGAGGAACATCAATATGAACGGAGCGTTTGAAAATAAGGTTTCCATGTCGGCAAAGCCCGAATCTAATACATTTTCGCCCGGCAATACCCACATGAAAAGCCCGATGGCTACCAAGAAAACGCCCATAAACAGGTAGGCAATGAGCGAATCGAAAAATGAATTGAGTTCTTTTTTGAGAATGTGAATCAAAGTGTGGTTAATTATTGGGTGTTTTGTATGGCACAAAACAAGCGTGTGGCTAAAAATAATAGTGTCAGAAGAAATTAGGTAACTTAGCCATTATCACATCTATAAGTTTTAATACCGCCACAAGCAAAGCAATTACCCCAATGCTCCATTTCATATTATCGTTTACAGCTTTTTGAATCTTAAAATCAATGTTTTTTTCGAAAGTATCTAAATGCTTCTCAAATAAGTCTAATCTAGAATTAACTTTTGTATCTAATATCTCAAAACTATGCTTTAGCGAGCTTACATCAGCAGTTACATCGTTTAGTTTTTCATCCAGATGATTGATATTGTTGTATTGCGACTTTAATAAAAGTGTATTTACATCTGCACTCGAAAGAGCTTCGCCTCTGCTGAATTTCTCCTGAGTCTCCCTTACTTTGTGTGCAATCATTTGAAGAAGCATTTCATCTACATTTGACTTGTTCATATTTGATGAGGTATTGGATACAAAACTAGCTAATTATACATAATATTAAAACTGCCATTTGCTTGGCAAGCTATTATCCTTTCCATATTCACAAGCAAATGCGTTAATTTGCTAGTTCGTTAAACTTTACGCCATGTTATCATTCAAAAAGAAAATTACCTGCCTTTTCATTGCCATTCTTGCCATAGCAAATGCTTTTGCCCAAACTTATCAGCCGAAAACGGTAGCTTCCAACGGATATTCCTATACAACCGTGAGTAACGACCCTATGAAAACCCGCATTTACAAGTTGCAAAATGGGCTTTCGGTATTTCTGAGTGTATATAAAAACGCCCCTCGTATTCAGACTTACATTGCTGTGAAAGCCGGAAGTAAAAATGACCCCACTTCGCTTACAGGTTTAGCCCACTACCTCGAACATATCGTTTTCAAAGGCACTTCTAAGCTTGGTACAGCCGATTGGGCCAATGAAAAAACACAACTTGACAAAATCGAAGCTTTATATGAAACCTATCGAAACACCAAAGATGAGAAAAAGCGTAACCGCCTTTACGCACTCATTGATAGTACCTCTGGTGTGGCCGCAACTTACGCCATTGCCAATGAATACGACAAAATAGTTTCGGGCATAGGGGCTCAAGGTACGAATGCATACACTTGGGTTGAGCAAACAGTGTATGTAAACGACATACCAGCCAACGAAATAGACAGATGGGCAAAGGTAGAGGCCGAACGTTTTGGAGAGCTTACACCTAGGTTATTCCACACTGAGCTTGAGGCTGTATATGAAGAGAAAAATAGAGGCCTTGACAATGATATGAGCAAAGTAATAGAGACTACCTTCGCTGCCATGTTCCCACATCACCCCTACGGCTCACAAACCACTATTGGTACGGTAGAACACTTGAAAAATCCTTCCATTACTGCAATAAAAAACTATTTCTATACCTACTATGTGCCAAACAATATGGCAATTTGCTTGAGTGGCGACTTTAATCCTGACGAAGTTATAAAAATTATAGACAAATATTGGGGAGCAAAGAAGGCAAAGGCTGTTCCTGCATTCAATTCTTATCAAGAAATGCCCATATCTAGCCCTATTTCGAAAACTATTGTAGGGCCATCGCCCGCCAGTGTAACATTATGCTACCGCTTTCCCGGGGCTGCTTCGAAAGATGTGCGTATTATGGAGATGTTTAGCAAGGTGCTTTCAAATGGTAAGGCAGGCGTTCTTGATTTGAATCTTATTCAGAAGCAAAAGGTGCTAAACGCCTCTGTATTTCCCTATAGCATGAAAGATTATAGCGTTAATATTATATTCGCCAACCCTCGCCAAGGGCAAACGCTCGATGAAGTGAAGAACCTTGTGCTTGCCCAAATCGATTCTGTGAAGTTAGGCAAGTTTGATGCAGAGTTGCTGCAAGCCATTGTAAACAATGAAAAGATAAGCCTGATGAAACAGATGGAAAGCAACGAATCTCGTGCCGATATGCTAGTAGATGCCTTCATAAAGGGCATCAATTGGGCCGATTATCTGACCGCTCTAGAGGAAATGGGCAAAGTAAGCAAACAAAATGTGGTAGCGTTTGCCAATAAATATTATGGCGACAACTATGCGGTAGTGTACAAAACTACAGGCAAAGATACTACCATAGAAAAGGTGCCTAAACCTAAAATAACGCCAGTATCGGTGAATAGAGAGAAAGAATCACTGTTTTTACAGCAAGTAATGCAGGCAAAACCTGCGAATATTGAGCCAGTATTCATAGATTATGCTAAAGATTTGCAGAAATTGAAGCTGAAAGGCAATATCGATCTAAATTATAAGAAGAATGACGAGAATAGCTTGTTTGAATTGAACTATGTCTTCGACATGGGCAATGAAAACGATGCAAAAGTGGGCTTGGCCATGACATACCTCGATTACCTTGGCACGTCTAAGCTTACACCCGAGCAAATAAAAACGGAATTTTACAAATTAGGCTGCACTTATAATATTAGTGTAGGAAGTGACAGAATGAGCGTAGCATTGAGCGGACTTTCAGAGAATTTCGACAGAGCACTCGTGTTACTTGAGAGCTTGCTGGCCGACCCTAAGGCAGACGATGAGGCTCTGCAAAGGTTGATCGAAGGCATACTAAAGCAGCGGACAGATGCCAAGCTCGACAAAGCAACTATTTTGAGAGCCGCTATGGTAAGCTATGCAAAGTATGGTTTGTTGTCGCCATTCACCAATATATTGAGTGAAAGCGAACTGAAACGTATAACATCGGCCAAACTTATTGCCATTATCAAGCAAATGTTGTCGTATCAGCACCGAATACTGTACTATGGGCCATTCGATGGCAAGGTGTTGCTAAGTAGCCTTGATAAGTACCACAAAACTACTAAGAATTTGCTACAAATTCCGGCAAAAAAGCTATTTAAAGAACTGGAATTTACAGAAAATGAAGTGTATTGGGTTGATTACGACATGGTACAAGCCGAAATGCTATTTCTCACCAAATCTGTGAAATATGATGCCAAGCTTGTGCCACAATCTGCCCTTTACAATGAGTATTTTGGTGGAGGCATGGGTTCGCTTGTGTTTCAGGAGATAAGAGAATCGAAAGCTTTGGCTTATGCAGCCAGTTCTCGCTACAGTGTAGCGAAAGACATAGAGTTAAGCAACTACAATGTGAGCTACATAGGCACACAAGCCGATAAATTGCCCGAAGCCATGGCCGCAATCAGTATATTGATAGATAGCATACCGCAATCGGCAACTTTGTTCGCCACAGCCAAAGAATCGATACTAAACAACGTGCGTACCGATAGAATCACAAAGGCTGCTGTACTTGCCAATTATGAAAATGCCATGAAAATGGGATTATCGACCGATATTAGGATAGATATATTTGAGAAAGTGCAAAAAGCAGACTACACTTCCGTGCAAAGCTTCCATAATCAATATGCGAAGAGCAAAGTTCGCAAGGTTTTAGTAATAGGGGCTAAAGACAAGCTCAATTTCGCAACACTTGCAAAATATGGCAAGCTAAAGCAATTGACATTGACAGAAATATTTGGTTATTAATCAATTTTAATTCAATAATTCATAAAATATTAATTTACATTATCATTTTATATTCAAATTTCGTGAGATACGCCTCAATAAATAATGTTTTGAAGCAAACTGAAAGAAGAAAGGATTATAAATTTACATAAGTGGAGATATTACTGTGAAGGTCTGCAACAAATCTGGTGATATCATTTACGAATACCTCGATTTAATTCATATTAGAACAGTGAATATAATGCTGGTCGGTTCTTATCTACAGAATTTTATAATTTTTTGATGTAAATAATTGAAACTTGAAGCAAACTTTCTGCATATGTTATAATTCTAATCTAATTTATCAAAATGTATACATTATCCATCACATATTTCACATAGTTATTATGAAATATGCAATAATTAAGAATAAAATTTTGTATTATATATGTATTTATAAAAATATATATATAATATTTACAATATTGAAATATTATATGGCTTACATTAATAAATAATGTGATATATGCGAAATATATTAAAATATTAACGAAATACTTCACACTTATTGCCTTATAAATTATGAAATCTGCAACAATGTTTATAATTAGCATACAATACTTAAAAAAATGTTAAGAGATGTATTGGTGTTTTCTATATAAATGCCATTATAT
>Ga0163149_10003966_pt1 | contig 16514 bp, 10 predicted proteins | sample OliLakLV19MP5G1_FD_148604 | JGI IMG/M metagenome (GOLD analysis project Ga0163149, IMG submission 148604) | Freshwater microbial mat bacterial communities from Lake Vanda, McMurdo Dry Valleys, Antarctica - Oligotrophic Lake LV.19.MP5.G1 | ecosystem: Environmental > Aquatic > Freshwater > Lake >...
CCATTCATGTTGAAGGCCTACGCCACCTTGCCATCGACAAAGTCGGGCAGGTTCCAGCCCATCGCGATCTGGCGGGTATAGTATTCAACACTGGTGCTGTTGCCCTGCCACCACGCCTTCGCATCGCCAGGTAGCTGATTCGAATAACTCTGCCCAACTCGCACGACCATCGTGTCGCTGGACACACAGGAGGCATCGTCGGCATCCAATTTTATCATGTAGATGCCCGGTGCCGAAAAAACAGCCGTAGTTAAAGGCGAGGTCGGCAAGCTGCCGCTCCCTGCGCCAAACACCACATCACCAGGGCCGCTGAGTTTTGACCAGCGCCAGTTCACGCCAGCATCGATAGGTTGGCCATCATCGCTCACCACTGCGGTCAGATTGGCGGTATCCGTGATCGCGCGGATCGAAACATCCGGGCCAGTTTTGACGATGGGTGCCGTGTTGGTCCCAGCCGGAGCTTTACCCGCGACACCAGACTGGTAGATGGCCCCAATTTCAACCGGTGTGAGTGCCCGGTCGTATAGGGTCACTTCATCGAGCTGTCCCTTGAAGGTGGGATAAGTCGTCCCCAGCGAGCCGATCAGAAAATCTCCCGTCGTCGGCAATTCAAACGCCCCGATATTTTGCTGATTTCGCAAAATGCCGTTCACATACAAACGGGACATCCCGCTGGCCTTCTCGTAGGTCATCACGCAGTGGTGCCACGAATTTTCGTAGATCAAACTGCCCGATCCCATGCTCGAGCCACCACCGGTCTTCGCCCAATTAATATTCAACTGGGTGCTATAGTAGTCCATCCACACGCTCGGACCGCCCACCCACGCGAGAATCGATCTATCGGTGTTCCGATCCGTCATGTTCATCCAAAATTCCAACGTCGCTCCCGCACTTGCCGGCAAAGAACCGACGGCGAGATCTGCCTTCGCGGCTGCTCTGGCCATCGAGGAGGAAGCACCGCTGAAGAACAGCCCCGCTGCCACATAACCAGTGCCACGGGGTACACCCGTAGGCACTGCGACATGCCCATTAACGACATCTGCATAGTTAAGATCAAACGGCCACCAGGCCGCAGGATCACGCGGCAGCAAGGCAGGCAATGCAGGACCAACCCGCACTTCCATGATATCGCTGGATACTGCCCAGCCATCAGAGACTTTCAGTTCAAAGAAATAGCGGCCGGCGGCCGGCAAAGTAACTGTGCTAGTAGGCGAGGTTGGATCGGCGATTGTTGCCGCAGCCGGTCCCTGTAATTGACTCCATGTTGTGACCAGTCCGCTCAACGATGCGCCATCGTCATAAGCCGAACCCTGGAGGTTGATCGATCCACCGACATCGCGAATCACAAGATCCGGACCGGCGTTTGCGATTGGAGGAAGATTGGCGATTACATTGATATCCGCAGACGTGGTAAACTCACCATCGCTCGTGGTCAGGCGCAAAACATAGTTTCCGGTCACCGAAAAAGTAGCCGCCGGGGCAACACATTTCGGATCATCAAAGATCACCGTGCCCGGACCGCTGACCTTTTCCCATTGGTAAGTCAGTTTCGAGAGATACGGCAGGCCGTCATCACCGACTTTTGCATCCAAGGTGATATCGACCCCATAGGAAGCCGCTTGCCGAGGTGGTGCCTCGATGACCGGGGCCTTGTTGAAGGGATAGTCCGGCAGGAATCCTGACTCTCCGACCGTCACATCATAAAGGATCGGACTGTGACCGGAAGTCGAACGCTGCAGAAGCACATTAATCTTGAGATAACGCCCATTGGGAACATCGAGATCCTGCCCACGCACCCCGACCCGCCACGGACTGAAAGTCACATTGTCGGTACTGCTGCAAACCGTGAGGGTGATCTTTGAATCGTCGTAGATCAACGCATGCCAGTTGATACTACCCCACGGAGCATCTGTCTTTCCGCTGTCGTATACTGTTGTCCAAACACCCGTCAACGGTGGAGCCGTCAGGGTCGAACCCGTCATATCGCTATAGTTGTAGGGATTGCCGCCGAGCGGCGCACTGGTGAAGTCAACCGCGCCAACCGGAGTAACGCCATCAACACCCATCGGCCCGGCACTCGGATCGATCCGTGACACCGTTCCGTCATTGTAATTCGTCGCCCAAATTTTCCCATCGGCATCTACCGCTACACCCGTGGGACCGCTACCTACCGTCACATTACCCAGCCAAGTTCCATTGGGGGCAATATGTCCGACGGTGGATGAACCGAGAATGGAGTGGGCCACCCAGATATGTCCACGGCGATCAACCGTCAAACCCTGGGCATTGCCATATCCTTGGTTGTAGGTACCGACGAGAGTTCCGTCCGGCGCGTATTTGTAGACGACACCACCACCCAGCGTTGACGCGTAGACATACCCATCAGGCCCAAGCGCGAGTCCGTATTGGCTGCTGCCCGCAACAAGAGACCAGTTATCTCCGGCAGGACCACTCAACGGCTTGGCCGTGTCCCAGCGCAAAACAGAGCCCCAGGACGCCGACCAAATGACTCCATTGCGATCAATAATGCCACCGTAGCCACCTGCCCCCCCTACCGGCCCCTCAGTCCGGATTATTTTCCCCGTCTTGCTGTCGATCCGGTCGAAGATCCGATTCCCAGTGCCGCTCACCCAAATATTATTCTTCTTATCGACGCAAATATGCCGCGTGCCACTGGAACTCACGCGAACGTAGTTGATGAGACACTCGTCAGCCGCAGTCGTTATGCCCCCGTTCGTGTCAGCTGCGCCCGCATTGGTCCAAGCGCGAATATCGTTCAATCCAACGGAGGTGTCAGGCTGACCGTTGCCATTCTTGTCGATCCACATGCCGGACTCGACCGAACCAACCTGCACCACGCTGTTGCCATCGCGATTCGTACACCAAACTGCACCGTTCAGATCAACGGTGGTACGCGAGGGGTTCTTGGGCTGGCCGTTGGGCGAAGTCCAATACTCACCCTCGACTTTGCCGGTGCGGGTGTTGATTTTAACGATCGTGCCTTTCGACGACACCGCGACCCACAGATACCTGCCGGCACTGGACTCTTCGTTGAGCTGCAATTGATCCGGAGTGTCGCTGTTCAGCTGAGTTCGAATGCCTTCGGCAAAATCGGCCGTCGTCGTGTAGGTGCGGGACACCAAATTCGACGCGTTGACCGTGATACGCACATCATCCGAGACGGTACTGCGACTGTCCGTTGCCGAAAGTCTGAGCGTGTAACTTCCGGGAGCAGAAATCAACGCCCGGGTCACGGCGACAGAAGCGTTCTCGAATTCGACGGTGCCTGGTCCATCGATCTTCGTCCACTTGAGAACAAGCGGGCCACCCTTACCTTCCGTTGCCAGTCCGTTTAACATCGCATAAGCTGGCAGTGTGAGCGTCGAATCCGGACCGGCATTCACCACTGGAGGAGTATAATCCGATTTAGCTGTGATCGCTACCGAAGCGACATTCGAATCAGCATATCCATCATTCGCTTTGAAAGTAAAACTGTCCGTCTGATCGATATTCGCATTCGGTGTATAGTTGTAGATCGTTGGAGAGCTGGTCGGCACCAAGCTGCCATTCGTGGGTGGCGTAACGATGGTGTACGTGAGCGGCTGGCCGTCGGGATCGCTGGCCGAAAGAGTAATTTGACTCTGAGTGCTCGCAACAACTGCAACACTGCCGTTGTTCGCAATGGGGGTGCGATTCTTGACGGTGATCGTCAGATTGCCGGGTACGGGCGGAGCGATGCTGTCGCTGACAGTGAAGGTGGCGCTGACGGGCCCAACATAGTCGGTCGCAGGGGTGTAGGTGTATGAGTTGAGAGCTGAGGGTTGAGGGTTGAGAGTCAGAGTGCCGTGAGCCGGGCCTGTAATGATCGCGTAGGTGAGCGCATCGCCATCAATGTCAGTGCCTGAGAGCGTGAAGTTGCTTGGGGCGTTCGCGAAAGTTTCGAGCGTAAGATTACTGGTGACGGGCGCGTCGTTCGTGGATGTCACTGTGATCGCGACCGTGGCGGGGGCGGAGAACAAATCCCCATCACTCACGGCAAAAGTGAAGCTGTCGGGCCCATAGTAATTGGCGGCCGGGGTGTAGTTGAAGATATTGGGCGTAGCGGTCGGCGTCAGCGTACCATTACTGACGTCAGTCATCTTGATGAAAAACAGACTCGGACTATCCCCATCGCTTGCGCCAAGTGTGATTTGAACAGACCCATCTTCAGGAACGGAAACCGATTGGGGATAAGCGACGGGCGGATCGTTCATCGGCGTGACCGAAATCGAAATCACGGCCGGGGCCGAATCGAGCGCGCCATCGTTGACCTTGAAAGTGAAACTATCGGGACCGAAGTAGTTGGCGGCCGGAGTGTATTTGTAAGTGAAGGGCGCAGCGGTCAGCGCGATTGTGCCGTGCGTCGGCTGCGTGACGATCGAGGCAGCCAGCGCCGAACCCTCGATATCGGAACCGCTGAGATTAAAGGTGAGTGGGACATCCTCGTTGGTGGTCAGGCTCTGCGCATTCGCCACTGGCGGGAAGTTGACCGAGAGGGCACGATCAGGCGAGGTGCCGGTGGCTCCGCTCACGTCTGTTGCCACTGCGTGAATCAGATGGCTGCCACTCGCCAGTCCGGCAGCAACAATAAAGGAATAGGTGGAGGGTGCGGTGCTGGGTGTGATCGATTCGCCCAGTTTGTTCGTGCCATTAAAGAATTCCACTTTGGCGACGGCATTGTCGCTATCAGTGGCGTTTGCGACCAACGTGACCGGAGTCGATGGTTGTAGAAAGGCACCCGCTGCCGGGGCTGTCATGGCCACTACAGGTGGTGCATCGACGAATATCGACACCAGCGCAGAAGGAGTCATCGCATTCGCATTGTCGTAGGCCTTGGCCGTGAGATTGTAGGTACCGGAGACAACGTTGGTCCAAGTGAACTGATACGGCGCAGTGGTTGCCGTGCCGAGCAGCGAAGTGCCTTGATAGAAATCCACTTTGGCTATCGTGCCATCGCTGTCGCTGGCCGTTGCAGTCAGGGTAAAGGAGGCTGGCGCGATGAAAACCGAATTATTGGCTGGGGCGGTTAGGGCAACGCTAGGCGGCTGGTTGATCTGGGCGGAGTTGACGGTGACGTTGACGATGGCGGAATCGAGTGACGGGGCGTTCCGGTTGTCGATCGCCCGGGCGGTAAACTTATAGGTGCCGACGGCGAGGCTCGAGATCGCCAACGTGTAAGGAGCAGTGGTGGCTTGGCCGATCTTCACGCCGTTTTGATAAAACTCGACCCGCTGGACGGTGCCGTCGGTATCGGTGGCGGTGGCGGTCAGGGTAAAGGCCGCCGGTGCCTGATAGGTGCTGTTGTTGACCGGCGCGGTGAGCGTGGCGACTGGACGCATGTTGGGCGAAGCGGTGGAGGTGCGGCTGTCGAGCGTCCACACTTGGTTTCCGCTGCTGAAAACAACCGTGAAGACCCCGACCTGTCGGCCCGGCTGAAAAGTAGTGGGCTGGCCCCGGCTCTGAGTCAGCGGCGTGAATTTGTTCCCGGAGCCGACCGGAATGGAAACGACCGTGGCATTGTCATTTTGATAGCCGTAGAGCGCGGTGTAGGTGCCGTCCGGATTGTTGTAGACGTATTCAAGTACGGGCTTCACCGCCTGCGGGAAGAGTCCCGCAAATAACGGCAGGTGCCCGAAGGCGATGGCGGCGAGAACGCAAGTGAGTCGTAAAATGGATTTCATTACGAAAATTAAACCGAGAAGAGGGAAACGGTCTCGTCTCCCTCTTGAGATGGAGCCAAGAAAGGTTAACGAGCCCGAGGGGTATGTTTTAGAGTATAGGTTGCAGATCATTGGCCATCTGATCAGCAACGCACGCGAACTCATCGGGTCGTCACGCTGGGATCAAGTGCGAGTTGTTCACAAACACTTATACTTTCGGCTAAGAGCCTATCATAATATCATCCATTACTTGATTGTTCTTGGAGGGACGAGCTCCTGCGAGCTCCGTGTTTCGTAGTGTATCGCGGCCTCGCAGGAGCTCGACGTTCCGCTAGAACATTAATTCCATCTGGGATATTTGGATAGTCTCATAGTGAGCTCCACTCCTCCATCAATTCGATTTCCGCTGAGGTCGCAGAGGGCGCGGATGCTGACAGCGCGTAGAAACGGCTGCCGCAAGCAGCAGCGCTACATGCGAAAACGGCACGGGCACCGGACGTGATGGCGCATGCGCGGCGTCTGCATCAGCCTTCGCTTAGGCTTGCGCCGTCGCCGAGGCTTTGGCGGACAAGACGGCCCGACAAGAGACAAACGCCCTACGGCAGTCCGGTCCTCCACAAACACGGCCAGCGGATTGGGCCGCAGTCGCCGCTGGCTATGTCGCGCCAAGGGGCAACTCCCTTCACCCGTGCAGGCGGTGCGCTCGTCGCACTGCGTTGCGAGGCAAGCTCGCAACCTACGAATCATCCCATGCCCACAGGCACGGAGCGAAGTCGAATGGGCACCGGACGTGATGGCTCCTGCGCGGCGTCTGCATCAGCCTTCGCTTAGGCTTGCGCCGTCGCCGAGGCTTTGGCGGACAAGACGGCCCGACAAGAGACAAACTCCCTGCCCTGGAGGTCTCAGCGGAATTAGGATGAAGCACACCGCCCCCCTTGACGACTATGCTAGTCTTCTCTGTCGACAGGGCCCACTACCCCGTCTTTTCTCCCCGCACCCACTCCATGAATGAAGCCTTCCTCGCCACGATCGCCACCACCGGTTTTACCGTGGCGTTCTTTCATGCCATCATCCCGACGCACTGGCTGCCCTTCGTCTTGGTTTCCCGGGCGCGCCATTGGAGCCGAGGAAAGACGTTGGCGGTCTCCGCTTTCGCCGGTCTCGGCCATGTGGCGCTCACAACTCTGCTTGGACTCGTGATCGCCGGCATCGGTTTTCAACTCGATGAGAAAGTCGGGGAACTTTTCCCCAAAATCGCCGGCGTCGCTCTTCTCGCGATTGGCGCTTTTTATTTTTGGCGACAAATGCGTGGTGGCGTCCTGCACCACCATGCGCCGGGCGGCCATCACCAACCGAGCAAGCACTGTGGCCACGGCTCCGATCACATCCATCTGGAAGAAGAGATGAAGGATACGACCTTGCTTTCCAACAAGAGCGGCGACTGGGCCGCCATCAGCGGTCTCTTCATGATGCTGACCCTCTCGCCTTGTGAGGGATTTCTCCCCGTCTATCTTTCCGGCGTGCAATACGGTTGGCGCGGATTCGTGGTGCTCAGCCTCATCCTCGCCGTCGGCACGCTAGCGGGCATGTTGGTCTTCACCTGGCTGACTTTGGTTGGACTGGAAAAAGTGCAGGTGCAAAAATTCGAGCGCTATGAGGCTGCGCTGCTCGGCACGATTTTCACCGTGCTCGGCGTGCTGCTGCTCCTCTTCGAGCACGCGCATTGAGGGGGGAAGGCAGCCAACTGGAGGGCATCGGTTTCCACACCGACGCTGATCGCCGATAGGGAAATCGGCGACCACCCCCAAACCGGCCCTAGCTCACTCGCACTTTCACTTTTCCCTTTGGTTTTTCTTCCGACGCTTTTTCGACTTGGGCGTGATTCCGATTCGCGGGTCGCGGCGTCGCGCGAGTTCGACCAGTCGCGTCGCCGTGCGTTCGAAGCTGTCGGCGCTCTCCGGCAGATAAAGCCATTTGGCTAAAACCGGATGGGGTGAAAGCTCCGGAAAATCAACCAGCAGCGCGCCATGATGAGCGTGCTCGGTACACACCAGCATCCCGCGCCACGGCTCGTCTTTCGCGATGAATCCCACCACTAACTGCCCGTCGAGGTAAACCGTCTTGGCCCCGAACATCGCGCGCAGCAGAAAGCCCGGATCGGATTCCAACGGTTCCCACAGCCATTCGTACCGATGGGCGCGCTGAACTTTTCCCGCTAATTTTTCCAATCGTTCGCGCATCGCAATCGTTCCCGGCTTACCGGCGTTTCGCCGCCAAATATTGCTTCATTTGCTCCAGCGTATAAGTCGTCACCACCTGCTCCTTGGTCAGCCAACCTTTCCGCGCAATACCGACGCCAATCTTGAAAAACTCCAGTTGGGCCATCCGGTGCGCATCGGGATTGATCGAGCAGAGCAGACCTTTCGCCGCCGCCTGGCGCCAATGCCGCCAGTCCAGATCAAGCCGGTAGGGATTCGCGTTCAGTTCGAGGATGACGCGGTTCGCGATAGCCGCATCGATGATCTTTTCTGTGTCGACCCCGTAGCCTTCCCGCTCCAACAGCAGTCGCCCGGTCAAATGTCCGAGCATGGTAACATGGGGATTTTCAAGCGCGCGGATGATCCGTTGGGTCATGTCATCACGACTTTGTTTAAACACCGAATGCACGGACACCACGACGTAGTCCAGTTGGGCCAGCACCTCGTCGGCAAAATCAAGCTGACCGTCCGGCAGAATATCGCACTCGATGCCGCTGAAAACATGCGTGTGAAACGCACCCGATTCATTCAACGCACGAATCTCTTTCACTTGTTTCAAGAGCCGCGCTTCATCCAGCCCACGCGCCTGCACACTCGACTTCGAATGGTCGGCGATTCCGAGATAGGCCAGTCCCAAGGCTTGGGCCGCTCCGGTCATTTCCGTCAACGTATTGTGTCCGTCCGATTCGGTCGTGTGGTTGTGAAACACCCCGCGAATATCCTCCACCTCCAGCAAGCGTGGCAGCGTGCCGCTCTCCGCTATTTCGATTTCGCCCAATCCTTCGCGCAGTTCCGGCGGGATGTAGGCCAGACCGAGCTTTTGAAACAACTGCGCTTCCGTCGTGATGTCGTGCGGTGGACCCAGTTTCTCCGCCTTCTCCTTGGCCGTGCCCTCGCCCTCGGCCGGAACCAAGCCCCACTCGCTCATCGAGAGTCCGCGCTGCAACGCGCGGTGCCGCATCTGGACATTGTGATCTTTCGAGCCCGTGAAATGGTGCAGCGCAAAAACAAATTGTTCCGGCGGGACCAACCGCAGATCGGCCTGAATGCCGTCTTCGGTGCGGATGCTGACTTTGGTTTCGCCCTGCGCCGTCACTTCCTTGACGGACGGATGCTTCACGAACCATTCGATCACTGGCCCCGGAGTATTCGTCGCCACGAGAAAATCTAAATCGCCGACCGTTTCCATCTTGCGCCGCAAACTCCCGCACGCTTCGGCTTGTGCGACCTCGGGCAATTTTCTTAAGCCCGCCAGAATCGGCTCCGCCACTTCCCACGCCTCGAGCCAGAGGTGACGTTTGCTGTAGGCTTCACGGTTGCGGATGCCCTCGAGAATCTTGTCCTGTGTTTTCTCGCCGAAGCCAGCGAGCGTCGCCACGTTGCCAGCCAAACACGCCTGTTGCAGCGCCGCGATCGAATCGATCCCGAGTTGCTCATGCAGCGCTTTCACTTTCTTCGGCCCGACACCCGGGATGCCCAGCATCTCCACCAAGCCTGGAGGGATCGAAGCTTTCAGTTTTTCATAAAATTCCAACCGGTCCGTCTGGCTCAGCTCCGTGATTTTTTGCACCAGCGCCTCGCCGAGTCCCTTCACCTCCCCGAGCGTGCCAGCGGCGACCCGCTGCGTCAGTTCCTCCTCAGGCAACGACTCCAGTACGCGCGCGCCCGCTTGGTAAGCGCGAATCTTGAAAGGATTCTCTCCCTTCAATTCCAGCAAAGTCCCAATATCAGTCAGCACAGTGGCGATGTCGGCCTTGGTCATGATCAAAAGGAGAACAATTTTCTGTCGCGAAGCAAAGGCTCTCTCAAAAAGAACGCTGGCTGCTCGGTCGGATCGCGGCAGCCGACCGCGAATTACTGAATGAGTGAAAGCAAACTGAAAGGTGTTCGCCGAGTCTTGTCGGGCCGACTCGTCCGCCAAAGCCTCGGCGATGATGGAAGCCAGGCGAAGGCTGAGACCCCTCGGCGCTAGAGCGTCGGTGTGGAAACCGACGCCCACCAAAACTTCGAGGAAATGACTCCTATGTAGGGTCGGCCCTTGTGGCCGGACCGTGGCCCGGCGCGGCCACAAGGGCCGGCCCTACCTAAAAAACAGGCCATGTTTCATTCCGTCCGGTGTAAGACGCGTTTCGCGGTTTTGGGCTGCATGGATCCGGCTCTGAGAGCATCCCTGCTTCATTCACGGCGGGTCAGATATAACCCGCCCTACCCCGCATGTTCGATCACGAGCCGCGATTGATCTCACTCCTCCATCACGTTCGGATCGAGATGATGAACCAGCAGCTCCTGCAACGTCGCGAGTAAGACATAAGCCCCGAATGCTTTGCGCTGCGGCTCCGACATCTCCGCCAACCCCACCTCATTGCTCTCCAGATTTTCATCCCGCAACGATTGAAGCTGCTTCTCCCGCAAACGCAGACGCAACGCCGAACAGGCGCGCAGGATCGGTTCGCAATTCGTGGGATCAAACGCAATGGTCCCGCTCACGAAAAACTCCCGGTCAAACATCCCCAGCATTTTTTGAATATCGCTGGTTTGCCCTTCGAGCAGTTCAGCTTCCCAGCCATCTTTAAACTCATTATCCTCGCCCGGCACATTGATTTCGAGCGCGAGCCTCGGTTCCAAGTCCACCGCCACCCGCTTCATGACATCGAGCAACGGCGCAACGACCTCGAGGTGCAGTTTGATTTCAACGCGTTTCATGCTTTCTTGGATTATGCTTTAGGTGGGCTTCCACTCATTCGGAAATACGCCTAGGGTCGGCCCTTGGGGCCGTGCCGAGACACGCGTAACGGCACGGCGACAAGCGCCGGCCCTACACCAGCAGACGCCGCGAATAAGCAGGCGGCTGGCCCGAGAGCGTCTGTCTTGCAGACGCAGCTCTACATAATTCCATCGCAAAGAATAACTGGGCTTAAGCTCGATCATCGGACTCCAGCACGGCGTTCAAATGCCATTGATGCAGGGTGAAAAGATAGGCCTCGGCCTGCTCACGCCCACCAGACCAAACCACTGAACGGCCTTGCTCATGCACTTCCAACATATGCTTGCGCGCCTTCGTTTCATCGAAACCGAACACTTGCTTAAACACCATCACGACATACGACATGAGGTTCACCGGGTCATTCAACACCACCACCCGCCAGACATCCTGCAACGCAGTTTCAGTGACAGTCGCCTGCTGAGTGGATTCGCGAGGACTGGCCGCGACGTATCTCATGCCTTCGCGGCCGCAGTCCGTACGGCTTCAGCGATCACGGTCTCCGCCTCGGCCAGCGGGACCTTGCGGACTTCTTTTTCCGCGCGCCATTTCAGCTCGATAATCCCTTCTTTCAAGCCGCGTCCACCCACGGTCAAGCGCAGGGGCAAGCCGATCAAATCAGCGTCCTTGAACTTCACGCCCGGACGTTCGTTGCGATCGTCGATGAGGACATCTGCGCCTGCAGATTCAGCGGCCAGCGCCAGCTTCTTGGCCACCTCGCTGGCGGCGGCGTCCTGGGGATCCATATTCACAATGAGCACCTGCCACGGCGCGACATTCCACGGCCAGATAATACCGTCCGCGTCGTTGCTCTGCTCGATGACGGCCTGCAACGTCCGGCTGATGCCGATACCGTAGCAACCCATCACCATCAGGTGCGACTGCTTCTTGTCGTCGGTGTAGACGGCGCCGAACTTTTCGGAGTATTTCGTCCCAAGTTTAAAAACGTGACCAACCTCGATGGCGCGCGCGATCTTGAGGGGCTGGCCGGATTTCGGGCAGGGCTCGCCTTCGCGCACGCGACGGAAATCACCGAACTTCGTGATCGCGAGATCCCGGTCGACGTTGACGTGGCGCAAATGGAAACCGTCTTTGTTGGCGCCCGTGGTGCCGTTGCCGATGAGATGGATGGCTTGATCGGCAAAGATGCCAGCGAGGGCATCCGGATTTTTAATCGTACCTTTAACAGCACCGAGACTGCCGGGTTTCGCCCCGAGCACTGGTTCGATTTCTTCGGCCGTGGCCTGCCGACAGAGTTGAAAGCCGAGCGAGCCAAGTTTGGCTTCCTCGATATCATCGCAGCCGCGCACGATCACCAGAAACGGTTTGCCGTCGCCCATGAAGACGAGAGTCTTGAATTGCTGGTCGGCCGCGACGTTGTACGGGGCCGCGGCGCTCGCCGCGATCGTCACGCAGCCCGGAGTGGCGAATTCTTCAACGGCACCGGCTGGAGCCGCTTCCTGAAAACCGGGTGGCACGATCGCACTGGTCGCTTTCTCGCGATTTGCCGAGTAGCCCGCGTCTGAATACACCACATCATCATCCCCGACCGGAGCTGGAACCATGAACTCATGCGAAAAACTGCCACCCATCACGCCGGTGTCAGCTTCGACCGCGATGGTCTTCAAACCGCAGCGGGTGAAAAACGCCGTGTAGGCGCGCTTCATCTTGAGGTAGCTCTCCGTCGCAGCCTCATCGGTCGCATCGAAACTGTAGGCGTCCTTCATCACGAATTCGCGAGCGCGCATCAGGCCGTAGCGAGGCCGGATCTCGTTCCGGAACTTGGTTCCGATCTGATAAAAATTTTTTGGCAGGTCGCGATAGCTCGTGATCTCGCTCTTCACGAGCGGCGTGATGACCTCTTCGTGGGTGGGCCCAAGGACGAACTCGGGTTCCTTCGAGCGACCCTTGCCAGCTCCGGCATGGTCCACGCGATACATGATCTCGCGAGCCGCCGCCCAGCGAGGGCCTTCCACCCAATTATCCACCGGATGAATGAACGGCATGGAAAGCTCGATGGCGCCCTCGCGATCCATTTCCTCGCGGCAGAGCTGGCTCACCTTCTGGAGCACGCGCAGACCTGCGGGCATGAACGTGTAGAGGCCGCCGCCCAGCTTGCGCACGAGGCCGGCGCGCAGCAGCAATTTGTGCGACGCGATTTCGGCGTCGGACGGACTTTCTTTGAGTGTGGGAATATATGTTTGCGACCAATACTTCATGGGAGTCCGGCAACAGAACAACTCCCCCGGGGCGGTGCAATTTTATTTCCTGTGCCTCTCGGCTCAGCCAAAACAAAGTTAATCCCCCACTGGGGGCCTTCGTATCCGCAGCCAATCCGGCAAAGACGCTTGCGGTCTCTGGCGTTTAACGCCTCCGTGGGCGCATGCCTAGAATTCCATTAGAGGACAATTTTGCCGATGTAATCGGTAAAGCCCAACGGGGCCTCAAGCTAAGTGACAAACAACTTTGCGCCAAAGCGGGCATTCCGCCCGGCGATCTTTCCCTTCTCCAGAGCGGTAAATTCAAGGAAGAGCCCCTCCGCGCCATCGCCCGAGCCCTCGGACTCGGCGGCGATGCCCTCACCTTACTGGCCCTGAAGAAATGGTACCCGGAGCAACCCGTCTTCCCCCGTGGCTTCGCCATGTTCAACACGCCAGATGGAGACGAACTGACGGTCAACAATTACCTCATCTGGGATAATCAAACCAAGCACGCCGCCGCTTTTGATACCGGTACATCAGTCGAGTCGATGCTCGATGTCATCCAATCCGAGAATCTCAACCTTCGCTATATCTTCATCACGCACACGCACGAGGATCATGTCGCGGCGCTCCCCCAACTCGCCGCCTCCACCCCGGCGGAAGTCTGGTCCTCCGAGCTCGAACCGGTTGCTCATCCCGGCGCCAAGTTCTTCAAGGAAAACGCCCACTTTCACCTCGGCGAAATCGCGATCAAGACCCTGCTCACAGCCGGTCACTCCGTGGGCCAGACATCCTTTTACGTCACCGGACTCTCGTGGCCGCTGGCCATTGTGGGCGATTCGCTTTTTTCCTGCTCGATGGGCGGCGGACTCGTTTCCTACGAAGAACAATGCCGCAACAACCGCCGCAAGCTCCTCAATCTCCCCACCGACACCGTTTTCGCCTGCGGCCACGGCCCGCTCACCACCCTCAAACAAGAGAAACGGAATAATCCCTTCTTCACCCGCTGAACCGGGATAGGATCGATGAGCAATACTCGTCCCCGAGAATCAGCGTGCGGGGATGTCTTAGGGCCGGCCCTGGTGGCCGTGCCGTTTCGCCGGTTTAGATCCGGCGCGCCGATATGCGGCGGCCGATATCCGATTTCATCCCAAGCAATTTGTTCTGTGGGAGCGAGCATCCTCGCCCCCACTGTCTATCCGGCTCCCTCGCCCCATGACTGACACCGTTGTCCGCGATCCTTATTCCGCCCTGCGCCACGCTGGCTTCCGACGTTACTTGGTGGGCAATTTTCTTTCTAATATTGGCCGGCAAGGCCTGAGTGTCGCCATCGCGTGGCAGATTTATAAATGGACCAATTCCGCGTCTGCGCTCGGGTTGGTCGGCCTGGTCTCCGTGCTACCACTGATCGCTTTCGTTTTGCCGGCCGGCGCTTTGGCGGACCGTTTGGACCGGCGAAAAATCCTCATGTGGACCACGGTCGCCTCGGCTGCGCTCTCACTCGCGCTCGTGCTGCTCTCGACGTACCATACTTCGTTGCCCAACTCTGCGCCCTTGCGTTTGGCCAATGAACTACTCCGCAGCATTGCGCTGTATTTCGAGCGGCACGTCGATCCGACGCAGCTCCATTTTGATAATCCGGCACTGCCTCTTATTTTTCTAATTCTGCTTTTACAGGCATTCGTCCGCGTCCTCGGCAATCCCGCGCGTGCCGCACTCGTTCCCCTCCTCGTCGAGCCCACGGCCGTCAGCAACGCCATCACTTGGAGTTCCAGCACCTTTGAGCTCTCCACCGTGATCGGACCCGCGCTGGGCGGCTTACTCGTCGCCTTATCCGGCTACACCTCCGTCTACCTGCTGGATGTATTTTTCTCGCTCACCTTGGTCGTGCTTTTGCTCGGCGTCCGCGTGCATCGCCCAGCGACGCCGGCCGGTCCCGCCTCCGATACGCTCGCAGGAGTACGTTTCATCTGGCGCCATCAAGCCATCCTTGCCGCCATCACGCTCGATCTTTTTGCCGTTCTGCTGGGCGGAGCGGTGGCCTTGCTGCCAATCTATGCGGATCAAATTCTCCACGTCGGACCGGCCGGACTCGGCTGGCTGCGCGCAGCCCCGGCGATGGGTGCGATCACCATGGCATTTCTCGTCACCCATCTTCGCCCGGCCAAACATCCTGGCGTGGTCATGCTCTGGACGGTGGCCGGTTTCGGCGCGACGATAATCGTCTTCAGTCTCTCCACCACTATCTGGCTCTCCTTAATCGCGCTCTATTTCAGCGGCGTGTGCGACAACTTCAGCGTCGTCGTCCGGCACACGCTGGTGCAGATGAAAACCCCCGACAATCTGCGCGGCCGAGTGAGTGCGGTGAACCAGCTTTTCATCGGCTCTTCGAATGAAATCTCCGAGTTCCGCGCCGGCATCGCCGCAGCGCTGTTCGGCCCCGTGCTCGCCGCCACAACCGGCGGCATTGGCACGATCGCCGTCGTCGCTATTGTGGCCTTCGCACTCCCCGCCCTCCGCACCGTGCCGCCGTTACACACTTTGCAGCCCGAGAAAGACTGAAGCTGACGCACAGATCGAAGCAGGTCGCGAACTAGCCTCGCAACGCGGCGGATTTTTGCACGGGAATGCAATCCGCCAGCGATACGTCAATTCCCACTCGTGGGAGCGGCTTCATACTGTGATTCTTTCTGCGTGAAACTGAATCGCGGCTACAGGGCGAAGCACCGTGCAAAAATCCGCCGTGGCCTCGCAACGTGAAGTAGGTTGCGAGCTTGCCTCGCAACGCGAAGTAGGTTGCGAGCTTGTCTCGCAACGCACCCGGCAGGCGCACCCCATGACACGGGTGGCTGACAGCCAATCCACGCCCCACAAAAGCGATTCCCCCATAAGGTCACGCCGACCAAAAAGGTGGGGCTTGCGAGGAGAATTGGAACCGTGCAGACAATAAAATTTCAGTACTTGCGCCGTCCCAAAAAAAGCCCCAAGTTGCGCCCGCTTTGGGTAAAACGGTGCGGTAGCCAAGTGGTAAGGCCGAGCTCTGCAAAAGCTCTATCCGGCGGTTCGATTCCGCCCCGCACCTCCACCCATAGTCCGTTGTGCCACATGCGGTTAGCTAAGTCTAGTCCGGCGGGACTATGACGGCCAATCGACGAAGAAAAAAAGTGCCATCACGTTGCTATTAGAGAGGGTGCAAAACAACTCTGATCCCCTCGCTGCTGCCTACCTCATCAGCGTGCTCGACAAGCAGGCAATCTCCTACGACGACGCCATTGCGCACCTCCTCGCGCACGCCGCGTCTTTCCGCTGCCCCCCGGCTCGGGAAAATCATACTCGAGCTCGACCGGCTCATGCGCCACCGCACGACTGGTCACTCCCAGCGCCGGCACGTGCTAGCTGGGCTTGTCTTGTTCTTTCACTCGTTGCAGCGGGAACAGCGCGACCATCCCGGCACGATCACTCGCGAGAACATTCTCGCGTTCTTGTCACGCTATGAAGGCCTGGCGGTGAAAACGTGGAACGAGGCATTTGCATATATTACCTCGGCCTTTGCCTTAGCCGTCCAACGAGGCTGGCTTGTCGTGTCCCCATGCGC
>Ga0163149_10003971_pt1 | contig 16501 bp, 10 predicted proteins | sample OliLakLV19MP5G1_FD_148604 | JGI IMG/M metagenome (GOLD analysis project Ga0163149, IMG submission 148604) | Freshwater microbial mat bacterial communities from Lake Vanda, McMurdo Dry Valleys, Antarctica - Oligotrophic Lake LV.19.MP5.G1 | ecosystem: Environmental > Aquatic > Freshwater > Lake >...
TGAGACACATCACACAATTGCCAGCATCCCTGATGATCATGATCTTTGTGTTGCTCTGCATCTTTCCATGCCAGCTCTGATGAATCTTTCAAATTCTGGCACATGCTCATGTTCTGTACAAAAATGAGGGTATGCATCAACATCCTCTAAATGCTGTTTCAAACAGCAAAATTCATTGTCTGCATGAAACTCTTTTGATCTCAACACCTGATTTGTTGCACTGAGCAAATGCATCATCAACAGCTTGCAGCAGAGTTTTTTTAGTTCTGCAGTGCCCAAATTCACATGCCAGAATTGGACTGGTTAAAACATCCTTTTTTCATGTGACTTGCCTGGTTATGTGGCGCAGTGCATTCTGAATTCATGCCACAGCAGGACACTGTCTGTGTGGAAAGTTTCTGAAAGGTCTTAGGTTTCGAACCTCAACGGCCGAAAAGACTCAGTCAACAGTCCTTCACATGCTAGCCCTTGATTCACAAATGATGCGCCTTCTTCATCTGTCCACAACAAATGACAAAGAAATGGATGTTTTGAGACCATGTTTTGTCACCAAACAAGTCATTGCAACCGAATGAACTGAATTTCTTCCATTTCTTTGCTTTCCTGTGATTTGGATTCTGAATTCATGCCACAGCAGGACACTGTGTGTGTGGAAAGTTTCTGAAAGTTCTTAGGTTTCGAACCTCAACGGTGGAAAAGACTCAGTCAACAGTCCTTCTCATGCTAGCCCTTGATTCACGCATGATGCGTCGTTTTCATCTGTCCACAAGAAATGAAAAAGAAATGGATGTTTTGAGACCATGTTTTGTCACCAAAGAAGTCATTGCAACCGAATGAACTGAATTTCTTCCATTTCTTTGCTTTCCTGTGATTTGGCTTTCTTTCACTTTCTCAAGAAAAGAGCTTTCCTTTTTCATTGCAGCTTCTGAAACTGTGCTGTATCATTTCTGTGAAAATGAAATTTTATTGGTTGTACAGTTGTGACAATGGGAGTGGCAAACCATCTTCAAAAGTTAAGAAGTTCAGCTTCTGGCTTCAGTTGTTGAAAAAAATCCCCATGGAAAATTTCAAAGCTGGTTCCACCGGCGTGCGCGATCATTTTCATCTGGGTTGCTTTGGTTGGTCTGTCCTTTTATCATGCGATGACAAGGCGTATCTTTTTCCATTGTCTCTTGAACGAGGTCCCTTTTTATTTTTCTTGGCGGTAAGCGATGGAAGAAAAGCGGCGCATCATCAAGAAAGGAAATCAACGAATGAATCATTCTATCATCTTCCGAACGATTGAATTGAAGGCGAACGAATTCCTAGTGACTGACAATTATGTCCCGAATAGAACGTCATGCTCCCACCAATGGCAACATCCCATTTTTGTTCCCCGGGAGGGAGCGAACGTGGCCCCAAGACCACGTTGATTGATCATTCATTCAATTGCTGAACAAAGCTCCACATACAATGACAACAATATATCACGAGTGAGTCGGCCAAATATATTTTGTGAGTCATCGTATCGTATGGAATAGCCCATCAACCAATAAGCTAGTTGAAACTGCATCACTATTTCCGAACACGGACTACAATGTACTAGCTATCTAGCTAGTGGAGCCTGTGTTACTTACTCCAACTAGTAGCTACCATAGTCTAGACCTATTGTCACAGAAAATCAGACAACGTTGCAACTTTTTCGGAACATCAAGTTTATCTGTGATATTATACAGCACTAGTAGTAGAAGGTACCTCCAACTCGGAAGTTTTTTCTTCCCTCCTTCTTCCTCTTATCTTCACGATTACATTTCCATACTAAAATTGAGGGACCAGCAGTCACCTCCAGAATTAACAACAGCAACAAAAGCTTATTGCAATCTTGTATTTGTTCCTCCAAAACATAAAATGACCACTGCCGCCACTTGCAGTACTATGAAGACGCTTTCCTTCTTTTGGCTCTCTTTGGCCACTACTGCCACCATGACGGCTGCCTTTCAAGTTCCCACGATTTCCCGTACTGTTGGTCCCACAACAACGACGCCTTTTACAAAATTACAAATGGCCGAGACGGACTCTGCCAATCTCCTCTCGGATATGGATGCTCTGTGGCAGACGTATCCGTATACGGCAGCTGCCTTGGTCTGTGGATTCAAGGCAAGTGCCGCGGATATGGTAGCACAGTTCCAAGAATTTTCATCCCAAAATGCCACTACGAGTACGACAACGTTGGAGACGGAGGATACTAATGCGGTTGCCCCGCGTGTGATGGAATCATCGTGTGACGATTCGATGACGGAATCCCCACCTTCATCTTTTTCCATGTGGAAGGAAGCTACGGATTGGAAACGCAATGCTGCCTTTATTGCATATGGCAGTTTGTATCAAGGGATTACTCAAGAATATATCTACAACCATTTGTATCCCATTTGGTTTGGATCAGGGACCAGTTTGGATATTGTCTTGACCAAGGTCGCCTTCACTTGTCTCGTCGTGGCTACGACGCTTACATTGCCGAGTTTATACGCCAGCAAAGCTCTATTGGAAGGGTTTTCGTTGAAGCAAGCTGCCGAACAATACGTCTACGACATTAAGTATCAAGGATTGCTCCAGAAATTCTACATTTTGTGGGGACCCGTCCTGACGCTTACGTTTGCGGTAATCCCGGAGCAATGGCGGGTGACATTCATTGCCTTGATTTCCTTTTTTTGGTTGATTGTCCTCAGTCAAATTTCGTCGAGTAGTAAAGACAAAAATGCGGGAGAACAACAACAACATTTGGTCTTGGTGGGGGGAGGCCATGCTCATGCACAAGTCATCAAGGCACTCAATAAAGCCAGTCGACCTGCCAATTTGCGTGTCACCTTGATTGATCAACAAGCTTCGGCATCCTACAGTGGTATGGTACCCGGATGCATTTGTCAACGGTACACCCACGAAGAAACACTGTTGCACTTGCGACCTCTGGCGGCATGGGCGGGCATTGACTTTGTGCAAGATAAAGTCATTGATGTGGATTTGGAGCGCAAAGTGATCCATTTGGCCAACCAAAACAACAAGGACGACAATGAACAGAAAGGCAGCAGCAGCATTGCGTTTGATGCCATTAGTATGGATATTGGTTCGACGTCTCGGGGTCTGGATGACACACCCGGAGCTCATCAATTCACGATTCCTACACGGCCCATCTCCAAATTGGTGGAACGCCTCGAACAGTCCGAAAAGTATATGGACTCGGATGCAGAACCACGGATCGTGGTGATTGGCGGAGGAGCCGCAGGGGTAGAACTTTCCATGAGTTTGAATGGTCGCTTTCAACGAAAATTTCCAAAGGCGCAAGTGACACTGTTGGATGTGGGAACCGAGTTGTTGGGTGGAGAATCGCGACGGGGGAGGGAAAAACTTCAAGAAATCATGGGAGCCCAGGGCATTCAAATTGTCCATCAATGCCGCGTCGATGAAGTATCCGATGATCGAATCTTTGCCACCATTGCAAATGAGAAACATCAAATTATCCCCTTTACGCACTGCATTTGGGCTACAGGTGCTGGAGCCCATCCCTTGGCCATGCGTCTGCAAGCCAAAGGGTTGGATGCCACCAAGTATGGTTGGATCAGTGTGAATGAGTACTTGCAGAGCACATCACATCCATGGCTCTTCGCTGCAGGAGACTGTTGCAATATTGAAAACCTGGAAAAGGGATCGCCACCCAAAGCGGGCGTCTTTGCGGTACGGGCAGGGCCCGTGTTGATTGAAAACTTGACGGCCTATCTGCGACAACAACAGCAGCCTAAACACCAACAACAACAAAGCGATGACCCGGAAAGTGACGAGTGTTTGAACATGAAACCGTATGTTCCGCAAACGGACTTTTTGAAACTGCTCGTCTGTGGCGATGGAAAAGCGCTGGGGTTGCGGTTCGGTCAAGCCTTTTACGGAAAGTGGGTCATGGATTTGAAGGACAAGATCGACACCAACTTTATGGATCTTTTCAAAGAAGAAAATCTTCCCGACCTGAGAGATGGAGGAGAATATGATACTTCTCAGTATGATGCAAATATGGCCACCAAAACGGACTTGGACCCGCAAGAGGCCGCTGTGCTATTGTCCCGAACGGACGATGATGTGGATTACCACGTGGCATGGAGCGTAATTCGAACTATGGCCGACGACGAGCAGTATCGCAATCAAGTGCTATCCTTCATGGAAGAAGGAACAGCAGTCCCGGCTTCTTAAACTTTTAAACAAATAGATTGCTTCTAGAAACTGTGATCTAACTTTCAAGAACCGACACACTGCGGCAGTGCTGGCTGCTAGACTGTGATGCCAAAGTTAGCCCTCCCTCTGCCGCCAGCTAGTGTCTGCTCTGCTCGGAATGATCGTTACTTACATGTCCCTAAACTGCAGCTTAGCCAATGGTTTTACTGTAGTGCACCAGTGTGTTTAGTTGCTGTGTGCGTGTTTTAATCAACGACTTGCGCACAGTTGATCGATGGAAGATCTGTTTTGCTCCACCAGCTGTGCATTATCCTTGTATCGTATACTGTACTCAACAACTGCTGTGTTACTCTACATCCTCTTGAATCATTACTCGCCTATCTCTCGGAATCTGAACAAGGCTATATTACTATATTCTATCCTGTCGACAGTTGATACATACGATTAAATGATTTCCGATTCTACCATAAGCATGACGAACGAAAATAAGATGACGACGACGACGCAAGTGAAACTTTCGGATCCATTGACCTTGCCGTGTGGTGCCATCCTTCCCAATCGACTGGCCAAAGCCGCCTTGACGGAGCATTTGGCGACACCGGATGGTCAAGTCACGCCGGAACTCGAGCGGTTGTATGGACTTTGGAGCCAAGGTGGTTGCGGGTTGCTGATATCGGGCAATATTCAAGTCGATATGGATCATGTGGAACTGGCGGGCAATGTTATCTTGCATGGTGGGCATGCTCAAGATGAGGCCGAACTGGAAGCCTTGAAAAAGTGGACGGTGGCGGCTACGGCTGGAGGAAATCATTTTTGGGCGCAACTCAGTCATGCCGGACGTCAAACCCAAGTGGATGTCAATCCTACGCCCAAGGCACCTTCGGCGGTGCAATTGGGATTGCCCGGTGGAAAGTTTGGAGTCCCTCAGGCCATGACGATTCCCGAGATACAAGAGACCATTCAAGCATTTGCGCAAGCCGCCAAGACGTGTCAACTTGCTGGCTTTACCGGTGTCCAACTCCATGCAGCTCATGGCTACTTGTTGAGTAGTTTTTTGAATCCCCGTGCCAATCAACGCACGGACGAATACGGCGGAAGCTTGGAACATCGGGCCCGCATTTTGCTGGATACCGTCACCCAAACACGAGCCCTGGTGGGGCCCAAATTTCCCATTGCCGTCAAATTGAACAGTGCCGATTTTCAAAAGGGTGGCTTTCAATTTACGGACAGTCTGCAAGTCGTACAATGGCTGGAAGAAGCAGGCGTCGATTTGATTGAAATTTCCGGTGGCAATTACGAACAAGGAGCCATGATGAATTTGGGGGGGTTGGAAGAAAAAGAAGAGCAGCAAGTCCAAAATAATAACAAAGCTCCTTCCACCATTGCTCGAGAGGCCTATTTTTTGGAATTTGCCATGGCCATGCAAAGCGTCGTAAAAGTGCCATTGATGGTTACGGGAGGATTTCGAACTCGAGCCGCCATGGACTATGCCTTGGAATCGGGAGGGGCAGATGTGATTGGGCTGGGACGGCCTCTGTGCGTCATGACGAATGGGGCTCAACAATTGTTGGATGGAACCCTTGACGAATTGCCACGCTACGAAGATGATTTGGATCTTTTACCGGCAGCCCTATGTTTTCTAAAGCGCTTTCAAATAATCAACATGGTCAGTGGTTTTTCCAATGTGTTTTGGTTTTACGAGCAGCTTATATCCTTGGCTCAAACCGGTAAACCACTGGACAATCTAGGGACCTTTTCGGCACTGATTGCCATGGATCGACGGACAGCAAAGTTACTGGCGGGTCGCACAAAAGGATTAACTGCCAATCACGACAGCAGCAATGGCGTCGTGGTCATGGGAGTGGCGCTTGTGGGCATTGTTGCAGCCGTAGGTGCCGGGCATCTCATGAAGGCGACCAAAAAATAAGTGCCATTCCTCTGCCTCTCTTGGCGTAATGACGGGTTAATTATTCTAAGGGTTATTACTTTTTTAAATGTTGTTTACTAGAATGGGTTCTTGGCCTCCCTCAGGTGTAGCGTCCAGAACAGTGCTCGTATCCGAGAGCAGTAAGAAGTTGGTCGAGCAGTCGGGGAACACAATGTTTGAAAAATAAAAATGGAAGCACCCCACAAAAGGCCAAAAACACCAAGAGCAACGGGAAGATTTTTCGTCTTGGGGCCTCCAGCATCCTGGCACGGTTGCATTTGTGTGGTCGCGGACAGGAAGCAATGCATCTCTCGGCTTGGACGACGTCCTCTTGCTCCGCAGGTTGTTCATTGCCCAACTCCTCAGGCTGGTATGGAGCACCTGCAGTGTCAGCATCAGTGGTGTGGCAACTGTCACTGTCATCAGGCAGAACAGCCAGGAGTCACCATGGTGGTTGTCGAGGAACTCCGTGTCCAACTGATAACACCCGGTCTCATCGGAAAAATGAAGGAATTTCTAACAAAGAGAGGGCATGGAGTCACCATGGTGTTTGTTGAGGAACTCAGCAGGCGGTCATTCATTCATCACCACCAAATGTTCACGTCTGTTGCCATCCGGAGGGCAAATGAAATGTCAAACGGACATCCCACCAACGAGCATGGTGCCATCTTGCCACAGCGTCCAGCCACAGGCCTTAAAGAATAGAGATTAAACTAGTGTTATCACTGTTAAACTTGTCCATCAGGTCTGATCGAATCGAATGTATAATATAAAATAGACTTGTGTGTGGTCACGCGTTTTGGACTGGATGTTTCCTTTTACAGCAATGCAGATTGATTCTTGTGTCCTTCCCATTTGGGCTTGTCGTCATCCTGGCCGTCGTCGACGTCGAGATTGATGCAGCGTTGTCCATAAAACAAATGACACGAATGTTGAAAGGCGGGTGGAATGCCCGTGTCACAAGTAAAACCAAACAAGGTGGTAAAGGCCAACCACATGTGGCGGCCTTCATCGGCAATGGGCGTTCGACAATGGGAACACGAGACTTTTAACGGAAGATCGGGACGACTTGTTGTCGTGTCGGTGTCACCACTTTGCCAACCCACATCTTGATCCGCACTATAAAAATACAAATACGGGAGGGAAGCCGCATCGAATTTCACGTCCTTCTTGTGAAAAATGGAGACCCATTCAAAGGGCGCTCCATGCAAGACTTGACATCCTCGACAATGACACAATTTGGAACTGGTGGGATTCCCCCGCACTTGGTACTTGACGCGTTGACAGTAACATTGGGCTTGATACACAACAAGATCTTTGTCGCATTGTTGTTTTCTTGTCGCAGCAGAGTCTTCGTCCTTGCCACTAGTAGTAGTAGGCGCGCCAAACTCTGGCAAGTACGGGGATTGTTGATTCCAATGAATTTGATTGCTTGCTTGCATGTTGTTTTTGTTGGACGAACGGAAGGGTGAAAATTAATGAAGATGGGCACATGCCAGCCAAATAAATAAAAGCAAGGAATCCGCGTCGCAACAATAGACGAGGAAAGAATGAGGTGTACGTACAGTAGCAGTTCTGCGTTTCATATGGTGTAGGATAGACTTTTGAACTTTGTTGTTTCCGATTATTTTATTGTGCGATGCGTGGCTTCACCTTTCAGCACCCGTACATGTACTTGCACCTGGCACGTCGTACGATGTAGCATGTTGTTCGTTGTGGTTTGTTGACCATTTGGATGCCGTCGATCCTTGCATGTATGTGACATGGGCAGACCGGTCCGTGCCATTCTGTTGGTCCATCCGTCTGACGTGCCACCATCATCGTATCTTCGGATCTTTGTCAGCGAAAGAAAGGGGTTCGGATTGGAGCCCCGGCTACTGGCGCGGCCGTCTGGTACTACTACTCGTAGCACTGGTAGCTAGCTAGCACCGGTACCATGACGCCTAGTCTTGGATCCTGCGTGCGTCATTGTTGCTGTGCATGGTTCAGCACTGCACGATTGATTCATTCGCTGAGAGAAAGCATCAGCCGCTGACTTCTTTTGCGCTTGTCGATGATAGAGTAGTCATGATTGCGCAGCTACTTAACTAGCAGTAGCTAGCTAGCTACACAACGGTAGCTATAACATAGCAGTGGTCCGGGCTGTGCAGGCAGTGCAGCTTGTGTGTTGCAGTCATACTACTAGCTATTAGGTGCGACGTGCTGTGTTGTTGTGTTGCACTGTTGTGCAATGCATCAAAGAGAAGGAAAGAGATTGAGCGTGGGGGCAATTTTTGAAAAGAAGCACTCGCTCGATCTCGAAGCAAGAAACGAAGGACCCAATAATCTTTGTTGCTTGTTCAGGAACCAACAACAACAACTTGTGCAATGGATTCCTCGGTGGATTATTACCGTCTTCAATATGCCCAAGATCAAGTATCGGCTCGAAAACAATTCATGGAAGAAACCTTTGACGCCGAGATTTCGTTTTGGCAAGCCCACATTCAAGAACTGGAAGACGACTTGAACGAACGACGTCTGGTTCTCGCCAATCTTCAACGTGAGAAACTTGAACAACAGAAAATATTGCAACAAGAAGAAAAGCTACGAGACAAGGCGGCTCAAAAAGTGGTCCTACTGCAAACCAAGAGTTTTCAACGACAAGAACGAAAAGAACAAAAACAACAACAAAGACGCTTGCATCATCATCATCATCCTGACGATACCGACCATCATCATCATCACCATCACCACAAGGATCACGGATTATTGGACAAGGCCAAACATGCCTTGCTGGACAATTTTCAACAAGAAGTGTCACACCCACTCTCGCACAACAACAATAAATCCTTGATGGTGGATCCCATTACGGACACACCCCTACAACTGGAAGAAGACTACTTGAGAGTGGTACAAACCGTTCGCGACAAACTGCAGCACCATAAACTAGAAGAAGCCAGAGCGACGGATTTGGCCGCCACGCAATTGTTGCGCACCTTGAAGTCGCCGGGAAGAATTCCGGCGACGGAATTATTATTGTTAGTGTTGTCGGAAAATGATGAGGATCCAGAACAACCACAACGTTATTTACATCAAGTGTCGACGCAGTGTACTCGATTTGTAGCTCCCCACACAGTGCCGTCCAGGGAAGAATTCCAGGCGACGATGGCCTACGTCAAAGACCGCTTACCCCAACTCGATGACAGTTGCAATTCTTTTGAACAAACCTTGGGCTTGAATCTCTACACCATTTTTGGGATTTCGGACAATCCACTCGAGCCCGACGAACAAGACTTGTCGCCCTTGATTCACTTGCCACTCCTTCAAGAAATTCGAGCCGAATATATAAACGTCAAAGACGTGCATCTACGACTTGTTGTAGGCCAAGGCCAAGACAAGAACAAGCGAGAACAAGACCACAACAACAATGACGACGATGGTGAGATTAATAACAATGGTATGACGGAAAAGGACCTGACCAGAGCTTTTGCTGCCATTGAAAAAGCACTTTACAATCGCATGGAACAACGAAGATGGGAGTACCATGTCGAGCTACAACGACCAAGTAATCGATCGGCAAGCATGGCTAGGTACAATCAACAGGCTCCACGTCATAAAAATGCGGATTCTCCTGCAGGGGATCCACCATCATCTTTGCAACGAGCACTGTCACGGTGTGAATTACGGTCACAACCACGACAACCAACAAATGTTGAATCATCATCGTCGTCACCCTCGTGTGGTCATGATCATGGGGGCACGACCAAGCATGATCGATTTCCCTACGAACTCTATGGTCTCACCATGACGGATTCCGATATCGATGGGGACTTGTTCGTTTCGGTTCATGGGAATCAAGGCAAAGCCAACCATCTCCACACACTTTTCACCAACGCACACGGCGATCCCTCCTCATCCTTTGACCACGAGACTCTTACACCTACCAAGGGTTTTTCCAACAATAAAAGCATTCACTTTCAGACATGTGTTGCAGACGCCGCCCACAATCGACTTTGGGCCGCAACTACTTGTAACAACAATGCGTCGTCGAATGGCAAAGTACACGCCTTTTCTTGTGACCAACAACCCACAAAGAAGGAAAAAGAGGAAGACGACGACCAGGACGAGGACGCGTCCTTGGTGTTGGCCGTTCTCAAATTTGCCGAGCCGGAAATTCAATCCTTGCAACGATACAATCATGCGAGCGTTCAATTGATTCGGTGTGGACCGTGCCTCATTGGAGCCGCCGAAACGGCTCGACTCAATCTTTGGAATATGGACCAAGTGGTGGAAGAATGCGGACTCCTCCAAGAAGCGCAGGCCATGAAAGATATCAGCGACCACAACAATCATCATCACCACAATCACCAAACCAACAACCCGTTTTTGGAGCATGGTTTGGATCCTTCTATTTACGTTGTGGAAGACGTGGCCGAGGCCAAGTTCCGGACAGGAACCATCCAATCTATAAGTGACACGCATGTGCTGGTTCCGGGTGTTGGAAATGGTCTTCCTGTCAACAGTTCCTTACGACTCTATGACATTGAAAAAGGTTGTGTCTCGGGATTACTTTGTGGTGTGCGAGATTATCATTTGGCAGAAAAGCAACTCTGTGTCGAACGATGCCATTCGGTTTTTACCGCCGAAGCCAAGGATGTCTTTGCATGGGATCTTCGCACGTATCGACCATCGATGACGCTGGCCACGGGCATGTTGGAATCGACACGAGTCTTGGGTGTTCCCAGTCCCAGCAGCATGGTTGCTTTTGCCTTTGATCGTCGGACCGAATGCATCGAAGTCTATGATTTACGACTGCCCGTATCACATGCCTACACCATGGCAACCGCCAATTGTATTGTCGACAAACTGCACTGGCACGAAGGCACTGCGACACTGCTTGCCAGTGCTTGTAGTCAACACCAGCACGAAGGAGTCATTTATGCCGAGAGCAACGTGGAGATGAGCGGTGCGGAAACTTGCTTTTGGCCCAAAGAGGCAAGACATGATTGTGATTATTTTGGGAGTAAATGGACCGCTCGGCATGATTGCGGATATTATGGAGGCGCGGGGACAGCCTTGAGGTAAGGGCACATACATTGAGCTGACTGACTGTGGCCAATTATGTTGCTTATCAAAGAACTCAATTTGTTTTTTCGTGCTACTCTTGTTCTGCAGGGACGAAAGGAGCGTGTTGATTCTTTACCCATTCGAGTTGGCAGTGGGGATTGATTGCCGGGAAAGGCAATACTAGTACAATGGACATGATTGTAAGTTATGGTCGTCATGAAAAGGAAAGTAATCATTTTCTCGTCACTGTCTCAGGCAAGATTAGCTGTAGAGCATGTAAGCTGCAGTTTATTAAAATGAATAATTAGTAACTATCTCGAATTCCCACGGCAGTAGCAATGATCCCTTCTAGTTTTTAGCAGTCTTGTCGACGAGGGCTACAGTGCTCTTACCACCTTCATTTAGGAGGAATCTCAAATCGCCTTGGCACCTGTTGCTCGAGCTTTCGTACCGGCATTATATTTATTTCGTGGTTTTGACGTGACGAATCGATCGCATCACGCACATCTACTTGCCGCTCGATCGCAATGTTGCGCCGCTTGTTGAAGCTCTTATTCAGCACGTCTTGCACTTGCTTTCGCTTCCGATCCTGTGTTTCACTCTTCTACGCTACATGTTGTTCAATGGAATCTGTCTAGCTAGAGTATGTATGTTTGTCCGGTACGCTACAGTTTTCTAAAACGATCAAAAAATATTACAATTGTTTCTCAGTGAGGGCTCAAATTGCGGACGCATCACAGGGGCTACCTCTCTTCGCAGCATTTGAAAGAATCTCAAATCGCCTCGCCATTTCCGCCGGGAACAATGAAATTCGTCCTAATCTACTATGTATTTCCTGAGCCATTCTTCAGTGGGAAGAGGCCTAGTCCTTTCATAAGATGCTCCCCACGTCCGTCGGGTCGTCTCGGGTCTCTTATGAATGAAACCTGGCCAAGCCGTGAACAGAGAAATTTTGGAAAAGGCGGATGGCTAATGATCCATTTTTTCCGATACTGAGCACATGTGTATGCTTTCGAAGGAGCAGTCGTGAAAGGAGAGATTAGAGCCGCTGGATGGCCCTTCTTCTTCTAATCTGAATTGCGCCGCTGAAATGTAAGAGGTATGTGCACGATTGCTACCCCGCCAGAAAGCTTCGCCAAACGCTCTTGAAGCTTCTCTTGACAGCAATGCAAATCAGCAATATCTATCTGCACCTTGAGCTGGCTAGGCTAACCCGCGCTTGTTGGATATCTTCTTTCTTGCCACCGCCGCATACAATCACCTTAAATTCTTGGTCCACGTTTCCCTTCTCGGCAGTACCAAAATATAGTCGAGGGCATACCACTCTCAAGCGCATATTACCTCGCTCCTCTGAAATCACCGCACCCCCTGTGAGCACCGCAAAATATCCTCTCGCTTTGCTTTTCTACAATCTCCAAACCCATGTAGGCGCTTTGACTAAGGGGCCGTGCAGTCGGCCATCCGAATCGCCCACGCCATGAACATAGAGAATGAGCATAGGTTGAAAGCTGAAGTGGACGACGGACTCGGATGAAGCAGCAACGCATAGCCAGTCGCCGACGGTGAAGTAGGCAGATGGAGGATGGTGTGAATTGTGTGTGGAACACCGCAGTACGCACTGCAGTTTGTAGCATTTGCATCAGCAGAACCATCAGTCAAGTGGTGGCTGCACGACTGCACCGGCCGCACCGCCAAAATCGACGCACAGATAGATTTTATTGGACGGCCCTCGCCATCCAAAATGCTGGCTCGGACGGACGACGTCGAAGGCAGTGTACGGCTGCTCGACGTTTCATCCTCCGTCTCCGTCTTTGACACCGACTTTCCTTCTGCCCACAACTAAAGGGATCGAGGCGACAACACCCGAGTTGTTTCCGGTGGATAGATGAATCAATGGATGAGGATTGCTTGCGTCAAGTCGCGACATGCATTGCTTCTGGACCGACATTGTTCCGTTGTAGAATGGAGGAGCCCTATAATTTGTCGACGCAGCATAGGTAGCAGCAGCGGATGACTGGTCCGATGGATTTTCTTCCAACCGTATGAATAAATAAAGTGACAGGAACATTCTCGAAGAAAGAAATTGGAACGGCAGTGTAATGCACCACAACAAAACCAGGACCCTCTGGCATGCCGCATGCATGTGCGGGTTTGCTGATTGATTGCTGAAGGAATCGGTCCCAAAAGGCGCAGCAGGTGCAGAAGGGGGATCATCATCATTGTCACTGTGTGGGTCGTCGAGCCGTAGAAGAACTATTGTGGTGGTGCAGTGTGGGGTGGGGTGGAACGGCATCCCGAATGAATCGTCAACGGTAATTATTGTCGTATGGCAGAGCCTTCTTCCATGGCACTTCCATGCCGGCGGATTCGATAATCCATTCATCAGAGCTTCTGGCTTCTGTCAGCTCATCCGCTACTTCGCTGATGTGTTGATGTGTCGATATTGTTCCGCTACTTCCCTCGATGTGTGGTTTCATCCGCTGCTTTCGGAGCACGTGCAGACAGATTTTATTCGACGGCACTCGCCATCCAAACTACCGTAGCTACAGTAGTAGTAGCTCTGTTCGTACGACCATTTTGCCGTGAATGCTGCACCAGTCACCACAGCAGCGGAGAGACTGTTGGCAACATGTCGAGTGGTGGTAGATGATCAGATGGTCTGCTGCTGCTGCTGCTACTACCACTGCTGTAGCCTTTGCCTGGTCTCGTGGACACGGCTGCAATCGTTGTTGTTGCGCCTGACGCTTCAGACGCATTTTCACGATTACATTTGCTTGTGGATGCCCATCCACGAGCAAACGATGCCAATGGCCGTGCCAATCCACAAGCCAACAAGCCAGGACGAGGGAGGAGGTTGTCCCTTGGAAAGGGTCGAAATCCATCTCTATGTGATGGGCGTCTTCAATGCGTGGCCGCACCTGTTCCCGCCGCGCGCGCGCTGCATTCTATCGAAATGTGGTCGTAAGAAATGTACAAACATGCTTGCCGGCGTGACTTCGTTGTATTTGTACAATGAAGTTTATACCTGATCTTCGTACAGAAAGCTACGCACACATGGATTCACAGTTGCCCCACAGGGTGCGTTGCCCAAGCCAGGGATCCAGCGGCCACACCTACGTCGTACTACTAGCTAGCTAGTAGTGCGCACCACAAATGCAACAGAAACAACCACAACCTCTTGTTGTTGCATCTTCTCGTCCTTGGCGCGAAACAACAATGGTCGACGAGCGATTTGTTTGATGAGACTTCTGAAGATTGATGTCTCTGTGGTGGGGCAAGCAGTGTCAGCGACACTGCCACTTTGGTTATGTCTACTCCAAGATGTGGCCATTGCTAGGATGAAAATGCAGCAATGGAGAAAGAGGCAACAAGTGACCGAGGTTTCATTTTCCCGCCCGGCAGACTCTGAGATGTCATGGCCGCTGCGACCAGTGCACTGGGTTGACGGATGCTTTTTTCAAGGTGAAAAAATTGAAACAACCACAACCATGAACTGTGAATGACGAAAGATGGAGGGACGCAAATCATCCTGCATTTTCTGCCTTCAACGACAACAACAAACATGACAATTGTCCGCATGATGAGACCAAGAGTGCTGTGCTGCGTCGTCGTCCAAAATGCACAATGCCGAATGGTCGCACGTCGCCCGCATGGCATTTGTTGTTCGCCAAATTCTGTTTTTTCAACGTTGGGTTCAACAAATGGAACACAGCAGGATTCCCTCTGGCTGACGATCCAAAGGAAGAAGATCTGCACGACAAATGAAAACCATTTTTTGTTTGGAAATTGAAAACCATTTTTTGTTTGGAAATTTGGCAACGCTTGTGTTGCCCCCTCTGCCCGTTCTGCTGCGCTGCAGTCGGCGCCCAAGCCATGCCAACAACATTTTGCTCAAAATTGCTGGGGCGACCTGACAGTCACCATGGCTGGCTGTCGCAAATTTGCAGGGGTTCCATGGACAACGGCGTTGTTTGGATGTCACGGTGTGTCCAGCACCAATGGTTGGCCGTTCCTTCGTTGCAAGCTGCCGGCATTGTGAGTTTTGAACCACACAATGCGATTGGAATGGACGACCAACGCGCTCTGTCCGATGCAAGCCACATGCCTTGCCGTCCCCTTGTTGCCGAGAACCAGCATCTGTGCGATGTCCGCGTCCAGCACCCGCACAACATGTCTCATGTGTTGCTCCTGGAGGACGCACATCGCAACATCAAATGCCCATCACCAAACAAAAGAGCCGCACTGGTCCAGGGAGGAATGGAACAAACGGCGAACGACACGAGTCTGCGACCACATTCATTGGATTCCTGTGCTGTTGCGTTGGACGGATGCAACGACAATCACGGGCCTTCTTCTGGGAAACCAACGCCAACAAGAATTGAATGTTGCTTGCATCTGCAACATGCTGCTGTTTTCAGGGACCAACAAGAAGGTGTGCCTGCAACAAATCACCATCCGGCGAAATTGTCGTTCATGGACGGCATGGTCCCTGTGACTTGGACCCCATGCAATGCTTTCCTGGAAAAGTGTTGATCAGCAATGACGAGTTCCATGGTGATGTTCGATTTTGCGGGGGCACCGACACCTCTCGCGTCTTTCAGTTGGGGCTGCATTCGAAAACACCCAGAACAGAACGACTCAGTCCATGTCCTTGGTTGTGGAAAATTCTTGAAAAATGGTCCTTGCATCTGGGACATTCCAAACAGTTCCTGTCAGCACAGCAAGTTGGTTGGTTGCCCTTCCACCCCCCGGTTGCGTTCGCAACGACTTGTGGTCGCTTCTGACCGATCCAGATCAGGAACGTGCTCCGCCATGTCGCACATCAACAGCAACGCCAATCCATTTCGGGAAGAGGCCGTCGCAAGATCATCCCGTGTCTTTTGGGGGAACCAGTTCTGGCGGCCCCCACAAATTGGAGTCCAATGTCATGCCCATGCCGGGCGACATTCAACCAAAGGAAAATGGCGGTCACTGATGGACAGCTTTTGTCCCCGAATGGCGCTGCAAATTTTGCTTTGCAATGGAAAACATGAACCATTCATTCTGTGTCACGGAAAAAATGATGAATGCCTTTCTGGCAGGGTGCGTTCCAATCTGCTGCAGCACCGAGGGGGTCTTTGATTTGTTTGACAGGGAGGCTTGTGTTTGCCATGACATTGATCGACGGTGACAAGCGCTGCAAAAGCTCCGTCATTTGAAAAATGACGAGACTGTGTGCCAGGAAATGCTGGATCTGCGAGTGTCACGGTCATCTCCACATCAGGTTCTGCTTAGGACGAAGTCATGTTGGGTCAAACGACAGCAACTGCAAAATTACAAAAGCGTCAGTGG
>Ga0163149_10003973_pt1 | contig 16491 bp, 16 predicted proteins | sample OliLakLV19MP5G1_FD_148604 | JGI IMG/M metagenome (GOLD analysis project Ga0163149, IMG submission 148604) | Freshwater microbial mat bacterial communities from Lake Vanda, McMurdo Dry Valleys, Antarctica - Oligotrophic Lake LV.19.MP5.G1 | ecosystem: Environmental > Aquatic > Freshwater > Lake >...
GTGACGGGAGTGCCTCGATTCTTGACTTTCAGGACATGTTAATGGCACCACAGCTTTATGATTTGGTCTGTTTGCTGACTGATAGGGATACTGATCTTGATTTAGGTCAGGAGCTCACAGATCGATTGTTAGATTATTTTAAAGAGAGAGCCCAAATCAAAGATCTAAATCCAATGTATAATGAGATCCTTTTGCAGAGGAGCCTGCGCCTGGTTGGGCAATTTGCCTATCTATCAGAAAAGAAAAAAGTAAATTTTTATAAAGATCTGATCCCTGGTTGTATCCGACGGATGAAGCAATCGCTAAGAGATCTGCCACAATATGCGGACCTAGAAAAAACAATTTTAGATATTGTGTAGTGAGCAGAATGGATTTATGAAAAAAGAGCCCCTATACCCTCCACTGTAGATAATCTATCTGATTACTTACCTCGCTACTCGAAAGAAGTCTCCGGCTTTGAGCTAGCTAGCGGGTATTTAGATCCCCATTTACTAGTCCTATTTTTGGAGGACCTCCCGAGCGAAGCGAGCGGGAGTACCGAAAATAGGACTAGTAAATGGGGATCTTCCAGACTTATCTTGCTAACGCATAAGCGCGGAGCCTTCTGGAGAAACTCTCCATGGACTCAATCCCGCACTGCTCAGCCTGCTTGCACCAATCATTTAGTCTCTCAGCAAGCTGCTCTGGCGTTCCTGATGCACTGTCCCAAAATGAGACCAGACTTTTTTTCATCTGATACATCTTGTTTAGCACCGCGTGTTTTGAGAGCACCTGATTAAGCTGAGCATCAACTTCTGCTGGGAGCTCTAAATTTTCCTGAAAAAGAACTGGCTTAATGCTCTTTAGGGTCATGATCTCTTTTGACGGATCGTTTTTCCCTTCTTTAACTCGCCTGATCTCTTCAGCGAATGCTTTCTGAGCCGCTTTTTTAAAGTTCGCCATAACATGAAGTCTATGAAGTACAACTGCTTTAAGAGTCTCCACATCACAAACAGTTTTGCTCATATCAAAGCAAACTTTTGGAGATACCTTTTTAACTTTTGCTAATCCCAAAATTTCAAAGATACGGATATACATCCAGCCGATATCAAACTCGAACCACTTATTAGATAATCTAGCCGAGCTTGCATAAGCATGGTGATTATTGTGAAGCTCTTCACCAGCAATTAAGATACCCCACGGCACAATATTTGTGCTGTTATCTTTAGTTGCAAAGTTTCTATATCCCCAGTAGTGGCCAATGCCGTTAATTACTCCAGCAGCCCAAAGTGGGATCCAAATCATCTGAACACCCCAGATTAAAAGTCCAGGGACAAAGCCAAACACAATGACATCGATTACGCCAAGTAATAGCAGTCCCTTGCCATGATGAGGTGCGTAGATAGTATTCTCCAACCAGTCATCAGGAGTACCGCGACCAAAAGTTCTAAGGGTCTCAGGTTTTTTAACCTCATCTCTGTATAGACCAACTCCACCAAACACAACTTTCCAAATCCCGTGAATGAGAGGGCTGTGTGGATCGTCCTCAGTTTCAACAACAGCGTGATGCTTTCGGTGTACCGCAGTCCATTCCTTTGTGACCATGCCGGTCGTAAACCAGAGCCAGAATCTAAAAAAGTGACTAATCGCTGGATGAAGCTCTAGAGATCTATGAGCCTGATAGCGGTGTAGATATATAGTCACACCTAAGCAGGTAACATGGGTCATTAATAGAGTGACTACTACGTAGCCCCACCAAGGGAGATCTAAAAGGCCACTAAACATATCTTTATCCTTTAACTTAAAATTGGCTTTACTCTTGAAACTGCTAAAAAAATACCACCCAAGGTGGCGAAAACATGAGCCATTTATGGTGTCACTATCAAATGGTATCAGACAAATGGTATCAGAAGAGAAAACCTTTGCCAATAAGGGTAACTACCTAATCATAAGTACTTTACTCTCCTTAATCAATGGGGCAGATCATATGAAGTTTACTCTGTAATTCTAAGTAGTTTTCCTAATAGCCCTCTGTAATTCCTAGAAAATGCTCTATTTTGAGCAAAATTGTACGATTTTGTTCTAGTGATGCGACAATTAAGTCGAGTATAAACCTAAGCAAAGGGATAAGGTGTCTTTCGTACGGTTGTTATTGCTCTAAGATGTTTTTTTGTCATCTAACTAGTATGTGTCAGCAGAGTGATCAGCACAGGAACCAGCAGGGATCAACAGGGATCAACAGGAACCAGCAGACTAGTGATGCAAAATAAAAGGGTTATTATGAAGACAGATATTATCTATTCTATCTTTATCGCTACCTCTACTTATTATAGTCGTATTAATTAATCTAAGAATCTGCTCCTCATATTTTCTAAAAATATCTCTACTATCATTATTCTCTCTTATCGCTGTTTGTGAAAGTGCGAATGCAACTGTTGATACCCAATGCCCAGAGATATTGACTGTTGCGGGAGCGACCACATATTATTGTGATGTTACATTAGAAAATATTGTGAAAAATTTAATCGGAATAGGAAAGGTCTCTGGTTATCAAGAACTAAGTACTGAAGCAGAAGAAGCGCTTGTATTACAACCAGCGACTCTTGTCATTACGCTCACTGCAACCACTGCTGCACGATTACACATTGCTGCGGTTTTCTATACTATTAGTTCAACTTCAACTACATCTACACCTCTTGCTGAGGCCACAGCAGTCGCTATTGTAGGCCCTTAACTCCTCGAGATTCTGATGAGAGGATCTTTTTTTTAAACTCAGTAGGTGTTGGTTTATGTCATGAGCGATCAGTAAAACCTACAGGGTAATCAACTCCAAGGCCAGGAGTTATATCATTATAAAAGGCTTCTGATTTAGGTTTGAATTCGAGCGAGACAAAATAGATAGTAAACCCAAGAAAGACTACGACGAGCACGTATTCTAAAATAGTTACGCCACGAGACTCACGAGACTGGAGAATTAAAGGGCGTATCAAAGGGGCTATCAAAGGGCGGATCAAAGGCATGTTGAGTATTTTGAAATTCACAATATCACTATCACTGTTTATAAACTTTTCGCATAGTAGGATCTTCGCCCTGGCAATAGTATCAATTTACAGCTGTTTTAAAAATATTAATAATTGTTTCTAGTGATTTTTTAAGAAGTTTTGATAAAGCTTGCTAAATGGATATTAAAAAGAACGTAAAGAGGAAGTTAATTCAAAACCATTCGGGAGTTACCGTCCTTTCGGCAGTAATTATTTTGCCGATAATGATTACAGTAATGATGGTTTTATTTGATCTCTCTCGGATCTTTCTAACTATAATTTATGCAAAAGAGGTGGTTTTAACTACGGCTAAGCTTGCTGTTTCCTCTTTCCCAGAGAGCTCAATTCCAGATATGTATGATATAATCAAATCAGTCCCAGGAGAATCTGTAGTTAATGAAAGGAAGCGATTCTGGACCGATCAGCTAGATCCCGCTGCGCCTACTTACCATGGTCTTACATATTTTACTGAGAAAGAGTTAAAGGTTTTTAATCTTGGATACGGATTTATGATTGATATAAATCCTGATATCCCCTTTTTAGGACTCTCTTTATTCTCACCATTAACTGGCACTGATTACTATACTGTAACTCAGAGTGCCTCCGCCCATAATTCAGGAGACATAGCTCCATGAATAAGCTGAAACAAAATCAATCTCAAAGAAAAATATTTACAGAGCAAGGAGTTCTCTTTATTGAGTTTGCGCTTGTCGCTGGATTGTTAATTACAATCGTATACGGATTAGGTCAGCAATTTACAAAATCCCTTCGTGAAATGGAGCACCGGGCACTTGTTACTGAATTATTAATGGGCCCTCAGGAGAGGACTTTAGCATTTGATACTACATTAGGAGAGGTGGTTGAGCTATCTAGTATAACTGTGCCCACATTAACAGAGGCTATGGATACCATCGGCAATTTTTTTAGACGACGTGCTCCAAGTACCTCCTTTGCTCTTTTTATAAACCTCACTCATTTACATATGGATCCTGAGCAGGGAACTATCACTGCAGTCGATGATCCTTTTGCTAAGCCAGCGTTCACCTATTATGCTGCCGCTGGCAGTGCTTGTGAAAGTGATTCTATCCAAGTTACAGGTTGGCTTAAGAGATACTCCAACTCTAGGTTAACTCGATCTTATGAATTTTCACAGGCAAATTTACCAGCCACTATTGATGATAATAAAGGACGATTTGGCTCTAAGCTTTATGACATTGATAATGCAGGAGTTCGGATTCGTCGTTACGAGGCACTTTTTCCATTAATTTTTGCTGTTGTATGTTCTGAGCTTGATAGCTTTGGAACATCTAGTCGATTTCTTACTTACTACACTATCGTTCCAAGGAGGCATGTTAATTAATGAACTGCCGACATAAAACAGATGAGCGAGGATTTATCCTTATCTGGGCGATCTTTTTGCTCCTAGGAATTTTGGTATCTGGCTTTACCTTTTTACTTTATGCCCGCGCTAATATTACACGGTTTAAAGCGCAATACTTAGCGATGAACCTAGTAACTATCGGGTCGTATAGTTCTGAGTTTGATACTGATGAGTCTTTAAATAATATGGCTTTATTAGCTGAACTGAACGGTTTTAGAGGTATAAAACCTATACCTGATGTTCAACTCTTTCAAGGAGGCAGTTTAATATTTAAACATAGCGTAGGCACTGGAACATCAAATGAAATCTCAGCACATGTTAACTTAATGCAGAAAAATATAATCGGAGGATTGCTTTCTAACTTGACTGGAGTAGCTACTAACTCATTCTCCTCTGCCAAGCCCGCCCCTTTATATCTTAACATGACTTATGATTATTCAATGAGCCTAGCTGGGGACAGTATTGATAATCTTTTAAACGGATTTCAGATCAAAAATCTTGATGGCACACCCGGTCCAAATGGACAGATTGTTGGGAGTGAGGTTGTGCCAAAAAAAGAGATTCAGACTGCACTTCCTTTTGCTTGGGATCCTGCAACACGAATCTTGGCACCCTGGAGTGGGGTAAGTGCCTCTTGGCCTAATATTTTAAATCCAAGCCCACCTCCTTGTACCCCAACGACAGAATCTATGCCTTGCTCTCCTTATTCCTCCTATATGCAACCTCAGCAAGAATCAATTCGTTTGAAAGCTTCAGATCTTTTTATGGAGTATAAAAAAGCAGTTGGTGTTCTCACCGGAGCTGTTGGACGCATAAGTCCATATTTAGATATTGATATTCTATGCGGATTGTTCCCTGATTCTGTCGTCAGCTATATAAATACTAATATTAACTTAACTGAGTTTGATCCAATTCAAGCAACAGGAGTTTGTCCGGCCTGGAGATATGATGAGCAGGATTATACTACGTATACTGTAGCTAATGGTGTGGTAACTGGAACTCCAGGTGCTAGTCACAGTATTGATAACCCCAAAAATATCTTTACTGAAGCTGTAGTGTTAGCACCAAACAGAATCTTGCAGTTCTTTTTGGATCTAACTTTTTCTAGAAAGCTTCTCCGATACGCCACTATTTATGCTGCTGATGGTGTTACCCCTGTCTCCTTGCCAGGTCAGTATAGCAAGCTACTTGAGATGCCACTGCCAAAGTTAACAACACCTTTTCCTGTTGATGGTTTCCCATATAATGTTGGAGCCCTTTATGACACGACCTACTACAAAAAGATCCTTGCCGATCCGCTTCTATTTTTTGGTTGGCCAGGCCGTCCTCAGCCGATGTTAGATAACACAGGATCTGCTTATCCTAAACAGGTCGATCTGCCACCTGAAATTAAAGACCCATGGGAGTATGATTGTAATACTGGGCCCCCTTTAAATATGAACTACCCTTTTAATCATCGACCATATTCGCCAGGAAATTTTTTATGTCATATTTATAAACAATGTAATCCTGGAGCAGTCCCTGCTATTAATTGTAGTAGCGCAGCTGCATTGCCACCAGTTAATGCGTATTATAATCCCGCAATGCCAGCACAGATGTCCCCGCTTTGCCCTGCTTCAGCGACGCCTAGATGCTATACCGATCCAACCTATGCAACTTTACAGCCAAATGCTGCAGTATTTTGTATGAATAATACCCCAAGATGTTTTGGAGAGGGTGGAGCAGGAGTTCCTGCGTGTACAGATGGATCATATCCAGGGTGCTCAGCAATATATAATTTAACAACCTCACCACCTACTCCACCTACTCCATCTGGTTGGTCTGACATTCCTCACTTTAGAGGAAAGGTTGTTTTTCCTGCAGCTCAGCCACCACAAACTCCTGGTATGATAATTCATATGTTAGGAGATCTAAGCCCATTTTGGGGGGGGACTCATACTCATAATGCTGTACCGATCGATCGGTGTAGGGAGTTAAAGGCAGCCCTGCCAGGACAGGAGAGCCAGTGTGCTTGGGTGTTGGTAACAGATGGACAACCTTTTCCAGTTGATTCAGCAGGTAATTTTGTTATGAGCCAACAGGCTGCTCTTAATCAACTAAGTAATGATGTAAATATATTTGTTAATGAGCTCGGAGGTAGAATTTTTACCTGGTATTTAGGAAGTAAGGTAAGTGCATATGAGAAATTACTTGCGTTAATTACAGCGGAGGAGGCACTTGGAACCCTTGATCCATCAGTTGTGCCGATAGTTAATTCTTATATTAAGCAAGCACTAGCAATTCCACCACCAGACTGTCCAACTTGGGATTTAAATAAGCCCCCTGGAGCACCAGATTGTAATTCCTATAATAATACTGTCCTGCTTGAGCATTTACAAAACACGAATACATTTTCTCAATTTCAAGGGATTATGTCTGGTACAGATAGTAAGATATTCATTCAATCAACTGTAAATAATACTGTTGCCGGAACTCAACTCTCAAATGAATTTCTTGCTGGACTTAGACACCTCCTCTCTTTAACTAAGCGAGAAGTGGGGTTTAGAAAGTAGATATTATGGGTTTCTTTGTTAATCCCATATTATATAATGAGTGATCTATGAAACATATTATCTCTGTCACCTATCTATTGGTAAGTTTATTTGGTTTAAGTCCTTTTTGTGCTGCCGATAACATAATCACAGCCACCTCTAAAATTAGTCAGGTAACTCTTTTTCAAGATCGTGCCCTTGTTACTCGTAGTCTCAATATAGAGTTACCTGAGGGAGAATCTCGGATCGTTTTTGATTCTATGCCGAGTACTATTAATTCGGAATCGTTAAAGGTAAATGGATCTGGAGAGGGGTCTGGAGATGTAGGTACTGACGTTACTATTTTAGGAGTTGAGTATAAATCAAAGTATTTAACTACTATTTAACTACCCCTGTTTCTGAGAACGCTAAGGTAATTGAAGAAAAGATAGAAAAGATAGAGGTTACATTAGCAGCGCTTACCCAAGAAAGAGAGAGACTAAATTCACAAAAAAAACTAATAACAGCATTAAGCCTAGATACTAGTATCCCTACAGAAAAAGATAATCTCTTGCGTCCAAGAAGTACCCAAGAGATGAAAGAGCTTTTGCAATTTATCTCTGATTCGATCTCAAAAATTGATACAGATCTACAAAAGATCGGCCTAGTAGAGCGTGATTTAAGAAAATAGACCAGAACCTGCTCCTCTCTTAGTCGATGTATATGCACCCCCATCCCCACCATCTCGTCCGATGCCGATGGATCTAGCTGGAGTTGCTCCATCAGCAATGAGAAACAAATCAGCTCATGACTCAGCGAATGACTCAGCGAATATAGCTCAGGAAAGTGCAATGTCAGATGAAGCAGTAATGATGGAAGCACAGGAGGAGAGTGCAGAGCTTAGCCAATTTGGCACATTAACATTTAAGATCCCTTCAAAGATCTCTTTAAAAAGTGACGGATCCTCAGAGAAGGTAAAGGTCAGTAGTGCCAAGCTAAAAGGAGATTCAACAAACATTGCAGTGCCGTATTTATCAACTGAAGTTTTTGAAGAGGTTAAGGTTACAAATGCTGATGTTCCCTTACTCCCTGGCAGTGTTAATATTTTTACTGATGGTAATTTTATCGGTAATCAGAGTTTATCATTTGTATCCCCTGGTAAGGAATTCTTATTACCAGTTGGAATATCTCAATCAGTTGGAGTTAAAAGAAAACTACTAAAGAAATTTGAAGATGATTCCGGTGTAGTTAGATCGTTTCGAAGAGTTACTGCCGCTTATGAAATTGAAGTTGAGAATTACTCTAAGGTAGATCAAAAAGTAGTGATCCTTGAACGAGGTGTTCTGTCAGGAAATAAAAAGATCACGGTAAAACTAAACAAGTCTTCAATTGATTCCCTACCTAGAGAGGATCCTAAGCGAACAAATAAAGATGAAGGGGTGTGGGAGTGGCATATTGATCTTAGTGCCAAAGATAAGAAAGTTATCAACTATGAGCTTAGTGTTGAGTTCCCCTCAGAACTTAAAGTTTCTGGAGTTGAGGAACTATAAATAACTTTAGTTAATTTGTAGTCATATCATATAGTTAAGAGAGTAGATATTCGGGCTCAAAGACAGAACTCATTTCTTACACTTGTTTGATTTTGAACTTTCATTACATTACCATAAGCACGTTAATTGAGTCAGCTTAGTTAGGTAACCTAGGAGAGTGTCTCCTCTGGTCTTCATAAAGTCTTTCCATAAAGGCGTATAAATTGTTTTGGTCTAAAGATAAAGAAACCCCGTTAAAGTTTACCTTTGAGAATGTAAGGATAGATTCCTTTGCTGTTAATTTACCAACTAAGGGAATGACAACAGATGAGCTTGAGGACAAACTTACACCGCTTTATAAAAAATTAAAGATTCCGGTCGGAACTTTTGAGAAATTAACCGGTATTAAAAATAGATGTTACTGGGCACCTGAAGTTTCCCCAAGTCAGGTTTCAACAGTCGCCGCTCTTAAAGCTTTGGAGCAATCCTCTTTAAAACCTGAACAAATACAAGCTCTTTTTAGCTGTTCTATTACCAGAGATTATTTTGAGCCAGCTACATCGTGTCTGGTCCATCATGAATTAGGACTGCCGGAAAGTTCGATGGCACTTGATATATCAAATGCTTGTCTCGGTTTTATGAACGGTATCGTTATGATGTCTGGATTAATTGAGTCTGGAGTAATTGGAGCTGGAATACTCGTTTCTGGTGAAACAATATTAAAGCCAATTCAGTACTGTATTGATTATATTTTAAATAAAGAAGACATCACTCGAGATGAGTTGCTAAAACTTTTACCAACTCTGACTCTTGGATCAGGCTCAGTAGCATATATCTTGGCCCACAAAGATCTTACATCCTCAACTCACAAAATATTAGGAGGAGTAGCTAGATCTGCTACTAATCATCACGGCTTATGTAATGGCAACGGAGATTACTGTCATTTCCATGATGGGGCTTTTGATCCAATTATGACAACTGAGTCAGGTAAACTAATAAGTGAGGCATCAAAATTGGGTGGTCGTGCTTGGAAGCAGCTAAGTGCTCATCTTAACTGGAGCCGCGAAGATGTTGATCATATTTTTTGTCATCAAGTAGGCAAGCAAGTTAACGAGGGTTTTTATAGAGAGATGGGGCTTGATCTCAAAAAAGAATTTACTATTTATGAACAATACGGAAATTTAGCTTCAGCAGCATTACCGACTGCTTTAGTACTTGGGGCCGCAGAAAAGAATATACAGCCTGGAGAGAAGATTGTAATGACCGGGTTTGGTAGCGGTCTTAATGCTCTATTTCTCGGCCTTGAGTGGTAAAGTCCAGTAAATTACCTTTTCAAGAGTTGTATCCATTTAAGTCATGCTTTGCCGACATCGATGGCTATAAGATGCACTATGTAGATGAGGGGAGTGGACCAGTTGTTATCTGTGTCCATGGTAATCCAACCTGGAGTTTTTACTACCGAGATCTAATTAAAAAGCTTAGTCCAAATTTTAGAGTGATCGCTCTTGATCATATCGGTTGCGGACTTTCTGAACATCCAAAGAATAAACATTTTAAAGCGAAAGAGAGAGCCCGACATCTTGAATTGTTAATTAAGCATCTTGGTCTAACTTCATATTCATTTGTTATGCATGATTGGGGTGGATCGATAGCGACTTTTGCTGCAATTAGCAATATTGATGCGGTTGAGAAATTAATTTATTTTAATACAACTCTGACTGAGACTGAAACGTTACCATGGTTTATTAAACTTTCAACACCAGCATTCCCCGGAAAATTTATTACCAAATTTACAAAGACATTTCTAAGGCTTGCTACTGAGGTTGGAGTTTGCAAAAAGTTACCCAAGAAAGTTAAGCAAGGATATATGTATCCTTACCGTACTATTTCGGATAGGACTGCTATCTGGGATTTTGTTCAGGACATTCCATTTAACACCGATCATCCTACGTATTTAGGGATGATGGATATTAGTAGAGCTTTGCCTGCTCTTAACAAAAAACCGATCCAGATTATTTGGGGGCTTAAAGATCCCTGCTTTCATCCAGAAATGCTAACTCACCTAATGAGGCTATTTCCAAATGCTAATGTAGTAGAGCTTCCTAATGCCTCTCACTTAGTGCTTGAGGATGAAACAGAGCTAATTACAGAAAAGATAGAGAGTTTCCTTAAAGCAAAAGTTTCTCCAAAACAAAAAGTAGACACCGCACCGGATCTCGTAATGGAAGATCCAAAAACTATGTATGAGCACTTCATTAAAGAGGTAAATACTAGGCCACATCAGGCCGCTGCGATTATTCCCAAAATTTGGGGAAGTAATATCTCTTATAAACACATAACCTACTCAGACCTAGGCTCATTGGTTGCTCGATACCATAGAGGATTAACCACACTAGGGCTTCGTCAAGGGGATAAAGTTTTATTTTTAGTAACTCCCGGAATAGATTTTTTGGCACTTGCTTACGCAGTGATGGCTGAGGGGGCAATCCCAGTTTTTATTGATCCTGGTATTGATAAAAATTATCTATTTCAAGCACTAGCGGATATTAAAGCTGATGTTTTTATCGGAACACAAAAAGCACATTTTTTAAGATTACTTAAAAAGAACTTATTTTCTAATCTCCGTTTTCACATTATCGCAAATGAATGGGGAGTTACAGGAGGCCCAACTCTCTCAGTGCTTAGAAGGTTTGCCTCTACTCCACAACTGCCGGTTAAAAATAATGAAGTAGCGATGGTTGCCTTTACATCCGGTGCTACCGGAGTTCCTAAAGGGGTAATCTTTACTCAAGCAATGGTTAAGGCTCAATTAAAAGTGTTTCGTGAACAGTTTGGAATTTTGCCAGGAGAAAAAGATCTCCCGCTTCTCCCTATTTTTTCAATTTTTCAAGTTGCCAATGGTGTGACCAGTGTTATTGCACCGCTTAATCCTAGTGAGCCACTAGCGCTTGATCCATCAATAATTTCTCGCATTATAAAAGATCTTAGCATCTCTTATTCTTTTGGTTCACCAACCCTATGGAAAAAAATAGCTGAGTACTGCGTTAGGGTGAGGACAACACTACCTACTTTAAAGAGAGTTTTTATGGCCGGTGCGGCAGTACCTCAAAGTACAGTTGCAGTTGTTAATGAAATCTTAGATTCCGGGGAAGCCTTTACTCCATATGGAGCAACAGAAGCGTTGCCCGTAACCTTAATAGATTCTAGCCAACTTCTTAATAAGAGATCTCAATTTGCTAAATCAGGAGAGGAGGGGACATTCGTAGGCGAGCCAATTGATGGAGTTGAACTAAAAATTATCTCTGAGGTTGATGGGCAGATAAAGGATATTACTGATGTTAGATATCTAGAGACTTTAAATATTGGCGAGATAATTGTTCGAGGGCCGACAGTCAGCCCAGGTTACCTAAATAGAAAAGATGCTGATGAGCTAGGTAAAATTACGGATGGAGATACATTTTGGCATCGGATGGGAGATATGGGATATGTAGATGAGTCAGGAGGACTTTATTACTGCGGTCGTAAATCCCATGTTGTCAGATCTGGTAACCGTTCTTTTCATAGTGTTCCAATTGAAGAGATCTTTAACGCCCACCCAAGCGTCGCACGGAGTGCCCTTGTTGAAGTTGAGAAAGGGGAGCCGGGCATAGTCATAGAGCCATTAGCAAATCTGTGGACAGAGGATAACAGTGCTCAAGAAAAACTTATAAATGAGATGAGAAGTGTTGCTGCAAATAGCTCTTTAACAAAAGAGATAACTAAATTTTTTGTGAACCAGTCCTTTCCCGTCGATCGAAGACATAATGCTAAAATTTACCGTGATAAGTTGGGAGTTTGGGCTAGAGAGATAGAGAAAAGCACGCGGCAAAAGCAGGGGAGAAATCAGGGGCGATATGGAAATAGCTAAGAAAACATTTATCGTAACTGGTGGTGGTGGTTTTTTAGGAAAGGCCCTATGCCTTAGATTAAAGGATCAAGGCGCTCAGGTGATCTCAATCTCTCGCAGTAGTTATCCGGAATTAGTTTCAGCCGGGATTAAGGTTATTCAGCATGATATTTCAGATCCATTTGAGCCAATCTATAAAGAACTATCAGGAGTGGATGGAGTTTTTCATACTGCCAGTAAGGTAGATATGTGGGGTAGGTACGAAGAATTCTATAAAACCAATGTTGTTGGTACTGCTAATGTTGTAAATGCCTGCTTAAATCTCGGAATTAGAAATTTAGTCTATACAAGTTCACCAAGTGTCATCGCTGATGGTACAGATACTAAAGGTATTGATGAGAGTTACCCATATCCTGAAAAATATATCGCTTTTTATCCACAAACTAAGGCGATGGCCGAGCAGTTAGTTAAATCAGCTAATAATGAATCTTTTTATACAGTAACTTTAAGACCACATCTTATCTGGGGACCAGGAGATCGACATCTTATTCCAACAGTTTTAAAGCGAGCCAGAGCTGGTCGCTTGATACAGGTAGGGGATGGTCAGAATCTTGTGGATACAAGTTTTATCGATGATTGTGTTGATGCTCATATCTTAGCAATGATGGCTCTTACTGAGAATCCTGCAGTTAGAGGAAGAGCGTATTTTATTAGTCAGGGTGAGCCAGTTAAATTGTGGCAATGGATTAATACGATCTTAACTCTGCACAACCTGCCACTAGTAAAAAAGAAGATCTCAAAGAGATTTGCATCTATTTTAGCCGGAACTTTAGAATTTTGTTCAAAACTTTTACCATCTAAACCTGAGCCACTATTTACCCGTTTTTTAGCTTCACAGATGTCTAGTGATCATTATTTTAATATTGATAATGCTAAAAAAGATCTAGGCTACGCCCCTAAGTTCTCTATTGATGAAGCTCTTAGAGTGACCTTTTCTAATTCATAAGGCTAGTTCAGGAGGCTAATTTACAAATCTAATTCATAAGACCACCACTATTACTATCCCAAAGATAGGTTTTACCGGTGCCTTGTGAGTGTTGTGAAGATCCAGAGAAGCTATCTGGCATGATTGCAATTGATAGGGTAACTCCTTTTGATAAAGAGGATATTCCAGGTAAATTATTGCAGGTTGAAGTATTACAGGCGAGATATTTCTCCGCATCTAAGAAATAAGCCTCTTCTGCAATTGCAACATTAACCAAATCTGTTCGAGCTCTAGAATCAAAGGCTCTCTTTTTAAAGGCTGAGTATTGAGGGATAGCCGTAGCTGCAATAATTCCAATAATCGCTACAGTGACTAATAGTTCAATTAGTGTAAATCCAGATGACTGATCCATGTAAAACTCCGCTTTGTTGTCCAAAAGTCATTGCCAAAAAGTTGTTGCTAAAAAGTTATCTAGCAAAGATAAATCGCGAAATTTTCGAGAAAGTTTCCTAGAAAGATCAGAAGCTGATTAAAATTCTATAAACCCTTTGTCAGATTGCTGAGAACCTGAAGGTGATTTTTGTGACCAGGGAGTATTTACAACCCCACTACAGTAAGGAGAGGTTGGACCATGCTTAAAGCAAAGTGCAGGTTTAAAAGTACGGTCTAAAATTAATGATTGCTCAGTATGACTGATACATTCTGGAACAGGTGTATACGGCTCATTTGGTTTCATCTTACAAACAAGGGGAAGAAGCTTAGTATAGATCCTTAAAAGATTCTGTTTTTTTACTGGAGTTTCCTCCTGTTTAAAATCAAGGAGGCCTCGTAGAAGCTGATCTGAGATTACTTGAACCTGTCGTCTTTCAGGATCTAGAGCTTCTCGGTTTGGGGATATCGGATGCCTTGGAGGAGCATCAAGCATCTTTTTTAGTTGCTCGTAAGGACTTTGTTGAGTTGCCTCAGCGACATTTTGGCTGAGTGTTTTACATTCTTCAGAGGAAAATCCATCTTTAAAACAGATCGCTCTTAGATTTTTTGGATCAAAGTTAAGAGCCTTATCAATTATAGCTTGGCATTGCTCACTTATATATTGAGGTTTTTCCTCTGAAGAGATGCAGTGAGTAGGCATTAAAGATTCGTAATTGAACACTAATGCTTTTTTAATTTCATCTTTTGGAGAGGCTAAATATCTAGCCTCTAGCATATCAGTTTCAAGTAAAATTGTTGCTGGGGATTTTTGTTGTTGCGTATTTGATCCTTGATCGTATGGACGAGCTGATGCATATGGCGCAAAGATAAAGATACTAAGAGCGACAAAAAAAGCGAATAGCTTTAAGGCAACATCAGATGTTGTACATAAAGAGAGCAGTTTAATTGGTAATCTCATCTTGTACTGACTACCGATCCCTTGAATTTAATTTCATAAGGAGTCTTAGGATCTCCATATAGAGCCAGACAAGAGTCACCAATAATCCAAATGCAGCGTACCATTCCATATATTTAGGAAGGTTGCCAGCTTTGGCACCTTTTTCTATAAAATCAAAATCAAGCACTAAGTTTAAAGCAGCAATGACTACTACAACGCATGATATGCCGATTGAGAGTAAGCTTGAACTATGGAGGAATGAGAACGGCATTCCAAAAAAACTAAATATAAAATTTAGTAAGTAGACAACAAAGATTGCCCCAGTAGCAGCAGCTACTCCAAGTTTAAAGTTTTCAGTTACAGGAATAAGGTTCGATTTGTAAGCTAAAAGGAGGGAAACAAGTGTTCCCATGGTTAATGATACTGCTTGAAATACAATTCCAGGATAAGCGGCCTCGGCCATTGCAGAGATTACTCCTAGGACGATGCCCTCAGCGATTGCAAAAAGTGGGGTTAGAACTGGTGCCCAATGGTTTTTAAATATAATTGTGATAGAAATTATAAGGGCAACTATAATTGATGGAATAATTAGTGCCATGGATTGACCAGATGCTAATCCGTGTGACCAGGCCCACCAAGCCGAGAGAATAGTAATTCCGATAGCCAGAGATGTTTTGTTCACGGCACCGTCAAGTGTCATTACTGAGGATGAGGCACTAATTGGTATTGAGCGAAAAACTCTATCATTAAGTGCTGGGTTGGCTGTTCGTAACATAATCTCCTTTACTGGTTAAAAACTCGGTATCTCAATAGATAATATACTAACGGATGTTATTGCGAAATATCTATCGAGTGTTACTAAAAGTGCGGTAGATCACCTCTTTTCTATCTTTGAGGCAGGTAAACCTAGTTCTCCAATCAGTAACTACTTTTGAGTCAATTGTGGCAGTTAAGGCCATCTCTTGGTCCTCACCTTTTGCTAAGGTCTCCCCAGTTGGAGAGATAATCAGGGATCCTCCGACATAATTCATTCCGTCTCTGTTTTTCTCGCTTTCTCCACTTTCTCCACTGTCTCCGCCTTTGCCGATTCGATTTACGGCAGCAAAGTAGGATTGATTTTCAATAGCCCGCGCTCTAACGAGGGTATTCCAGTGTGCCTCCCTAACGCCTGGCCAGTTAGCAACTAAAACATAAAGATCAGTCTCTGTGGCTGTGAGTTCAAAGAGACGTGGAAATCTAAGGTCATAACAAATAGCAAAGGTAGTACGAATTCCATCTAAAGTTGTAGTTGCAGTTTTTACTCCACCACCGTACTTGGTGTCCTCTCCGTCATAAGTAAAAAGATGGATCTTTGAGTAATCAAGGATATGGCCCTCAGGGCCGTAAAGACGGAGAGTGTTAGTTGGCTTATCATTAATACTAGAAAGAAGTGGCAGGCTACCACAGATATAAACTGAGAATTTTTTTGCTGCGGCTAATAGAAAGTCAGAGCCTATTTTTTCAGCCTCTTTTGCTTTTTCTCCTGTAAGAAAGGAGAATCCAGTAGTGAACATCTCCGGAAGTGCTACTAAGCCAGTAAGCTTTTCTGACTCAAGTTTCGCCCAGAGCGCTTCAACATTGGCTGTTGGGTTATTCCAAAAGATATCAGTTTGAATTAAGTTTACTTTCATAGGTAAATTATACTATAGCAGTTGTAATAAATTATGAACATACAAGATACATTTGCTGATCGAATTGGTGGCGTAAACTTTGGAAAAATACAGAAGATTTTTAAGTTTACCTTAATTGATAATGCCAAAAAACAATTCTTG
>Ga0163149_10003975_pt1 | contig 16489 bp, 14 predicted proteins | sample OliLakLV19MP5G1_FD_148604 | JGI IMG/M metagenome (GOLD analysis project Ga0163149, IMG submission 148604) | Freshwater microbial mat bacterial communities from Lake Vanda, McMurdo Dry Valleys, Antarctica - Oligotrophic Lake LV.19.MP5.G1 | ecosystem: Environmental > Aquatic > Freshwater > Lake >...
ACCTGCGAGCGAAATAGCCTGCCAGCCCGAATGTGAGCTGGCGCAGCGTTTGCCCGCCCCCTCCTACACCAGGCTACCTTCGCTTAAGCGCGCGCAATTTGGCGTACTTCATCATGCTGTTGCAGCAACCAATGCCAATATGCACCAGGCCCGGCACGCCATCCAGGAAGCCGCGCCTGAGCACATAGAACTTCACGAAGCGCGCCAGCGGGCTCAAGGCGATCTGCGCCCAGCTCGCGCTACGGCCTGCGGCGGCCAATTGCAGGGCCTGCAGCGTGGTATAGCGGTTCTGCTTGGTCAGGTAGGCATCGAGGCTCTCGGCCGACTCGTGCAACAGATCACCCGAAAGAGTGCCAACGGCTGCGTCGGTGAGCACTTTTTCATGCACCGGATCGTCGCTCCAGCGTGCGTAGTCACGGTGGAACAGTCGCAGCGACCAGTCCGGATAGCCTTCACCATGGCGCAGGAAGCGCCCCATGAAGCGGTTGGATCGCGCCATGCGCCATGCCATGTGCGTTGGCGTCACGCCGGCCAGTGCGCCTGCGATCGCGTGTCGCAAAGGCGCACTGACCTGTTCGTCGGCGTCCAGGCAAAGTACCCAGTCATGCCGGGCCAGGCCTACCGCCTTGTGCTTTTGCGCGCCGTAACCCAACCAGTCGCCTTCGACTACGCGTGCGCCCAGCCCTGTGGCCAGGCTCTGGGTGCCGTCGGTGCTGCCGCAGTCGAGCACCACGATGTCGTCGGCAAAGGCCACACTTGCAAGACACGCAGGCAAGGGCTGGGCCGCGTTCAAGGTGATGATCGCGACCGATAGCGGAATGCGGGCAGGGGGGAGGGGGGCCATGCGGCGGATATAATTGGCGCTCCCAATCAGACTTGAACCTCGTAGCGGAGCGGCTCGGGCTAGCGCGGCGGATTGTAAGCGATGCCCCATCGGCCCTGGGCCCAAACACCTGGCCCGTGGCCCGGCCGTACATTCGGCGCAGCCAAGCGCCGGTTTCGCATGCCGGCATGTCACTGCAAGCGCGGCCGTACACCGTTGCGGCCGCACCCACCCTCCGACCCAACCAGGAACTGCATGCAGCGCATCCTGCTGGTCAAGACGACCTCGCTTGGCGACGTGATTCACTGCCTGCCGGCAGCGTCCGACATCGCCGCGCTCTACCCCCAGGCGTCGATCGACTGGGTGGTCGAAGAGACCTATGTAGATATCGTGCGGCTGCATGCCGCAGTGACGCGGGTGTTGCCGGTGGCGGTGCGGCGCTGGCGCAAGAGCCTGTTCTCGCGCCAGACGCGCGAAGAAATATCGGCTTTCCGCCGCTCGTTGGCGCCCGCAGGGTATGACCGCGTGATTGATCTACAGGGACTGGCCAAAAGTGCGCTGATCGCCCGCATGGCCATAGGCGAGCGCCACGGCCTGGATCGCGCCAGCGCGCGTGAATGGATTGCCGCGCTCACCTATCACCGGCGTCATGCGGTGTCCTGGAGCCTGGACGCGGTGGCGCGCAATCGCACCCTGGTGGGCGACGCGCTGGGCTATACGCCGCGTGGCGCGCCTGACTACGGCATCGCTGCCGCACCGGCTGGCTTCGACTGGCTTTCCGCAGCACCATATTGCGTGTGCTTGAGCGGCACCACCGACGCGGCGAAACTGTGGCCTGAAGATCGTTGGGGTGAGCTGGGGCAACATATCCGCGCCGCCGGCATGACTTGCGTGCTGCCGGCCGGTACTGCTGCCGAGCAAAAGCGCGCCGAGCGCATCGCGCACGCGATTGGCGGCAACGCTGTGGTGGCGCCTGAACTGGATCTGCGCCAGTTGGCCGGTGTGCTCGCCGGTGCTGCACTGGTGATCGGGGTCGATACCGGCTTGACGCATCTTGGCGCCGCGCTTGGTTGGTCGCCCCACCGTGGGCATCTTTTGCGGCACCAGTCCTGCGGCCACCGGTGTCATCGCCAGCCGTGCCTGCAATGTTGGCGATGTCGCCAGGACGCCGACGCCGCAGGCGGTATGGGATGCCGCGTTGGCGCTGACCGGCGCTGCGGTGCTTGCTGCAACAGCGGTCGCGCTCTGACTTTCTGCACTTGATGGCGCGCCTGGTTTACACATTCGCGCTTTGGCTGGCGCTTCCGCTGGTACTGGCAAGGCTGTGGCTGCGCGCACGTCGTCAGCCCGACTACATGGAGCACCGGGGAGAGCGATTCGGGCGCTATGCAAGCAGGCCGACGCGGCCGGTGATCTGGCTGCATGCGGTCTCGGTCGGTGAAACGCGCGCGGCACAGCCGCTGCTCGCGGCCCTGGCGGCGCGTTATCCGGGGCACCAGTTGCTGCTCACCTGCATGACGCCGACCGGGCGCGCCAGTGCGCTGGCTCTGCAGGGCATCGAGGTGCAGGTAGTCTACCTGCCGTACGACTATCCGTTCGCGATTCGGCGCTTCCTCGCGCACTTCCAGCCGCGACTGGGCCTGTTGCTGGAAACCGAGGTGTGGCCCAACCTGCTGGCGCTGGCCCAACCTGCTGGCGCTGTGTGCTGCGCAGCGCGTGCCGATGGCGCTCATCAACGCGCGTCTTTCGCAGCGTTCATATCGCCGTTACCTGCGCTTTGCAAGTCTGGCGCGCCCTGCCTTTGCCACGTTCGCCCAGGTAGGGGCGCAATCGACTGGCGATCGTCAGCGCATCGTGGCACTGGGTGCGACGGCGGTTGGCCTGACCGGTAACCTGAAGTTCGATGTCACGCCCGATCCGCATTTGCTGGCACAGGGTGCTGCGTGGCGCAGTGCCTTGGGCGCCAGGAAGGTGGTGTTGGCCGCCAGCACGCGCGAGGGTGAGGAAGCGCTGCTGATGCCGTTGCTCAAGGAATTGGCAGCCTTGGGGCATTTTGTAGTGGTGGTGCCGCGCCACCCGCAGCGCTTCGACGAGGTGGCGCAATTGGCCGCTGCGGCCGGTTTGCCATTGGCGCGGCGCAGTGCTGGCGCCGCGCCGGGGCCTGCGCTTGCCGGCTGGCTGGGCGACAGCATGGGCGAGATGCCGGCTTACTACGCACTGGCCGATTGCGCTTATATCGGCGGCAGCCTCATGCCCCTTGGCGGGCAAAATCTGATCGAGGCCGCCGCCTGCGGCTGCCCCGCCGTGATCGGCCCCCACACCTGGAACTTCAGCGAAGCTGCGGACGCGGCTGTGGCCGCCGGTGCGGCTTTGCGTGTTGCCGATGTTGCCGGTCTCGCGGGCGCATTGGTGTCAATTCTTGCCGACAATGCCTTGCGCTTACGCATGAGCGGCTCGGCCGGCGATTTTGCTGCGGCGCATCGCGGCGCGACGGCGCGCAGCATGGCCTTGATCGAGCCCTTGCTTGGGCCGCGGCAATAGCGGAACGCCGCGTAAAGCGCTTGCACGGCCTTGGCGGATCAGATGGTCTGCACGACTTGTCAGTAGCAGCGGCCGCCCTGCGACACGATCCGATCGGCCCTTGGGCACCAACCTCGGAGCGATGCACGAAGGAAGGCGGGCGCGCAGCCGACAGCCGAATCAGCGCGCCAGCAGCGCGTTTATCGCGGCGATGTCCGTCTCCTGCAACCCACCGGTTGCGGCTTTAAGACGCAACCCGTTGACGATGGTGTCATAGCGCGCCTTCGACAGGTCGCGCTGCGTGGTGAAAAGCTGCTGTTGGGCGTTGAGCACATCGATGTTGATGCGCACGCCGACTTCGTACCCCAGCTTGTTGGAATCGAGCGAGGTTTTGGAGGAGGTCAGCGCCGCTTCGAAGGCGCGCACCTGTGCCAGCCCGCTGGTCACGCTCAGGAAGAATTGGCGCGCATTCTGCGCCGCCAGGCGCTTTTGCGCTTCGAGGTCGTTTCTGGCCTTGTTCTGGTTGGCGATCGCCTGGCGTATGCGCGAATTGACGGCGCCGCCGGCGTAGATCGGGATCGCGAGTTGCAAGCCGATCGCTGTCGAGTTGGAATCGCTGCCGATATTGTTGGTGGTGTTGCCCATTGTTGGTGGTGTTACCCGACGAACTGTTGCGGCTTGCGGAGGCGTTGAGGTCGAGCGTCGGGTAGTGCCCGCCACGCTGGATTTCGATCGTGCGCTTGGCTACTTCAGCCGCAGCTTCCTGGGCCTTGACCGCATAGTTGCCGCTCTCGGCGGCGTTGACCCACTTGTCGATCTGCGCCGGCTGTGGCGGCGGAATTGCCACGTCCGTACGCAGCGGCGACAACACGCCGGCCGGCTTGCCGATGATCAAAAGCAGCGCCGTGCGCTTGACTTCGAGGTCGTTCTGCGCGGCCAATTCCTCGGCGATCACCAGGTCGAAGCGCGACTGCGCCTCGTTGGTGTCGACAATGGTCGAGGTGCCGACCTCGAAATTGCGCTTGGCCTGGGCCAACTGTTCCGAAATGGCGGTCTTTTTCGCCTGCGCCACCGTCAGGCTGTCCTGGGCGTTGAGGATGTCGAAGTAGGCTTGCGCCACGCGCACAGAAAGGTCCTGTCCGGCTTGCGCAAACTGGGCTTCGGACTGCATCACGGCCAGCTTGGATTGCTCGTAGGTCTGCCAGTTGGTCCAGCGGAACAGCGGCTGGGACAGCGTGATCGAATAGCCGTTGGTGTTGAATGTGCGGGTACCGGCCGGAAACGCAGTAGGCGAACGGAAGGTCACGTTGGCTTCGTTGCGTGTGGTGTTGAGCGTGGCACCGACAGTGGGCAAAAGGCCGGCCAACGCTTGCGGCAGCACTTCGCGGCCGGCTTCGAGGGTCGATCTGGCGCTGGCGTAGGTGGCGTCGTTGGCTAGCGCGTCCTTGAAGATCGCCAACAGGTCGGCACCCCAGACCGAGGGGCTGAAGACGGCAATGGCAGCGAGTGCCAGAGTCATTTTCGTCGCGCTCAGGTGTTTCTTTCATAAAAGTCAATCCTTTCAATTGCTTATAGCATTTTTGTGCGAAGATTCTTGCACAAATTGCGGAGCCAACCAAAAAGTTTTGGCGAACTTCCACAAAGTCTTGTGATCTTGCTCAATAGCGCGGGATGCCGGCGTCGATTTCGCGCGACCAGGCATCGATCCCGCCGGCCAGGTTATGTACTTTCAGTCCCTGACGTTCGAGGAACAGGGCGACTTGCATGCTGCGTGCCCCATGATGGCAGATGGCAACGATTTCGCGCTCGCCATCAAGTTCGGCCAGGCGTGCCGGAATCTGCTGCATCGGAATATGGGTCGCGGACGGCAAGCTGGCGGTTTGTACCTCCCAGGCTTCGCGCACGTCGAGCAACAAAGGCTGCGGCCGCTCGGGCTGTGCCAGCCACTGGGCCAGTTCCTTGACACCAAGTTGGTTCATCTGTGGTCGACAATTGTTTCAAATGGTTGTTGCAAACACGCAACAATTCTTTTGCTCTAGAACTTGAAACGCTGCGGTTGCGCCGCGTTCGCAAGTGGTGCCAGGTTGGTTTCGAAAAGCGTCACGCTGGCCTGCGTGCCATCGGTCGCCCTGGTGATCAGGCGCGCAGCCATGACCGGTGCATCGCCCACCACGGCAAACAGGCGTCCGCCTGGTTTCAACTGCTGCATCAGGGCCGGCGGCAGTACCGGCGTGGAGCCGCCCAGAACGATGATGTCGTACATCTCGGATCCGAAACCTTGTGCACCGTCGCCTTCGACTACGCGTGCGTTGACCACGCCGGCCGAGCGCAGGTTCTTGGTGGCGAACAGCGCCACTCCGGGCGCGATCTCGACTGTGGTCACCGAGCGGCAGCGGTGCGCCAGCAACGCCGCAAAGTAGCCCGAGCCGGCGCCGATTTCAAGGGCGCTATCGTGCGCCCTGGGCACGAGTTCCTGCAACACGCGCGCTTCGAGCTTGGGGGCCCACATATGAGCGCCGGCCGCACCCGCCCCACCAACGTCCTTGAGCGGGATTTCCAGATCCGTGAAGGCCAGCAGGCGATGCGCCGGCGGCACGAAGGCCTCGCGCTTGACCACGCCCAGCAGATCGAGCACATCCTGATCGAGCACCTCCCAGGTACGGATTTGCTGCTCGATCATGTTGAAGCGGGCGGTGGCAATGTCGAACTGCATGTTCATTGGAACTCTCGGCGTAGCAGGAAAAGAAAGCGCATGGGCGGTCAAAGTTTAACAGTCGCGCGCCGGCTCGGCGCCAGCAGCAAAACGCGATTCGGCCGAGGCCGCCGGTAACAGGCGAGGGCTCACGGCAGCGGCTCGCCAGCGGGCGCGTCAGGCACGACTACCGGCAGCTGCTTGCGCGTACGCAGCCAGGTGGCCAGATCGTCCAGGAAGGTGTACACCACCGGCACCACCACCAGAGTCAGGAGCGATGATGTGATGACCCCGCCAATCACCGCCTGGCCCATCGGGGCGCGCTGTTCGGAGCCTTCGGCCAAGCCCAGCGCCAGCGGCAGCATGCCGAAGATCATCGCCAGGGTAGTCATCAGGATCGGGCGCAGGCGCACGTGCGCGGCCTCCAGGATCGCCGCGCCGCGCTCCATGCCGTGACTGCGTGCCTGGTTGACGAAGTCGATCAACAGGATCGCGTTCTTGGTCACCAGCCCCATCAGCATGATGACGCCGATCACCGAAAACAGGTTGAGCGTGCTGCGGAAAAACAAGAGTGCGAGGAACACGCCGATGAGTGTCAGCGGCAACGATGACATGATGGCGATCGGCTGCAGAAAACTCGCGAACTGCGACGCCAGGATCATGTAGATGAAAATGATCGCCAGCAGCAGGGCGGTGAGCGCGAAGCCGAACGATTCCTTCATGTCCTTGGTCGAGCCGCCCATCACATATCGGTAGCCGGGCTTCCATTCGACGCCGTCGAGCGCAGCCTGTATCTCGCGACCGACGTCGCCCGACGAGCGCCCGTACACATTGGCGTCGAGCTGCACTTCGCGCGTCAGGTTCTTGCGGTTGATCTGGCTGGAACCGCCGGTGGCGCGGAAATCCGCGATCTGGCGCAGGGCCACCATGCGCGGCATGCCGTCTGTGCCTGCTTGCGCGCTCTGGATCATGATGCGATCCAGATCCGACACGGTCTGCCGGTCCGATGGCGCCAGCCGCACCTTGACATCGTAGTTCTCGCCGTCGGGCGCCTTCCAGGTACTGACCGCTTCGCCGGCCAGAAGCGGCCGCAGGGCAGCGCCGATTTGCGCCACGCCGACGCCCAGGTCGGACGCCAGTTCGCGCCGCACCTCGATGCCGATGGTGGGCTTGTCGGGCTTTTGCGAGGAATCCAGGTCGACCAAGCCGGGAATCCTCTTGAGTCGTTCCTGCGCCAACTGCGAATAGCGATCGAGTTCGGCCAGATCCTGGCCCTGCAGGCTGACGATCAATACCTTGGTGCCACCCACGGCGTTGGATACGCCCACATGAGTGACGGTAATGCCGGCAATGCGCGCCAGGCGCTCGCGCAGCGGCTGGGTCATCACATGCTGCGAGCGCGTGCGCTCCTTGCGCGGCTTGAGCTTCACATACACGCTCGCGTAGTTCTTGCCCAGCGTGGTGCCGGTATTGATGGTGGTGTAGGTGTACAGAACCTCGGGCAGCTCGCGCAAGGCGGCATCGACCTGGCGCGCCTTGGCCTCGGTGAGCTCGATCGATGAACCGACCGCGGTCTGGAAGTTGACCGAGGTTTCCGAAAAGTCCGCCTGCGGCACGAATTCCGTTCCCAACAGGGGCACCAGGGCGAAGCTGCCCAGGAAGATCGCTGCGGCCGCTCCCAGGGTTGCGAGTCGATGCCGTAGCGACCAGGCCAACATGCGCTGGTACAGGCGCGAAATCGCCTGGACTGCGCGGTCGAATGCGGCAAGCAGCTTGCCGATCGGCCCCCTCGGCGGGCCGTGCTTGGGCGGGTCGGGCCAGATCGACGAGAGCATCGGATCGAGCGTGAACGAAACAAACATCGACACCAGCACCGCAGCCACCACGGTGATGCCAAGGGAGTAGAAGAAGCGCCCGATGATGCCGCCCATGAAGCCGACCGGCAGGAACACCGCGACGATCGTCATGGTGGTGGCAAACACCGCCAGGCCGATTTCGCGCGTGCCTTCCATTGCCGCGGTGCGGTGATCCTTTCCCATTGCGGTGTGGCGCACGATGTTCTCGCGCACCACGATCGCGTCATCGATCAAAAGGCCGACCGAGAGCGACAGCGATCGCGTCATCGATCAAAAGGCCGACCGAGAGCGACAGCGCCATCAGGCTGATCATGTTGATGGTGACGTTGGCCAGGTCCATGAAGAAGAACGTGGCGACGATCGCGATCGGCAAGGTGAGCCCGGTGATCACCGTGGAACGCCAGGAATTGAGGAACAGGAAGACGATCAAAATCGTCAGGGCCGCTCCCTCGAGCATGGTGCGGCGCACGTTGTCGACCCCGGTCTTGATCGGAATCGAGGCGTCCTTGATCAGGCTGATCCGTACATCCGGCGGCAACTCGCGCTGCATCGCAGTGATCGCCTGCTTGACCGCATCGCCGACCTCGATGGTGTTCTGTCCCTGGGCCTTGAGGATGTCGAGCGCGATCACCCGCCGGCCGTCATACAGGGCCACGCTTTCCTGCTCTTCCTGGCCGTCGACCACGCGTGCGACCTCGCGCAGATACACAGGCTGGTTGCCGGCCGATCCGCGGCGGGCGACGATGATGCGATTGAAATCGTCGACCGACTTGAGCCGGCCCTTGATGGCAACCACCTGCTCGCGTTCCTGCGAGCGGATGGCGCCTGCCGGCAGTTCCTGGTTCTCGTTGCGAATGGCGTTCATCACCTGGTCCACGCCGATCCCCAGCGACTCCAGTTCGGCGGGCTTGAGGAATACCTGCACTTCGCGCTTGACACTGCCCACCAGGGTTACCGAGCCCACGCCGCGCACGTTTTCGATGCGTTTCTTGATCAACTGGTCGGCGAGAGTGGTGAGGTCGCGCGCCTGGCGCGAGTCGGACGAAACACTCAGGGAGACAATCGGCCGGTCGGAGGGGTCGAAGCGCGAAATGCGCGGTTCCCTGACCTCCTTGCGAAAGCCGACCTTGACGAGTGCGATCTTTTCGCGCACGTCCTGCGCCGCCTTGGCCGGGTCGATGGAAAGGTCGAACTCGACAATCACCACCGACTGGCCTTCGTACGAGCGCGACGACAGGTTGTTGATCCCCGAGACGGTATTGACCGCTTCCTCGATCGGTCGGGTGATGTCGCTTTCAACCGATTCGGGCGCCGCGCCCGGGTATTCGGTGGTGATCACTACCACCGGAAAACTGATCTCGGGAAACTGGTCGACGCGCAGGCGCTGATACGAAAAAATGCCCAGCACCACCAGCGCGGCCATCATCATGGTCGCCAGTACCGGGTTGTTGATGCTGATGCGGGTGAAAAACATGGCGCGCGGCCTATTGCTTCGCGCTGGCAGGCGCGGGTTCGGTCTTGGCGGGGGCGGTCCTGGCCGGCTCGGTTGCGCCGCTGGCATTGGTGATGCGCACCTCGATGCCTGGAATCAGTGTGCCCAGGTTGCTCTTGATCACCCGCACGCCCGCGTCCAGTCCCTGCGTGACTTCGGCCCAGGCCTCATCTTCGTTGCGGGCGCCGACCTTGATGGGCAAGCGTGCCAGGCGGCCATCCTTGATTGCGTAGACCACGGTGTCGCCACGCTCCTCGCGTAGCGCAGCGATCGGCACCGCCACCACCGCATCGCTGCGCGAAAGCGTCAGGTTGCCCTTGGCGAACATGCCGCCCTTGAGCGTGCCGTCGGAGTTCGGCATATCGATATAGACCAGGATCGAGCGCGAGCCAGCGGCCGCCTGCGGCGCAATCCGCGCGACCTTGCCCTTGAAGAGGCGATCGCTGAAACCTTCCACGCGAAACGCCACTTCCTGACCGACGGCAACGCTCGGAATTTCGCTGGCCGGTACCGCCGCTTCGAGTTCCAGGCGCGACAGGTCAACCAGATTGAGCAATTTCATGTCGATCGCGGCACGATCGCCCAACTGGGCGGTGCGCTCGGCGATCATGCCGGCCCAGGGTGCGCGCAGGATAGTGTCATCGAGAGACTTTCTTGCCAGGGCGACATTCGCTTCGGCCGCCTTGACCTGCTCCAGCGCCACCGAGGAATTTGCCAGGGTGTTGTCGTAGGCTTGTTGCGAGATGAAATTCTTGCGCAGCAACTCCTCGTTGTTCTTGCGCGTGCGTTCGTTGTTTTCCCAGGTCGCCCGGCTGCCCGCCAGGGCAGCCATGCGTTCGTCGAGTCGCGCCCGATACTCGGCCGGATTGATGCGCGCGAGCACCTGCCCGCTCTTGACCGTCTCGCCTTCCTTGACCTGCAATTCCAGCACTTCGCCTGCAACCTTGGCGCGTACAAAGGCCTGGCGAATCGGCCGCAGTTGGCCGGTAAGAGGCAACTCGCGTCGCACTTCGCGGGTCTCGGAGGCGCCCAGATCGGTCGGTGCAACTTCCATCACTGTCGGCGCCACCGGCGCGACCGGGCCGCCGGCTTTGGCGGCTTGCGCTGCCTTGGCCACGCCGCGGGCAGGGTCCTGGTCCGGTTTTGGCTGCAGGCGCTTGCCCACCATTACGCCGCCCGCGCCGACAGCAGCCAACAACACAAGGGATAGAACGATGGTGCGTGCTTTCATGCTGCTTTCCGGGTTGGCTTGTCTGCGCTGGCTTGTGCGGTTTCCGCAGCCAGTCCGCGCGTGAGGATATCAATGTGCGTTTCCAGCAGAGCCGGCGCATCCAGGAGGGTCGGCAGGATGTCGCATACCGCATGGGCGAAACCATGTCGCCAGGCGCTGATAAGCAGGAACGGTGCCGCCAGCAGGTGCGCGACCTGGGCCGGGTCGACCGCTCTGAACTCGCCGCGCAGAATACCGCGCTCGATGATGCGCGACATCGTCGCCTGCCCCGGCAGGACCACTTCTTCAATGTAAAAGCGTCCTATATCGGGAAAATTGGCCGCTTCCGCGAGCATCAGTTTCGGAATGCCCGAGAGAGCAGTTGCGCCGATGCGTTCCCACCAGCCGCGCACAAAAATGCGCAACAACTCGGCCGATGAGCCGTTGAAGCTGTCGATCATGTCGCGCGCTTCGGTCAAAGGGGAAACCAGGCCTACACGCACGACGGCCTTGAACAGGTCTTCCTTGTTGGCGTAATAGAGGTACAGCGTGCCTTTCGAGACCCCGGCGCGTGCCGCGACCGCGTCCAGCCGGGTTCCGGCAAAGCCGCGCTCGGTGAATATTTCGAGGGCGGCCGCCAGCAACTCGGCCGGTCGCGCATCCTTGCGGCGTTGCCAGCGAGGCTCGCTCGAAGCAGTGTCGAGAGGCATCGGGAAGTGATGGAAATTTAATAACTGACTGGTCAGTAATATATGGCAGAAAGCACGGCCGGTCAAATACCCATGCTGCCGGTGTCATTGCAAAGCGCGCACGCATGGATTAGTGTCGCAACTTCGCTGGGGGTCCTGGTCGTGTTCGCGGCCGGGTGAGAGAAACCCTTGGAACCTGATGCGGATAATGCCGCCGCAGGGAAGCGCTGAAGTTTCCGGCACACGCCTTCTTCCGCCTTCCCTGCGCCCGATTGTTCAAGCGCACCGTCCATTCCCGATTTGTGGGGGTGGTTTTGAAGAAGGAAGACTCAAATGAATGCCAATCCCAAGTTTATGGCTGCTACCGCTTCGGTGGATGAAGCTGCCATCGTTGCCTTGCCGAATTCGCGCAAGGTCTATATCCAGGGTAGCCGGCCGGACATTCGCGTGCCGATGCGCGGCATTACCCAGGCGGATACGCCCAGCATGTTCGGTGGCGAGCCCAATCCGCCGGTGTTCGTCTATGACTGTTCGGGCCCGTACACCGATCCGGCGGCCCGGATCGACATCCGCTCGGGCCTTGCCCCGGTGCGCCAGGCGTGGATCGAGGAGCGCGCCGATACCGAGATGCTGGCAGGCCCGAGCTCGGGCTATGGCGTGGAGCGCCTGAACGACCCCAAACTGGCTGAATTGCGCTTCAACCTGCGGCGTGCGCCGCGCCGTGCGTTGGCCGGCAGGAACGTTTCGCAGATGCATTACGCCCGCGCCGGCATCATCACCCCTGAAATGCAATACATCGCCATTCGCGAAGACCAGAACCGCAGCCAGTACATGGAGTCGCTGCGCAACTGCGGCAAGACCGGCGACAAGATGCTCGAACTGCTGACCAAGCAGCACAGGGGTGAATCCTTCGGCGCCAGCATTCCGCAGCAGATCACGGCGGAATTCGTGCGTTCCGAAGTTGCGCGCGGCCGCGCCATCATTCCGGCCAACATCAACCATCCCGAGAGCGAGCCGATGATCATCGGCCGCAACTTCCTAGTCAAGATCAACGCCAACATCGGCAATTCGGCGGTGTCCTCGGGCATTGGCGAAGAGGTCGAGAAAATGACCTGGTCGATCCGCTGGGGCGGCGATACGGTGATGGATCTTTCGACCGGCAAGCACATCCACGAAACGCGCGAGTGGATCATCCGCAACTCCCCGGTGCCCATCGGCACCGTGCCGATTTACCAGGCGCTGGAAAAAGTCGACGGCAAGGCCGAAGACCTGACCTGGGAAATCTACCGCGATACCCTGATCGAGCAGGCCGAGCAGGGAGTGGACTACTTCACCATCCATGCCGGCGTGTTGTTGCGCTATGTACCGATGACCGCCAAGCGCATGACCGGGATTGTCAGCCGCGGCGGCTCGATCATGGCCAAGTGGTGCCTGGCGCACCACAAGGAAAGCTTCCTCTACACGCATTTCGAGGATATCTGCGACATCATGAAGGCCTACGACGTCAGCTTCTCGCTGGGTGACGGCCTGCGCCCCGGTTCGGGCTACGACGCCAACGACGAGGCGCAATTGTCAGAGTTGCGCACCCTGGGCGAATTGACCACCGTTGCCTGGAAGCACGACGTGCAGGTGATGATCGAAGGCCCCGGCCATGTGCCGATGCAACTGATCAAGGAGAACATGGAAATCCAGTTGAAGGAATGCCACGAGGCGCCCTTCTACACCCTGGGGCCGCTTACCACCGACATCGCGCCCGGCTACGACCACATCACCTCGGCCATTGGCGCCGCGCAGATCGGCTGGTACGGCACGGCGATGCTGTGCTACGTGACACCCAAGGAGCATCTGGGGCTGCCCAACAAGAAAGACGTGAAGGACGGCATCATGGCCTACAAGATCGCGGCCCATGCTGCCGACCTGGCCAAGGGCCACCCCGGCGCGCAAATCCGCGACAACGCGGTGTCCAAGGCGCGCTTCGAGTTTCGCTGGGACGACCAGTTCAACCTGGGCCTCGACCCGGATACGGCCAAGGATTTCCACGACGAGACCCTGCCCAAGGACAGCATGAAGGTGGCGCACTTCTGCTCCATGTGCGGCCCGCATTTCTGCTCGATGAAAATCACCCAGGACGTGCGCGAGTACGCCGCGAAGATCGGCTTCGACGAGACCACGGCGCTGAAAAAGGGGATGGAGGAGAAGGCGATTGAATTTGTGAAAAAGGGCGCGACGATTTATCAGCGGGCGTGAAAATGGTCGCTTTTTGCGCCATCAGGTCAAATATAATTGTTTATAACTAATTGATTAATAACAATTATTTATGAAAGAATGAGATGAACGGTCCATGCCTCCCAGCTTTGAGAGGCTTCCGGACCTGTGATAATCTCGTTTTTAACTTAGTTCATCGGTAACGCGTTATGGGAGCTACCGATGACGCGTCACCAATAACCTGAGCGGGGTCACGGTGACCCCGGTAAGGTCCATGCCCCCCAGCTTTGAGAGGCTTCAGGACCGTAGCGGGGTGTCATGACGCGGGGCGGGAGCGGTGTAACTAACCCCGGGCCCGGTCTATGCCCTTAGCGGGGTTACCGGTAACCCCGCTACCCTCTCTCGATCCATAACCTAGTTCATCAGTAACGCGTTATGGGAGCTACCGATGACGCGTCACCAATAACCTTACCGGGGTCACGGTGACCCCGGTAAGGTCCATGCCCCCCAGCTTTGAGAGGCTTCAGGACCGTAGCGGGGTGTCATGACGCGGGGCGGGAGCGGTGTAACTAACCCCGGGCCCGGTCTATGCCTACCAGCTTTGAGAGGCTTCTGGACCTCAGGTTCACGGGGTAACAGTTACCCCGGCTGTCCATGCCCTCCAGCTCCAGCTTTGAGAGTCAATAGGAGCGGTGTTACATGTAACACCGCTCGCCGGCAGTCCATGCCTTCCAGCTCCAGCTTTGAGAGGCTTCCGGACCTTCACGGGTTGGGGTGATCTAGGGCCCCACTGGAAAAGCGTTATGGGTTTGCGATTTCACGTCCGCTGAATCTTTTGCTGGTTGTTCATTTTTTTAACATGTTCATTTTTTATGAACGTGAATGATTGTTGAACAGACAGCTTGTGTTTCAGCGCGACTTGTGTTCAAATTTTCGACGCGCTCATTTTTATTGAACGCGAAATTAAATTGAACAAACTCAGCGCTATGCCACTCTCCCCCGACCAAGCTGCCGCGCCCGCCGTCGCCGCTGATCTGGGACCGGGTGCGTTCAAGGCGCTCGCGGCCGCCGGCTGCGGCTTCACGTTGATCCAGGTGCCGGGCCATCCGCAAGATCTGCTGCTCAAGCTCGGGCGCCAGCGGCCGCGGCCCTACCGGCTGCAATATCACCCCGCAACCATCACCTTGGCGACAGTCGCGCGAATCCGGGCGGATTGGCCGCGGCACGCCGATCCGCCGCAGCTGCTGGCGGCACCGCATATCGCGCCGGATGCGGCCCAGGCGCTGGCGGTGGACGGCATTCCGTTTGTCGATGAGGCCGGTAACGCTTATTTCGCCGGTCCTGGCCTGTTTGTGCGTGTAGTCGGGCGCGAGCCGCTTAAAGATTTGCCCCGGCCACCGGCCACGCCGCGCCTGTTCGCCGCCAAGGGCATGCGCGTGATGTTCGTGCTGCTGGCCCTGCCCGACTATCTTGGCCGACCCCAGCGCGAGATCGCGGCAGCTGCGCAGGTGGCGGTTGGCACCGTAGCCGGGGTGTTCGAGGGCTTGCGGTCCCTTGGGTACTTGCGCGAGGGAAAAACGCCCAGGCTTGTGCGCCGACATGATTTGATGATGCAGTGGGTGACCACTTACATACAAATAAAGCCTCACCAAACAACGCTTAAACATTTCCGTGCGGCCGACCCTGAGTGGTGGAAGGCGATCGATCTCAAGGCCTATGACGCCTGTTTTGGTGGCGACGTGGCGGCGGCAAAACTCACCGGCTATTTGAAACCGGCGCTTTGCATCGTGCATGCATTCGGCGACGCTACTGCGCTCAAACGCGATGCGCGCATGCGCGCCGATCCGCAGGGCGACATCCTGATCACCGATGCCTTCTGGCGCTTTCCAGCCGACCAACGCACCGACACGGCGCCGCCTTTGCTCGTCTACGCCGAACTCCTGGCCACTCGCGACCCGCGTGCGATCGAAACCGCCCAGTTGATCCATGCACGATTCCTGGCCGGACCTGACAGCGAAGGTTGAGCCAGCCCACGCCCGGGCTCTGCGCGTGGTCGCCGACGCCGCCGCGCAGGTGGGTGTGGACTGGTTCCTGGTCGGCGCCCTGGCGCGCGACTGGCTGCTGCAGGAGCTGTACGGAGTCCCAACGCAACGCGCGACCACCGACGCGGATATCGCCATCGCCTTACCCGACTGGCCGGCATTCGAAAGCGTAAAGCTGGGTATCGTCAACAGCGGCGAGTTCCTGGCGCGCCCGCGCGTCACGCACCGGCTCGACCATGTGCGGCTGCCAGGCTTTCACCTCGACCTGGTGCCGTTCGGCGCCATCGCCGGCACCGATGAGACGATCGAGTGGCCGCCCGAGGAGCCCGAGGATAAGGTGGTCATGAACGTGATGGGCTTTACCGATGCCCTGGCGGGCGCCATCACCTTGCGCGTCGCAGCCGACCTGTCGATCAGGGTGGCTTCGCTGTCGGGATTGACGCTGCTCAAGCTTTTCGCATGGCAGGATCGTCACCTTGTGTCAACCAAGGACGCCTGGGATTTGCGCCTGCTGCTGACGCGCTACGAAGCCGCCGGCAACCGCGAGCGCATCTACGACGAAGGGGCCATGGAAGCCGAAGGCTTCGATGCGGAACGGGCCGCTTGCCGCCTGCTCGGCCGCGACGTGGCGCGGCTGGCGGCGGCTCCCGCCCGCGCCAGCGTGGTTGCGCTGCTCGATCAGGCGGCGGCTCCCACCCGCGCCAGCGTGGTTGCGCTGCTCGATCATCAACTGCAGAGGTCATCCCCCGCCGGCCTGATCGAAGACATGGCCTATGCCCGGCCGGACCGCACCTCTCGCACCTACAGCTTCGATGGTGACGCGGCAGTCGAGCGGGCGCGCGGCTGGCTCGCCAGCTTTCGGGCAGGTTTCGATGACTAGCCCGGCTAAACTCGATGCTTCCCTGAGCCCAGGCAAACGACCAGGTTCGAAAATTCCGCCGACATGTACGACTTCATCCT
>Ga0163149_10003977_pt1 | contig 16489 bp, 12 predicted proteins | sample OliLakLV19MP5G1_FD_148604 | JGI IMG/M metagenome (GOLD analysis project Ga0163149, IMG submission 148604) | Freshwater microbial mat bacterial communities from Lake Vanda, McMurdo Dry Valleys, Antarctica - Oligotrophic Lake LV.19.MP5.G1 | ecosystem: Environmental > Aquatic > Freshwater > Lake >...
CGGTAACAGTGGGCAGTTTCAAAGTGTTTTGAATAATACAGTAATTGCAATTGCATTTAATAAAGATGCTTTAAAGCATGAGGGAAAAGCTGCGCTTGATTTAACAATACGTTTAGTTGCACGTTTATATCCGAAAATAAAATTTATAGATTTAAACTCAGGAGATAAAAACCTTGTTACCAATCTAAAAAAATTAGCATCTTCAATAAATGCTAAAATTGAATTTGTAGAAGAAGAACCAACGCTTGTAATTGTTATTGGCAATAGCGCAGTTGAAAGAATAACAACGCAGGGAGCAATTTATTATATCGGCTCAAATGGTTGGGTAGCAAAATTTTCACCCGAAAACCCTTTAGAAATTGGTGAAAGCACAAACCCATTAGGCGCAGGTGTTGCTGCTTGTATTGGTGCATCAAATATTTTCAGGTATGTGTTTGCCGATTTTTTGCAATCCCCTGAATGTGATGAGGAATTTTCACTTTCGCTAATTACACTCAACGTAGAAGATGTAAATGCTACAATTAAAACGAAGCAATTTGATTTAGGTAAAATTCATTTAGTAGGATTAGGCGCTATTGGTAACGGTTTTATTTGGGCATTAAGTAATTCACCCTTATTAAAAGGAACAGTTATCATCATCGAACCCGAAAAATTGGAGTTATCTAATTTGCAACGATATGTTTTAGCGGAAGAAAAACATATCGGTAAAGCAAAGCTCCAAATGGCACAGGAAGCACTTAAAGAAAGTAAAATAGAAACGCAAATTTTTGATGGAGATTGGGCAGCCTTTTTAAATAAGAAAAACGATTGGAAACAAGAAATGGTAGTTGTTGCAATAGATAATGCTAATGACAGAATAGGTATTCAAACATCATTACCTAATAAAATAATTAACGCATACACCGAAAATAATGTAATAGGTATTTCGCGCCACTTCAATTTCGGAAACGAAGCTTGTCTTGTATGTATGTATATGCCAACCGGAAAAAGAAAAAGTGATTCACAAGTAGTAGCCGACAATTTGAATTTATCGCAACAGGAAAGATTTATTCGTGATTATATTTTTTACAATAAAAATGCAGACGACCAACTTTTAACATTGGTAGCAAATGCCAATAACATAGAAATAGAAAAACTCGAAGTGTTTAAAGGAATGCCTGTGCAACAATTTTATTCTAATGTTGTTTGTGGTGGTATGCTAATGGAATTAAGAAATGGCGATGCTGTGGTAGAACATATAGAAGCACCCTTAGCCTTTCAATCGGCTATGGCAGGCATACTGGAGTTAGCAGAAGTAATAATAGACAAAGCAGGGTTACGAAAAGAAAAAATGCAAACTAAAACACAGTTTTATCCTTTATTTCCAGTTAAACAAGTTGAAAACCCATACAATCACACGTTTACAAAAGACACATCAGGAAGATGCATTTGTGCGGATGAAGATTTTTTAAACGCATATAAAAATAAATGGTCGTAAACATACCAACAAATAATATGGCAACGAAAGAAAAAGAAGTGAAACCTAAAGCGGAGAAAGCCTCTTCGGCAGGCTCAGAGCAACGCCCTAAGAAGGAAGCTAAACCAAAAAAGGAAGTAAGCATTGAGCAAACGCTTTGGGCTGCTGCCGATAAGTTAAGAGGAACGGTAGAATCTTCGGAATACAAACACGTTGTACTGAGTTTAATTTTCTTAAAATTTTCGAGCGATAAATTTGAAGAACGAAGAAAGGAATTAACCAAAGAAGGAAAAGAAAAATACATCGAGCAAAAAGAGTTTTACAATATGAAAAACGTATTTTTCTTACCCGAAGAATCGCGTTGGAGTTATATTATTACAAACTCCAAGCAAAATGATATCTCTATTAAAATTGATACGGCTTTACACACAGTAGAAAAAAACAACCCTTCATTAAAAGGCGCATTGCCTGACAATTATTTTTCGCGTTTAAATATGGATGTAAGCAAACTTTCCGCATTGCTCGATACCATTAATAATATTGATACGCTTAAAGACAAACAACAAGATATTGTTGGGCGCGTGTATGAATATTTTTTGAGCAAATTTGCTTTGGCAGAAGGAAAAGGGAAAGGAGAATTTTACACACCAAAAAGTATTGTAAATCTAATTGCTGAAATGATAGAGCCATACAAGGGCGTTATTTATGACCCTGCTTGTGGCTCAGGTGGTATGTTCGTGCAATCTATTAAATTTATTCAAAGCCATCAAGGAAATACAAAAGAGGTTGCTATATACGGACAAGAATACACCAACACCACTTACAAATTGGCAAAAATGAATTTGGCAATACGTGGTATAGCAGCTAATTTGGGCGATGTTGCTGCCGACACTTTTGGTAAAGACCAACACCCCGATTTAAAAGCCGATTTTATTATGGCAAATCCACCTTTTAATCAAAAGGATTGGCGTGCGGCAAATGAATTAAAAGACGACCCACGTTGGAAAGGCTATGATGTGCCGCCAACAAGCAATGCAAACTATGCGTGGATATTAAACATAGCTTCTAAACTTTCCGAAAACGGTGTGGCAGGTTTTATATTGGCAAATGGCGCACTATCCGGAGGTGGCGAAGAATATAAGATTCGCAAAAAATTAATTGAAAATAAGTTGGTGGAAGCAATTATTATTATGCCCCGAAACTTATTTTATACTACTGATATAAGTGTTACACTTTGGATATTAAACAACAATAAAAAAGCACGAAAAGTAAAACTAAACGATGTAGAAAAAAATTATCGCAATCGTGAAGATGAAATTTTGTTTATGGATTTGCGCCAATGGGGAGAACCTTTTGAGAAAAAATTTACGCAGTTCTCCGAACAAAATATAAAAGATGTTACAACTACTTACCACAATTGGCAACAAATAGGATTTGAAAAACATTATAAAAACACACCGGAATATTGCTTTTCTGCAAGTGTAGATGATGTTTCAAACAAAGATTACTCATTAGTGCCAAGCAAATACATTGAGTTTATTAATCGTGATGAGAATATTGATTTTGATTCAAAAATGACTTCGTTAAAATCTGATATGTCAGAATTATTGCGAGCTGATGAAAAATCGAAAAATGATTTACTTACCGTTTTTAAAGAATTAGGTTATGAAATCAAATTATGATTCTTTAGGTAAATACATAAGACCAGTAAGTGTAAGAAACACCAACTTACAAAACGAAAATCTTATCGGTTTAAGTATTTCAAAAAAATTCATTCCATCTATTTCAAATATAATTGGAACGGATATGTCAACGTATAGAATTATCAATACCAATCAATTTGCTTATAGCCCGGTTACTTCTCGCAACGGTGATAAAATTACAATTGCATTGTATCAAGGAAAAGAAGAAGCAATGATTTCGCAAGCCTATACTGTTTTTGAAATTACAGATACTGAAAAATTATTACCTGAATATTTAATGATGTGGTTTCGCAGACCTGAGTTTGATAGGTATTCACGATTTATGTCGCACGGCAGCGCAAGGGAAATTTTTGAATGGGACTCAATGTGTAACACTCAATTACCAGTTCCGAATCCCGACAAACAAAAAGAAATAGTAAAGGAATACAATACCATTGTAAACCGCATTAGACTAAACGAACAGCTTTGCCAAAAACTCGAAGAAACAGCCCAAACCATATACAAGCAATGGTTTGTTGATTTTGAATTCCCTGATGAAAATGGTAAACCTTATAAATCTAATAGTGGAGAGATGGTTTATAATGAAGAATTAGAGAAAGAGATTCCGATGGGGTGGATATCAACCACCGTTAAAAATTTTTGTATTCAGATGAAATCAGGCGGTACTCCAAGCAGAGACAATCTTGAGTATTGGAATAGTAATGATATTCCTTGGCTTAAAACTGGCGAGGTTGCCAACAAAGTTATTGTAGAAGCTGAAGAGTATATTTCACAAAAGGGTTGTCAAAATAGTTCCGCTAAAATATTATCTGAAAACACAGTTCTAATTGCTATGTATGGAGAAGGAAAAACAAAAGGTCAAGCAGGTTATTTAAGAATGAAGGCGACCACGAACCAAGCGTGTTGTGCAATGATATGTGAGCATGAACAACTTTCAAGCTTACTTTACTACTATTTTCGATGTAATCAAATGGAAATAGCAAACATGGCTAATGGAGGAGCTCAGCCCAATTTAAGCAAGGAACTGATTGAAAATATAAAAGTGATTAAGCCAAGTAATTTGATTGTCGAAAAGCATCCGTTACTTCTATTTATTAACCAAAGCGAATTGTTAGAAAAAGAAAATATTTGTCTTAAAAGAATGCAAAATTTACTTCTCTCAAAACTTGCAACCATAGAAAATTAAAATTTTAATGAAAGAAACCAATATATCATTACTCAGCGGGAATACTTTAGAACTGCATTATTGGTTCGGAGATAAAACGCACACAATGGATGCTGTTGTCCAAAATAGGTGCGAGTATGAATTTCTTGGTGTCTTAAAAGAAATTGCAGCAACATTTAACGCAGAAATAATTATTGAAACAGAACCATTAGCAGACGGTGGTTTGAAAAGGTGGTTTAAAATTATTTCTAAAGAGGAAGATAAAAAGGCTATTATAACAACGGCTATTATAGTTGCTTTAGCAACTGGTATTCTTATTACTCCCATTACCACAACCATTAGTAAGGTTACAGAAAAATTAATAGAAGGCATTTTTGAAGATAAGGAATTGAAGGGGCTTGAAAAAGAAAAATTAAAACTTGAAATTGATAAGTTAAAACAAGAAACACAAAAGAACCAACAGCTACTTAATGACAACAGCGTAATTAAAAAGAAGAAATCTAATTTTTATGAAACACTTGAAAAGTACCCTAAGGTAAGTAAGGTTTCGTTTGTTATAGAAAACGAAAATAAAAATCAGGTAACGGAGGAAAAATTCGTTCACCGAAATAATTTCAAGGAGTTTATACTTGTAAGTGATGATTTAGAACCAACCGAAGTAGATAATGCTGTAATTGAAATCATTTCGCCTGTGTTAAAAAAAGGAAATTACAAATGGATGGGTATGTACAATGGCACTCCCATCCCGTTCAATATGAAATCAAAAGAATTTAAAACGCTTGTTCAAACAAGTAAAATTCAATTTAAAAATGGCACTTCGATAAATTGTTTCCTTGTTGTAAGGAAAAAAGTAGATAATGAAGGGCTTGAAAAAGTTGTTGGTTATGATGTTCTACGAGTGAATAATTATTTTGAGAATGATAAACCCATCGAAACTCCCGAAGGGAAAAATCATAGACAAAAACAAGAAGCGGATAAGCAACAATTAAAATTGTTTAACAATTCAGAAAAACAATAAGTTGAATGAAATTTACCGAAGCACAATTAGAGCAGGCTTTTATAGAGCTATTAGGCAAGGAAGAAATTCCTCACGTTTTTGGACAGGCTATTCAGCGCACATCCGAAGAAGTACTCATTAAAAAAGACCTGAAAGATTTTTTATTACAGCAATACAAAGCTGAAGAAATAACAGTTTCAGAAGTTGAAAGTATTATTCGTGATTTAGAAAAATTCCCTGCTTCCGATTTATACGATAGCAACAAAGCTATAATGAAATTGGTAAGCGATGGTTTCCTTTTAAAGCGTGAAGACCGCAGCAAAAAAGACCTTTACGTTCAGCTAATTGATTATACCGAAAAAGATAACAACCATTACAAAATAGTTAACCAACTCGAAATTATTGGTTACGAAAAACGTATCCCCGATGGTGTTTTATACATCAATGGTTTACCATTAGTAGTGTTTGAATTTAAAAGTGCCATTCGAGAAGAAGCCACAATACACGATGCGTATGTGCAATTAACCGTTCGTTACAAAAGAGATATTCCGGAACTGTTTAAATACAATGCTTTTTGTGTTATAAGCGATGGCGTAAATAACAAAGCAGGTTCTTATTTTGCTCCTTACGAGTTCTATTATGCTTGGCGCAAAATAGAAGGCTTGACAAATGAAGTTGATGGTATCGATTCTCTCTACACATTAGTGCAAGGAATGTTTAATCGTAAGCGTTTGCGTGATATTATACACAATTTCATTTATCTGCCTGATAGCTCAAAGAAAAATGAAAAAATAGTTTGTCGTTATCCGCAATATTACGCAGCTACCAAGTTATTTGAAAACATAAAAAAACATCAACGCCCTGATGGTGATGGCAAAGGAGGAACTTATTTTGGGGCTACCGGATGCGGCAAAAGTTTTACAATGCTTTACTTAACAAGATTGTTAATGAAAAGCACATACTTTTCAAGTCCTACAATTATTTTGATTACCGACCGTACTGATTTAGATGACCAATTATCAGGGCAATTTACAAACGCCAAAGGTTTTATTGGAGATGAAACGGTGATAAGTGTGGAAAGCCGCGCCCAATTGCGTGAACTATTACAAGGCAGAAACAGCGGTGGCGTTTTTTTAACAACCATTCACAAGTTTACTGAAGATACTTTGCTGCTTACCGATAGAACAAATGTGATTTGTATTTCGGATGAAGCACATCGTAGTCAAACCAACTTAGACCAAAAGGTTCGCGTTACGGAGAAAGGCGTAACCAAAACTTACGGCTTTGCTAAATACTTGCGCGATTCATTGCCTAAAGCTACTTATGTTGGTTTTACAGGCACTCCAATAGATGCTACATTGGATGTATTCGGAGAAATTATTGATGCTTACACAATGACAGAATCGGTAAAAGATGAAATTACCGTTCGCATTGTTTATGAAGGTCGTGCAGCTAAAGTATTACTCAACAATAAAAAATTGCAGGAAATTGAAGAGTATTATAGCCGTTGTGCAGAAGATGGAAGTAACGAGCATCAAATAGAAGAAAGTAAAAAGGCGATGGCGCAGATGAACGCCATTATTGGCGACCCTGACCGTTTAAAAGACTTAGCAAAAGATTTTGTTACACATTATGAAAACCGTGTTGCTGAAGGTGCAACCATTAAAGGCAAAGCAATGTTTGTGTGCAGCAGTCGTACCATTGCGTATGAGTTTTATAAAAATGTAATTGAGTTAAAACCGGATTGGGCAGAAGTAAAGGTCAGCGAAGAAGGCACAGAACTTACGGATAAAGAGAAGAAAGAAATTAAGCCGATGGAGCGCATCAAAATGGTGATGACCAGAGGCAAAGACGACCCAAAAGAACTCTACGATATTTTAGGCACAAAAGAATATAGAAAAGAATTAGACAGGCAATTCAAAAATGTTAAATCCAATTTCAAGATTGCCATTGTAGTAGATATGTGGCTCACAGGTTTTGATGTGCCATTCTTAGATACGATGTACATTGACAAACCAATTCAGCGCCACAATTTAATTCAAACTATTTCGAGAGTAAACCGAAAATTTGAAGGCAAAGAAAAAGGTTTAGTTGTTGATTATATCGGAATCAAAAAACAAATGAATTTGGCATTGGCACAATACAACAAAGCCGATAGTCAAAATTTTGAGGACATTCAGCAATCAATTGTGGTGGTGAAAGACCATTTGGATTTACTCGCCAAAATCTTCCACAAGTTTGATACAACAAAATATTTTAAAGGTTCTGCATTAGAGCAACTCCACACACTTAATATGGCAGCCGAGTTTGTGCAAGTAACACAAGAACTCGAAAAGCGTTTTATGTATTTAACAAAACGCTTAAAAACGGCTTACGATATTTGTTTAGGCAGTGATTCATTTAGTCAGGATGAGCGCGACCACATACATTTTTATTTAGCGGTACGTTCTATTGTATTCAAGCTAACCAAAGGCACAGCCCCCGATACCGCACAGATGAATGCCAAAGTGCGGGAGATGATTAAAGAAGCTATTGAAAGCGAAGGAGTGGAGGAAATATTTAAACTCGGTGAGGAAAACGAAACACAGATTGACATTTTTGATGAAGACTATTTAGCGAAGTTGGATAAAATTAAATTGCCGAATACAAAAATAAAACTGTTGCAAAAGCTCTTGGCAAAGGCAATTGATGAAATAAGGAAAGTCAACAAAATGATGGGTGTTGATTTTTCTAAGCGGATGCAATTACTGGTAGAGAAATACAATGAACGCAAAGAAGGAGATGTATTGCGAAGTGAAGTATTGGAAGAGTTTACAGATGAAATCATTGATTTATACTATGCTTTAAAGAAAGAAAAGGATTCATTCAAAGAAATGGGAATTGATTTCGAGGAAAAAGCATTTTACGATATTTTAAAAGCCCTTGCTAAAAAATACGACTTTGTTTATCCCGATGAAAAATTGATTCCATTGGCTCAGAAAGTAAAGGATGTTGTTGATGACAAAGCAAAATATACTGACTGGAGTAAACGTGATGACATCAAAGCAGAGCTGAAAGTTGATTTGATTATTTTATTAGCCGAAAGCGGTTATCCTCCGGTTGATAGAGATGAAGTTTACAAAGAGATATTTGAGCAAGCAGAAAATTTTAAGAAATATAAGAAGAGAGAGGAATTAATTACAGTTAAACACAAAGGACACATATATCTTGATACGAATGATTTTTTAATAGCGGAAGAAGTTTACTATGCCTATAAAAATTTTTCAGCATCATTAGGGCTTGAATTAATTAGTGAAGGTGAATTTATAAAAGGCTCTTGGATTAGAAAGGGGATATCTTTTATTCAACGAATCTACAAGGGCAAAGAAGCGCAGGAAATTTTTGACAAAGGTAAAAAGGCTTTAGAATTAGCGTATTTAGAAAAAACGCAGTCAGAAGTAAATAAAAATAATGCGGAAGCAGCAGCAGCATTTTTAACGTCAATAAGGGACATACCAAATGCCGCATCAATTTTTGGCTCCTTAGTGATTATTAAAGCTACGGTTAACGGTGTTCCTCAATTATTAACGAGAGTGCTAACAACTGAGCAAGTAATTGAATTAGAGAAAAGCCCTGAACGAATGAATAACCCTCTTGAATTATTAAATCGGCTCAACGGAAATAACAGATTGGATTAAGGCAGGGCAATTTTGATGGTCGGCTTCATTTCAAGGTATTTTAAATTGTCTATTTTCGCTAAATATGCGTTTATTTGGTTCGATAGTGTTACCTTTCCTTGTACTTAATTTGAAAGCCGCTCTCAGTTGAACGGCTTTTTTTATTGTAATTGCGCACGTGGCGGAATTGGTATACGCGCAGGTCTCAGAAGCCTGTGGGCAACCGTAGGAGTTCGAGTCTCCTCGTGCGCACCCATTAGAAGAAAGCTCAGCTCAAAAGACTGGGCTTTTTCGCTTTACGGAGTACTTAACTGACCAAGGCACGATTCTGATATCGGTGACTGCTTAAGTACATTTAAATAAGAGGACAAGAAGCCTACTTGTCTGCAAGCAGCTTTATTCCATTGCTCTACCATCTCGATCTTATCTCACCAAATTATAAAAATCGCAAATTTTCTTAATCTGAATTAGTTGAAAAAAATTACCACTGTAAAAAGAAGAGCCTATTGCAAAATGTAGAATTCGGTTCTCACTTTGTACTTTTTTGCCACGACTAAATTTAAAAAAGTATTGAATTTTAGATTGTATGGTGAATTAAATTGATGGCATAAATTTTATGCTATAATAGTTCAATAACAGAAAGTAGTAGTGTGGAAACTTTAGGAACAAAACATTATAATGCTAAGCATATGAAAAAGATGTTGCTGATTCATGTAGTTGTTTTCTTCTTCATCGCTTGTGATACAAGCCCGCAAGGTAATAATCCTGCTGGTAAGGCTAGGGCAAACGATACTGATCAGTTTAATACTAAAAGGACCGGAGATCAAAATCAGAACACAAATAATCATATAAATAATATTTCAACACAGGACAGCACTGCGAAATAATACCGTTAAGAAAACTAAATATTTCTTCTGGAGAAATGATGGCTTGTTATAAAATATTTGTAGGTGTGCTCACAACAAAATATGTGATTTAATTTATGGAATTAATACGTATAGAAAAACTGCAAAATGCTAGTTCATGGTCAGATATAAATGCTAAAGTGATTATGCTAACAGTTGATACAAAGAAATATAATAATCTTACTACCAATAATATTAATGAATTCTCGAGTAATCTCGAAAAAATATTGCCTACTCTTTATAACCTTAAGTACAAATTCCCATATAAAATGAAACGGGGAATTCCGGTGGAAGAAGTGATCGGAGAAGTTGCAAAAGAGTTACAGGTTTTGGCAGGATTAACTTCTGAGTACATAATAACAGATAAAATCCATAGTAGTTTGTGCCAGATAACTTTTTCGTACACAGAAGAAAGTGCAGGTGTTTTTGCGGGAAAGAAAGCTGTTGAAATTGTGGAGACCCTAGTACAGGGAAAACAATATCATAATATCGAATTAGATATTCATGCGTTGGCAGAAAAAATAATACAATACAAATAAAAAATAATCTAGAAAAATATAGTCCTTATGAAGTTGCTTGATCTAAAAACGTTGCGTGGGCCTAATTACTGGTCAATCGATTGGCATAATATTACTGAAACAAAATTGGATATAGAAGAGTTGGAAGAACTTCCTACAAATAAAATTAAAGGATTTTCTGAACGCTTGTTTTCTGCGTTACCTTCTTTGTATACACATTTTTGTTCTGAAGGTCATGAAGGCGGCTTTCTGAAACGAGTACAGGAGGGAACGTGGATGGCGCATGTTGTGGAACATGTAGCACTTGAATTGCAATCCCTTGCTGAAATGAAATGTGTATTTGGACGTACACGATCTTCGGATAAAAAAGGAGTTTATTATGTAGCCTTTTCTCATGAAATTCCTCAGGCTGGGCAATATGCTATAAAAGCGGCCATACGTATAGTTGAACACATAATCGCCAACAAAGATTATAATGTGTCAGAAGATATAGAAGAATTAAAAATAATTAAATCCAAAAGAGGAATTGGAGTAACTACAGCGGCAATTATCGAAGAAGCAAAAAGGCGTCATATTCCTTTCCGGAAAATAAATGAAGGCTCAATGTATATTCTTGGACAAGGTGCCCATCAGCGAAGAATAAGCGCTTCCATGGCTTGCACCACCAGCGGAATTGGTGTTGACGCAGCATGTGATAAAGAGCAAACAAAACGAATGCTTCACAAAGCATATATTCCTGTACCGGGCGGAGAATTGGTCGTCTCACCCGAGGAACTGAAAGAAAGTATCTTAGAATTAGGATATCCGTTAGTAATTAAACCTCTTAACGGAAATCATGGAAAAGGAGTAACTGTAAATATAAAAACGGAGGGAGATGCAATATTAGCTTTTAATAAAGCAGCTGAAATATCCGAGATAGTAATAGTGGAACGTTTTATTCAAGGGGAAGATTTTCGTTTGCTTGTTATAAATAACAAATTTGTTGCAGCTGCAAAACGGACGCCAGCTATGATAAAAGGCGATGGGCATTCTACCATTAGAGAATTAGTGGAAGCCTTAAATAAGGATCCAAACAGAGGTGATGGTCATGCAAAAGCATTGACAGCTGTTAAAATAGATGCATCAACAGAGAAAATTTTAGCACAAAAAGGATTAAGCCCGGAATCGGTTCCTGCTAACGAAGAAACGGTTTTCCTAAAGGATACCGCGAATCTCAGTGCCGGAGGAACGTCTACTGATGTCACAGATATTATTCATCCTAATAATATTTTATTAGCGGAACGTATTTCAAGAATAATTAATCTTAATATATGTGGAATTGATATTGTTGCTAAGGATATAGCAAAACCTCTGATGCAGGATAACGGTGCTGTAATTGAAGTTAATGCGTGTCCGGGATTACGTATGCATCTTAACCCTTCGCATGGCAAAGCACGTAATGTAGCTGAGCCGATTGTCTCCATGTTATTTCCAAAGGAAACACCATCACGTATTCCCATTGTAGCTGTAACCGGAACAAATGGCAAAACCACTACCACACGTTTAATAGCACACATAGCAAAAACAGCAGGTAAAAAGGTTGGGTACACAACTACTGATGCTATTTATATAAATAATGAAGTAGTAACTCATGGTGATTGTACGGGAGAATCGAGCGCAGAAACAGTTTTAACCGATGCTATTGTCGACTTTGCAGTACTTGAATGTGCACGTGGCGGTATATTAAGAGCAGGTTTAGGTTTCGATCAGTGTGATATTAGTATTGTTACTAACGTAGCCGAAGATCATTTAGGCTTAGATGGTGTAAACTCTCTTAGCGATATGGCGCGCATAAAATCTGTTGTTGCCGAAAGTACTGCCAAAGATGGTTATACCATTTTGAATGCAGAAGATGATGAAGTGTTTTTTATGGGGGATTATGTAAAATGTAATATCGCATTGTTTGCATTAAACTCTAAGAATGAAAGGATAGAAAGGCATTGTAACAGGGGCGGACTTGCCGCGTTTGTTGAAAACGACGAGGTGATAATCAGGAAAGGGAATTGGTCTAATGCCATTTGTCATGTTAATGATATTCCTTTGACATTCTCAGGCAGAGCAGAATGTATGGTGAAAAATGTTTTGGCTGCTGTTTTGTCGGCAACTATATATAATTTTAATATTAACACTATAAAAACAGCGTTGTGTTCATTTTACCCTTCTCCTCAGAATACTCCCGGGAGGTTCAATATTTTTGAGTTTAAAAAATATAGTATCATGGTAGATTATGCGCATAATCCCCATGCAATGCTTGAACTAAAAAAGTTTTTGGATCGTACGGAAGCATCTCGAAAAATAGGAATAATAACTGCTCCAGGTGACAGGCGCGATGAAGACATAATACAGGTGGGTTTTTACTCAGCTCAAATGTTTGATGAAATCATTATAAGATTGGATGAAGATTTGAGAGGGAGAACATCGGAAGAATTAACCGCTCTTTTACAAAAAGGTATTCAAACTGCTAACCCGCTCATTCCCGTTTCTATTATAGCGTCTGAAGAAGATGCCATTTTACACGCAGCACACAATGCAAAACCGGGAACGTTTATTACTTCGCTTACAGAAAAAGTATGGAAAACAATTGACTATGTAGAAGCACTCAGAAAAACTGAAGTAAATAATAAGATTGTGCAGTTGAATGTTTTATCACCGGAAGAGCCTGTTTTGCAATTTGAAAATGCTGTATGAGGCATAGGCCCAGAGGTATATTAATTCCAATAGGAGGGAATGAAAATGAATCCATTTTATCCCGCATAATTGAAGAGACGCGTAAGCGCAATCCTATTATCGAAATTATTACTGTTGCAACAAGTCATCATGAAGAAACATCAGATGCCTACTTTTCAGTATTTGACGACCTGGGGCTAACTATTAGGGAAATATATATAGAGAAAAGGAGCGAGACGGAAGATTTTATGAAAAGAATAGAATCTTGCGATGGTGTTCTTTTTAGCGGTGGCAACCAGTTAAAATTAACAACGATGTTTGGAGGTACTGATTTCCTAAGGTTATTAAAAGACAGGTATTATAATGACGACAATTTTGTAATTGCCGGAACAAGTGCTGGAGCTGCGGCTATGTCAAACACAATGATAATAAAAGGAGGGAGTGAAGATGCTTTGATAAAAGGTAAATTGCAACTCACTAACGGTCTGGATTTTATCAATAATGTTTTAATTGATACTCATTTTACTGAACGGGGACGTTTTGGAAGATTAATACAAACAGTTGCTGCTAACCCCGGTGTATTGGGTTTAGGTTTTGGTGAAGATACCGGAGCGGTTATTTATAATGGAAATGAATTGGAGGTTATAGGTTCTGGTCTTGCAGTAATTGCCGACGGTTTAAATATAAAATATTCTAATATGACTGACATAGGGGATGGAGACCCCATCACTGTAGAAGGAATCACTCTTCATGTTTTAGGTGGAAAAGAAATTTTTTCTTTATCAGAGCGTAGAATTTTGAGGTCCTGATATGAACCTGACAACCATCATTGGTATTTCAGCCAGTTTTTTCACAGCAATTGCTTTGGTACCCCAATTGATTAAATTGATAAAAGAAAAAAAAGCGGAAGGCCTTTCACTCGGAATGTTAAGTGCATTGCTTGCCGGACTAAGTCTATGGATATATTACGGACACCTAAAAAAGGACTGGCTGATAATTATCTCCAACTCGGTTTCTTTGCTTTTCAATATAGTCACTGCAGTCTTAACGTTGAAATATAAAAAGTAGTCTGAGTTTTTAATCTTATCATTTGCTCATTCAACTTTAGTTTTTTCTTTTCTTTTTTCTCCCTTTTTATTCCCTCCAAACACTTTTTGCAAAAATGTTTTCTTTTCAGGAGTGTCTTCCACTTTTCCAATATCAATAGTGGAATCTATAGAAGGCTGCAATGCAAATACAAAGGCATTTTTTAATATGTAACTTACTGCAGTCCATAAGCCAGCGTCAGGATTCGTAAATCGGCCTTCAATTGGAAGTTTAGTAGCTACCTGTTTTTTTCTTTGATTTTCGAATATTTCTTTCACCCCCGATACAACATTCCCCCACACGATCTGCCTTAAATTCCCCTCCTTGGCAACTTTCATATCTTTTATTAGTGGTTTTACATAACCTTTAAAGGCATTATCCTTGGCCGCAAATTCAGTATATAATCCAAAGGTTCCTTTTTCTACTTTGAATTTTCCATACGCCTCAAAGAAATTATTTAAATAAGTCATGTCTACATTATTAATTTCTGCATTTAGATCAAATGTTGGTTGTTTCTCCAGGGGATTAAGTTTTATATTAAGATTTAATTTTCCATTATAAATATCTCCGCTAGCCTTTATAGTAGAAGGTAATACTGTGTTACTGTCGTTTACATTTGAGAAATTGTCGGCCTTAACCTGGATATTAGTTATGGGTATATCTATGCGAGGTGTGCTGTAAGGATCTACAAAATGAATTTGTCCATTGTTGATTTGAAAATGATTAATAGTTAGAGGCATGAGCTTTTTTAGCACTTCGCTGAAATCTGCAGTATCTTTTTTAACATCCTCACCCTCGTGCTTACCTTTTACAAAATTCAGAAACGGGTTTTCTACCGAAATTTCTCCTACAATACTACCTTTGAAAAGTGATTTCCATTCAATAGAAAGGTCAATTACTGAAGTTGTAAAAAAAGGAATACTGTCTTGTTGTTTAGTGACAGTATCAATTTTAACAATTTTAAGATTATTAATTTTATATGCACCTCTGATAAGAGCCAGATCAATATCTTCTACATGGCCATAGTATTCTTTAATTTCGCTCAACGTTTTGTTAACGTATTTAAGTACAACATATGGCAGTGCCAATCGGACAATAATGAGAAGGGCTAAAATCGACAGAAGAATTATTTTCCATTTTTTTCTTCTTGGCTTTGCTTTGTTTACCAATTCATTATCCATAGCTAATAAATAAATTATACAATATAACCACTACCCAATTTTATAAGTTGTATCTAGGTTCAAATCTAAAGGATGTAATACTTTTCGAAGGTTCCACCAGAGGTTGAATTCAGGTACAGTTTTTACCATCACTAGAATGATTTAAAAATTTAAGTTTAATTCATCTTAGCTCTTATTTTCTTTTTTGCTTCTTCTAAAGCATCTGCCATTTCCTGTAATTCAGGATCTAGTCCTGGTGCAAACTCTTCAGGTCTTTCCGGAGCAGGATTAACTGGAAAATTTTTCTTAGGTTCTTTTAAGGTTATTAGTTCTGTTCCATCATTGGCTGGAGCGCTTCCGCTGAAAATTTTTGACATCTCAGAACCATCCAGGCTGAAGTGATATTGCTCTCGATTGATTCCCGCATCAATTAATTTTTTTACTTCAGGATATTGGTAGGAATCAAACTTTGGAATAGGTAGTAATTTACTCCATTGTACACCTAATGTTTCCAATGCTTTTGCAAAAGCCATTTCATGGGCCTCATCACGTGCGATCAAAAATGCCACTGTTGAACGTAATGTTTTATTACTCGACATCTGATAAATGCGGCACTTCTGTAATCTTCCGGTCGATTCTAGTACAAGATTATCGAGAAGATCAAGAACTAGATTCCCATTGCAATGAACATAACTTCCGCTCCAGGGATTACCGGCGGCATCTACTGGCATAGAACCTTGTGCTCCAACAATAAAGTGGTGAGGATTTTTTTGTTCCTTTGCCATTTCTAGCGGAGTAGTTCCATCTTTACCAGGAACATCGAATTTTTTTCCATGATATCCTGGTGCACCATCCAATAACTGGGATATTGTTTTGGAGATTAGCTCAACATGACTGATCTCTTCTGTAGCAATTGAACGGATTAGGTCATGGTAGGGTTTTGCATTTCCTCTAAAATTAAAACTTTGAAATAAGTATTGCATCATTGTGCGCATCTCTCCAAACTGGCCTCCTAAGCCCTCTTGTAAAGCATTTGCTGCAGATGGATCGGGTTCATCAACCACTATAGGATTAATTAAATTAGGAATTTGATAAAACATATTTATTAAATTTTAAATGTTAGTTATACTTTATCTC
>Ga0163149_10003982_pt1 | contig 16473 bp, 9 predicted proteins | sample OliLakLV19MP5G1_FD_148604 | JGI IMG/M metagenome (GOLD analysis project Ga0163149, IMG submission 148604) | Freshwater microbial mat bacterial communities from Lake Vanda, McMurdo Dry Valleys, Antarctica - Oligotrophic Lake LV.19.MP5.G1 | ecosystem: Environmental > Aquatic > Freshwater > Lake >...
GAGTCTCGTCACCACGCACGCGCCGCTCCGGCCAGCACGGCTGCTGGCGCGGCTCGCGGTCACCCGACGGATCCTCAGTGAAGCGCAGGCGAGACTCCTGACGGCCTCGGCGAGCGGTGTCGATGCTGGTCCCGCGGCCGAATGGCTGCTCGACAATTATCACGTCGTGCTGGAACACCTGCAGGAAGTGCGGGGCAGCCTGCCGGGTGGCTACTATCGCGAGCTGCCCGAACTGGCGAGTGGCCCGATGACGGGGTATCCACGCGTCTACGAGATCGCGATTTCACTCATCTCGCACACCGAAGCGCGCGTCGATCTGGAGAACGTGGATCTCTACGTCGAGTCGTTTCAGAGCGTCACCCCGCTGTCGGTGGGGGAGCTCTGGGCGATGCCCGCCATGCTGAGGCTGGGGCTGATCGAGAGTGTGCGTCGCACGACCCTGCGCACCATGCAGCGCCTCGACGAGATCGAGCTGGCCGAGGCGTGGTCGGACAGCATTCTGCTCGCCAGTGCGCAGGGTGGCACTGCCTTGCGCGAGTCACTGCGCGACTTCGCCGATGCAGACCATGTCCTGACCCCGCACTTCGTGTCGCGTTTTCTCCATCTGTTGCGTCGTACCGAAGGCGCATCGCCTGCACTGGCGTGGCTCGAGCACTGGATGCGCGATGCGGGCGTCAGCCCGGAAACATCGGTCGCGCTCTCCACGCATCGGGTCACGCTGACCGGCTTGCTGATGGCCAACAGCATCACCAGCCTCCGTGACATCGGGCGGCGTGACTGGCGCCATTTTGTCGAACGGCAAAGCGTCATGGAAGCAATACTGCATACGGATCCCTCGGGGTTCTATCCGAAAATGACGTTCGCCACGCGTGACGCATACCGCCATGTGGTGGAGCGGATCGCGAAAGGCAGCGGACACAGCGAAGTGGCGGTGGCACAGTGGGCGATCGACCTCGCGCAGCGCCCGACCGCATCCCACAGCGGCGAACTGGCCGCTGTCCACACGCACGTCGGGTTCTACCTGGTCGATGACGGCGTGGCCGAGCTGGAACGGGTGGCGGGTTATTCGCCGACGCCCGGCGAAACGATCGAACGCGCGGTGCACCGGCATCCGAACACCGTCTTCACCGGCGGCCTGGTGGTACTCGTCCTGCTGGCGACACTGGGTGTCATGCTGCTGATAGAGTCGGACGCGCGGGAGTCACTGCTGCTGCTGTTGCTGCTCGCGATTCTGCCGGCACTCGACATCGCCGTGACAGTGCTCAATCAGCTGGTCACGGCACTGCTGCCACCGCAGAGCCTGCCGCGGCTCGAACTGCATGAGCACGGCGTGCCACACGAGTATCGGACGGCAGTCGTGATTCCGACGCTGTTCGCCACTGTCGCAGACGTCCGTGAAGCGCTCGACACGCTGGAAGTGCAATTCCTCGCCAATCGCGAGGCGCACCTCCACTTCGCGGTGCTGAGTGACTTCACCGACGCCGCCAGCGAAACGATGCCGGACGATGCTGCGATCGTCGAGGCTGCGATGGCGGGTATCGACGACCTCAACCTGCGCCATGCGACGGACGGCAACGGTCCCTTTCACCTGCTGCACCGCTCGCGCCGCTGGAATGCCCATCAGGGCGTGTGGATGGGCTGGGAACGCAAGCGCGGCAAGCTCTCGAACCTCAATGCCGTCGTTCAAGGGCGCACGACGGACGCCTTCTCGTTCGCGGCGGGCGACACCGCGGGACTGGTCGGCGTGAAGTACGTGATCACACTCGACGCCGACACCATACTCCCGCCAGATGCTGCGCCTTCGCTGATCGGGGCACTGGCGCACCCGCTCAATCGCGCGGTCTACGACCCGCAGCGTGGGATGGTGCGCGGGTTCGGCATTCTCCAGCCGCGCGTCGGCGTCTCGCTGCCCAGTGCCCACCGCTCACGATTTGCGGCCATCGCGTCGGGCCATCCGGGTGTCGACCCCTATTCGACGGCGGTCTCCGATGTGTATCAGGATCTCTTCGGCGAAGGCACGTTCACGGGCAAGGGTATTTACGACGTCGAGGCGTTCGAGCTGGCAACGCACGGGCGTTTTCCCGAGAACACCCTGCTGTCGCACGACCTGATCGAGGGTAACTACGCACGGGCCGGCCTGGCGACCGATGTGGTGGTGTACGACGACTATCCAGCGACGTACGTGGCGTACACGCGTCGGAAGCATCGCTGGATCCGCGGCGACTGGCAGCTCCTGCCGTGGCTCCGACGGACGGTGCCGGGTCCCGACGGACCGGAACGCAATCGACTCTCGATGGTGTCGCAATGGAAGATTCTCGACAACCTGCGTCGCAGCACGGTCGAGATCTCGCAACTGCTGTTCCTGATCGCCGGCTGGACGATCCTGCCCGGTTCCGCGCTGCGCTGGACGCTGCTTGGCCTGGGCGCCATCGTTGCGCCGTGGGTGACGGCGCTGATGCTGGCGGTGCTCAGACCACCGCCCGACAGGTCGTGGCGCGCGTACTACGACGCCGTGGCGCAGGACGCGATGGTGAGTATCGAGCAGGCGGCGGTGGCAGTGCTCACCTTGCCGCATCAGGCGCTGATCTCCATCGACGCGATCGTTCGAACGCTGTATCGGCTGTGTGTCTCGCACCGGACGATGCTGGAGTGGCAGTCGGCGCTGCTGGTGGAGCGGAGTCTGGCGGACGTGAGTCGCGTGACCCGCCGGGCCATGCGGAGCAGCGTGTTTGTTGTGGCCACTGGTGCCGCACTGATCGTCGCGAATCTGATCTGGCGGCGGGGCGCGCTCGCCCTGCCACCCGAGCGCATTGGTTTGACCGCCTGTGTCTTCGCCACGCTGATCGGCGTGTGGCTGCTGGCACCACGCATCATGGCGGCCATGAGCCGCACCTCGGCCCGTACCCGTGTACCCCTCGATGCCACGATGAAGGACACGGTGCAACGGTACGCCGCGTTACACTGGCACTTCTTCGATACATTCGTCACGGCCGAAACGCACTGGCTGGCGCCAGACAACTTTCAGGCCGATCCACTGCCGGTCGTTGCGATGCGAACGTCGCCGACGAACCTCGGGCTGCAACTGCTCTCGACCATCAGCGCCTGCGACCTGCAGCTGATCCCGGTCCACGACATGACCGCGCGTCTCGAGCGTACCTTCGCCACGCTGAAAGCCCTCAGGAAGCATCGCGGTCACTTTTACAACTGGTACGACCTGACCGATCTGCGCGTCCTCGATCCGCCATACATCAGCACCGTGGACAGCGGCAACATCGCCGGCCACCTGATAGCCGTCCGCCAGGCCTGCCTCGCGCTGGCCGGAACCGAACCAGAGCTGCGCGAGCGGCTGCAGGCGATTGCCGACGCGGCGTACGAACTCGTCAACGCGATGGAGTTCGGCTTCCTGTATGAGAGCGAACGAAAGCTGTTCACGATCGGATATCACCCGGAGTCGTTCACCCGGGACGATTCGTACTACGATCTGCTCGCGAGCGAGGCGCGCCTGTCGAGCTTCATGGCCATCGCACGCAATGACGTGCCGCTCGAACACTGGTTCCGGCTTGGTCGCAGCCTGTCGCGCACTGCCGGCGCCACGGTGCTGGTGAGCTGGAGCGGCAGCATGTTCGAGTACCTGATGCCAGTGCTCGTGATGCGGTCGCTGCCCTTCACGCTGCTGGCGCAGAGCTATGAAGGCGTGGTCGACCGGCATGTGTCGTACGCCAGCCTGCGTGGAGTGCCGTGGGGCGTCAGCGAGAGCGCCTACAACGTCCGCGACCGTCACGAGACCTACCAGTACCGGGCCTTCGGCGTTCCCGATCTGGCGCTCAAGCGTGGTCTGGCACGCGATCTGGTGATCGCGCCGTACGCGACGGCCCTGGCCGCGCAGATCGAACCGCGTCGTGCGCTCGCCAACCTGCGGACGCTCGAGGCGAAGGGCGCACTGGGCGAGTACGGCTTCTATGAGTCGCTCGACTACACCCGTCCCGCACCAGGCGCGCGCATGACGCTCGTCCGTGCCTACATGGCGCACCATGTCGGAATGTCGCTGGTGGCCTTCACCAACCTCCTGCTCCAGGACATCTGGCAGGCCCGCTTTCACGCCGACGCGATGGTGAAGTCGGTTGAACTGCTGCTCCACGAGCGCGTGCCGCGGCGGCTGCTCCTGCAGGATGTGCAGGCGGTGCTGCCGGAAGAAACGCGCCTCTCGCAGGACGCCGAACGACCGGTGGTGCGCGAGGTGAACACGGAACTGCCCTCGCCGCCCCGCATCGCCCTGCTCGGCTCGAATCCGTACACCGTGATGATCAACCACAATGGCAGCGGCTACAGTCGATATGAATCGATCGCCGTCACACGGTGGCGCGCAGACAGCACGCGCGACATTTCAGGGCAATTCTGCTATCTCCATGACCTGACCAGCGGACAGATCTGGTCATCCTCGTTCCAGCCAGTCGGCGCACCAGCGGCGCAGGGTCGCGCCTGGCTGTGCTCGGATCGCGTCACACTGCAGCGCAAAGACGGCGATATCGAGACGCGCACTGAGATCGCGGTCGTATCCGCCGACGCGGCGGAAGTGCGCCGCATCACACTCACCAACACCGGGAGCGAGCCGCACGAGATCGAGCTCACGAGCTACGGCGAAGTGGCGATGACGTCACAGGGCGCCGATCTGGCGCACCCGGCGTTCTCGAACCTGTTCGTCGAAACGGAATGGCATGGCTGGTGCACCGCCATCACGGCCACGCGACGCCCCCGCTCTCCCGCCGATCCGCGCCTCTGGTGCGTGCATGTCGTGGATGCCGGCCGCGACCGACTCGGCACCGTGAGCTGCGAGACCGACCGGGCCCGCTTCATCGGCCGCGGTCGCAGCCTGCGCGATCCGGTGGCCATGACAGCCAGCGGCGCACTGTCCGGCACCACCGGAGCGGTGCTCGATCCGATCTTCGCCTTGCGCACACGAGTCAGCGTGGCGCCCGGACAATCGGTGACGGTGGCGTTCACCACGCTCGTCGCCACCACGCGCGAGTCGGCGTTCGAACTGGCCGGTCGCTATCACGACTCCCACGCGGCGCAGCGCGCGCTCGACTTCGCCTGGACATCGACGCAGATCGAGTTGCGCGAACTGGGCCTCACACAAGCCAACGCCGCCGTCTTTCAGGAGATTGCGGCGCAGCTGCTCTATCTGGGCGGATCGCTGGCGCCGCCGCGCGATGAGCTCCGGCGCAACCGCGGGTCGCAGCCACTGCTCTGGGCACACGGGATCTCGGGCGACAATCCCATTCTACTGGCAACCATCGACAGCATCGACGGACTGCCCACACTGCGCGACGTGTTCGCCGCGCACCGCTACTGGCGACGGTGCGGCCTGACGGTGGATCTGGTCATCATCAACGCGGGGCCATACAACTACCTGCAGGAGCTGCGTGACGGAATCACCGAAGCGATGGTGGCCGGCAACGACGCGTCGCTGATGGATCGGTCCGGTGGAACCTTCATCCGCCAACGAGAACTGTTCGGCGTCGACGACTACCTGATGCTGTCGGCGACGGCGCGCGTGCACATCACCTGTGATGGACGATCGCTGGCACGGGTACTGGCGTACGCCGAGTCCCGCGTGATCGAGCTGCAAGCTGCATCGCCGGCCCGCGTGACGACACGCGCCATCGAGCGCGCCATCGAGCGCGTCATCCCACTCGGGCCGGACAACCTGGAGCGGAGCGGACCGCTGGCAACCATCGTGTCAGTGCTGCGCCCCCTCGTTGCACCACTGCTGCCTCGACCGCGACAGTCCCAGGCCCGCAGCGCTCCGAGTGCGGACGACGAGCGCCCGCTTCGCCTCGCGAACGGGTTCGGGGGCCTTGATGCGGACTCCAACTATCGCATCGAACTCGATGACGGCCGGCTTCCACCGGCACCATGGGCCAACGTGATCGCGAATCCACACGGAGGATTTCTCGTCTCGGAGCGCGGTTCGGGGTGCACCTGGGCTGAGAACGCGTACTTCTACCGACTCACACCGTGGTCGAACGATCCGATCACGGATCCGGTCAGCGACGCGATCTACCTGCAGGATGAGGAGAGCGATGAGCTGTGGTCGGCTACGCCAGCGCCGGTGGATGGCGACGGCGCGTACCGGGTCACGCACGGGGCGGGTTTCTCGACGTTCACGCACGTGCACGACGGCATCCGGACAGAGATGCGCCTTGGCGTGCCGGAGCAGATCGCGGCAAAGGTCTCTGTCCTGCGCATCACCAACGCCTCGTCGCGCACGCGGCGTCTGCGCCTGACGGCCTTCGCGGAGTGGACGCTTGGCGCGCGGCGCGACGAGACACAGTATCAGGTACGAACGCGGTTCGTGCCTGAACATGGGGCAATCTTCGCGCGGAACCACTTTGATCCGATGTTCCGCAACTCGACCGCATTCCTGGCAATCAGCGAGCCGGTCACCAGTTTCACTGCCGATCGCCTCAGCTTCCTCGGCCGCAACGGCCATCACGCTGCGCCGGCCGCTCTTCGGGACGATGATCTCGATGGCGTCACCGGCGTGGACCTCGATCCGTGCGCAGCGCTGCAAACGCGCCTGACCCTCGCGCCGGGCGAGTCGCGGACCCTGTCGGTCCTTCTCGGCGCGGCGTCCGGCGATGAAGCGGCACGGCAGGCGCTCGAGTCGTTGAAGAGTGCGCCCACCGCCGATGCCGCCGTCTCCGCGTCCGTCGCCGCCTGGGACACAAGACTGAGCGTGATCTCGGTCAGCACGCCGGACGCCACCTTCGATGCGATGGTCAACAAGTGGTCGCTCTATCAGGCACTCTCGTGCCGCATGTGGGCACGCATGGGGCTCTATCAGAGCAGCGGCGCCTACGGTTTCCGCGATCAGTTGCAGGATTCGATGGCGTTCCTGTATGCCGAACCCGCCGTTGCGCGAGAACACATCCTGCGCGCCGCGGCCCGGCAATTCGTGGAAGGCGACGTGCAGCACTGGTGGCATGCACACAGTGGGCGCGGCGTGCGGACACGGTTCTCGGACGATCTGGTCTGGCTGCCTTTCGTGGTGGACCGGTACATCACCGTCACCGGAGACGTGGCCATACTCGACGCGTACGTCCCTTTCATCACCATGCGAGAGCTGGCGCCGCACGAGCATGAAATCTACGAGCTTCCTTCGGTGACGGAGGAGCATGGCAGCATTTACGAGCATTGCCGGCGTGCCCTGCGCCGCGCGTGCACGGAGGGGGCGCACGGCCTGCCGCTGATTGGCACCGGCGACTGGAACGACGGCATGAGTCGCGTCGGCGCAGACGGCAAAGGCGAAAGCGTCTGGCTGGCGTGGTTCCTTGCCTTCACGCTCCGCTCCTTTGCCGCGTATGCCGACACACGTCACGATGTCGCAGAGGCGGTCCACATGCGTCACTGGAGCGATCGCTACACGACGGCGGCCGAGGATGCTGGCTGGGACGGTGCGTGGTACCGCCGCGCCTACTACGACAATGGCGTCCCGATCGGCTCCGCGTCGAGCCTCGAATGCAAGATCGATTCGATTGCGCAGAGCTGGAGCGTGATTTCGGGCGCGGGTCGCCCGGATCGGCAGGCGATGGCGATGGCGGCATTCGATGCACAACTGGTGCGCGAGGATGCGCGCCTGATCGAACTGCTGACGCCGCCCTTCGACGGCAATGACTCGGACCCGGGCTACATCAAGGGTTACCTGCCAGGTGTGCGTGAGAACGGCGGCCAATACACACATGCCGCGCTCTGGGCCGTGCTCGCCACGGCGATGCGTGGTGACGGCGATCGGGCGTTCGAGCTGTTCCAGATGCTCAACCCACTCACGCACACTGCGTCAGCCGATGCCGTCGCGCGCTACAAGGTGGAGCCATACGTGGTGGCCGCGGACGTGTACACGTCGCCATCACATATTGGTCGCGGTGGCTGGACCTGGTACACCGGCTCTGCAAGCTGGATGTATCGCGTCGGGATCGAAGCGCTGCTCGGCTTCACGAAGGTCGGCAACACGCTGCGGATCCTGCCGTGTGTGCCAGCGTCGTGGCCTGACTATCAGATCACATATCGGTTTGGCACCGCACAATACGCGATCACCGTGCGCGAACCCGGTGCGATCCGGTCACGCGGCGCGTCCGTCACGCTCGATGGCGTGACGGTGCATGGTGGAACGATCGAGCTGGTGGATGATGGGCGATCGCATGCGGTGGTGGTTGGGCCAGCAGGCGGCACGTCGTGACGTACGAGGAGCCCGACGCACCGAATGTGAACATGGCAGACGCAGCGCGGCCTCAATGGAGCGACAGTCGGTACGGATACCCGCGGCGCAGGCGCTGCGCCAACTCGGCGTCGTGATCATAGATGTCGTCGTAGAAGAGCACCGTGCCATCCTCACGCGCGACCGCTGTGGCGTAGATGATATGGACCGGCACGGGCGACGGGAGGTCGACGCGGCGGGGTGTCTCCTCTCGCATCGCGGCAGCGATTACCGTCGAATCCCATCCCGGTACCGTTCGCAGCAGCAACTGCGCCAGCGCAGCAGGATCTGCGATACGTATGCAGCCGTGGCTGAGGTCTCGCCGCGCGCGCTCGAAGGCCGTCTTCACAGGCGTATCGTGCAGATACACGTTGAACGCGTTCGGGAACACGAACTTCACGAGACCAAGAGCATTTGCGCCGCCGGGTAGCTGACGGATGCTTGCGATCCCTGCACTCACGGCGCGCAGCGCCGCGGCGGACGGGGGCAGCACGCGCCCCGCTGCGTTGATGATCTGATAGCGGTTGACCGTCAGGATACTGGGGTCGCGACGTGCGATCGGAAGCAGTTCCGCTGTCGCGATGCTCGCCGGAACCTCCCAGTACGGGGCGAACACGATGTATTCCAGCGCATCGCTGAATACTGGTGTTCGGTGATTCCAGGCGCTGCCAACGACCACATCCATACGCAGCATATCCGCCTCACGATCACTGTTCGGCGACAGCGCATACAACCGGAACGCCGGGATGTTCACGATGATCGGTGCGGTGGTGAACTGGTGCGGCAGCCAGCGCCAGCGCTCCAGCGTCAGCGTGATCTTCGCGATCTGAGCGAAGGCGGTCGTGTCGGTCAGCGCCCGCTCCCGGTATGCTCCGAGGGCCCGCTTGAGCAGCGCATAGTGCACGTATGGCGGCTCTGCTGCGTCAAGCGCCGCACCAGGTGATGACGATGTCAGCAGCGCCCGAAACTCGGCACAGAGGTCGACGACATCCCTTGGCAGGCGCAGGTGCGCATGCGCATCGATGGGATCGATCCGCCCGAATCGCAGCGCGTGAAGCACGCGCACTGCCGCGACACTCATCGTCACGTCGAAGGCCACCTGCCGGGCAGGCGTTGCGAGGCCACCGTTCACGAGTGCGCCGAGGCGATCGACATCGTAGTCAGCTGAATCGAGTCCGCGGGCCCCGACGCCTTGCAGGGCAGTGAGCAGGCGCAGTGCCGTCGGCGTGGGTTGCCCGGCCTGCGACCAGCGCAGTGTCCACTGCTGTTCTCCGTAGACCTCGACCAGTACACCAGACACGTCCGAGAAATCCGGCCAACGCAGTGCGCCGTGCTCGCCGCGAGCGATCGAGGCGGAGAGCGCCATCGCCAGCACGGTATCCTGTGCTGGCGCCAGTGCCGGCGCATGAAGCGCCGCGATCGCAACCGTAATCATCTATCGGACCGGCTGCAGGATTCCACGGGAGAGGTCGGCGATTTGATCGGGGGGACGATGCCGGTGCACTGCGCTCAGTCAGAGGCTGGTTACTTTTGCACGCATGCGTGTCGGCGTTCGCCTGACATGCTGTGCCAGGCTCGGTTTGCACGGCGCGTGCTGCGCCCTGAGACAGTACGCATCGGTGCGCTGGCAGTTATGGCTTGCTTTGGCACCGTGGTGGTCTTCATGATCCTCGTGCTGCAGTTGGCCAGCGTCGTGGCTGAATCCCCTCACACCACCATGCGACCCTCCACGGGCGGCATTCCGTCGCGGAAGCGACACGCGCTCTCGAGCGTGACGCGCGCAATCTCCGACAGCGCTTCGTGCGTCAGGAACCCCTGATGAGCGGTGATCAAAACATTGGGGAAGGACATCAGTCGAGCCAGTTCATCATCCTGCAGCACCTTGTCCGACAGATCCTCGAAGAAGATGCCCTCCTCTTCTTCGTAGACGTCCAATGCGACGCCGCCAAGGCGGCCGGACTTGAGTGCGCAAATGACGGCGGACGTGTCCACCAGCTTTCCTCGGCTGGTGTTGATCAAATAGGCCCCGTGTTTCATCCGGGCGAGCGTGGTCGCATTCAACAGATGATGGGTCTCCGTCGTCAGCGGGAGGTGGAGGCTTACCACATCGCTGCCGACCAGCAGGGTCTCGGCATCGGTGTATTCGATGCCGTACTCCGCTGCCCAGGCCGGCGTCGGTATCGGGTCGTACGCGACGACCCGGCAGCCAAACCCCCGGAAGATCTGCGCCGTCACGCGGCCGATCCTGCCAGTGCCCAGGATGCCGATCGTCTTGCCATGCAAGTCGAACCCCACCAGACCGGTGAGTGAGAAGTTCTGCTCACGCACCCGGTTGTAGGCGCGGTGCAGCTTCCGGTTCAACGCCAGCAGCAGCGCCACCGCGTGCTCCGCGATCGCATGGGGAGAGTAGGCAGGGACCCGGACGACGGTGATGCCCAGCTCGCCAGCTGCCGCGCGATCCACATTGTTGAAGCCGGCGCAGCGCAACGTCACCAATCGCACACCAAGCACACCCAGCGTCGTCAGACACTCACGATCCACGCGGTCGTTGACGAAGATGCACACCGCCTGCGAGCCCTTGGCAGAGCTGGCTGTTCCAGCCGTGAGCCGGAAGTCGTGATACTCGAGATCGACGTTCAACTGCTCGGACGCGCGTTCGAGATACTCGCGGTCGTAGGGCTTGCTGTCGTAGACCGCGACGCGAATCGGTGGCATGGTCTGCGCGTTCGCAGGTGGCAGCCGGTCGTCGAGGCGGCCTCCTTTGCGGGGTGGCATCATTTGTCGGGGACGCCGCGCACCGCACGCATGCCGACGAACTCCCCCTCAGCCAGGCGCAGGCTGACATCACGCAGCCCTCGGATCTCCACGTCTCCCATCCAATGGGGGTTGACCGGATCTGCCAGGACCACGGCCGTGCCGATCTCGTGCGCCTGTGGAACCGGCTCGGTGCCATGCGCCTCGCTGGTGGCAATGACAGGCGTTGCGGCGCGACGTGCAGGTTTGATTCGCATGGTGGATGTTGGCGCTGTATAAATGAGAAGTGTCGTGGCTTTCCATCGTCGACCCGCGCGCCGCTGACCGCGTCCGTCGTGCCCGTCCAGGCGCCGTGTGGTCAGCTGCGCAACAGTTGCTCGAGCGCCGCCATCGGTACCGCGCCCACCTGTCGCGCAACCTCCCGGCCGTCGCGCATCACTGCGATCGTCGGGATGCTGCGGATTCCGAACCGGGAGGCCACGGTCGGACTGCGATCGGTATCCACCTTGGCAACCAACGACTGCCCGCGCTGGCGGCGCGCGAGTTCACCAAATACCGGCGCCATCTGCTTGCATGGACCACACCACTCCGCGAAGAAATCGATAATCACCGGAACGGAGCTGGCGTTCACGACGGTGTCGAACGTCGCATCGGTCAGCGTGATCGGTGCGTCGAGCACCACCGCGACATGGCACGATCCGCATTTCGCCACGGCGTCCACCCGCGCCAGATCGACGCGGTTCATCGTACCGCAGCTGGCGCAGGGAACGATCGCCAGCCGCTTACCTGTCATGTCAGTCATGGTTCCCCTGAGGAGCGCCGACAATGGTCGCCGACACAGTCGCCTTTCGATGCGTGAGTATGTCGACGACGCACCTCACCACGCAATGAACGCAAACCCGTCCGACTGAAAGATCTGCATTGCGCTCATTGCTGAAATCGCGACCTTCACACCCGGCAGCAGTTCGTCGCGACGAATCCCTCGCGCGCCCGCGGTCTGCCCGCACAGCACCAGCTGCGCCCCATGCTCGATCAACTCTTCCGTCAGCCGACGACTTGGATTCGGCTTGCCACCGAACCGGGCCGCAAAGGCCGCATCGGTGAGGAGTGCCGGCCAGCCACTGCCGTGGAACACCGCGGCCGCCTTCACCTGCGCCTCGGGAATACCCTGTCGCACATGCGTGTTGTAGTATCGCGCGACGTTTGCGAGCTGGTCATTCACCCGCACGGTGTCGCCGCCGCCGGCGTTGATCTCGAAGACCGCCTTGAACAGGTGCCCGGCCGGCGCACCGAACGTCGGATCGTCCACCCTGATCGACATCCCCGTGCTCTGGATCACCGGCCCGGACATCTGCTGCCCCGGAATGCTCGGCGCCTGCGCGCGAGCGGCCATCGATACGACGAGCGATGCGAATAGCACGGCAGTGCGGGTGACGATCAGATCGGCGACGCAGCCGGTGGTCACACGATGACGGAGCGGAAAGAGTGCAACAGGGAACGCGCGCATCAGACGGGATCTCGAGTCTGGAAGGGGCAGGTGGAAGCATCGACTTCAGTCGGGTGCTCCGGTTCCCTCAGCATACGCACTCCGCCGCGCGCTAGTTGCCCGTCGTTACCGTCGCGGTCCCGCTCGCTCCCTCGCTGCTCGCCGTGATCCGCACCGAACGCCGTGGCGCCAAGGCCGTGATCCGACCGGTGATCGAGACGCTGACGATGTCCGGCGCCTCACTGGTCCAGACCACCCGCCGACCCGGCAACGGGGCTCCACTGATGTCACGGGTCGATGCAACCAGTGTCAGCGTGTCGCCGTTGGCGACCAGCACATTCTGTGGCGCAACTACGACCGACGCCACCTGGCTCGACGCGGGCGGCAGGGCGGGGCCGGCAGCCGGGCCCGCATCACCGCCGCACCCGCCGACGACGAGCACTGACGCAACACAGAACAGCAGACGAATGGACATCGGCAGCGGGGCGGAGGGCGCTCACGGAAGAGACGACGGAACTCCCGAGGAACGACCAGCGACCACCGGCCGTTCCACGGCGCGCGACTCGTGCGTCGCTCAGTGTGCCCGGTGATCCATCGCCGCGCCGTGAGTGCCATGGTCCTTTGGTCCCGCGAACCCGACGATGGCGCGCGGACTTCCAAATTACGGTCTGCGCACGCCTTCGGACGTCTGGCCGCGCTGGTTCAGCGTCATTTTCGTCGCCATCTCGCCGGCCATGGTGAAGACGATGCGCACGGTCGGATCAAAGTCGGCCCCGAACGTGTGACTGCCAAGGGGCACCAGTTCGTTCGCCCCCTGGCCCTCGAGTTGGCCGAAGACCTTGCCGTCCTTTTCGAACACCGTGAACGGGCGTGGCGACCCCAGCACGAGATTGTAGACGCCAGCGTAACGCCTGAGCTCCGCTGGCGAGATCGGGACCGGGACCAGTGCCGCCTGCGCGGGTTTCACCACCAGCGGAACGCCCAGCGCCGCGCGGGTGAGCTGCGTCGCCAGTTCGCCCGGATCGTTCGCATCGCCATTCGTGAGCACCGTCACCGACAGTCGTGCGTCGGGCACGAAGGTATTTGCGGTCAGAAAACCGGGAATACCGCCACCGTGCGTGAGCACCACATGACCGTTCAGATCCTGTCGCCCCATCGCGAAGCCATACTGTTTCGGCGCCGCTGATCCCGCTGGTGTGGTCATGGCCGTGTAGCTCGCCGGCGACAGAATCCTGCCCCCGTGCAGCGCCCGATTCCACGTCAGCAGGTCGCCGATCGACGAACAGAGCGCACCCGCCGCATGCGGCTGCGACATCGCGAGATACGGTGCGTTGGCCCAGCGATCCCTGCCCTCACGAGAGTATCCGGCGGCGCGGTCGGCAATCACCAGCTTCCGCTCGCAATACATCGTCCGCGTCATGCCGAGTGGTGCGAAGAAACGCGCCGCGAAGTCTTCGCCCCAGGCCCGACCGGCGCGCGCCTCGACCAGCATCCCGAGCAACACATAGCCCGTATTGTTGTACTTCCACGACGTGCCGGGTGCAAAGTCGAACGGTTTCGCGGCGGTCAGCGCCACCAGTTGTGCGCCGGTCATCTCTTCACCCCAGCGCTTCACCCACGACTCTCCGATCTCGGTATAACTCGGAATGCCAGACGTGTGATTGAGCAACTGCGTGATCGTCACGCGCCGCCACCTGGGCGGCAGGTCGGGCACCCAGTGGCCAATGGAGTCCGTCAGCGCGAGCTTCCCCTGCTCTGCCAACTGCAGCACCGCCGACGCCGTGAATTGCTTGGTGACCGATCCGATCTCGAATACACTCGTCGTGCTGACCGGCGTGGACGACTCGAGGTTCGCCGTGCCATACCCGCGGAAGAGCAGCGTGTCGGTGCCGCGGACGACCGCGATCGCGGTACCTGGCGTACTCTTCCCGGTGACGAATGCGCTCGCCAGCGAATCGAGCGTCGCGCGCAGCTGAGGTGATACGGCCACGGGTGGCGTCTGTGCACCCGCGATGACGGGGAGCAGGGACGACACGAACAGCGCGCTGATACCGGTCACCTGACGACGCATCGAAACTCCCCGGTGCTGCAGTTGTGAAAATCCAGAGTGGTGCTCGACGTACGCCGTGGCTGCGGTCAGGGTTTCGGGTCGCGGCGCGGCCTCAGTTCCCCCGCGCCTGACAGTTCTCGCTGAGCGCAACCTTCGCCGTCTTCGGTTCAGCGATGGTTCGGTAGAACTCCGCCATGTACTCGAGTGTCCGCTGCTTTCGGCGCGGCTCGAGCGCGCTGAGCGAGGCATAGATCGCCTCGATCCGTGGTCGCGCGGCGGTGAAGCGTGCCAGCGTCGGCTGCCACTCGTCGGGACTGAGGCAGGGCCCGCGATACAGCCGGTCCGTCACCGCCCGGATGCCAAGGCGCGCATCGGGAAAGGAATATCGGGCGTTGACGGCGCCGCTCCAGTCGAAGTCGAAGGCGACCGGGTGGATCACGCCTATCGAATCGCGCATCAGCGCGATATTGTGCAACCCGGAAATCGACCAGTCGGTGTTCGCCGCCATGTACTCGAACAGCGACGTGATGGCGAGCTGGTTCGGCTCGAGATCCTGAAACAGCGCGCCCTTGGTGTCCACCAGTGCAAGCGCAAACTTTTTCGCGACTTCCTTGTCGTTCTCGATGAAGAAAGCCCACGACACCACATCGCTCATGCCCGCGGTCGAGTCGTGATAGGTGATGCGCGCCAGCCGCGTACGGAAGTACTTCGGACTGACCAGCTGATAGGCACGATAGAGCGCGTACTCCGCCAGGATGTACTGCTCGTACTCCCCCGTTCCAGGCCGACAGTTGGTCGTGATCTTCATTTCGGAGTTGCCCTGGAAGAGCGTCTCCCGCGCCGCCTTGCGCTCGAACTCGAGCTTGATCGGCGGGAAGGTGCAGTTGCGTGCCTGTCGCCGGAAATGGCCTCGTGCACGCAGCGTGACCGGAAACGTCTTCGATCCACCCGCCGTATCGCGGTAGGTCAGGGTTGCCGCGTGCGGCTGGAACCTGGTACTGTCGCGGTCACGCAGTACGGCTTTCAGATCGGTGACGATCCTGACCTCGAGGACCGTCGTGTCACGAAACAGCCCCTGCGCTTCCGCACGGCCAGCCCCTGCCAGCGCGATGACCACGACAATCAGGCGGCGCATCATTTCTTCATCTCCACATTGCGGATGTCTGCGTTGGGCATGCTGCGAAGTGTGTCCGACACGATCCCCGGCGTGACGTGCTCGGCCATCGCGACGCCGTACTCCAGAATTCGCAGACCGTCCACTCCCTTCGCCTTGCCCATGTACTTCCAGCGGGAGAAGATGTCATCGAACATCCGCTCGCAGGCGGCGCGGGTGCCGTCGATGTCGGTGGTGTGCACGCGAAGCATGTGCGTGTAATCGGGGCGCTCGTCATCGGCCGCATCGGGCGCATTGCGCTTGCGCCGCCGCCAGGCACGATCGGCCAGCGCTTCGAGTTGCGCCGGTGCCAGATCCTTCAGCACCTCGTCATCCAGCTTGGCCACGAACATCCCCGTGCGATTCGCATCCTCCAGCACGCGCTCCAGTCGCTGGCCGGCCTGTCGACCCTCGAGCGCCGGCGCGCGCCCGAAGTCGCTGCTCCAGAGCCCGAGCGTGAGGATGTTGTAGACGACCGAGATACCGAACGCAACGGTTGGGTCGACCGCCGCCGCCAGACCGATTCCCGTCACCACGAAGACGTTCGCGGCATCCTTGCTGTCGTCGAGCGTGGTACGAAACCGCACCGCCGTCACAATGGCACCGAGCGAGAAGGCCAGCGACAGCGAGTGCTTCACCAGCACCACGATGCCCGCCACGATCACCGGCAGGATGATGAAGGTCTGCACGACGGACTGCTGATACCCTTTCTTGTGCCGGGTGTGGGTGTAGATCCAGGTCACCGGAAGTGCGGTCGCGAACGCGGCGAACAT
>Ga0163149_10003990_pt1 | contig 16456 bp, 9 predicted proteins | sample OliLakLV19MP5G1_FD_148604 | JGI IMG/M metagenome (GOLD analysis project Ga0163149, IMG submission 148604) | Freshwater microbial mat bacterial communities from Lake Vanda, McMurdo Dry Valleys, Antarctica - Oligotrophic Lake LV.19.MP5.G1 | ecosystem: Environmental > Aquatic > Freshwater > Lake >...
GTACATGTCGACGATGCTGCGCGTGAAGTCCAGTGCGTTGGCGCCTTCGTTGACCAGCATCGCATCCGGGTTGGCCTTGATGATGTCGCGCATCACGTTCAGTGCGCTGTGGAAATTCATCGGCGAGGGATCCTTGGCCAGGGTCTCGGCCATTTTTGCGATGTTCCTGGTTTTGCGTTCGTCGATCGCACCCAGCCAATCCGCGGACGGTGCGGGCCAGCCACCCCCCGCAGCACTGATGCCGCCGAGCATGGCCGACACGCAGGAGCCGATGTCACCGACCACCGGCGCATCGATGCGCACATTGCTGTCCGCTTCCTGTGGCGAGATGTCGATCTGGATGAACCTCTGTCCGCCCCAGTCCTTGTGCGACTTGCCGCCCCAGGTCTTGCCCTTGCCGTGCGACAGCAGCCAGTTCAGCCGCGCGCCGATCAGCAGCACCACGTCGGCTTCCGGCAGCACATAGGAGCGGGCGGCGGCCGCGGACTGTTTGTGGTCGTCCGGCAGCAGTCCCTTGGCCATCGACATCGGCAGATAGGGGATGCCGGTTTTTTCGATCAGAGTGCGGATGTCGGCGTCGGCCTGGGCATAAGCTGCGCCCTTGCCGAGCACGATCAACGGGCGTTTGGCGGTTTTCAGCAGCGTCAGCGCGCGTTGCACGGCGTCCGGGGCCGGGATCTGGCGCGGCGCCGGATCGACCACCTTGATCAGCGAGGCCTTGCCGGCCGCGGCGTCCATGCTTTGCGCGAACAGCTTTGCCGGCAAGTCAAGATAGACGCCGCCGGGGCGGCCGGAGACGGCGGCGCGAATGGCGCGCGCAATGCCGATACCGATGTCTTCGGCATTGAGCACGCGGAAGGCGGCCTTGCACAGCGGTTTGGCGATGGCCAACTGGTCCATCTCCTCGTAGTCACCCTGCTGCAGATCGACGATCTCGCGCTCGCTGGAGCCGCTGATCAGGATCATCGGGAAGCAGTTGGTGGTGGCATTGGTCAGTGCATTCAGGCCGTTGAGGAAGCCGGGAGCGGACACGGTCAGGCAGATGCCGGGCTTTTGCGTCAGGAAGCCGGCGATGGCGGCGGCGTTGCCGGCGTTCTGTTCATGACGGAACGAAATCATGCGCATGCCCGCAGCCTGTATCTTGCGCGTGAGATCGGTGATCGGGATGCCGGGCAGACCGAAGATGGTGTCAATGCCGTTGAGTTTGAGGGCATCGATGACCAGATTAAAGCCGTCGGTCTGTTCTGGTGATTGTGTTTCAGTTGTCATGTTGAGAAGTCTCGTCTTCTTGCCGTCAGTTAAACAAGCGTTTTTCCGGGATATATCTGCCGCAGAATGTGGGCAAGGCCGGATCCAGGGTATCTCCTCGCTTCACGGCTGATCCAGGCCATCTAAATGTGGCCGTGATTTAACCGGTGGATCATAGGCGGAGGGGTATAAATGTACTCTTGACCCCGGTCAATTTTCGCAACAGGACGGCCCAACCTACCTTTCCGCTTATGGGTAGTCGGATGCGGGGAATGGGTTGGATAATGGCGAGTATTGCGATGCATCAAATGCCCCGTGTTTTATACGGCCGGGCGCGCTAGATTTTGCCGCGCCGCTTCAAGCGGCTCAGCGTCTCCGGCGACAGGTTCAGGTACGAGGCCAGTTCTTTTTTCGGCAGGCGCTCGGCGAGCTCGATGTGTTTGCGCATGAAGCGCTGCACCCGTCCCGGCGCATTGAGCAGATGCAGGGTGATGGTGTGCGCCATGACTTCGCTCATCAGCTTCATCACTTCAAGTTCGAACTCGCTCTTGATTTTCGCGTGCCGTTCAAGGAACGCGGCCCACTGCAGCATCGACAGCTTGGCGGCGCGGACACGGGTGACCGCGCGTATCGAATACGGCATGGGGGTCTTCAGGCGCCATGCCGCATAACTGGTGTCGATGTCGCTTTCGGCGGCAAAACGCAGAATCATTTCCTTGCCATGGGCATTGGACACGGTGCGTTTCAGAATGCCGTCGATGATGAAATACTGTTCCATGGCATGCGTGCCCTGGAGCTCCAGGGTTTCGCCCTTGGCATAGTCGGTAATCTCCAGCAGGGGCTCGAATTCGTTCCACTGCGCCACGCCGAGGTTTTGCAAAACCATGTTCTGGCGTAATTGCAGGCGGATGATTTTGGACTGGGGGTGCAGCGCAAGCTGGGTCATGGTCGGTGAATTAAAGTGAAGATGCAGTGAGGGCGCAGCGCCGAGCAGGTGATTGAATTTTATAACTATTTGTTTATTTTAAGTAAATGATTGAAATGGAATCTTGACTCCGGTCAAGGCCGGGGTGATGGCCATTATTTATAGTGGCGTACTCTTGCTATGTACAATTATTAAAAATGTTGCGGGCGTACTCACGGTATGGTGCTGAGCGTCGGCGATCACAGCGACGCATGCAAGGGCAGCCTGCCGTTCATCCGCCGCGGAATTTTTGGAGACCAGAATGGAAGCTTTGAAGGGTGTTCGGATTCTCGACATGACCCACGTGCAGGCGGGTCCGACCTGCTCACAGTTGCTGGCGTGGATGGGCGCCGACGTGATCAAGTTCGAGCCGCCGCAGGGTGACGCGACACGCGGCCAGTTGCGCGACGTGCCGAACGCGGACAGCCTGTATTTCACCATGCTCAACTGCAACAAGCGCTCGATCACGGTCAACATGAAATCGGCCGAAGGCAAAACGGTGTTTGTCGATCTGCTGAAACAGTGCGACATCGTGATGGAAAACTTCGGCCCCGGCGTGCTCGACCGTTTTGGATTCACCTGGGAAAAAATCAGCGAAATCAATCCGAAGATCGTCATGGGCTCGATCAAGGGTTTCGGTTCCAGCGGGCCGTATGCCGAGTTCAAGGCCTACGAAAACGTGGCGCAGGCGATGGGCGGCGCGATGAGCACGACAGGTGTTCCCGACGGCCCGCCGTTTGTCACCGGCGCGCAGATTGGCGATTCCGGCACGGGGCTGCATCTGGCGATCGGTCTGCTCGCAGCGCTGCATCAGGCGAATCGTACCGGCAAGGGGCAGTATGTCGAAGTGGCGATGATGGACGGCGTGATGAACCTGTGCCGTGTCAAATGGCGCGATCACCAGCGGCTGACCCGGCAGTCACTGTCGGAGTATTCGGTGCCCACCAGTCAGGGCATGGGCGATGTGCCGCGCGCCGGCAATGACTCCGGCGGGGGACAACTGGGCAATGCCATCCAGTGCAAACCGGGCGGCCCGAATGATTTCATTTATGTCGTGGTGCAGGAGGCGGTGTGGGATGCGCTGGCGAAATGCATCGGGCCGGGTCTCGGCCTGCCGGATCTCGCCACCGACCCGAAATTTGCGTCCATCGGCGAGCGTCGCAAGAACCAGGGCGAGATGTGGGCGCTGATTACGAAGTTCGCGTCGAACCACACCAAGCGTGAATTCATGGCCATGCTCAATCCGCTGGATGTGCCCTGCGGCCCGATCATGTCCACCGAGGATCTCGCCAATGACGAACATATCCGCGGCCGCGACATGTATGTCGAACTGGATCATCCGCAGCGCGGAAAGTGGTACAACGTCGGCATGCCGATCAAGCTCTCGGAGTCGCCCGCGGTGATCAAACGTTCGCCGTTGCTCGGCGAGCACACCGATGAAGTGCTGAAGGACGTGCTGGGTTACGGCGACGAGCAGATCGGCAAGCTGAGGACCGCAGGCGCGTTCAGCATGCCGCCGAAGAAAAAATAACTTCCCGGCAATAAGCGGCGGGTTAATTGCAGGGGATTTACAGAGGATTCAACATGAAAATGGCAATTATTGGGCAGCAGGATTTTGGCAAGGAAGTGCTCGAAGCGTTTCTCGCGCGCAAAGATGATGTTGCCGGCGTGTTCTGTGCCCCGGAGAAACCCGGCGCCAAGGCCGATCCGCTGCGTACTGCGGCCGAAGCGCACGGACTGAAGGTGTTCCAGTTTCCGTCGCTGCGGGTGCCGGAAGCGCATGACGCACTGAAGGCACTGAATGTCGATATCGCCGTGATGGCCTATGTCCTGCAATTTGCGCCGGATACCTTTGTCCACCTGCCGCGCCTGGGAACGATCCAGTATCACCCGTCGCTGCTGCCGAAGTACCGTGGCCCGTCGTCGATCAACTGGCCGATCATCCGCGGTGACAGCAAAACCGGGCTGACCATCTTCCGCCCGAACGAGGGGCTCGACGAAGGCCCGGTGATCCTGCAGAAGACCTGCGACATCGGGCCCGACGAAACCATCGGTGAAGTTTATTTCAACAAGCTGTCTCCGATGGGCGTGAAAGCCATGCTGGAGGCTGCCGATCTGGTGTTTGCCGGCAAACACACGGAGACGGTGCAGGACGAGTCACAGGCCAGTTACGAAGGCTGGTGTCGTGCCGGTGAGGCCCACATCCAGTGGTCCGGCCATGTTGATTTTGTCTACAACGTGATCCGCGGCAGCAATCCGGCGCCGGGGGCATGGACCACGCTGAACGGCAAAAAAGTGCAGATTTTTGATGCCCGCAAGCACTTGTTCCGCCGCTTTGCCGATGTCACCGGCAAAATCGGCGAAGTTGCCGAAGTCACCGAGGGCAGTTTCAAGGTGACGGCGCAGGGTGGCGTGATCGAGGTACTGCGCGCACGCGGTGAAGACGGAAAAAAACTGTCAGGCGGCGACTTTGCGCGCGCCAACGGTCTGGCAAAAGGCGCATTGCTCGGCACCTGATCGGCGCCGCCTTCAGGGCAAGGCCACGCTGCGGCGTGGTTTTTTTGTTGTAAATTCATAACTTATTGTTTTTATTGATATTTTAATCGGCGCCCGGCATTATTCGCTGTGCTCAGGGTTTGCGCGGTGCGTTTGTCGGTGTGCGAAGACCGGCGGTCGGAAGTGTCGCCATGGGGTGTGACGTTTGGCACCAAGTTCTCAAAAAAACATAATGCTTAGAGGCGGATATCGTAAAATCTCTTAAACTCCGCCGTTAAGCCATTCAGCGGAAACAAAAAAACAAGCGGAACGGGCGCAAAAGAGATGAAAAAGCTGAATTTCTGGAAGGCCGACTGGTTTGTCGGGCTCATTGTTGCCGTGATCATGCTGATTGCGGCGCGCGGCGACCTGATCCAGAGCCTGGAACGCAAGGCCTATGACCTTGGCGTTCAGGCGGCCAGCCGTACGCCGTCCGACCGCATCGCGGTGATCGCCATCGACGATGCCAGTATCGCCAACATCGGCCGCTGGCCTTGGTCGCGTGATGTCCATGCCCGCATGATCGACCTGCTGGCGGGTGCCAAAGCCAAGGTCATTGCCAACACCACGTTTTTTTTCGAGCCGCAGCGTGATGCCGGGCTGGTCTACGTCGAAAAACTGCTGAATCTGCACAATGAGCTGACCACCGATCCGAAGGCGGCCGGCAACGAAGGACTGGCGCGGATCGGCGCGGTGCTGACCGAGGCCGAACAGGCGCTCAACACCGACCGCAAACTCGCCAGCAGTACGAAGGCGGCCGGCAATGTCGTGCTGCCGCTGGTGTTCCAGCAACTGGCCGAACCCCAGGGCAATCCGGACAAACCGCTGCCACCTTACGTGCTGGCCAGCGGCATGGCCGGCCCGCGCGGCGTGGACACGCTGCCGCCCCCGGGCGTGTTCCCGCTGTATCCGGTGGCTGAACTCGGACCGGCGGTCGCCGGCATCGGTCATCTGAATGCGGATATCGACGTCGACGGTGCGGTGCGTTCGGAACCGCTGCTGGTGCGTTATTACGATCAAGTGTTTCCGGCCTTGTCGGTGGTGGTGGCGGCGCGCAGCCTGAATCTGGGTGTTGCCGACATCAAACCGGCCTGGGGTGAAGCGCTGCAAATCGGCAAGCTGCGGGTGCGCACGGATGCCGAACTGCGCATGCACACCTTCTTTTATGCCGACCGCGACGGCCGTTCGGCGTTTCCGGTGGATTCTTTTTTTGACGTGCTGAGCGGCAAGGTGCCGGCGGCCAAATTTCAGGACAAGATTGTGCTGATCGGCGCCACGGCGGCCGGCCTCGGTTCGGCGCAGGTCACGCCGATATCGCCGGCCACAGCACCGGTACTGACTCTGGCGCACACAGTATCGAGCATCCTCGGCGAACATTTTTTTGTGACACCGTCGTGGGGTATCTGGGTGCAGATCGGCGTCTTTTTGCTGGTGGCGCTGTACCTGATTGTTGCGCTGCCACGGCTCAAGGCCGGTATCGCCGCGTTGCTCAGCCTGGCGATCGGTGTGGCGCTGCTCGGTGCGCATTTCGGCTTGATGGTGACGCAGCTGACCTGGATCCCGCTGATGGCATCGGTGGCGCTGCTGGCCGTGGGTTACGCCGGGCTGACAACCAAACGTTTTCTGGTGACCGAGCGCGGCAAGGAAAAATCCGATGCTGATTCCGCGGAATCCAATCGCATGCTGGGCATTGCCTACCAGGCTCAGGGACAACTGGATCTGGCCTGGGACAAGTTCCGGCAATGTCCGCTGGCGGATCCCGTAATGGAAAATCTTTATGCGCTGGCGCTGGATTTCGAACGCAAGCGGCAGTTCAACAAGGCCGAATCCGTGTTTCAGTACATGGCCGAATTTAATCCGAAATTCCGCGACCTCGAACAGCGGCTGACGCGCGCCAAAGCGCTGTCGGAAACGGTGATTCTTGGCGGCGCGCAGGGACATCCCGGCGGCACCATGATGCTCGCCGGTGGCGGCATGGAAAAGCCGATGCTCGGTCGCTACCAGATCGAGAAAGAGCTCGGCAAGGGCGCGATGGGCGTGGTTTATCTCGGCAAGGATCCCAAGATCGGCCGCGTGGTGGCGATCAAGACCATGGCCTTGTCGCAGGAATTTGAGGGCGATGAGCTGGTCGAGGTCAAAGAGCGCTTTTTCCGCGAAGCGGAAACCGCGGGTCGCCTGACGCACCCCAGCATCGTCACCATTTACGATGCCGGCGAAGAACATGATCTCGCGTATATCGCAATGGAATTTCTCAAGGGCCGCGATCTGGCGCCGTTTACCAAACCCGATGCGCTGCTGCCGATGCTGCAGGTGCTGTCGATCGTTGCCCGCGTCGCCGAGGCGCTGGGTTATGCGCACCTGCAGAATGTCGTGCATCGCGATATCAAACCGGCGAACATCATGTACGAGCCGGAAAGTGACATTGCGAAAGTGACCGACTTCGGTATTGCACGGGTGACCGATTCCTCCAAAACCAAGACCGGCATGGTGCTCGGCACCCCGTCCTACATGTCGCCGGAACAACTGGCCGGGAAGAAAGTGGAGGGGCGCTCCGACTTGTTTTCGCTGGGCGTCATGCTCTACCAGATGTTGAGCGGCAGTCTGCCTTTCCAGGGTGAATCAATGGCGCAGCTGATGTTCAAGATCGCCAACGAGCCCCACCTTGATATCCGCAAGGTGAAGCCGGATCTGCCTGCGTGCGTGGCGGCGATCACCAACAAGGCGCTGGCCAAGGATCCCGACCAGAGGTATCAGAACGGCGAGCAGATGGCCAAGGCCATCCGTCTTTGCCTCGGTACCCTGGTGGACAAACCCCACGCTGATACCGCTGCATCCTTAGGCCCCGAATGAACGACTTGTCCAACGTCATTGAAATCACCACCGCCACCCATCCGGGCATGGTGCGGTCGCATAACGAGGACAGCATTTCCGCCGACGCCGCGACCGGTCTCGCGGTGCTGGCTGACGGCATGGGCGGTTACAATGCCGGCGAGGTGGCCAGCGGCATTGCGGTGGCAATGATCAGCGCGGAGCTGAAAAAAGCGCTGGCGGCGGCCAACGGCGAACTCGATGCGGCGGCCGTGGAACGCCTGGTCGGCGAACATGCGGTGCGCGCCAACAATGCGATTTTTCAGGCTGCGCAAAATCAGGCGCAATACGCCGGCATGGGCACCACGCTGGTTGTTGCGCTGTGGCATGACAACTCGCTGGTGGTCGGGCACATCGGCGATTCACGGTTGTACCGGTTTCGTGACAACAAGCTTGAGCAGGTCACGCGCGACCACTCGCTGCTGCAGGAACAGATCGACAGCGGCTTGATTACCAAGGCGCAGGCCCGCCATTCGCAGAACAAGAATCTGGTGACGCGGGCGGTGGGCATTGATCCGGAAGTCGAGACCGAAGTCCACAGCTACCCGGTTCAGGCCGGCGATATCTACCTGCTGTGTTCGGACGGGCTCAACGACATGGTGACGGATGAGGACATGGAGTTGACGCTGGCGTCGCTGCAGGCCAATCTGCCCCTGGCCGCAGCGCAACTGGTGCAGCAGGCGAACGACAATGGCGGGCGTGACAATGTTTCGGTTATTCTGGCGCGTGTGCTGAAGAGTTTTCCGGCGCGCTCCGGGTTGGTCGACCGGTTGAAGTCCTGGTTCAGATAAGCAACGGGGATACTACTATGGCGAAGTTGATACTTTCTCTTGAAGGCTCGATGATCCGCGAGGTTGCGCTCGACAAGGAGCGGATCATGATCGGCCGCAAGCCTTCCAACGAGATCCAGATCGAGAATCTGGCGGTCAGCGGCGAGCACGCCTGCATTGTGACCATCCTCAACGATTCGTTTCTTGAGGACATGGGTTCGACCAACGGCACCCTGGTCAACGGCAATCCGATCAAGAAGCACATTCTGCAGAACAACGATGTGATCGAGATCGGCAAATACAAGCTGAAATACGTTGCAGAGGCGCCGGCGGCAGGCCATGGCAACGAGGATTTCGAGAAAACGATGATATTGCGCGCCCCGTCCAAGGCGGCGGCTGCGGCGCCCAAGCCGGCCAATGAACCTGCGCCGCCGCCGAAACCCTCGACTCCGCCGCCCACGCCGTGGTCGGTGCCGCCGCCGGCCAAACCTGCTGAACCCGCACCCGCATCCGCATCCGTACCCGCACCTGCGCCGGCCGCGGTTGCGCCAGCCAAGCCCGCCGATGCACAGCCCCTCGCTGCGGTGCAGATCCTGAGCGGCCCCAGCGCGGGCAAAGAGCTCGACCTCGTCAAGAACCTGACCACGCTGGGCAAACCCGGCCTCCAGGTGGCGGTGATTACGCGCCGTCCGCAGGGTTATTTCATCACCCATGTTGAAGGCGCAAAGTTCCCGATCATCAACGGCAAGATGATTGATGCCCAGGCGCAGCCCCTGCAGGATCATGACGTGATTGAGCTGGCTGGCGTGAAAATGGAATTTTTTGTAAAGCAATAAAAAGATCGCGCGGTGCGTTTTTGTGAAATGCGCGCTGCGCGACAGACAGCATGGGGGCCGGGCGGATCTGCGGCGCGCCCGGACGATGTGATGGCCCTGTTACGGCAGGGCTGCTTTAGGACGACAGGGTGAAAAAACATCTGGCGCGCATAGCGATAGGCATGGCGATTGTCGCTTTGTTTCTCGCCCATGCAGTACATGTCTTGCGGGTTCCGCTGCTCGACAATCTCGAGGCCATTGTTTACGACACGCGGCTGCGTTTGACGATGCCGCGCACCGTCGATCCGCGCGTGGTCATTCTCGACATCGACGAAAAAAGCCTGCAGGAAAAGGAAAAAGGCGGCGAAGGCCGCTGGCCATGGCCGCGCGACCGGCTGGCATTGCTGCTCGACAAGCTGTTCGACAAGTACGGCATCGCCGTCGTCGGCTTCGACGTGGTGTTTGCCGAGCGCGATGAGTCTTCGGGCATCCGTGTGCTCGAGCGGCTGGGGCAGCGCGAGCTGAAGGGGGTGCCGCAATTCCAGTCCGTGCTGGACCAGGTGCGGCCGCAGCTCGAATACGACGACATCTTCGCACGCAAAATGAAGGGTCGCGCGGTGGTGCTGGGGCATGTGTTCCTCAGCGACGATCCGGCCAATGCCACCAAAAAGGGGATGTTGCCGCCACCGGTGCTGCCGGCCGGCGCTTTTGGCGCGCGCAAGGTCGGCGTCACCTCGTGGTCCGGCTATACCGCAAACCTGGAACGGCTGCAGCGCGCAGCAAGCAGTTCGGGACACATCAATCCGCTGCCGGATCAGGATGGCATTACCCGGCGCGTACCGATACTGGTCGAACATGCCGGCGCCTATTACGAGCCGCTGTCGCTGGCAATGGTGCGGGCGGTGCATGGCCAGCCGCCGGTGGTGCCGGTGGTCAATCAGGACAGTGGCGATTACAGCGGTCTGGAATGGATCAAGACCGGGCCGTTTGAAATCCCGGTCGATTTTCAGGCGGCGGCGCTGGTGCCTTATCGTGGCGCCAAGGGCAGCTACCGGTATTACTCGCTGGTCGATGTGCTGAACGAGCGCGTTCCTGTCGAAGAACTCCGCGGCAAAATCGCGCTGATCGGCACCACGGCGCCAGGCCTGCTGGACCTGCGGGCGACACCGGTGGATCCGGTGTATCCCGGGGTGGAGATCCACGCCAACCTGATCAGCGGCATACTCGACGGCAACATCAAGCAGCGTCCGCCATATGTGGTCGGCGCCGAGTTTGTGCTGCTGCTGCTGTCCGGCGTGGTGCTGACGCTGCTGTTGCCGCGGCTGACACCGTTCAAATCGATGCTGGTGACGGCGCTGGCGCTGGTGGCGGTGGTTGTCGCCAATCTGGTGGTGTTCCATACCGGGCATCTGGTGCTGCCACTGGCTTCCGGACTGCTGCTGGTGCTGATCCTGTTTACCTTCAACATGGCCTACGGCTTCCTGGTCGAGGCGCGCGGCACACGATTGATCACCGGGCTGTTCGGGCAATATGTGCCGCCCGAACTGGTCGAACAGATGGCGCTCAACCCCGAGCAATTCAACATGGCACCGCGCGCCGAAGATCTCACGGTGCTGTTTTCCGACGTGCGCGGGTTCACCACGATTTCGGAGAGCCTCTCGCCCGAGGACCTGTCGGTATATATCAATGATTACCTGACTACGATGAGCATGGTGATCCGCGAAGGACATCGCGGCACGCTGGACAAGTACATCGGCGACGCGATCATGGCTTTCTGGGGCGCCCCGATGGCGGATCTGAACCATGCTCAGAACGCCGTGCTGGCCGCGCTCGACATGATGAAACAGGCAGTGGTGCTCAACAAAAAATTCAGTGAAAAAGGCTGGCCGCCGTTTGCGATCGGCATCGGCGTCAACTCCGGTGTGATGCGCGTCGGCGACATGGGTTCGAAGATCCGCAAGGCCTATACCGTGATGGGCGACGCGGTTAATCTGGGCTCCCGGCTGGAAGGCATTACCAAGCAGTATGGGGTCGACATCATCATCGGTGAACCCACCAAACAGCGTATCACCGGCATCGTGCTGCGTGAAATCGACCTGGTGCAGGTCAAGGGCAAGGATCATCCGGTGGCGATCTACGAGCCGTTCGGGTTGGAAGGCGAAGTTGAACAAAGCCGGCTCAATGAAATCAAACTCTGGAACCAGGCGCTGCGGTTTTATCGCGCCCAGGAATGGGACAAAGCGGAGTTGCAACTCATCAATCTCAAGAAAGTTTCAGTGAAGCCCTACCTCTACGACGTGTTTCTGGAGCGTATCGCCGGGTACCGTGCCAATCCGCCGGATTCCGCATGGAACGGCGTGCACAAGTTTGATACCAAGTAATGAGGCTGCGCATCCTCGGCTGCAGCGGCGGCATCGGCGGCAACCTGCGCACCACCTCGATGCTGCTCGACGACGATGTGCTGATTGATGCCGGGACCGGCGTCGGCGATCTGTCGCTGCAGCAACTGGCGGACATCGACCATATTTTCCTGACGCACTCCCATCTGGATCATGTGACCTCAATCCCGTTCCTGCTCGACACCGTCGGCTGGCAGCGCAGCAAACCGGTCACGCTGTATGCGATAGAGGAGACGCTCGACATCCTCAGCGAGCACCTGTTCAACTGGAAGCTGTGGCCCGATTTCCGGCAGATTCCGCACGCGCAGTCGCCAGTGCTGCGTTATGCCCCGGTCCGGGTGGGGGTGCCGGTGCGTCTTACCGGCGGGCGGACCATCACACCGGTGGCGGCGAACCACGTGGTGCCTGCCGTGGGTTTTCACTTGGATTCCGGTGCCGCCAGCCTGGTCTTTACCGGAGACACCACCAGCCAGGACGAATCCTGGAAATATATTAATAAAATCAATAATTTAAAGCACATCATCATCGAGTCGGCGTTGTCGGATGCGGAGCGCGAACTTGCGGTAATCTCCAAGCATCTCTGTCCGGGCCTGCTGGCGGAGGAACTGGCCAAACTGCAGTTGGACCCGGCCATTTATGTGACACACTTCAAACCACGGGAAGCGGAGCTGATCATGGAGCAGATCGTGGCCCGGGTGCCCGGGCGACGGTTGCGCATGCTGGAGCAGAATCAGGTTTTTGAATTCTGAGTCCGGCGCGGCGCTGCAGGACCCCGCGTCGGCACCAGCAGCAACAGCAGCACCAGCAGCAACAGCAGTAACAGTAGCAACAGTAGCAACAGTAGCAACGGAAACAGAGGGGTGATCATGAGTACAGTACTCCAGAGCAAGCCGGTAGCCGCCGAAAATCTGGCTGAAAAAGTAAACTTTCAGCAGAAGCTGCAGGTCGTTACCAACAAGATCCATGCGACCAAGAACATCGACGAGATCATTCTCGAGATGTCGCAGGAACTCTGCACCCTGTTCAATGCCGACCGCCTGACCATTTATCTGCTCAGCGAGGACAAGGGCTCAATCATTTCCAAGGTCAAGACCGGGCTGACTTCGTTCAAGGACATCAAGCTCCCGATCAACGAGCAGTCCATCGCCGGCTTCGTCGCCACCAACAAGCGTGTGGTCAACATCCGTGACGTCTATGACGATGCGGAGCTCAAATCCTACAGCGCGCAGCTGAATTTCCTCAAAGCGGTCGATGCCAAGACCGGGTACCGCACCAAGCAGATGCTGGTGGCCCCGGTGCTGGATGCCAAAGCCAAGGACCTGATCGGCGTGGTCCAGATCATCAACAACAAGGGCGGGCAGCCGTTTCCGCCGATGATGGAAGAGGGTGTGTTGTCGCTGACCGAGACGCTGGCCATTGCCTTCCGCCAGCGCCAGGGTCCGATGATGCAGGTGCGCAGCAAGTACGACGGGCTGGTCACCAACGCGGTGATTTCGGGTGAAGAACTCGAACTCGCCCAGCGTTCGGCGCGGCGCAAGAACCTCGACGTCGAAATCGTGCTGAAGGACGAGTTCCAGGTCAAGCTGCCGGCGCTGGGTGATGCGCTGGGAAGCTATTTCGGCGTGCCCTACGAGCCGTTCAAACAGGATCGCATCAAGCCGCCGGATCTGATGAAAAACATGAACCGCGAGTTCTGTCAGACCAATCAGTGGATGCCGCTGGACGAAACCAAAGACGGCATTGTCGTGATGACCACCGACCCGGAGCGGGTCAAGGCATCACGCATGGTCAGCAATGTGTTTCCGAAGAGCAAGATTGTCTTCCGGGTCACCACCAACAGCGAGTTTGTAAGCACGCTGGACCAGATGTTTGGCGCGAGCAGCGGGCTTGAGGATTCCGGCAACATCGAGGACATGCTCGGCACGCTGGATGACGATGCCGAAGGCGAAGGCACCGGTGGTGATGATGTGGCCTCTGCCGCGGCCGACAACGAGCTGGTCAAACTCGTCAACAAGATCATCATCGATGCTTACCAGATGGGCGCTTCGGACATCCACATCGAACCTTATCCCGGCAAGGCGAAAACCGAAATCCGCTTTCGTCGTGACGGCACGCTGCAGCCGTACATCCAGATTCCGGCAAGTTACCGCAGTGCGCTCGCCGCGCGGCTGAAAATCATGTGCGACCTGGATATTTCGGAGCGCCGTCGTCCGCAGGACGGCAAGATCAAATTCAAGAAATACGGGCCGCTGGACATCGAATTGCGGGTGGCGACCATCCCGTCCGCCGGTGGCGTCGAAGACATCGTGATGCGGATACTGGCGGCGGGGGATCCGATCCAGCTGGATAAGCTCGGCCTGACCAAATACAACCTCGAGACGCTGAAGGAGGTCGTGTCCAAGCCGTACGGCCTGTTCTTTGTCTGTGGCCCGACCGGCTCCGGCAAGACGACAACGCTGCACTCGGTGCTGGGTTACCTGAATACTTCGGACACCAAAATCTGGACCGCGGAAGACCCGGTCGAGATTACGCAAAAAGGCCTGCGCCAGGTGCAGATGAACCCCAAGGCGGGGATGACCTTTGCGGTGGCAATGAAGGCCTTCCTGCGCGCTGACCCGGACATCATCATGGTCGGCGAGATGCGCGACAAGGAAACCGCCGGCACCGGTATTGAGGCTTCGCTGACGGGTCACCTGGTGTTCGCCACACTGCATACCAACAGTGCGCCGGAATCGATCATCCGCCTGCTCGACATGGGTATGGATCCGTTCAACTTTGCCGATGCGCTGTTGGGCATTCTGGCGCAGCGTCTGGCCAAGCGACTGTGCGGCAAGTGCAAGAAACCGCACAATGCGACTGCCGAGGAGATTCAGGCGCTGATGGTCGAGTATGCGATGGAACTGAAAAACACCGAGACCTGGAAAAAGGATCCCAAGGCGGCCGAAGCCAAACTGCTGGAAGACTGGATTGCCAATTATGGCGGCGAGAGCGGCAAGCTGGTGATTCACGACCCGGTGGGTTGCGAAACCTGCGGCGGCAGTGGTTACAAGGGGCGGGTGGGTCTGCACGAGCTGCTGGTGGGCACCGACGCGCTGAAAAAGAACATCCAGGAACATGCGCGCGTTGCGGAAATGGTGGCGACCGCACTGGAATACGGCATGCGTACCCTGAAGCAGGACGGTATCGAGAAAGTGCTGATGGGCATCACCGACATGAAGCAGGTCCGCGCTGTCTGTATCAAATAGCATAGCCCCCTTCGTCCCGACCCCCATGAATCAACCGGAACTTTTGCCGGCGGCGACCGAACTGGCCCACCGGCTCGGCGAGCTGCTGCGCATCGGTGTCGCGTTGTCCCGCGAGCGCGACATCAACCGCCTGCTCGAGGCCATCCTGATTGCGGCGAAGGACATCACCAACGCCGATGGCGGCACCCTCTACCGGATGACCGATGAGAAGTCACTGCGCTTCGAGATCATGCGCAATGACACGCTGGGCATTGCCATGGGCGGCACCAGCGGCGTGGATATCCCGTTTTATCCGGTCAACCTGTTCGGCAAGGATGGCGGCGCCAACAACAGCATGGTTGCCACCTATGCCGTGCACCACGACTGTTCGGTAAACGTTGCGGATGCCTACACGGAAGCCGGATTCGATTTCTCCGGCACCAAGAATTTCGACAAGAAAACCGGTTACCGGTCAACGTCATTCCTCACCGTGCCGATGAAGAATCACGAGAATGAAATCATCGGCGTGCTGCAGTTGATCAATGCGAAGAACAGCAAAACCGGGGAGGTGGTGCCGTTCTCGCAAAACGACCAGCAACTGGCGGAGTCACTGGCTTCGCAGGCGGCGATTGCGCTGACCAACCGGCTGCTGATCAATCATCTGGAAAGCCTGTTCGAGTCCTTCATCCAGATGATCAATGCCGCGATCGACGACAAGTCTCCGTACACCGGCGGACATTGCGAGCGGGTGCCGACGCTGACCCTGCTGCTCGCCGAGGCGGTCAACAATTGCAAGGTCGGGCCGCTCAGGGATTTCGCCATGACCGACCGTGATCGATATGAACTGAAAATCGCCGGCCTGCTGCACGATTGCGGCAAGGTGACGACCCCCGTTCATGTGGTCGACAAGGCGACCAAGCTGCAGACAATTTATGACCGCATCGAACTGATCGACACGCGGTTCGAGGTCATCAAGCGCGACGCCCAGTTGGCGCTGCTGACCGGCGGCGCATCGTCAACGGTGACTGAGGCCCTGCTGCGTGACATCGAGCAGGACCGCGAATTCCTGCGACGGACCAATGTCGGCGGCGAGTTCATGCGCGAGGAAGACATGGCCCGGGTCAAGGCGATCGCCACCCGCTACCGCTGGCAGCGCCCCGATGGCAGCATCGGTGATTTCCTGACGGCGGACGAAATTGAAAACCTGACCATACGTGCCGGCACGCTGACGCCCGCCGAGCGGCAGATCATCAATCACCATATCGACGTCACCATCCAGATGCTGGAGTCATTGCCATGGCCCCGCCATCTGAAGCGGGTGCCGGAATATGCCGGCGGCCACCACGAGCGCATGGACGGCAAGGGCTACCCGCGGGGGCTGACGCGCGACCAGATGTCGGTGCAGGCGCGCTGCATGGGTATCGCGGATATTTTTGAGGCGCTGACGGCGAAGGACAGGCCCTACAAGAAAGGCAAGACCCTGACCGAGTCATTGACCATACTCGGCAAGTTCAAGCTGAACGGGCACGTCGATCCGGATCTGTTCGACGTGTTCATGTGGGAGAAGGTCTACGAGAAATATGCCAGTGAATTCCTCGATCCCGAACAGATTGATGCCGTGGACGTCTCGCGG
>Ga0163149_10003991_pt1 | contig 16453 bp, 17 predicted proteins | sample OliLakLV19MP5G1_FD_148604 | JGI IMG/M metagenome (GOLD analysis project Ga0163149, IMG submission 148604) | Freshwater microbial mat bacterial communities from Lake Vanda, McMurdo Dry Valleys, Antarctica - Oligotrophic Lake LV.19.MP5.G1 | ecosystem: Environmental > Aquatic > Freshwater > Lake >...
AAGTGACGATTCGCCTTCGTCAGGGCGATCGCATTTTCTCCGGTCACGCCGCCAACACAGACATCATCGTGGCATCGGCACAGGCATACGTGAACGCCTTGAACCGTCTCTATGCTTCGATGCAGCGACAAAAAGAAGGTAAGGGAGCGATCGGGGTTGAGAGGAAGGAAGGGGTGGTGGCGATCGAAAACTAGAAAGGGGCGATAATCATACCGCAGAGGAGAGAGAGTAAAATTCTCTACGTCCTCTGCGGTATAAATTAATTGTTGAGCAGCAACCTCTACATAAAGAATTCCCACTTAAATTAAGGGAACAAGGCAGACTTTTTACTAAACAGTGATTTGTAATGACTACGTCTCTCTCTTTCTCAAACTTTAATGATCAAGAGTTTGACATACTAGCCGAATTACTTTGCAATGTCTTCAAGACAACAAAATCAGAACTAGCAGAACTCTACCAGAATATAATCGACGATTTCAGTAAGAAAGGATGGCCTCATCATTTTGTAGAGCGGCATTTCTTTCAAAGTGAAGACCGTGATTTTTGTGAAACGTACAAGAGATCTCCCGTAATTGCCGTAGATTTACCAAGCCTTTTCGAGTTAGATGACGGAATAAATAATAAACCCACCGTCGTAATTCTTGGACAGGATTCCAAAAGTGATCAAGATCATGAAAAAGTGAGACTTGGCACTCCTTATGGTTTGCATCATAAAGGCTCTCGTGAAGTCCTCAAGCGCACCAAGCTTTATTTTGAAATGATTACTACTTTATTGAATTTAGGTTATAGAGTCTACCTAACAGATATTTACAAGGTTTGGGTTTGCGATCCTAATCGACCTTACTATGGAATAAAACTGCCCAGAGTGGATCAAGAAAGGTTTTTAAGCACTCTAAAATCAGAGCTTCTCATGATGAATCCTGCTGCCCTAGTAACTTGGGGGATAGAATCAGCCAACAGTGTTACAGATATTGATCTGGGAATACTACACCTTAAGTTTCCTCACCCTAGTGGTGCGGCAAATGGTGCTTGGAGAATTCTGATGAATCAATCTCCTACGTATGCAAATAAGTTAGCATACTGGGACTCTGTAGTTTCTAGAGAACTTGTAGGAAATGATTGAGATGCTCTTAGAAGATGAGCAAAATTAATTATGCTGCTATGTCTGACAAGAAATTGAGAAAATATTTTCTCCAGCATCGTGAAGATAAGGCAGCGCTTCGGGCGTATTTGGATCGGCTAGCGATCCTTCTCAATAGCTCATCGTTAAACAACCTTTGGATTTGAGCGAAGTCCGATAGGTGGTGGGTATCGTCTTACAATTTTCTCATGTACGACGATACCTGCCGATTCCTTGCTGAACACTTCTCAGCCGACTTCGCCAGTTGGCTGCTTGGAGAAACTGTCACCCTGACCGAGATCCAGCCCTCCGAACTCTTCCTCGATCCCATTCGAGCCGATGCGATGATTCTGCTCCAGTCGGATGAATCTATCCTTCACATCGAATTCCAGACGCGACCGCAGCAGGAGATTCCCTTTCGGATGTTGGATTATCGCGTTCGAGGGCAGCGACGCTACAAAGATAAACCAATGCGGCAGGTGGTGATTTATCTCAAGCCCACTACCTCTGAACTGGTTTATCAAACGAGCTATATTCTAGAGCGCACCCGTCATGAATTCGATGTGATTCGACTGTGGGAGCAACCAGCTCTACTCTTCCTGCAATACCCTGGGCTACTGCCTTTTGCGACATTGGGGCAGAGCGAAAGTCCAGAAGCGATGTTGCGGCAAGTCACTCAAATCGTAGATCAAATTGAAGATCCTACAACGCAAGCGAATTTGATGGCAGCTTCAGCGATTTTGGCTGGGTTAAGATTGGAGAATGAGGTGATTCAGCGATTGGTACAGAGGGACATTATGCAAGAATCCGTGATTTACCGCTCAATTCAGAAAGAAAAGGCACAAGAGATCGCACTTAATCTCTTGCGTAGAGGCGTAGAGATTGACATTATTGCCTCTTCTACAGGCTTATCGGTTGAGGATGTCCAACAACTTCAACGGCAAATGAATGAGTCTGCACAAAGCTAAATCTGATGAGCCAGATTAACTACACTGCCATGTCTGACAAAGAGTTGCGACAATACTTTCTCCAGCATCGTGAGGATAAGGTGGCGCTTCGGGCGTATTTGGATAGACTGAGCGATCGTCCACGCAACGTCATCACAACCGTAGACGATCCTGATTTTGATGCCAAAATTCAAGCTGCCATTCTGCATCAAATGCAAGAGGTAGACAATAGATAGTGGTGCCTCAGCTACCGACTCTTACAATGGCTGGTCAGCATTGAAGCGCTAGATTTGGGAGCACGTATGAGAACGCTTACCGCGATCGTTGAGCAAGATTCTAAAACAAGCCTATGTATTGGGTATGTTCCTGGCTTCCCTGGTGCCCATTCTCAGGGTGAAACGCTAGATGAATTACACGAGAACTTGCAGGAAGTCATTGAGATGCTTCTGGAAGATGAGCCAGTCATAATCGATATAACGTTTGTTGGCACTCAACAAATTGTAGTTGGGTAGGCAATGAGCAGCGTTCCTGTTCTAAAGCTCAAGAAATGACGAAATGCCGAAACCTCGGAGGTTTAAACGTCGAGGTTGGTCACGGTTCAATGTTTGGTTAAAACCTCCGAGGTTTGCGTAAGCTCAGTTCTCAGTGTCCTGTCCCCCGTTGCTAAAAGTTGACGAAGCGCGATGTTATGCTTTCTGAGAAAGGCTTTGAGGATGGAAGACGGTGAAGGGTCCTAGCTTTACAGTTATTCTTCATAAAAAAGATGACGTGTATATCGCTGAATGTCCAGAGATTGGTACAGTCGATCAAGGGGAAACGACCGAGCAGGCGATCGCGGGAGTAGCAGAGGCAACACAGCTCTATCCATAGTCATTCCCTGTATCTGAAACCGCTCCTTCTCAATGCCATTGCTGAGTACAATTGATGAGAGTGATCAGGAGGCAAACAGATTATTCCTACAGCAGAGCAGAAAACACAGTGCTTCATTTTATGCTGCTGGTTTACGAAGCTTTACTTATCGATCAACATTGTGCGTATTGCTGCACGAACAGGCAATGTCTTTCTCTTAGCGAGTGAAGAAAACGTTGTAGAAATTTACCCCAACGGTAAATGGAGATCTGTCAGATGAGTAAACCTGATTTTCAAGCAATGAGTCGCAACGATTTACATGCTTATGTCCTCACGCATCGAGAAGACGAAGAAGCGTTTTATACGTATGTCGATCGCTTGCACACAGAAGCAACCTGGATTGAAATGCCACCACTAAAGTCTGTAGAGGATTTGGAACATCATCCTGAATTCCTCAAACGGTTTTCTAAGGGGTTTAACCACAACCAAGAATAGCCTGATCCTTGGTTAGAACGGACGGACGAGCGCTTTTAGGAGTGTTGTTCAGAACACCGATCGCTGTTTAATGTGCCGATCGCTGGTGCAACATTAATTTTTGTCATACCTAGACCATAATGCAAGACGACATTCTCCAGAAAGAGCAGCAGTTTCATGACCAGTGGGCGGCAGTCATTGATGTAGACGGCATTCGAGTTGCCGACTATTTTGAGGCTTGCACCGCACCCGAAAATCGCTTTATCCTCAAGCAACTCGGTGATCTACGCGGCAAATATTTGCTCGATTTGGGCTGTGGGGCGGGCGAGAATAGCGTGTATTTTGCAACGAAGGGGGCACATTGCATCGCGGCAGATTACTCACCGGGAATGGTGGATGTAGCGCTGAAGCTGGCGGCTGCGAATCAGGTTGAGGTCGAGGGGAAGGTGGTGAATGCAATGGCGATCGACTTCCCCGACAACACCTTTGACATCGTGTACGCCTCAAACCTGCTGCATCATATTCCTGATCCCCGTCTTGCGATTCAAGAAATGTATCGTGTCTTGAAACCTTGTGGTAAAGCCTGCTTTTGGGATCCGCTGAAGCATAATCCAGTCATTAACGTCTATCGGCGCATTGCTACAAAGGTACGGACGGAAGATGAAACGCCGCTAGACATCACGATTGTTGATTTCGTGCGATCGCGCTTCGCCCAGACTCATTACGATACGTTCTGGTTAGCGACGCTCTGGATTTTTCTGCGCTTCTACCTGATTGAGAACGTGAATCCTAATGAGGAGCGCTACTGGAAAAAGATTATTCTGGAACACGATCGTCTGAGACCCACCTATCAACGACTCGAAAATGTTGATCGAACGCTGAAAACGTTGCCTTTCATGAAACGGTTTGCCTGGAATCTTGCGGTTGTTGCAACAAAGTAGAACGTGATATGACACAACAGCGATCGCGCTTCTGGCAAAAAATCTGGATCTATAGTCTTTTGGGCGCGATCGCGATCGTCATGCTCATCCCGTTGGTGTGGCTGATCAGCACCTCGCTCAAATCACCGACTGAAGATATTTTTCAGTTTCCGCCACAGCTATTTCCTAGCCAGCCAACGTTTCAGAACTTTGTCACGGTTTGGCGGACGAATCCGTTTGGGCGCTATTTGTTCAACAGTACCTTTATAGCAGTGTTGACTGTTGGGTTAAATCTGCTGTTTTGTGCGCTGGCAGCTTACCCACTCGCACGGCTTAACTTTCGGGGTCGGGAGGTGTTCTTCACGCTAATCGTCGCCACGATCATGATTCCCTTTCAGATTGTGATGATTCCGCTGTACGTACTGGCAGTGCAGTTGGGGTTGCGAAATAGCTATCTGGGTGTCATTTTCCCTGCGATCGCCTCTGCCTTCGGCATTTTTCTCTTGCGGCAGGCATTTCAAGGCGTGCCCAAAGAACTGGAAGAAGCGGGACGGATGGATGGCTGCTCGGAACTGGGGATCTGGTGGTACGTGATGATCCCCGCCATTCGTCCGGCACTGGTGACGCTGGCGATTTTTGTCTTTATCGGCTCCTGGAGCGATTTTTTGTGGCCCCTAATTGTGCTCGATCGTCCCGAATACTACACGCTACCGCTGGGTGTCGCCACGTTAGCAGGTACGTTCTCGCTCGACTGGCGCTTGATTGCAGCAGGTTCCGTGATTTCGATCGCGCCCATTTTGCTCTTCTTCATCGCCATGCAGCACTACATCGTCCCAACCGAATCTGGCAGCGGTGTGAAAGGATAATCACTAAACCTTACTGGTCGATGGCTGAATGCTAATGGGTTTGGATGGATAGGCAATGCGCTGATGGTTCGATTGTTGCCAGACATCGACGAAAACATTGGCGATTTTAGACATCTCCTCACGAGACAAACCAGAATCAATGAGCTGTTTGTCTTGCCAGCGGGCGCGGAGAATTTTGTTGATCATGGAAAGTGCTTCTTTAGGAGTGGCATCTTTGAGCGATCGCAACGCCGCCTCACATGAATCTGCCAGCATCACAATGCCAGTCTCCCGCGATTGGGGTGCAGGTCCATCGTACTGAAAGTCTAAGTCCTTGATTGGTTGCACGGGCTGACTGCTTGCTAAAGCTTCCTGCCTTCGCTGCTGTGCCTGATGGTAGAAGTAGGCAATCATCATCGTGCCCTGGTGCTCAGGAATAAAGGACTGCACAGCTTTAGGCAGGCGATAGCGACGCGCCATCACCACGCCTTCTGTGACATGCTTTTTGATAATGGCAGCGCTTTTCCACGGGTCATCAATCAGGTCGTGTTTGTTGGGTCCGCCCATCTGGTTCTCGATAAAGCCCAGTGGGTCATGCATTTTACCAATATCGTGATAAAGCGTACCCGCACGTACCAGTTCAACATTGCAACCCAGTGCCCGCGCTGCTGCCTCTGCCAGAGTGGCGACAAACAGCGTGTGCTGGAAAGTGCCCGGTGTTTTGGCGGCGAGTTGCTTGAGTAACGGACGATTCGGGTTTGCCAGTTCCACCAGGCGAATCGTCGTCACAAGGTCAAACAGTTGCTCCAGGTACGGGCTGACCCCGATCGCCACAATGCTCCAGGCAAGCCCAATCAGCCCATGAATCGCGGTTGAGCCTAGAAGGGTATAAAAGCCTGCACCCGAAACGACGTTGAGCAAGAGATAAAGTACCCCCTGAAGGACACCCACCGCCGTGCCTAAAAGCGCCAGGTCTTCGCGCGATCGCAGCCGTCCTGCCATAAAACCACAGAGAACACCGCCTGCCGCACTCGACAAAAGATGGCTCAACGGTAATACCGTACCAACGGGTAAGCAGAGCGTTAGCAAAACCGCAACGGCGATGCCTAGTGGTGAGCCGTAGAAACTGCCCACTAACAGCCCAACGGCTGGTAGATTCGTTGAAGGAACGTGCAGCGCCAATAGTAGCGGCGTACTCAACGTGAGCAGCACAATCAGCACCCGATCGCGGCGACGCATCCCCGGATGAAAGCGGCGCTCAACTAACCAATAGATGCCAACCGCGCCACCAACCACCACTCCAAACCCGATCAAGCCGAGCCAATCGACACCACGACGGCTGAGTTTAAAGCTGTCCAGCAGGGCAAAGTCAGCCGTTGTAATGGTCTCGCCAGCGCGCACAATTGCCTCGCCTTGACGAATCGACACCATCTCTGGTTTCACATCCTGTGCCGCTCGTTCTGCCATCAGCCGCGTCTGAGTCTCATCCCGCAACAGGTTTGGCTGTAGCGATGTCAGCAACAGGTTTGTTGCGATCGCCTCTGCGCCTGCTGGCACCCAATCCTTCACTTGAAGCTTCACTGCCTCATTGAGCACTGACTGCGGTAAACCGAGAGGAATACCCTGTGCCAAAATCCGGTCTGCTGCTTGCAGGAGGCGCGTCTGCGTTTGCCGCCATTCTGGATCGCTCAGGTTGAGCAATGACGCATCGTAAACAGGCTTTTCTCCTGAAGCCGCTGCTTGAGGCAGTGATTTGAGAGCCGCACCGTATTGCGATCGCGCCTGAGTAATGGACTCGATCAACGCACCATAGTCGGTTGCGTTCACCGTACGGCGGTACGATCGCAGCTCAGCAAACGCTTTTTGCTGGTTTACGTCTAAGTCAGCCGTCTTCAGTTTCGTTGCAGCCGTATCTAAACGGGTTGGGGCGCGGTTTGCGGTGATAGTAACCTGATTCCAATCTTGTGCAGACGCTTGTCGCAGATACGTCTGCACGGGTAGGGACAAAATAGCGGTTTTGGCAAACGGAAACGCACCTGCCAGTTGCCTCAATTCATTACCCTGGTTGAGCTGCTGCTGAATGGCTTGCTCAATCTGCTGGTTCATCCCCTGATCCAGCATCAGGACAGATGCCGCATCTTTACGAGCGACTTTGCGCTTCTCCTCCGTCGCTCTGGTATCTTCGACCGTAGCAGTGGCAGGGGCAAAAATCGCCTGGGGCGCAGCCTTGCCGACATCTAGCTTCGGTGCGTTGTAAAACCGATGCCCGATCGCGCTGGTGAGAGCAACAACCGTCATGGCGACCAGTAAAGAAGAGCGAGAGGCAGCGCCAGGAGCCGCTTTTAGTTTGGATAGGGTCTGTCCATTGGGCTGCCCAGAGGAGCCGTCTGCATTCATTGGCAGCGCTTGAGCCGATCGACTGGGTCGCGCTGATGGCAAAAGATTGTGCAAAAGGGGATGGTCAGTTGCCGTCTGACGCAAAAGCGCTTCCCACGTTGCCCACAACTGCCTGCCGCGATCGAGACTGGGTGGCTCCAAAGGTTGCATCAGCCGCTGCAGCAATTTCATGGTGAAACACAGTCGCCCCGCCAGAGGCAGCGATTCTGAATGGAATAACAGGAATGAATGAAAACGATCTGCATAGCCCTTCCATTATAGAAAGCCGTTTTGTCTTTGAAACGAATGAGCCTTCTCCTAAAGCTCTACAGCAGCGAGCTACCGGGGACGGATGACACCAGCAGCCTCGATCGTGCTCGTCGGTAGGGGCGTTGCCGGATCGTATAGACCAGACCAGACCGCAAAGAGCTGAGCTGCCAATCGATTCAACTCCACATTAGAGAGATCCCACAGCAATGGCAATGGGCTGTCAATGCGCCATGCTAAGGGCAGACCATTGAGACTGTTGCGCGCACCGCTTAACGCACCCGTCAACGCACACACAACGGACGCAGCCTCACGAAAACGAGCTGCCCGTAGTAACGACAGATGCAGCTCGTCAGGCGTACTGAGAAAGCAGTAGAACGCCAGCGCCATTGCCTCGTTGCCACTGTAAGCCGCTTTAGCCCGTAGCTGCTCGATCGCAGCATAAAGCCCGGAACCCTGACATAAAAGGGCTTGAGCCTGCTCTAGCGTCTCGATCAAATCTAACAGGATGTCCGTTGGGTTAGCCGTACTCTGTTTGAGGTAGGCGATGGTTTGAGGCACTAGCATCAGACGCTCCAGACGGTCTTTTAGCACCTGCGCGATCGCGTAGCCTACTGCCAGTAGCCCAGCTTCAGCACCCGGAGGAGCCTGCCAGAGCTTCGCGGTTTGGAGCAATAGCTGCCTTTGTTTTGCTTCATCCTCGTAGAAAAATAACGCCAGGGGCAGCGCCGCAAGCGCATGTTCGGCAGTGCTTAAGGCTTCGCGTGAGCGTGACTGCGCCAGTATCGCGCCTGTTGCCTGCCAGCCAGCCGTAAGCCGAACCCCGATCGCTGCCATTTCAAACTCGTTCCACCTGCCAGCGCGAACGAGCACACGAGCACATTGAACTGCCGCCTCACCCCAGGGTATGGGTGTAGAAGCTTTGAGACTAGACATAAGCCCAGGGTGCCAACTAGCCAGACTAGCTGGAGTTGACGACGATCCCTCTGGCTCTAATTCACAGGTGCCCTCTTTCGTGTGAGGGTGCTCTAAACACCCGTAGGTCCCCAACTCAGCACCCAACGCCGCTGTTAGCAAGGTGCCCTGAAAGCGGCTCAATAGTGAATAGCGCATCGATCGCCGATCGCTCCTGTAGCGTGTTGATTAAAGTGAAGATTGCTCAAGTAAAAATCGCTAAGCGGGCGATCGTAACCTCCGCCTCGCGTGCCAACCCAGCCTCGAGCCGCTCAAGCATCCTTCGGACAGACCTACCGTGTCTACGCAAGTCACTCAATCTAGCAACACTAGCGATATGCCCCCTGTCCCCCAATGCTGGGGAAACCAAGCCGCTCAAAGATCCCCAAAATCTCCCGCCTTTGGGGGCTGAAAAAGTTTGAACCAAAGTAGAGAGAACGTGTGTACACCGTAACCAGATCCAGCGGATTTAAGGAACTCTCAGCTCCATTCAATCCCGACTCACCTATAGTAGCTCTAGGGCAAAGGCACTGGAACGATACCGCTACCATTACCTTCTTTTCCAGACTGAGTCACTCTCTTGATCTCCAGGTCACGTCTGCTCGATCGGTGCTTTCAACTATTTGTTTTCAATTATTTACAGAAGGATTCCAGCAATGGGCAAGGCGCAGTCATATTTATCGCAGGCAGATTTATCTAAGCCTCAAACGCGGATTTTTTGGCTGCCTTACCGAATCGTCTTCACTCTACTGGGGAGCTTGGGCTATACCGCCTTACTGCATATCACGATAGCCAGTGCGCTCACTCAGCCTAGTGCCACGAACACAGAAGCCGGTAAAGCTGCTACCGAAGTGCTGATGCGTCCAACGCTGAAGTCAGGTAGCCGAGGCGCTGAGGTAACGGAACTGCAAGCCACTCTAAAATTGTTAGGGTACTACAGCAGTACAGTCGATGGCGTTTACGGACAGAGCACTGTTGCGGCTGTTTCCCAGTTTCAGCAAGCGGCTGGCTTAGGTGCAGACGGCATTACAGGACCCGCAACATGGAATCGCCTGTTTCCAGCCGTGGAAACACCGAGTACTCCCCCCACACCAACGACCAGTGGCAGCGTTCAGGCTCCTGCTGTAGCTACTGCTGCGTCACCCTCGATCGCTAACAGTTCGGCGGCATCATTCCCCGTGCCAGCAGGATCTAGCCCAGCACCGTCAAGCGTTAAACCGGTCACGAATTCTCGCCCTGCCGTGAAGCCTGCTCCCAGTAGCGTTACCCCGAAGCCAGGTAAGACGACCACCACACCGTCTCCAGCAACCGCAGCAACATCGCCCAACGCGCCTGTCGTGCTTCCCACCTTGAGACGGGGCATGAGGGGTTCAGCGGTGGTCGCCCTACAAGAGCGACTGCGATCGCTCGGCGTGTTCAAAGGAGCAGCCGATGGTGTGTTTGGTGCCGAAACGTTAACCGCTGTCAAAGCCGCACAACGTAGCTTCAGGCTTGAGCAGGATGGCGTTGTCGGTGCTGGCACATGGAGCGCCCTACTTCGGTAGCATAGAGACCTCTAACGTCAGATTCAGTGAATTCTGCATAGCTATAAGGTCTGTTCTCTCCCTAGACTGAAGGTGGCGATCGTTAGCGATGCAGTGCTGTCAAAGAACTGCATCGCTAACGATCGGAAAAGCTGCAAGCCCGATGTGCTTGATGGTTGAATGCCTCGTCTAAGGATCGTGGATTAATTAATCTGAACCATTTCCCTTCTGTAGGGACGTTCCATGGAACGTCCCTACAGAAAGAATTACACCTTATTAAATCCGCGTTCCTAAGCAGCCTTGGCGACTAACGTCACCGCTAGACGGGCACTAGGGAAGCCATGCCCGAAGGGCTATAAACTACCGCCGCAGGTTACAAAACCCTGGCTTTGCTGTAGACCGCGCAGGCTGACTTTATACCTGCTAGTAGCGCTTTTAACCGCCGGACACTTTTCAAACTTTAAAATTAACGATTAGTGACCAGGATTTATGGCTAAGCACAAGCAACCAGAAACCACCGATCAAAGCTTGACTCACGGCAATTTGCTAAACCGGATGACCAACCGGATTCGGCAATCGCTGGAGCTACAGGAAATTCTCTCGGCAACGGTGGCGGAGGTGCAGTCGTTTTTGGGCACCGATCGCGTCAAGCTTTACCGCTTTCAACCCGATGGCACAGGGCAGGTCATTGCAGAAACAACCCACCCAGAATGGCTGCCATCCCTCATGGGCTTGTATTTCCCAGCCAGTGACATTCCGCCTGCCGCCAGAGAGATGTTCGTCAAAGCACGGCAGCGCTCCATTATTGACGTTGCCTCACAAACCATCACGCTCAGTCGCTTAGGATCGTGGATTAAATAAAACCGACAAATTGTTCGTAGGTAGGGGCACACGGCTGTGCGCCCCTACGGAAAACGCCGAGGTGATTAAATTCTTGTTCCTTAGAGTATCCAAAAACAGTGGGTGAGTTGACGTTAGACGAGATGCAAGCACTGCCAATCGAAGACGTTTTGTGTCGTCCGGTTGATCCGTGCCATGTGCAGTACCTGACTGCAATGGGCGTACAGTCGTCGCTCGTCATCCCTATCTTTCATCGTCAGGACATGTGGGGGCTGCTAGTGTCTCACCACGCGACCCCAAAGCAGTTTTCCGAAAAGCGTTTACAGACGGTGCAAATGGTAGCAGATCATGTGTCGATCGCGATCGCGCAATCTCAACTGCTCACCAGCACTCGCATGAGAGCCAATCGTGAAGCCGTCATCAATCAGATTTCGACCCTGCTGCACTCGCCCATGCCCATTTATGAAGTGCTACAGCTTGTGTTAGAACAAGTCGTCAAAGTCGTTGGGAGTGTGGGCGGTCGTCTGTACCTGACATCAAATGAAGCTGATGCCATGTCACAGCTTTACACGACTGGGACTCAGCCAGAGCACGTTGACCACGACCAGCCTTTAGAAGCAGCGCTCTTTTGGCAACAATTAATGATCTCCGAACTGCCCCCTCAAGCAGCAGGATTATACCTGGACGAATGGGCACTTAATCTAGAGCACAATGACCAGAGTTGGTTAACGTTACAAAATCACGCAGGGTCTAGCCCGTGGGCAGTAGCTGCCCTTTACCAAGAGGCGATGCTGGAAGATGTTTTGCCTAGCTTTCACAACACCCCCATTCGCAGTTTGCTCGTTATGCCCTTGCGCTATGGCGATTTGCCCTTGGGATGTCTGACCCTCTTTCGCGATGAAATTGATACCAACATTCTTTGGGCTGGTCGATTTAACCCAGATGAGCGCCATCAACCAGTACGAGAGTTGTTTGCGGCATGGCAAGAACTTAAGCATGGGCAGGTGCAGCAGTGGGCAGCCAACGAAATTGAACTGGTGCGATCGCTCGGCACACACCTGACTATGGCAATCATGCAAAATCGGCTTTACCGCTGTGAGCGTGAACAGCGCATTCTAGTGGAAATGCGCAACCGCGAACTCAACGTAGCGCGGTCATCGGCTGAAGAAGCCAACCGTCTTAAATCAGACTTCCTTTCTTCGACCAGCCACGAACTGCGAACACCCCTGGCTTCGACGCTGAACTATCTTGAACTACTCAAGCAAGGCTTATACGACAACCCAGAGGAACTGCAAGAATACATCGACGTTGCCTATCAATCGGCAGAGAATTTAGTTGATATCGTTAATGACATGCTTGATATTGCCAAAATTGAGGCAGGGCGTATGAGCGTCCAGCGGGAACGCATTGATCTGCGAGCGCTATTCCAAAAGCAAGCCGCTCTCTTCAAGCTAGAGAGCCGCCAAAAAGACATTGCGTTGGTGCTTGACTGTCAAGTTGGTTACGTGCAGGCAGACATCGTTAAATTGAGACAAATCCTGACAAACCTGCTGGCAAATGCCTTCAAGTTTACAAACGCTGGTAGCGTACACCTTCGTGCTGTACGACGCATTCAAACCGTTGACCATTCCCCGCAGCAAGTCGTCGAAATCTCGGTTGCCGATACGGGTATTGGCATCGATCTGGAACACAAAGTCTCACTGTTTGAGCCTTTCGTACAGGCAGATGGCTCGATCAAACGGCGCTACGGAGGCACCGGATTAGGGCTAACGATTTGCAAGCGGTTAGTAGAGTTGATGAACGGGCAGATTTGGCTCGACAGCGCCGGAAAGGAGCAGGGTACAACGATTACCTTCACACTACCTGACCCATCGCTTTAACGGTGAGAGTACTGCTAGAAACTGCCACCAGCAACGTTGTGTAACCAAGACAAAAAATGAGTTCATGCGGTGGTGAAAGCGGCGCATACGGGCACCATCTGGGGCGTGAATTGCCTGCCAGCAACTTCTACAAACAATAGTGAACCCTATGTGCGCCTGGCATGTGCTTCTGGTCGATGACGATAAACTGTTGGCTAAAGGGACTGCCAAGCTGATTCAGCGACTGGGTGGTCATCAGGTGGTCATTGCCGATGAGCCTGCTGAGATTATCGATCGCTGTCGATCGCAGCTTGTTGATATTGTGCTGATGGATGTGAACCTGCCTGGAGCCGAGTGGGAGGGACAGGCTGTCAGCGGCGCTGATCTGGCACACGTCCTGAAGACCCATCCCGAAACAGCGCATCTGCCGATCATCATGGTCACTGCCTACGCCATGCTCAATGAGCGTCAGGCACTGCTCGATCAATCTCAGGCAGATGCACTGTGCGTTAAGCCCATTACCAACTAGCAGGCACTGCTAGAACTCATCGATCGCCTCTGTAACAAAACTCAGCCTCACAGAGGGAAAGTGGGGAATGAAGAGCCTCTCTAGACATCAGGCTGCTCAATGAACACCGTTACGGATGCTACTGCAACCAGCATTTCATCGTTTTTATCATTCAGCGACGCGATCGCCCGTCCTTGAACCACCATGCCACCCGCTTCCACCGTTAACGATTTGCGCCCAAAGGGCAGCACTGCCAGCACCTCTGCTTCTCGCACCTGATCGGGATACGGTACTGCAACCTGAACCTCAACAAGCATCTGATCGGGATCGCTTAACCCGGCAACTTCCCAAATGCCAGGAAGCGCATTGTGCGCGATCGCGTTGCGGACAGCACGCGCCGCCGCAACGGTTGGTTCCTGCCCATGTTGATCAACTCCCATCCCCATTTCAATGACAAAGCGTTTGCGAGACATGGCACCTGTAATCTCTGAACGTTCAACTCTAGGCTTTAACCTTGAGTCCAGTCTACAGGTTGAAGTCATCAGTAAGATTTTTGCCGCTAAACGCTATGTGGCAGATGGTACAAAGGTGGGAAAGCGATCGCCCTATGGATGGGTGAAGGGCGATCGCGCAACGTGATCAGAAGCATCCCACTAATGGTTTTCCAAAACTGGGAGCTTCTGTCACCAGCACTGGAGCGATGGCAGCAGCACAGTCTTTACTCGTGGATACTGTTGCGATCGCAGGTAAACGTTTGAATTGGAATCTGAAAGGCTTCTGCTAACAATTCACAAAATTCGTAAACCTCGTCATAATCTTTGCGTATACGAATTAGCCGCAAATACTTCACTCTCTTACAACCAAGATGTAGTTCGATCGCCGCTTTAGATAGATACACCGAGAAACATTTGTTTGCTCGTTTGCAAGGGTAGACACTCTACTAATGCAGTTTGAAACGGTAGATTCAATGCGGTATCTCCTTGTTGGAATTAGGATGGAGATCGCCCGCTGAATGGGTTTATGGGCGATCGTAAGCTTTAGCTAGTAAGTGCGTTAATTCTGACAGCTTTTCCCCATTCCCCATCCTGTTCGATTAAAGTTAGAAGGGAATTTCGTTCCACTGTCACATTCGGCACCACTAAAGTCCTTAACCTTCTCAAGAGAAGCACCTGTTAAATCTGCTCCCTGAAGTTTTGCGTTTTTTAGAATGGCACGATCCAGTTTGGCATTCCTCAGATCAGCACCGCTTAAGTCAGCATTGCTTAAGTCAGCACCGCTTAAGTCAGCACCATTTAAGCGTGCAATCTTTAAGATCGCGTGCCGTAAATTAGCATCAGATAGATTCGCTTCTTCTAGAGATGTATAGTCCATCTGAGCGCTTCCTAGTTGTGCTCCGATTAGCTCAGCCTTTCTAAAGTACGCCCTTGCCAGAATAGCTTCAGTTAAATCAATATCCTTCAGCTTAGCTTCATTCAAACGGGCGCGATATAAATTAACTCCTTGCAATCTCATAGGAAATTCAGAAGAGATCTTGGCTAACTTTGCGCCATCAAGTTGAAATATTTCGTTCTCGCATCTTTTGCCTTTGATAACGCCTTTATCAGTGAAAGCTTTATCGGTAGTATCGGTGGTAGAGCATTTTCTAATCAAACCTGCATCAAACAGAAATTTAAGCAGTTGCCCTTTTCGTTCAGAATCCCTGCGTAAAAGGAATTCTTGAGCAGAGAGTTCAACTTCAGTCACGTCTTCTCTCCCCAACAAAAAATTGAGTAATTGTCCTTTCTGGTTGGACTCCTTAAGGCTTTTCTGGGAAATTAACTCACTTCTTTGATCAGATTGATCAGAGCCATTGGACAATTGACTTAGCGTGTTTAAAGTTCTCGCTTTAATAACTTCACGACTTCCCGGATCATTCTTCTGTTTGGGCTCTGCCATAAATTTTGTCATTGCTTCTAGATAATCAGCTACTACTTTCTGATGCTGCTCATCTAGGGATCGTGCCTGATTCTTGATTTCCTGTGTTCTAGCAATCTGGTTAGCATTATAAGTTTGTAACGAGCCCCACACAGTCAAAACAACAGGAATAGATACTTTGAAGATGAGATCTAAAAAGTCCCAGAAGGTTTTATCATTAACTCCGACCCATGCCGGAAAACGATTTGTCAAGGTCATAGCCTTCTCATTTGAGGCTTCCCTTTCATCAGAATCTAAGTTTTTTTGGTCACTCATTGCCATAACAAATCCTCTTTTTTTGACACATTGATCTCTCCGAAAGCTTCACATTTAGCGAAGCTTTCTCTTACATCAGTTCAACCTAGGCTAGTACTGAAAAATTTCAACAGGTACTAGCGGATAAGGTGATATTTTGGCAACGATTTAGTTTTTGGGTTGCCAGGTGCCATCAGGTGCACAAACGTAAGGTCCTCGTATAGTACCTGTTTTGTATTCTTTACCTTCATAGGTGCATCCTTCTGCCTTTGCTGGTGCAGCGATCAAGAGTTGGGCAGTAACAAATGCTAAAAAGCCGATCGAAAGTGGCAAAAATGAGATTCTTCTCGCTCGATAATTGGCAGTATTCTGCTTCGGATTTACGTTTGAGGGTGCTTGCTGTGTCATCGATTTAACTGTCCTTCGATAGGTTGTAAATGTGTCGGAGTTAATTTGATAGTGCGATCGCTCCTCAGCACCCTAAAACGCGATCGTGACTCACTTAGCCTCTGCAATGTCAGCATTGCTTAACCGTGCAGAACTTTACTCTGCACAAAGCTTATCTCGGGTGTAAGGGGTTTGACGGTCGGAAAAGGTCGGATCAAGGTCGGAAAAGGGGGTGAATTTACGTAACTTTGATGGTAAAAGTTCCTGGATGAAGTTGAGCTTTACAATGATCTGTACGGAAATATCTCTGTAGCAGGCGTAAAAGTGAGTAGCGACGGATCACTCAGTCAATCTACGTTCCTGTGGAGACTCACGA